>Ga0070741_10018376_pt1 | contig 11331 bp, 7 predicted proteins | sample Coa_R1_4_FD_66440 | JGI IMG/M metagenome (GOLD analysis project Ga0070741, IMG submission 66440) | Surface soil microbial communities from Centralia Pennsylvania, which are recovering from an underground coalmine fire - Coalmine... | ecosystem: Environmental > Terrestrial > Soil > Unclassified ...
CTGCGCGCAGGTCCCGGCTGGCACATGTGCCGCGGCACGGGCAACGCTACAGCTCTGCGCAAGGAGGCAACTCATGACCTCGCAATTCGAGACCTGTTCGAGCGAGTGCAGCGGCTGATGGATGGAGCCACAAAGCTCCGAGGAGGGGTGTACAAGGAAGGCGTGTACATCGCGATGAACCATTTCCGCGTGAAACCCGACTCAGGACCGGAATTCGAGCGCGTATGGCGCGAGCGGCAGTCGTACCTCTCGGAGGTGCCGGGCTTCGAGTCGTTCCGCCTCCTGCGCGGCTCGATCGAGGACGGCGCGCAGCTCTACGCCTCGCACACCGTGTGGACGGACGAAGCGGCGTTCAAGGCCTGGACGGAGTCCGAGGCATTCCGCAAGGCACACTCGCAGGGCGGCAAGACGATGCAATACCTGATGGGGCCGCCGCGCTTCGTGGGGTGGCAGGCGGTCCCGCTCTGAGACAGAGACCGGGGAGGCGGATGTGCCCCGGATTCCGCTGGTCACGCTCTCTGGCAGCTCACCGAGCTTCCCGGCGGCGAGCGGAGGATCTCGCGAACCTTCCGCGCGAGGGCATCGGGCGAAAATGGCTTCTCCAGCAAGTTGTATCCCGGCCGGATCATCCCGCGCGCCAGCTCGGCATGCCCGGCGTATCCGGACATGAAGAGCGCCCGCGGTGGACCCTTGCTGCTCTGCAGCCTCTCGACGAGCTCGGGCCCGCTCATGTTCGGCATGACGACGTCGGTAAGGACCAGGTCGGGGACCACCCTTCCTGCCAGCGCGAGCGAGAGCGCCTCGGCGCCGTCGGCGGCGGTGTAAACGGTATATCCACGCGTCCGGAGCACCTTCGAGAGCAGCGCCCGGAGGCTCGGTTCGTCCTCCACCAGCAGCACGGTCTCGTGGCCGCCTGGATCCGCGACCATCGCTGTCTGTGTCGCCTCCACTTCTTCCGCTTTGGCCGACTGCGGCATGTACACATGGAATGCCGTGCCAGCGCCTGGAGCCGTCTCCACGGTGATGAGGCCGCCGCTCTGCTGGACGATGCCGTAGCACGTCGAGAGCCCGAGGCCCGTGCCCTTTCCGGCTCCTTTGGTCGTAAAGAACGGTTCGAAGATGCGTGCGACGATCGCCTCGTCCATGCCGACGCCGGTATCCTTCATCGAGAGCTTCACGTGCGGGCCCGCCGCCGCGCCGGCGTTCTGCGCGGCGAGCGCTGCATCGACGATCACCGGCTCGACCTCGATTGTCAGCTGGCCGCCGCTCGGCATCGCATCGCGGGCGTTGACCGCGAGGTTTATCAGCACCTGCTCCATCTGACCGGGGTCGACGCGGACCATGGCCGGGTCCGATGCCGGGATCACCACCAGCGTCACATCCTCGCCGATCAGGCGGCGGAGCATCTTCTCCGTTCCGGTGACGATGGCGTTGACGTCGACGGTGTGTGGTTGCAGGAACTGCCGCCGGCTGAAGGCGAGCAGTTGCCGCGTCAGCGCCGCGCCCCGCTCGGCCGCTCTGCGAATCTCCTCGGCATCCGCCGCCCGCGGGTCGCCGGGGGCCATCGACTCGCGGATCGACTCCGCATAGCTCAAGACCACGGAGAGCAGGTTGTTGAAATCATGAGCGACGCCGGCAGCGAGGCGTCCGACCGCCTCCATTTTTTGCGCCTGCTGCAACTGCTCCTGGGCGCGCGAGAGCTCCGCCTGGGCGCGCTTCTGTTCCGTCAGGTCGGCGACGAAGGAGATGCACATCGGGTACTCGAGCACCGACACGCCTGACAGGACCGGGACGCGGGTGCCGTCTTTGCGCAGGATCTGCTTCTCCCAGAGCTGCGCGGTGCCCGTGGTGCGCAGCTGATCGAGCGCCCGGGCGGAGGCGCCGCGGAACTCCGGTGGCGTCAGGTCATCCCAGCGCACGCGACCGGCGGCGACGTCCTCCGCCGTAAACCCGATCATTCGCAAGAACGCGTCGTTCGCCTCGTGCACCCGCCCATGCACCTCGGAGATGTGGATGCCCAGGATGCCGGATTCCGAGAGGTGGCGGAAGCGTACCTCGGTCGCAACAGCGACTCGCTTCTGAGCGTCAAACTCTCAGGCAGGTCAGTGTTCGCCGAACACGAGAAGCGACGCTCCGCAGGTGACCGTGGCGACGAAGAGATCGAAAATGAATCCCTTCGCGTTATCAGCATGCGCCACGAAGCTGAACGTAATCACAGCGATATAAGCCACCACGATTCCGAGATGCACGCGATCCACACCCCGAATAAGGCGGCCCAGCGCACCAAGCGGCCACGCCTCTTTGAAGAGCACAGTCATGTTGTTCCCCCGAATGGAACGCTGAAGATTGGATCCGAAGCCACCATCGTGTCGATGCGGCGAGAGGCGGAGTGAAAGATTGAATCAATCTTCCGCGCCCCCACAAGGCGGTCTTGGCGCCAACTCCCCCGGTTAGCAGTCCAGAGCAAGAGACGCGACCAAGCACGCCGCGCATCCTGTCAAGGGGTTCGTGAGCGCGGATGGCAAGACCATCGAGGGAACAGCACCGCTGACAATCCCGTCGTAACGCGACGATCCGGCGGTGGCTGAAGTAGTCGCCGCGGTGCGGGTGGCGGAGCTCGCGGCGAAATGGGGCGCGCGCCTCGGCACCGGGGCCGTAGGGCTCGGTGAACCAAGGGCAACCTGGGCGACCAGGCGTCACTGGGTCTCGCCGCGTCGCGCACTACGCCCACGCTTCGGGGTGTTGCGGGCACGTCCGCTTGCCTCGGCGCGCGCCGTTCGCGGCGTTGGGACACAGTTGGGACAACCTCTGGCTGCCGAGCCGAGTGTCATCCCAGGCCCCAACGTCAACCGGCATCCCGCAGGGCCTCAATTCACGGGCATCGCGGGACTGACTTCTACTGACCGAAGTGCATGGCCCGGATGAACCTAGGGTGCCAGGGAACCTGACCAAATGCCCGCGCTCTGGTCCACCAAGGTCCGCCAACATCGCTTCTCCTACCAGCGCCGTGGCGGTGCAGGCGGTGCCGGCGGCGATCACGAAGCAGCCTGGATCCTCCAACATCCGAGGCGCGACGAGATCAACGAGATGCCAGCGAAGCCTCGAACGTCGTACGATTTCCCGGAGGGAGGCGGTTCCATGGGTCAACGCGTTGCAGTGATCGGATTCGGCGTAGTGGGGCGCGAGACGGCGTCGCTCCTGGCCGCGCGTGGCGATGAGGTTCGTATCGTCCAGAGGCACCGCCCCCAGGGAATTCCGTCTGGCAGCGCGTTCCAGGGGGCCGATGCCAAGATGGCGAAGCGATGCGGCGTGCGTGCGCGGGAGTGGGTGCGGTCGCCTGCTGCATCGGACTCCCCTACGACTCCGCCCTGTGGGCACGGGCGTGGCCGAGGGCGATGAGCAATCTCATCGACGGATGCGCTGCTTCCGGCGCGCGACTGGTCTTTGCGGACAACCTCTACATGTACGGCCCGCAGACGCGACCCTTGACCGAGGACATGCCGCTCACGAGCTACGGCAAGAAGCCGCGTGTCAGGGCGGAGATCACGCAGCTATGGCGCAAGGCCCATGACGCCGGGAAGGTGCGTGCGGTCGCCGTTCGAGCGGCGGATTTCTACGGGCCCGACGCGTCGACCTCGGTCATCTCCGCGTACGGCGTGGCGCGGTTCCTCGCCGGCAAGCCGGCGCTCGTGCCCTATCCGCCGGACAACCCGCACGACTTCACGTACGTGCCGGACTTCGCCCGGGCTCTCGTTTCGCTCATCGATTCGCCCGACGATGCGTACGGCCAGGCCTGGCACGTTCCCCATGCGCCGACCCGGACCTTGCGCGATGTCCTGGCGCTCGCCGCTGCGCGCGTAGGCGTCAAGGCCCGGGTGATGGTGCTGCCGCGCGGGCTCGCGGCCATCGCCGGGCTGTTCAAGAAGGAAATCGCCGAGGTCGCCGAGATGCGCTTTCAGTGGGATCGTCCCTACCTGGTCGACTCGTCGAAGTTCGCGGCGCGCTTCTGGAGCGACGCAACGCCCTTCGACAAGGGACTCGACGCGACCGTCGCATACTACCGGCCGGGCAGCCCGGGCGGAGACCGCCTCCCCGCGGGTGGCCGTAGTTGAGCCCCGCCTCCCTGCCGGCTGGCGACAACTGGAAGCGCTGCGAGCGGCTCCACTTGGTCCGGGGCGCTCCCGACTCGTTGCCGGCCAGTAGGTCCTCATTTCGCGCGCGGTTCGGGGACTATTGCTGACCAGACGGGCGGATCGCCGTTACGGCAGCTGGCCGATGTAGATATCATTCCCGTCGGGATCGCGCACCGTCGCTCCGCGCATGACAGCGTCCGCCTTCGTCGGCCTGCTCGCGGCATTTGTCGCCTACGGACGTTGGAGGCTCGTGCCCCTGCAGGGGCGCGCGCCGGCGCAGGCTACGCCGACGTGACCTCGCGGATGTTGCGGCACGCTGGTCGCGAGATGATGTCACTATGAGCAAGAAGCACATCGGCTCCAGCCTGGGCTCGTTCCTCGACGAGATACAGATTCGCGAGGAAACCGAGCTCCTCGCCATCAGGAAGACGGTTGCGCTGCAGCTCCGCCAGGCGACGAAGCGCAGGAGCGTCTCTCGCAGACTCGGCTCGCGAACGAGATGCGAACGAGCATGACCGTGATCAACCGAATGCTCGACCCGAGCGACACCGGCGTAACGCCGTCCACATTGACTCGAGCGTCTCAGGTTCTTGGGCTTCGCGTCGACATCCGCCTTAGCCAAACGCGCAACTCCGCTGCGTGAACGCTCAGAGCGCCAAGTTGGTCATGAACGTCATCAAGGCATTGCTCTGGGTGGCCGCAGTCGCCTCACCGCTTCCGACGTCGTCTCCCGTTCGCGCCGGACAGGATGCGCGATCCGCGGAGAAGGGTGACGAGCCTGCGGACCCGCATCGTCCTCCATGTACAACTCCGGAATGTCGCACGATCGAATCGTTCCTGAAGCAGCACTATTGCAGTCCGTTTCCGTACGGCAACGGTTCGGCGGACGAGTGCGACATTCGCGAACATAAGAGGTTCGGATCCACTCCGCTTTCTTGATCGCGTCGACCGCTGAAAGCCCCGGGATCCGAGTAGCGATGTAACGGTGGGCACCCGCGGTTACACGCCAGCGACTTTTCCGCTACGGCGACGGAACACCTGCACCGCACCCGGCGCGCTAGAAGGTCCTCCGCCGTCGGGGCATGGGCCAGGCGCGGCTACCCGCGGCAATCCGTCTCTTCAGTCCTTCATGTCCCAGACCGGGCTCGCGCGCTCCTGCTCGCTTCCCACGGGGCGTACCGCGCGATGGGCCTCCGCTCGCGGTGGCTGCGCAACACCGGCGATGGCGGATTCCTCCCCTCCGCACGCACGTTGGCGACACCGTTACGCACCAGCGAAGCGGACACTTCAAGAAGGCGGAGCAGCGAACCTGGCTGTCATCGCCAGCTCCGCTGCCGCATTCGATTCGAGGTCAGTCGTCGTCCCGATCGCCGTGTCCGCCCGGGCCCGGCGAGATCGAGTCCCAGAACGCGCACTGGTGCGCCATGCGGATCTGCGCGCTGAGGGTCGCCTCGCTGTCGGCGCCAGCGTTGAGCGCCATCACCAGGCCGAGGTCGTCGTGGTCGTGCTCGACCCGGAAACGCGGCCAGATCGGCCCGCCATCCGCCGTGGGCGCCCCCGTAGACGCCAGCGATGACACGAACCTGAGCTCCTGGTTTTGCAAGACCTGTTGGTTCACGTCGAGGCCCGTGGCCGGGTTCGTGACCGGCGTGAGGACCCACGCGTTGACGTGGCCCGCGCCCGGTGACTCGCCGGTAAACCGCTGCGGCCAGGGATCCCCGTACTGAATGAGGTACGTGTAGACAGGCATCCAGCGCGACAACTCAGAGGCGGTCCGCAGCAAGCTGCAGACGGTGCTCGAATCGGCGGCGACGGTGCGCCAGGCCACGAATGGCGAATTGAAGCGATTCACCGGATACCGCGCCATTACGTCGCTTGCGTGAGCCCCGTACTGCGACTGCACGAGCGCAACGTAGTCGGCTGCCGTTACCGGGAAGCCGATCAGGTTCTCATCGCGATCGGTGCCGACGATCACCGGCACCCGGTTTACCCGCCCCGTTCGCAGCGCTTGCCGCAGCGTCATCGGCAGCGTCGAACCGTTGACCGTGGGCGCCACCGTCCCGTGGGCGCCGTACTGGTACCCCGAGCCAGGGATTGAGGCGAGGTCGGAAACCGTCTGGGCCGGCAACGCCCTCAGGCACCCGGCCACGTCCGCCGCGCTGCCACACCCTGCGGCGGCCGCGAAGTCGTCGCCGATGCGCTCGGCTTCCTCGAGCGTCGGGAGCCGCGACTTGCAGTCCTGGAGTTCCAGGTCCTCGGATCCACCTGGCCTCGGCGCCTCGGCGACGCCGAAGATCGTGTTGTACTGTCCGCTGGTGCTGATTGCTTTGTGGAACAAGCCCGCAGCCGTCGGCGAGGCAATCTGGTGGCACACGCTCGATCCGCCGGCGGACTCGCCGAAAATCGTTACGCTGTGCGGGTCGCCACCAAATGCGCTGACGTTCTGCTGGACCCAGCGCAACGCCGCCTGCTGGTCCTGCAATCCGTAATCGCCGGGGTTCGGGCCGAGATGGCGATTGGCGAGGAACCCGAAGATGTTCAGGCGGTAGTTCATCCCCACGACGACGACGTTTCCCGTGTTGACGAGCAGCGTATAGTCACCGCCGCCGGAGCCGTTGAAGAAGCCGCCGCCATGGATGTGCACCATGACCGGGAGTCCGTGCGCGTCCGGAGGCGCCCAGACATTGATGAACAGGCAGTCCTCGCTCCCGGCGTTCGGGCCATTTTTTCCCGCGGCGGGATGCGTGCAGATGCTGCCGACAGCGGTCGCGTTCAACGTGGCGGTCCAGGGCGCGGCGGGCTGGGGCGGGGCCCAACGCAGCCTGCCGACCGGCGGCGCAGCATACGGGATGCCGAGCCATTCGTTCACGCCGTTTACGACGATGCCGCAAACGGGGCCACTCGAGGTCATCACCGTCGTGCCGGCGGCGCAGGCGGGGGCCGCGGAAACGCGGCTCGCGCACAACCCGACTGCAGCGGCACAAGTCGCCGCGGCGATCGAAACGGAACGGTAGCTGTACTTCGTCATGTCTTTGTCCTCCTCGCAGCAGGCTCCATCGGAAGCTTCTTGACCGAGAGGCCGCAGTACGGGTCGGGCTTTCCCAAAGAAGACAGAATCGAGATGCGCGCTTGTTCGGCGGGCTGATGCCCCTCACGTGCGCGAGTACGCGCGGTCCAGATCGATGTACAAGTCGGAACGCGTCAGCACACGACGCCATTTTCGAACACGGACTCGCGACCTAAGACTGAGGTCTTCGGCCTGAGGTAGCCATCGGGCCGAGGCGGGCCGCAAGTCCTTCGACGTGGGCGAGTCCGCAACAGACGCGCGGCGCCCATCCTGCGTGGGGAAGCGGAGCGGATGCCGGGCCCCTTTCGCAACCCTAGAGGCTCGCCAGCTGCGTTCCTCGAGCCAAGCCAAGGAGGCGGGCTGCAACCCCTGGTTTCGAGTGGCGATGAAGGCTTCCGCCGGAGCCGCCGGCCGAGCTACTGCGGAGACGGCGTCAGTCCCGCAACACCTGCCCTTCCGAAGAGCCGAACCCACGTTAGTCTTGCGGGCATGAAACTCTACTACGCGTTCGCCACCTGCTCGCATGCGCCGCATATCGCCCTGCGCGAGGCCGGGCTGCCCTTCGAGCTGGTGCGCTTCGACATGAAGGCCCGCGCCCTCGACGGCGGCGCGAAGCTCGAGGACGTCAATGAGAAGGGCTTCGTGCCCGTCCTGGAGCTGGACGACGGGCAGCGGCTCACAGAGGTGGCGGTGATCCTGCAGTACATCGCCGACCTCGCGCCGGAGAAGAGGCTCGCGCCCAGGTTCGGGACGATGGAGCGCTACCGGCTGATGGAGTGGCTCAACTTCATCGCCACCGAGGTGCACAAGGCCTACTGGCCGCTCTTTCACGACGGCGCGGAGGTGGAGAACACGAAGGCGCGCGAGAAGCTCGGGCGCAACTTCACCCTCATCGAAAAGCGGTTGGGCAAGGGCCCCTGGCTAATGGGAGAGCAGTTCAACGTGGCCGACGCGTACCTCATCACGGTGCTCAACTGGACGCGCGCGGCGGCCATCGATCTCGGGCAGTGGCCCGGCCTCAAGGAGTACCTCGGCCGAGGCCGCAAGCGCCCGGCGGTGGTGACGGCGATGGAAGCCGAAGGCATGCTCCGCAAGGCCGGCTGAGCGTCGTGAAGCGCATCATTCTCCTGACTACACTGCTGGCGTGCGGAGCGCGCGCTGCGACGGATCAGGACGTGGCGACACAGATCGCCCGGCCTCGCGGAGATCGATCAGCCGGGCATCGGCTTCACCGAGTCGATGACACAGGTGATGACGGCCCTCGTGGCCGCGGGACCGACCGCAATTCCGCGGCTGATCGCGTGCTTGAATGACCAGAGACCAGCAAGGCTGGGCCCCATCCGCGGGATGGAATGGCAGTCCGCGGACGATGAGTACGATTGGAACCACCGCACGACGAGGCCTCCGGCCGGCGTCAATCTCTCCCGTTTCAAGACAGCCCGCGACCTGGTGCCCAACTGACCAAGGCGCCACTGGGTCTCGGCACGTTGCGCACTTCGCCAAGAACTCGGGCCATCGCGAGCACAACGGCGCTCTACGCTGCGCCTCACTGGCGGCGTTGGGACACAGATGGGACAAGCTCGGGCTGCTGAGCCTTCGGGTCCCAAGGCCCCGCGTCGACCCGGCATCCCCCGGGGCTCGGTTCGCGCTGGCACCGTGGGACTGACTCTTGCTGACCGGGTGGCTCTTTCGTCCGATGGATCCTGCGATCCGACAGCTGGTAACTCGCCCGCAGGAGGGAGAGCCCATGCCATCGAAGCCAGTCGTCAGGGCGGGTCTGTTCGTCTGCGTCGTCGTCGCCGCGGCAACCATGGTCGGGAGCGCGGCCCAGGCGCGGGTGGTGTCGTTCCAGGTGCAGAGCCGAGGGTTGTTCGCCGGCGGAGTCTCGTGGGGATCGGTCGGGCCCTACGAGCGCCTCTTCGGCACCGCGCTCATGGAGGTCGACCCTCGCGATCCGTTGAACGCCGGCCTGGTCGATCTCGACCGGGCCCCGCGGAACGCGCGTGGGATGGTCGAGTTCAGCACGCCGTTCTTCGTTCTCAAGCCGGTCAACATGGCGCGCGGTAACCGCAAGATCTTCTATACGGTCAACAACCGGGGAGGTCCGCTCGCCATCGATTTCGGGCACCCGCTGATGTTCGCGCAGACGGCGGCCGACGTCGGCGACAACGACATCGCCTTGCAGATGGGCTTCACCATCGTGGACGCGGGCTGGGAAGGCGACGTGATCCAGCGCTTCAGTCCCGACGGCACGCCGGCGAACCTGACGGCCAGCGTGCCCGTCGCGCGGCAGCCGGACGGCAGCCCCATCCTGGGCCTGATGCGCGTCGAGTACTCCGATCGCAACCTGCCGCTAGGCGGCACGTTCACGCTGAACCTGGAGGGAACAGCCGGATTCAAGTCATACGAGACCGCCGACACGAACACCGCTCACGCCACGTTCACGGTGCGCGATGACGTGAACGCTCCCAAGACTCCGATCGCTTCCAACCGCTGGGCGTACGGCTCCTGTCCGACCGGGGCAGGGAGCCTCGTCCCCTCGACGTTCGACGTCTGCTACTTCGACGGGTTCCGCGCCGACAAGATCTACGAGCTGATCTACCCGGCCAAGAACCCGCTGGTGATGGGGCTGGGCTTCGCCACCACGCGCGATGTCGCCTCGTTCCTGCGCTACGAGGCGCGGGACGCGTCGGGCAACCCGAATCCGCTCGGCGGCGGGATCCGCCGCAGCTATGCGACCGGCGCCTCGCAGACCGGCGGGTATCTGCGCGACTTCATGTACATGGGATTCAACGAGGACGAGTCGCACCGCAAGGTGTTCGACGGGATCATCCCCACGATCGGCGGCACCGACCGCGTGTTCATCAACGTCCGCTTCGCGGACCCGAACGTCTGGTCGGACCAGGACGACCGCCACGACCTGCTGCAGAACAGCTATGGCGTCTTCACCTACGGCGTCCACACCGACCCGATCTCGGGCATCCGCGACGGGGTACTCAAGCGGCCCGACAGCGATCCGCTGGTGTTCCAGATCGACTCGGAGAGCGAGATCTGGCAGCTGCGCGGAGGCCTCAACCTGACCGACGGCGCGGGCAATGACGTGCCGCTGCCGGACGGCGTGCGGATGTACTTCGTCTCCAGCACGGCGCATGCCTTCATCGCGGGAGGCTTGGGAGCGCAGACGCCGGGGAGCAGCCCGCTCTGCGCCAACCCGACCGGAGCACGGCTGACTACCGAGACGCTGCGGGCGGCGCTGGTCGCGATGGACCTCTGGGCGGACTCGGGCGTCGAGCCGCCGCGCAGCAACTATCCGCGTCTCGAGGACGGCACGCTGATCGAGCTGGACGACGCGGGGCGCCGCTTCCCGGACGTTCCCGGGCTGCAGTTCCCCAGCGTGCAGAACGAGCTGCCGCTCTGGAACTTCGGGCCGCTGTTCAGCGTGGTCGGCGGCGTGATCACGCTGCAGCCGCCGCTGTTTAGCAAGCACTACCGGCAGTTCGTCCCGCGCGACGACAAGGACGGGCTCAACGAGGCCGGGGTGCGGCCGATGGAGGTCCGGGCTCCGCTGGGAACGAGCTCCGGCTGGAACGTGCGCGCGCCTGGACACCGGCCTGGCAACCTCTGCGGCCTGACCGGGTCCTATCTCCCCTTCGCGCAGACGAAGGCAGAGCGGGGCGCCACCGGAGACCCACGCAAGTCGCTCGAGGAGCGGTATCGGGACCACGACGGATTCGTCGATGCGGTCCGGAAGGCCGGGCGCGAGCTGGTGAAGGAGCGATTCCTGCTCCAGCAGGACGCGGATCGGTACGTCCGGCAGGCGGAGGCGAGCGACGTGCTCCGCTGACTGGGAAGCGGTCAGTAGAAGTCAGTCAAAATCCCGGCGCCCAGAACACTGTCCGCGGAGACGCGCGCCCGCGATCAGGTCGTGGTCCATCTGTGGTCCAAAATCGCCAGTGCGAGGCAGGAGCGAATTTCGCGCTCCGAAATTCCCGCGTCCTTCCGCCGGGATAGTTGGTCGGGGAGACAGGATTTGAACCTGCGACCCCCTGGTCCCGAACCAGGTGCTCTACCAGGCTGAGCCACTCCCCGAAAAGCTGTTCCCCCGCGAAGGGGCGGGAGGAAGTAACAGGA
>Ga0070741_10018378_pt1 | contig 11331 bp, 10 predicted proteins | sample Coa_R1_4_FD_66440 | JGI IMG/M metagenome (GOLD analysis project Ga0070741, IMG submission 66440) | Surface soil microbial communities from Centralia Pennsylvania, which are recovering from an underground coalmine fire - Coalmine... | ecosystem: Environmental > Terrestrial > Soil > Unclassified ...
GCTGCCGCTCGTCGTTCGCTGGCGGACGACCGACGGCACCGACGGGCTCGACCGGACGCTCGTCGAGCGCGCCTCGGCGACGACGACGCTCGGCGCGGGCTCCCGCGTGCGGTGGTACCACGGCAACGCCGCGGCGGGCGGCTTCTACCGCGTGCTCCACGATCCGGCGGATCGCGCCGCGCTCCTCGCCGATTTCGACGCCCTCACGGCGGTCGAGCGGCTCGCGCTCGCGAACGACCAGTGGGCGCTCGTCCGCGCCGGCCGCGCGTCGCTCGACACGTTCCTCGACATCGTCGACGCGCTCGGCGACGAGCGCGACCACGACGTGCTCGACGGCCTCGGCGGTCCGCTCGGCGTCGTCGACGAGCAGATCGCCGAGCCCGGGAGCGCGGAGCAGGCCGGCTTTCGCGCCTGGGTCGCGCGGCGCTTCGGGCCGGCGTTCGCGCGCCTCGGCTGGCGCGCCGACGTCGACGAGGACGACGACACCCGGCTCCGGCGCGCGGCCCTCCTGCGCCTGGTCGGCGGCGTCGCGGAGGCGGAGGACGTGCTCCGCGAGGCGCGCGAGTGGCTCGACCGCTACCTCGCCGACCGCGGCGCGCTCGACGCGAACGTCGCGGATCCCGTCGTCGGCCTCGCGGCGCGCGTCGGCGACGAGGCGCTGTACGATCGCTATCGTACGATCGTCGGCGAGGCGCGGACGCCGCAGGAGCGGCGCCGGTTCCTCCTGAACCTCCCGAGCTTCCGCACGCCGGAGACGATCCGCCGGACGCTCGCGAACACGCTCGAGCCCGAGATCCCGACGCAGGACGTCGCCTTCGTCTTCATGCGGCTGTTCGGCAATCCCGCGGGACGCGAGCCGGCGTGGCGGTTCTTCACCAAGCGGTGGTCCGCCGTCCGGCGCCGCATTCCGCCGCTCATGATCTCGCGGCTGGTCGAGACCGCCCCCGCGCTTCGCGACCCGCGGTACGCGCGCGAGCTCCGCGCGTTCTTCGCGGCGCACCCGGTGCCGGAGGCGAAGCGCGCGCTCAAGCAGGCGCTCGAGGTGTTCCGGCTGAACGCGGATCTCCGCCGCCGTGCGGCGCCCGCGCTGGCGCGCTGGGTCGCCGAGCACCCCGCCTGACGGCCGGATGGCGGTTCCGCGTACCGACGTCGCCGTCGTCGGCGGCGGCATCGTCGGCATGGCGACCGCGATGGCGCTCTGCGAGCGCCGTGCGGGCGGCGTCGTCGTCCTCGAGGCGGAGGACCGGCTCGCGGCGCATCAGAGCGGGAACAACAGCGGCGTGATCCACGCCGGGCTCTACTACAAGCCGGGCTCGGCGAAGGCGCGGAACTGCGTCGAGGGCCGGCTCGCGATGTACCGGTTCTGCGACGAGCACGGCATTCGCGCCGAGCGCTGCGGGAAGCTCGTCGTCGCGACGTCCGAGGCGGAGCTCCCGCGGCTCGACGAGCTCGAGCGGCGCGGGCGCGCGAACGGGCTGGTCGACATCCAGCGCATCGGACCGGAGGGCATCCGCGAGCGCGAGCCGCACGCCGCGGGCATCGCGGGCCTGTGGGTGCCGGAGACCGGCATCGTCGACTACGCCCACGTGACGCGCGCGATGGCGGACCGTGTCCGCGCCGCGGGCGGCGAGATCCGGACCGGCGCGCGCGTCGTCGGGTGCCACCCGACCGCGGACGGCGTGCTGGTCGAGACCGCGCAGGGCGAGACGTTCTGCCGCTACCTCGTCAACTGCGGCGGGCTCCAGTCCGATCGGATCGCGCGCCGTGCCGGCGTCGACCCGGGGGTGCAGATCGTCCCGTTCCGCGGCGAGTACTACGCGCTCGTCCCCGAGCGGCGTGAGCTCGTGCGCGGGCTCATCTACCCGGTACCCGACCCCGCGTTTCCGTTCCTCGGCGTCCATTTCACCCGGACGACGTCGGGCACGGTCGAGGCGGGCCCGAACGCCATCCTGGCGCTCCGTCGCGAAGGCTACCGCGCGTCGGACGTCCGGCTCGGCGACGTCGCCACGATGGCGCGCTTCCCCGGCTTCTGGCGCATGGCCGCGCGCCACTGGCGGACCGGTCTCGCGGAGATGTACCGCTCGTTCAGCAAGCCGGCGTTCGTGCGCTCGATGCAGACGCTCGTGCCCGACGTCCGCGCCGGGGACGTCCGCTATCTGCGCGCCGGCGTGCGCGCCCAGGCCGTCGCGCCGGACGGCGCGCTGCTCGACGACTTCCGCATCGTCGAGGGGCCGCGGTCGATCCACGTGCTCAACGCGCCGTCGCCTGCGGCGACGGCGTCGATCGTCATCGGGCGGACGATCGCGGACGCGGCGCTGCGCGGGCTCTCGGCCGCCTGATCTGTGCGGCGCGCGGGGAGGCGTCCGACCCGGAGCCGGGTCTCATCGGCGCGTCGCCGTGTCGAAGCGGGCGGGGAAGAATCTGCCGCGCCCGTAGGCCAGCTCCTTGCCGCCGGTGGCGAGCGCGATCGTGCCTTCGATGAGGAAGCTCTCGTCGAGGTCCTCGAGCATGCGGCCGGCGATGCGGAGAGGCGTTTCGGTCGGGGTGGGGGCGAGGTAGCGGACGGTGAGCTCGCCGGTGACGACCGGGGTGCCGCGCTTCGCGTAGGCGGTCATGCAGAGGACCTCGTCGAGGAGCGTCGCCTGGATGCCGCCGTGGACGATGCCGGGCGGGCCGCCGAGGTGGGCGGGGACGGCGTACTCGATCTCGACGCCGTCGTCGGTCTCGACGAACTCGAGGCGGAGGCCGAGGGGATTCTTCGGGCCGCAGCCGAAGCAGGCGGACAGCCCGTTCTCGAACTGGAGGGGGCGGCGCATCGGCGCACTATGCCACACGCGACGGCTTCCATCCCGCCCGTGGCGGGCGCAGAATTCGTCCGCATGAGAGCGCTCGCGGGGTTCGTCGTCGCGCTCGTCGTCGCCGGGACGGCGGCGGCGGAGCCGGGCGACGTGCCGCGGGCGCTCCGCCGGACGCTCCACGCGGCGAGCGTCCGGATCGATCCGCCGGGCTGCTCGGGCGTCCTCGCCGAGAACCGCCAGATCGTCGTGACGGCGCTCCACTGCATCAAGAACGGCGTCGAGCACGTCCCGCTCGCGTTCATGGACGGCGAGCACCGGAGGGGCTGGGTCGTCGCGACGGACGACGTCGCGGATCAGGCGGTGCTGTTTCTCGAAGATCCCGTCGACATCGCGCCGCTCGCGATCGTCCGCCGCCGCCAGATTCCCGGAACCGTCCTCTACTTCGAGGGAAATCCGGGGACGCCCCGCTTCCAGAGCGCGCGGCTCGACAAGATCGGCCGCTGCCCCTCGCTGCCCGGCCTCGCGAACGCGCTCTTCACGAGCATCAACGGCGTGCCCGGCGATTCGGGCGCGCCGCTGGTGGACGTCGCGGCCGAGGTGGTCGGGCTGGTGCACGGCGGCGCGCGCTGCCACATCGCGACGCCCGCCGACACGCTCGCCCGGCTCGTCGACCAGGTGCTCGAGCGAGACGACGTCGTCCGCGAGACGCGCGCCCCGCACGCCCCCCGGCCGCACGGCTGAGCCTCACGGCGTCATCCCGAGGCGCCGCATCTTCGCGTAGAGCGCCTCGCGCGTGATGCCGAGGCTCCGCGCCGCCGCGCTCTTCGTCGGGCTCGCGTCGAGCCGCTGCCGGATGAGTGCCATCTGGACGCGCGCGAGGACGCGATCGAGCGGCTCGTCGCGGCGCGGCGTCGCGTCGCGGATCCGGCGCGCGAGGTGTGCGCGTCGGATCCGCGCGCCCTGCGGGACCGAGAGGACGAGCCGATGGATCTCGTTCTCGAGCTCGCGCACGTTTCCCGGCCACGGATACGCCTGCAGCGCGGCGAGCGCGTCGGCGTCGACCCCGCCCGTCTCGCGTGCCTCGCGGGCCTCCGCGCGCGCGAGGACGTGCGCCACGAGCTCGGGCACGTCGGCGGAGCGGTGGCGGAGCGGCGGGACGTGGATCGGGAACACCGCGAGGCGGTAGTACAGATCCATCCGGAAGCGGCCGGCGGCGGCCTCGACCTCGAGCCGGCGGTTGGTCGCCGCCACGACGCGCGCCCGGACGCGCCGGACCGTGTCGCTCCCGACGGCCTTCACCTCTTCGTGCTGCAGGACGCGGAGGAGCTTGGCCTGGACCGCGGGAGGCGCCTCGCCGATCTCGTCGAGGAACACGGTCCCGCCGCCGGCCTCCTCGAAGAGCCCGCGGCGGTCCCGCTCGGCGCCGGTGAACGCCCCGCGCACGTGGCCGAAGAGCTCGGTCTCGAGCAGGGACTCGGAGATCGCGGCGCAGTTCTGGACGAGGAACGGGGCGTCGCGGCGCGGCCCGCGCCGGTGGATCGCGCGGGCGATCAGCTCCTTCCCGGTCCCTGTCTCGCCTTCGATGAGGACCGGGACGGCGCTCCGTGCGGCGCGGTCCGCGAGCGCCAGGACGGCGCGGATCCCGGCCGTGCAGGCGACGGTCGCGCCGTCGACGGCGTCCACCGCCGCCGGGCCGCGCTCGACCGGTGCGTCGGGCACGCCGGCGAGTACGCTCCGCCCGATCGCCTCGCGGACGAGCGTCGGCAGGCGATCGGTGTAGCGCTCGCGCTTGCTGAGGTAGTCGGCGGCGCCCATCTTCATCGCCGCGACGGCCTGCTCCTCGGAGCCGTCGTCGGCCACGACGATCACGGGAACCTCGCCGCGCGCGGCGCGCAGCACGGGAAGGATCCTGGTGTCGCCGGCATCGGGCAGACGCAGGTCGGTGATGACGCAGCCGACCGCCGGATCGCGAAGCGCGTCGAGCGCCGCGCGGAGGCGGGCGACGATCGTGACGCGAACGCCCGGCTCCATGCCGAGGAGCGCACGCCGCATGCGGGCGGCGTGCGTCTCGTCGTCGTCGATCACCAGGATGTGGACTCCCTCCATCGCCGTCCCCCCGCCGTGGACGTCCCGGGTAGGGGACGCGCGGCGCAGAGTCAATCTCGCCGGCACGTCTATCTAGGCCGCTACTGTCCCGCGCGGCGTTCCGGACCGGACGAACGTCAGCGCGTCGAATCGGTCTCGGGCACGAGCCGGAGGACGAGCGGGTGGTTCACGTGGCGGACGAGGATGTCGCTCCAGTACTTCCGCGCCATCGCCGCACCGACGCGGGTCGCGAGCTCGGGCGCCGGCTCGCCGCGCACGCGGTCGAACTCGACCCCCCCGATCCGCGCGCCGACGTCCGGCGCCGTCACGTTCGAGGCGATGCGTCCCGCCGCGCGCGTGCCGAGCCGGACGTAGAGCTGCCCGTCGATGACGACGAGCCAGACCGGGAACCAGTGCGGGCCCTCGCCGGGCGCGGTCGTGCGGAGCTCGACCGTGCCCTCGTCGGCCCATGCGCGCGGGTCCCAGCGGGGCGTGCCGGCGCGTGCCGTCGCGACGGCGAGGAGGAGGACGGCGACGGCGGCTCGCACGTCGGCGCCATAGCCGACCGCCACGTCGCGCGGCAAGCGGCGTGCTTCCCGTCGCGCGGCGATCGGGCTAGGGTCGCCGGATGCGCGAGGTGGTTCCCGGCATCTGGATGTGGTCGCGGCGATCGGAGCCGCACGGCTACGACTTCAACGGCTGGCTCGTGCGCCATCCCGCGGGCAATCTCTGCGTCGACCCGGTGGAGCCCGACGCGGACGCGCTGGAGCTCCTGAAGCGCGAGGGCGTCGCGCGGATCGTGCTGACGAACCGGAACCACGCGCGCCGGGCCGACCTGGTGCACGCGGCGACGGGGGCGCCGGTCGCGATCCACCGCGCCGACGCGGACTACGCGCGCGGGCAGGGCGCGCCGGTCGACGCCGAGCTGGTCGCGAGCGAGCAGATCGGCCCGTTCACCGTCGTCGCGTGTCCGGGGAAGAGCCCGGGCGAGGTCGTCCTCCACGACGCGTCCCGCCGCCTGGCGATCGTGGGCGACGCCGTCATCGGCAACCCGCCCGGCGGGCTTTCGCTGCTTCGCGAGAAGGTCATGGACGACCCGGCCCGGCTGCGTGCCAGCCTGCGGGCGCTCGCGAGCCTCGACATCGACACGCTCCTCCTCGGCGACGGCGTCCCGATCCTCGGCGGCGCCGCGACGCGGCTTCGCGAGCTGGTCGCGTCGTTCCCGGCGTGATCAGGCGCCGCGCGGCAGGCCGAGGACCTGCATCGCGATGATTCCGCGCATGATCTCGGACGTCCCCGACGCGATGCTCGCCGCGACCGCGCCGAGATAGCTCTTCTGCACCCACTGCTCCGCGTCGTCGACCGGATGGCCGGGCGCCGGCGTGTCGTAGAGGAGACCCTCCGGCCCGAGAAGCTCCATGCCGAGGCGCGGCATCCGCTGCGTGAGCTCCGTCCAGTGCAGCTTGATGATGGACGCCTCCGGGCCCGGCATGCCCATCCGGAGGAGCTTGGCGAGCGTCCGCTGGCAGTTGAAGCGGAAGATCTCGGTGCCGAGGTAGAGGTCGGCGAGCGCCTGGCGCTGGACGGGGTTCTTCCCGGCGCCGCGCGCGCGCCCGAGCTCGATCAGACGGTCGCGACCCTTCGCGAGCAGGATCTGCATCCCGACGACGTAGAGGATGCCGCGCTCGTTCTGCAGCGCGGACGTGGCGATCTGCCAGCCGCCGTGCAGCTCCCCGAGGAGATTCTCGCGCGGGACGCGGACGCCGTCGAAGAAGACCTCGTTGAACTCGGCCTCGCCGGTGTTCTGGCGGAGCGGCCGCACCGTGATGCCGGGCGACCGCATGTCGACGAGCAGGCACGAGATGCCCTGGCGCCGGCGGCTCTCCGGATCGGTCCGGCAGAGGAGCATGCACCAGTCGGCGTGGTGCGCGAGCGTCGTCCAGACCTTCTGGCCCGTCACGGTGAAGCCGTCGTCGCCGACGAGGGCCTGCGTCCGGAGCGACGCCAGGTCGGAGCCTGCGCCGGGCTCGGAGAAGCCGAAGCACCAGAGATCCTCGGCCGTCAGGATGCGTCGCACGAAGCGCTCCTTCTGCGCCTCGGTCCCGTAGGCGATGATCGGCGGGCCGGCGATGCCGATGCCGAGATTCCCGATCACCTCGGGCGCCCCGGCGCGCGCCATCTCCTCGGTGTAGACGATCTGCTCCGGGATCGTCGCCGCGCGACCGCCGTACTCGCGCGGCCAGGTGATGCCGACCCAGCGCGCGCCGGCGAGCGTCCGCTGCCAGTCGCGGAGGCGCGCGATGCGGACCGGCTCCGGCAGGCGCGCGGCGTTTTCCGGGCGCAGATCGTCGGGGACGTGGGCTTCCAACCACGCACGCAGCTCGTGCCGGAACGCTTCGAGGTCGGCCATGCGTCCGGGATAGCAAGCTCGGCGCGCGCGCGTCGAGCGGGCCGCCGGCGGCGGTTGCGGCTGTGCGCGACCCGGGATACCTGAGGGGCTCCCGTGGACGCGCCCCGTCTCCTCACGACGCGCGACGAGCTCGCCGCGCTCGCCGACGCCGCGCGCCGCGCCGGGCGCCTCGCGCTCGACACCGAGTTCGTCTGGGAGCGGACGTACCGGCCGATCCTCGGGCTCGTCCAGGTGGCGATCGACGACGAGGTGAGCCTGATCGACCCGGTCGCGCTGCGCGATCTCTCGCCGCTCTTTCCCGTCCTCGGCGATCCCGCGCTCCCCGTCGTGCTGCACGGCGGCGGGCAGGACCTCGACATCTTCGCGCACCTGATGGGCGAGCCGATCCGCGGCGTCGTCGACACGCAGGTCGAGGCCGCCTTCCTCGGCTATGGGCTCCAGGTCGGGCTCACGGTGCTCCTCGAGCGGGTGCTGAAGGTCCGGATCAAGAAGGATCAGACGTACACCGATTGGGTCCGCCGCCCGCTCCGGACGGAGCAGCTCGTCTACGCGGCGGAGGACGTGCGCCATCTGCTTCCGCTCCACGACCGGCTCCGCGCGGAGCTCGAGACGCGCGGCCGCACGGAATGGGCCGCGGAGGAGCTGCAGGCGGCGGAGCGGCCCGACCGGTACGCGCCGACGCCGCCGGCGGAGCGCTACCGTTCGCTGAAGGGCTGGCAGCGGCTCGGGGGCCGCGACCTCGCCGTGCTCCGCGAGCTCGCCGCGTGGCGCGAGCGCGCCGCGGAGCGTGCCGACGTCCGGCCGAACTTCATCGCCAACGACGTCGTGCTGACGTCGCTCGCGGCGCGGCCGCCCGCAGGGCCCGCCGACCTCCGGAACGTCCGCGGCCTCTCGACCGGCACCGCCGACCGCCACGGGAAGGCGATCCTCGCCGCCGTGCGCGACGGGCTCGCATGTCCGGAGGACCGCTGGCCCGAGAAGCCGGGACGGACGCGCGGCCGTGCGCCCGCGCCGGGCCTCACGGCGCTCCTCCGCGCCGCGGTGCAGGCGGTCGCGGAGCGCGAGGACATCGCGCCGGAGGTGATCGCGAGCGGCCGGGAGATCGACGCGCTCGCCGCGCATCCGGGCGACGACGCCGGCGCGGAGGGGCTCGCGGTGACGCGCGGCTGGCGGCGCGAGCTGGTGGGCGACCTGCTGCTCGCGATCGCGCGCGGCGACCTCGGGATCCGCTACGACCCGCGCCGCCATGCCGTCGTCGCTATGCCGGCCGCACCCGCACGATGAGCGTCTTCCCGGCCCGGACACGCTCCGGGTTCGGTCGGAAGAGGCCGAGCCAGGCGATCCAGTACTTCTTGCTGTAGACCGGCGCCATTCGTGCCGCGACGTCCGGATCGCGGACGAGCTCGGCGCGCCCGACGAAGTGCGGCCCGTCGGCCGCGCCGACCCACACGAGGAGCGGGCTGCCGTGCGCGATCCGGCGCGCCTTGTGGCTGCCCGGCGCGGTCGTGAACAGGATCGCGTCGCCGTCGTACATGAACCAGACCGGCACGACCTTGCTCTGCGCGCCGTCCGCGCGCCGCGTGGCCACGTAGATCTCCTTCGCGGTGCCGAGCGCGGTCGCGACGTCGGTCGGGAAGCCCGCCGCCCCGGCGACCGCGGCGAGGAGCACGAGCCCGCCCGCCGCGAGCGTCGACGCGATCACGGGCACGTCCCCGGCGCGGCAAGCCCGGTCGCCGTGAAGAGGCGGCTCGTCCGGAAGCGCGGCGCGCCGTCGAACTGGAGGCAGTACCGCTTGCCTCCGGTCGTCAGCACGACGTCGATCGACTGCGGATCCGTCGCGAGGGACGTGGAGAGCCCGGCGCCCCGCGCGACGATTTTCAGAAGCCGCCCGTGCCCGGCCTTGAGCATGACGAGCCGGACCGGCCCGGCCGCGCCCGCGGGATCGCGATAGCGATAGCCCTTGTTGGCGCCCTTCCCGAGCTTCGCCCATCCGGTTGCGGCGAGGGGATGGGTCTCGTCGCACGTTCCGGCGCCGCACACGATGCGGAGCGACCCGCCCGCCGTCGTCGGGTCGTCCGCCGAGCCGTTGCCGCCGCCGAGCGTGATGCCCGGATCGCTCGACACGACGGTGAGGCTCCGGCGCGCCGGGTTCCTGGCGTTGTCCTTCACCGTCACGCGCCTGCCCGTCAGCGGGGAGGCGCCGGTGCCCGCGAGCGTCGTGGTCGTCGACGAGGCCGTCGACACGGTCGTCGACGTCGTGGTGGTCGTCGGACAGACGGCGCCGAAGTGGCCGGGAAGTCCGGCGTTGTTCACCGGGCCCGGATCGGCGAGCGCGAAGTCGGCGGCGTTGTTCCCCGTCGTGTCCAGGCGCGTGAGGGCCTGTGTCTGCCCGTCGCCGGGGCCCGAGGGCACCGGCGTGCCGGAGCCCGTCCGCGTCGTCCCCGCGTATCCGCCGTACGCGACGCAGTCGACGTAGTTGTCCGGCACGGTGGCGTCCCACGTGCCCGGGTCGGGCGGGAAGGAGCTCCCGGGTGCGCCCCAGCAGATCTGCCCGCACGAGGAGATGCCCGGCTGGAAGACGAAGTCCGGCTGGAGGCACGCGACCTCGGCGAACTTCGGCGTCGCCATCAGCCAGCGGCTGTTCGGGCCCGAGTTGGTGACGTTCTTCGGCACGACCAGCAGTACCGTCGGCGCCGAGCCGTCGCAGTGGAAGACCGTGAGGCGGGTCTTCCCGACGGAGCTCTGCCCCGAGCCGAGCATCCGGATCTCGACGTACTGGACGGACGGATCGCCGTCGAACCCGCTCATGACCTCGTCGATCAGCGAGAGGTGGAATGCTCCGCGCGCCAGCGACGGAGCCGAAAGCACGACGGCGGCGAGGAACAGCGCGAGGCGCCGCATGCGGAGGTGCTATCGGAGCGGCAGTACGGCGGCAAGGCGGCTCCGGCGGGCGGGGAGCGGGACGGCTCCCGCTCCCGCCGCCGGATGGATCAATTACACGGATACGTCGCCGCGGTGAGCGCGTCGGCGTACGTCAGGATGCTCGTCGCGAGCGCGTCGCGATTCGAGCGCGCGAGGCACGGCTTCGTGCACACGCCCTTGGCGTCGAGATTGTCCATGGCCGTCGAGTACTTCTCGTGCGCGGCCTTGTGCTTCAGCGGATCGACCTCCTCGCACGCTTCCTCGCTGTACGATTTCGCGGCGTACGTCATGTCCGCGACCTTGGCGTGGCACTTCACCGCGTTGGCGAAGAGCTTCGCGAGCTCGCCGCCGACGGTGTCCTCGCAGGCGAGCGTCGCCTTGTCGACCGGCACCTTGCCCGCGTCATCGCCGGCCGGGTCGAGGTCGACGGCGCCGTCGCAATAGATGCTGCCGTTCAGCGCGTCGAGCGACTGCGCGTTCGACTTGTCGGCGAAGAGCGTCGCCTCGGCAGTGGCGATCGCGGCCGTCTGCGACGGCGTGCAGAGCGACGCGACCTTCGTGATCGCCGCGTCGAACTTCTCCTTCGCGGACTTCCCGCCGTTGTTCTCCGAGCACGTGTCCTCGGCGCCGCCCGACACCGCGTCCGAGACGCTGTTGAAGCGCTCGTGCGCCTGCTTCTTGTGGCACTTGACGATGGCGGCCGCGGCCTTGGCGAACGCCTTGCCGGCGACGTCGCCGCACTTGAGGCTCTGCTTGCTCCCCGGCACGCAGCCCGCGTCGTCGCCGCCGAGCGGCTGGAGCGTCGTCGTGGTGCTGCTGGTCGTGGTGGTGGTCGACGTGCTGGGCGTCGTCGTGGTCGTCACCGGGCACGGCAGGCCGAACATGCCGGTCTGGCCGGCGTTGTTCGTCGGCGCGGGCGTCGAGAGCGCGTAGTCGGTGAGCGAGGTCGCGGTCGTCGCGATGCGCGTCAGGCTGAGCGTCAGCCCGTCGCCGGGCGGCAGGGCCGTCGCCGCGGTGTCGAACGTGCGGCGCGGACCCGTGTAGCCGCCGTACGCGACGCAGTCGACGTAGCTGTTCGGATCGCTCGCGTCCCAGGTCGCCGGGTTCGGCGGGAAC
>Ga0070741_10018379_pt1 | contig 11331 bp, 8 predicted proteins | sample Coa_R1_4_FD_66440 | JGI IMG/M metagenome (GOLD analysis project Ga0070741, IMG submission 66440) | Surface soil microbial communities from Centralia Pennsylvania, which are recovering from an underground coalmine fire - Coalmine... | ecosystem: Environmental > Terrestrial > Soil > Unclassified ...
GGCGCGCACGAGCATCCCACGCAAGCCTTGCTGGATGCGTTCACCATTCGCGAGCGGAAGGGGAGAATTGAGGGGCTGAACATCACGATTCTCGGCGATATTCTTTACAGCCGCGTCGCGCGCTCGAACATCTGGGCGCTGACAAAACTCGGCGCGAAGGTGACGCTCTGCGGACCTTCGACACTCGTTCCCAAAACATTTGAGCAAATGGGTTGCCGCGTGACTTACGACGTGGACGAGGCGATTCGCGACGCCGACATCATTCATTTGCTGCGCATCCAGCACGAACGCCAGCGCAAAACGATGTTTCCCAGCATCAATGAATACACGCAGCTTTTTGGCCTCGATAAAGCGCGCCTTGCCAAAACGAAACCCGATGCGCTCATCATGCATCCGGGGCCAATCAATCGCGGCGTGGAAATTGACAGTGAAATCGCCGATTGCGACCGTTCGCTGATTTTGGAGCAGGTGACGAACGGCCTCGCCGTGCGCATGGCAGTTTTATTTTTGCTCAACGGTGGAAAAGGTCCACAGGAAATTGCTTAAACTCCAATCGGATGCCACGCGGTTTTGAATTCCACCGTGTCGAGAATCCAATACGGGTCTTCCACTTTCGTAGAAAACCAATCCATCGCAGCGTGATTCGAGTAGCGCTTGAGATTGATAGCCGTTCCACTTTGCAATTTCGCGCTCAATTCAGGAACGCCCGCACCGTCCACAATCGCGTTCACGTCCATGTGCGATGCGATGTGCGGGACGAGTTCGGCGCGCTTGCCCGTGAGAATGTTCACCACGCCGCCGGGCAAATCGCTCGTCGCCAGAATTTCAGCAAACGTCGCGGCCGGCAGCGGAAATTTTTCGGACGCGATGACAATTACCGCGTTGCCGCTCAAAATTACCGGTGCAACGAGCGACACAAGCGCAAGCAATGACGGTTCATCCGGCGCAAGCACTACGACGATGCCGGTTGGTTCGGGCGTCGTGAAATTGAAATGCGATGAAGCAACTGGATTGACGCTCCCAAAAACTTGCTGATATTTATCTGTCCAACCTGCGAAATGCACGAGCCGGTCAATCGCCAGCGTCACTTCACGTTTCGCTTTCGCCGCACTGACATTTGTCGAGCGCGCGATTTCATTAACCAATTCGCTCGCGCGATTTTGCAGCATTTCGGCGGCGCGATACAAAATTTGTCCGCGATTGTAAGCGGTGGCCTTTGCCCAGCCACCTTCTGCCGCGCGCGCAGCGACAACGGCATCGCGAAAATCTTTGCGCGACGCATGAGAAAAATTGTCGAGATGCTCGCCCTTCACGGATTTCGCGGGCAGGTAGCGTCCGCTCTCGCTGCGCGGAAATTTTCCGCCGATGTAGAGCTTGTAAGTTTTTTTGACGTCGAGTCGCGTGCTCATATTATTTTTTCTTCCACGGCCAAATGATTTGAAACACTCCGTAAATCAGGAGCGCGATGCCGCCGATGCGAAAATAAATCACTCGGTCGGTCGGTGCGCCGGTAACGACTTCTTGCACTTGCGAGCCGATGGAATTTGCCATGTCGCGCGCCCACACGAGCAGCAGGATTCCGACGACCAATGCGATGATTCCAATGATTCGTTGCATAAAATTCCTTCGCGTTTTTATTCTTCAAAATAGTCACTGTCGATTCGCTTAAGCTCGTATGCGTGAGATTTAGCGACTCCAATGTTATGTTCAATCATTAAATCAGTGAGACGATCTCCATCAATGAGGATAACTTTTTGAGAAATATTTTTTGCGTAGGATTTAGCGGTGTCGGCAAATTCGCTTGTAGTAATGAAAATCCCCTTATGCGCCTGCTGTCCAGCTAATGCGCCTACAAAACTTTGGATTTCTTTTCTGCCGACGCTTTGCTGCCAACGCTTCGCCTGAATATAAATAACATCAAGACCCAATCTGTCTTCGTTAATTACGCCATCAATGCCTTCGTCATTTGAAGCTCTCGTGACCCGGCCTGCTTCCTCTCGAGAGCCGCCATAACCCATTGCGACAAGCAACTCCACAACCAGTTCTTCAAACCGATACGGGTCCATTTTTTTCACCAAACCAAGTAATTCAGATTTCACACCGGATTGAATCGTTTTATAGGCTGACTCAATTATTTCTTGAGGGGTTGCAGATTTGCCAGCAGACACTAATTCAGGTTGTTGAGCCGCTTCTTCTTCGACAGTTTTATTATTTGTTTTCTGAACGAATTCAACAAACCCAGGAAATTTCATCAAATAATCCCGGTCAATGGCTGTCGGTTTTTCCGCGGCGACTTTTTTGCCAAGTTCAGTGATGATGTAAGTTCCTTTTTTGGGACGATCTAACAATCCCGCCCGAAATAAATCATAGCATGCCCAATTCGCGCGATTATGCCAACGCCGCTGCGTTCCACTAGGCAACATTTCATTTTGTTCTGCTTCCGTTAGATTGAAATGTTTAGCCAGTGTTTCAAAAACTTCAGCCAAGCGATGTGATTTTCCGTCAGCGAAAAATTGAATCGCGGGGGCTTTGATTTCGTTGAATTCAGGAACAGGCATATTTGTTAATCCAACTTGCAATACGCAGCCAACCCCTGCAATCCGCCTTCGCGTCCGAAACCGCTTTCTTTGTAGCCGCCGAACGGACTCGTCGGGTCGAACTTGTTGTAGGTGTTCGCCCAGACGACGCCGGCGCGCAGCTTGTTGACCATCTTGAAAATCTTGCTGCCTTTGTCCGTCCATACGCCCGCGCTCAAGCCGTAAGGAATATTGTTTGCGCGCTCGAACGCTTCCTCCGGCGTGCGAAACGTCATCACACTTAAGACTGGCCCAAAAATTTCCTCGTTCGCGACGCGATGCGAATGTGTCACGCCCGTTAGAAATGTCGGTGGAAACCAATAGCCTTTGGATGGCAACGAACAGCTCGACTGCGTCAATTGCGCGCCTTCGTCAACGCCGCTTTGCACGAGCTCGCGAATTTTTTGCAATTGCGGTTTGGAATTAATTGCGCCGATGTCAGTATTTTTGTCGAGCGGATTTCCAACGCGCAGAGTTTGAATCCGGTCGCGCAATTTTTTGATGACCGTGGAATAAATTCCTTCCTGCACGAACAGCCGCGAGCCTGCGCAGCAGACGTGACCTTGATTGAAATAAATTCCGGCGATAACGCCTTCGATGGCCTGATCAATCGGCGCGTCCTCGAACAAAATGTTCGCCGCCTTGCCGCCGAGTTCGAGCGTTAGCTTCTTCTTCGTGCCCGCGACGACCTGCGCGATGCGCTTGCCGACCTCGGTGCTGCCGGTGAACGCGAGTTTGTTGATGTCCGGATGATTCACGAGCGCCGCGCCGGTTTCGGCCGCGCCGGTGACGATGTTCACCACGCCTTCGGGCAATTCCGCTTCCTGAAAAATTTGTGCCAGCCGCATCGCCGTGAGACTCGTGGTCTCGGCGGGCTTGAGCACGACGGTATTGCCGCACGCGAGCGCGGGCGCGATTTTCCATGCGGCCATGAGCAGCGGAAAATTCCACGGAATGATTTGTCCCGCGACGCCGAGTGGTTGCGGATTTTTTCCCGGAAACGCATATTTCAATTTGTCCGCCCAGCCCGCGTAATAAAAAAAATGCGCGGCCACGAGCGGCAAATCCACGTCGCGACTTTCCTTGATGGTTTTGCCGCCGTCCATCGTTTCGAGCACGGCCAGCTCGCGCGACTTCTCTTGAATGATGCGCGCGATGCGATAAAGATATTTGCCGCGCTCGCGTCCGGGCATTTTGCTCCAAACTTTTTCGTAAGCGCGCCGTGCGGATTTCACCGCTGAATCAACATCCTTCTCATTCGCCGCGGCAATTTCCGTCAACTTTTCTTCCGTCGCCGGATTGATGGATGGAAAATATTTTCCCGATTTCGGTTTAACCAATTTCCCGCCGATGAATAATTCGTGTTGCGGCGCGATGGCGTAATTTTTTGAATCCTCCGGCGCGGGCGCGTAATTCCATTTGTCGCCAAAGTTCAAACGTCGTTCGCGCAATGGCACTACGGCTGGCGCGGTGTGTTTGACGGGAACAATAGCACGGGAAGCAACTTTGCGGGGCGCACGAACTTTCATGGGCGCAACCGTAACAAAGTTGCCGTCGAATTCCAACTCAAAGCTCAAGGCGAATACCGCCAGAAACAACTCTCATTCTTTGCCGGATTGGATTACAATGGGCAAAGTTATTGCATGACACCAAAATTATTTTCTGAACTCGGATTGTCCGAAGAATTGCTCAAGGCGATTGATAAACTCGGCTTTGAACAGGCGTCGCCCATTCAAGCCGAAGCCATTCCGCCGTTGCTGCAAGGCAAGGACGTCGTCGGCCAATCGCAGACCGGCTCGGGCAAAACCGCTGCGTTCGGAATTCCCGCCGTGGAAAAAGTGGACGTGACGAAACGCGCTGTGCAAGTCCTGATTCTTTGCCCGACACGCGAACTCGCCGTGCAAGTCTCGGAAGAAATTCACAAGCTCGCGTTTTTCAAGCGCGGCCTTCATGCACTGCCAATTTACGGCGGACAATCTTATGACCGTCAACTTTTTGGCTTGCGACAAGGCGCGCATATTGTCATCGGCACGCCGGGACGCGTGATGGATCACATGCGGCGTGGCACGTTGAAATTCGATTCGCTCAAAATGGTCATCCTCGATGAAGTGGATGTGATGCTCAACATGGGTTTCCGCGACGACATCGAATTGATTCTTCAAGCCACGCCAAAGGAACGGCAAACGATTGTTTTTTCCGCGACGATTCCGAAACCAATCCAGCAGTTGATCGAAAAATATACTCGCGACCCGCAGCAGGTGCGCATCGAACAAAAGGCGATGACCGTTCCGACGGTCGAGCAGATTTATTATGAAGTGGACCGCCGTTACAAAATCGAATTGCTCACGCGGTTGATTGACATTCACGACCTCAAGCTGGGAATTATCTTCTGCAACACCAAACGCATGGTGGATGACCTCGTGGACCATCTCGAAGCGCAAGGTTACATGGCCGACCGTTTGCACGGTGACATGAACCAGGCGCAACGCGACCGCGTGATGAACAAGTTCCGCAAGTCCGGCCTCGAATTTCTCGTGGCGACGGACATCGCCGCGCGCGGCATTGACGTGGACGACGTGCAAGTGGTTTTCAATTACGATTTGCCTTATGACGGCGAAGACTATGTGCATCGCATCGGGCGCACCGGTCGCGCCGGCCGCGAAGGCCGCGCGATTTCGTTCGTGTCAGGACGCGAACTTTTCCAAATCGCCGTGATTGAGCGCTACACCAAGACAAAAATTCAGCGTGGCAAACCGCCGACCGCCAATGAAGTCGAAGACGCTCGCGCCAATGTTTTTCTCGACAAAATCCGCGCGACATTGCGGAGCAGCGAATTCAAACGGCAAGACCATTTGGTCGAACGCTTGCTGGAAGAAGGATTTAGTTCCACGGACATTGCATCGGCGTTGATGCATCATTTGCAAGGTGGCGACACCGCGCCCGCTGCCAAACCCGCGCGCGAGGAAGAACACATTCGTCCCGAACGCATTGAACGTCCGTCGCGATTTGAAAATCAACACGAGGAACGTCCGCGACGGGAAGCACCCGTTCGCGCGGCTGCCAAACCTTCCGTGCCGGCGAAAGAATTCAAAATTCCGCAACCGGAAATCAAATCGCCGGAAAAGAAGGTTGAAGCTCCGAAAACTTTTTCCGATGCAGAGATTCTTAAATCCGTGAAAGCACCCGCGCCGGCACCGCTGAAATCTCAAGGCGATAAATTGGCGAGCGCAGTTGCCAAACCAAAAGTGAGTCGCCGCACACCCGATGGCCAGACCCGCTTGTGGATGAATATCGGCGAAGAAATGGGCGTCAAGCCGATTGATGTCGTGAACGCGATTGCGGGCGAAACCGGATTGCCGGGAAAAGTGGTCGGCCTGGTGGACGTCCGCGAGAAGCATTTGTTCGTGGACGTTGCGTCCGAGCATGTGAACGCCATCATCTCCAAATTAAATCGCAGCGAGATGAAAAGTCACAAACTGAAAGTCAAAGTGGCGTGATTTGTTACTTTTCGCTCGCGGCTTTGATTGCTTCCAACTCTTCCCATCGCGCGTAAAGTTTTGTGATGTTGAGTTTCGCGGCATCCAGTTCGTCGGTGAGTTGGTTGACTTGCGTGGCGTGTTTGCGGAAAAATTCCGGGTCGGCGAACAAACCTTCGATGCGCGCGACTTCGGCTTCGACCGCGTGAATTTGCGCCTCGATGCCTTCGAGTTCGCGCATTTCCTTGAACGACATTTTATTCGACTTCGTTTTCGGCTTCGCGGCTTCGCGGGCAAGCGCCTCGGATTTGTTCGTCGCAACGATGGCTGCGCTTTGCCGCGCTGCCGCAGCTTCCGCCCGGTTTTTCTTTTCCAAATAATAATCGTAATCGCCGACGCTATGATGAATCCTGCCATCGCCTTCGAATGCGAGAATGTCCGTGCAAACACGATTCAGAAAATAACGGTCGTGGCTGACGACGAGCACGACGCCCGGAAAGGCAATCAACGCTTCTTCCAGCACGCGCAACGTCGGCAAATCCAAATCATTTGTCGGTTCGTCGAGAATGAGAAAATTTCCGCCGCTCTTCAAAATGCGCGAGAGCAACAAGCGACTGCGTTCGCCGCCGCTCAATTTTTTCACGAGCGTCATGATGCGGTCATCCGCGAAAAGAAATCGTTTCAAATACGAACGCACGGAAATTTTTGTGCCACCCCATTGCACGAATTCCGTGCCGTCGGCAACTTCGTCGAGCACGGTGCGTTCTTCGTTTAATTGCAGGCGGCCCTGGTCAACGTAATTGAATTTCGTGAGCTGGCCGGTTTTCACCGTGCCTTCAGTCGGCGGCAATTGCCCGATGATGGCTTTGAGCAATGTCGTTTTGCCAAGGCCATTCCGTCCGCAAACGCCGATGCGCTGGCCATTCTCAAATGTGTAACTGAATCCGCTGAACAATTTCTTGTCGCCAATCGTCATACCGAGATTGCTCAACTCCACGGTGCGATTGCCCAGTTGCGGCGGCGGCGGGATGACGAGTTCGATATCTTCCTCGACTACCGGACCGGCTTTGGCGGCTTCGTCGTAATAGCGTTCGAAGCGGTCCTTCTGCTTGCTGCGTTGTGCGCGCGGCCCTTGCCGCACCCACGCGAGCTCCTTTTTCAGAAACATCTGGCGCTTGTGCTCGATAGTCGCGTCGGCAGCCTGACGTTCGGCCTTCGCGAGCAGATAATCGGTGTAATTGCCTTCGTGCGAAAAAAATTTTCCGTCGGACAACTCAATCATGCGTTTTACGACACGGTCGAGAAAATAGCGGTCATGCGTGACGACGAGAAATGTGCCGTGAAATTGTTCGAGAAATTCCGCGAGCCATTCGATGGATTCCGGGTCGAGATGATTCGTCGGCTCATCGAGAATCAGAAAATCGGGCAACGAAACAATGGCGCGGCACATGGCGACACGACGTTTCTCGCCGCCGGAAAGCGTGTCAATGCGCCGGTCACCGGCGGGACAATTCAAGTGCGCCATCGCAATTTCGACGCGCGTATCGAGCGTCCAGCCTTCAAGTGCCTGAATGCGATGTTCTAAAAATTCGTGACGCTTCGAGTCATGCGGCAGCGATTCAAATTCCGCGATTAAATCCAACACAGGTTTCGCGCCATTGCGGATGTTTTCTTCCACGGACTTCGTCGCATCGAGCATGAAATCCTGCGGCAAATAACTGACGACAAGGTCGCGTTGCCGCGAAACTTCGCCGCTGTCGGGATTTTGTAATCCGGCGAGAATGCGCAGAAACGTCGTCTTGCCCGCGCCGTTGCGACCGACGAGCCCGAGACGTTCACCTTCCTGAATGCCGAGCGTTGTCTCGTCGAGAATGGTGCGGTCGCCGTAGCGAACGGTGATTTCGGAGGCGGAAATGATGGTAGGCATCGAAATTATTCTTTCGCCGTTTGCACGGGCAACGCGGACAGCGGCGTGTTTTTATTCGTCTCAGCAAAGTAATTCGCCGACCACTCGTTTTGAAATAGCACGACCGGATTTTTGCCGATGTCATAAGCGAGCCGCGAGCCGGTCGGCAGCACAAGCGCGTCGAGTTCTTCTTCCTTGATGTCGGTAGGCAGCCAGCGGACGACCGTCCACGGCGCAGCTTCGAGCCGCGACGCTGCGCCGTATTCACTTTCAAGACGGAATTGCACGACTTCAAATTGCAACGGACCGACGGCGGCGAGCAATGGCGTCTTGATGGACGAATTGCGGAGATAAAGCGCCTGGATGACGCCTTCCTGCAAAAGCTGTTCGGGTCCCTGCCGAAATTGTTTGAACTTCGCCGTATTCGGATTGTGCAGATAGCTGAATGCTTCCGGCGTGAATCGTGGAATTTCTTTGTAGAGGATTTTTGGATCGGTCGTGAGCGTGTCGCCGATGCCAAAGCTGTCGTGGCCAACGAGGCCAATGACGTCGCCGGGAAACGCTTCGTCCACCGTCTCGCGTTCGTTGCCAAAAAGTTTATGCGAACTGGACAGGCGAACTTTTTTTTCCGACCGCGAGTGATGCACCGTCATGTCGCGTTCAAATTTGCCGGAACAAACGCGGACGAACGCGATACGGTCGCGATGTTTCGGGTCCATGTTCGCCTGAATCTTGAAAATGAAACCGCTGAATGCGGGATTTTCCGGTGAAATTTCGATGCCGCCCATCACGCGCGGTTTCGGCGCGGGCGAATGTTTGAGAAAACCATCGAGCAACAGCTGCACGCCGAAATTATTGCTCGCGCTGCCGAAGAAGACCGGCGTTGTTTTTTCCGAAAGCACCGCGGCGTCATCCCAATCGTGCCCGGCGTGTTCGAGCATTTCGAGTTCTTCGACCGTTTTGTGAAACGTCGCGTCATCGAGACGGCTGCGAATGATTTCATCGTGCAAGCCGCCGACCTCGACCGGCGCGCGGAATTGGCCACCGACGGTGCGCTCAAACAAATGCATCAATTGCGTTTGCCGGTCGAACACGCCTTGAAATTCAAAACCGTTGCCGATGGGCCAATTCACCGGAAACGCGCCGATGCCAAGCACGCTTTCCAATTCGTCCAGCAACGCGAGCGGGTCGCGCATCGGGCGGTCGCATTTGTTCATGAACGTGAAAATCGGCACGCCGCGCTGGCGGCAGACTTCAAAAAGTTTTCGCGTCTGCGGCTCGATGCCCTTCGCCGAATCAATCACCATCACGACGGAATCTACGGCGGTCAGCACGCGATAAGTGTCTTCGGAAAAATCTTTGTGGCCGGGCGTGTCGAGAAGGTTCAGGCGATATCCGTTGTAATCAAATTGCAGCACGGTCGAGCTGATGGAAATGCCGCGTTTCTTTTCAAGCTCCATCCAGTCGGACGTCGTCGCGCGCTGATTTTTGCGCGCGGTCACGGAGCCGGCCAGTTGCACCGCGCCGCCGTAAAGCAGGAGCTTTTCCGTCAACGTGGTTTTACCCGCGTCGGGATGCGAAATGATGGCGAACGTGCGTCGCCTCTGGATTTCTTTGGTTATTTCCACAACAGAGCCGCGCAAGATAACAGAAGAGCGTTCGGGAACAAGGGGAGCTTTCGACGCAGCGACCTCAAGACAACGAAAAATAATCCGCGCCTTGATAATTGCCGTCCGCCGTTTTGGCGATTTGCATCAGCACGTCGTTGACCAGCGTGCTCGCGCCGAAGCGAAATAAATCCGGCGTGAGCCAGTCGTCGCCGAGCGTTTCCTTGACCATCACGAGATACGCGAGCGCCTGTTTCGAAGTTCTGATGCCGCCGGCGGGTTTCATACCGATGCGGATGCCCGTCGCGAAAAAATAATCGCGGATGGCTTCGAGCATCACGAGCGTGACGGGCATGGTGGAGGCGGGCGAAACTTTGCCGGTGCTCGTCTTGATAAAATCACCGCCAGCTTGCATGGCGATTTCGCTGGCGAGGCGGACGTTGTCATAGGTGACGAGTTCGCCGGTTTCGAGAATCACTTTCAAATGCGCTGCCCCGCAGGCTTCTTTCGTCGCGGCAATTTCGTCGAACACCTTTGCGTGGTCGCCGGCGAGAAAGGCGCAGCGGTCAATGACCATGTCAATTTCATCCGCGCCATCGGCCACGGTGCGGCGGACTTCTTCCAGCTTGGTGCGCAGCGGATATTGTCCGCTCGGAAATCCGGTCGCGACGGCGGCGACGTGCACCGGCGAATTTTCGCCGAGAAATTTTCGCGCGTATTTGGTCATGTTGGGATAAACGCAAACGGCGGCGCAGCTCGGCACGTTGTATTTTGCTTCGGCAGGCGCGAGCGCCTTGCGACAGAGATAAGCGACTTTGCCCGGCGTGTCCTTGCCTTCGAGCGTCGTCAAATCGCACATGCTGACGGCCATTTTGAGTCCGGCGAGTTTGGCGCTGGTCTTGATGCTGCGTTTGGTGAACGCCGTAGTGCGTTCCTCGACCATTACGGCGTCAACGGTGGGAACGTGATGAGCAAAACGCGAATGGCGTGGCAAGAATTCCGGCCGCTTTGTCAATGCAGACACCTTCATAATTTAACCGATTCTGAAGGCGAAAATGCGCGGCGTCAATGCGGTTTCGTCACAACAATTTTATCTGCGCTTTTTCCTGCGCGAGCGTTTCACCGAGACTAGGACCGCGACCGTTGCGACGTTCGATGATGTGTTTGTCCACGGCGGGGTCGTATGGCACGGGATAATTGCCGTCGTAACACGCCATGCAAAAAGAATTTTTTGGCAGGCCGGTCGCTTTGACCATTCCGTCCTGCGACAAGTAGTAGAGCGAATCGGCGTTGAGATATTTTTGGATTTCTTCGAGCGAATGATTCGCCGCCATCAATTTGCTGCGGTCGGGAAAATCAATTCCGTAGACGCACGGGTTCATGTGCGGCGGACAACTCACGAGCACGTGCACTTCCTTCGCGCCGGCTTCTTTCAAATTGTTCACGCGCGCTTTACACGTCGTGCCGCGCACGATGGAATCGTCCACGACGATGACACGTTTGCCCTTCACGAGCTCGGCGATGAGATTTAATTTCACCCGCACGTTGAAATCACGGATGAGTTGCGACGGCTGGAGAAAACTTCGGCCAACGTAATGATTGCGCACGAATGCCATTTCGTAAGGAATGCCGGATTCGAGCGAATAGCCGAGTGCGGCGCAATTTCCGCTATCTGGCACAGGCACAACGACGTCGGCCTTGATTGGAAATTCACGTGCGAGCTGGCGTCCCATGTCCACGCGAACTTTGTAAACGTTGCGGTTCGC
>Ga0070741_10018380_pt1 | contig 11330 bp, 9 predicted proteins | sample Coa_R1_4_FD_66440 | JGI IMG/M metagenome (GOLD analysis project Ga0070741, IMG submission 66440) | Surface soil microbial communities from Centralia Pennsylvania, which are recovering from an underground coalmine fire - Coalmine... | ecosystem: Environmental > Terrestrial > Soil > Unclassified ...
TCGGCGGGAAAGCTCCCCGCGCTTGGCATAGAGGCGGTTGCCGCAGCAGCCCTGCTCTTGGCCCGCTCGGCTGGCATCTCAACCTGCAATTCGTCCTTGCCCTCAAGCGCCACGGCCCGCTCGATCGTGTTTTCAAGCTGGCGCACGTTTCCCGGCCAGTCGTAGGCGGCCAGTTCGCGCAACGACCGTTCCGTAAGCCGCACGATGCTCTTCCCTGCCGCCGGCGCATACTTCTTAAGGAAATGCTGCGCCAGCAGAGGAATATCTTCCCTGCGCTCGCGCAACGGGGGGACCTGGATCGGGATCACGCTGATGCGATAGTAGAGGTCTTCCCTGAAATTCTTCTCCGCCACCATGGCATCCAGGTCCTTGTTGGCGGCGGCGATGACGCGCACGTCAATGGGGATCTCGTGGGTGCCACCCACCATGCGAATGCAGCGCTCCTGCAGGACGCGCAAGAGCTTGACCTGCATGGCCATGGTCATTTCGCTGATTTCATCGAGGAATATCGTACCCCCGTTGGTCACCTCAAACAATCCGCTCTTGTTCTGCGAGGCGCCGGTGAATGCCCCTTTGACGTAACCAAACAGTTCGCTTTCAAGCAGAGTTTCAGGAAAGGCGCCGCAGTTGACGGAGACAAACGGTTGGGTGGCCCGGGGCGAGCAGGCGTGAACTGCGCGCGCTACCAGCTCTTTGCCGGTGCCGCTTTCCCCGTACACCAGGACGGTGCTGGTCGTAGGCGCCACCGTACGGATGACGTGTTTAAGCTGCTGGACGCACGCGCTGTTGCCAATGATATTTTCCAGCGAGTTGCGGCTGGAGGCATCGCGCTTGAAGGCGAGATTTTCCCGGCGCAGAGAGATATTTTCTAAAGCCCGCGAGACGGCAACCCGAACCTCTTCCACCAGGCCCGGTCCTTTATGGATATATTGAAACGCGCCGGCGTTGACCGCGTTGACCGCAGCCTCATAGTCTTCCACTGCGGTGATCAGGATCACCGATGTTTCCGGAGAGGCCTTACGGGTGTGGCGCAGCACTTCAATGCCGTCGTGATTCGGCATCTTGATGTCGCTGATTACAACATCATACAAAGCGCTGTTCAGCTTTTTGATGGCGGCCTCGCCCGAGGTGACGGTTTCAATGCGATGCCCTTCTTTGCGAAGAGAGATTTCCAGGACTTCGCAGATGGAGCGAGTATCATCACAAACCAGGATGTTACCCATGCGCCCCTCCTGCCTTTGCCAGTTGCAACGGAGCTCTCTCGGCTTTGGGCTGGTCCACTGACTCCTCTTGAGAGACGCGCGGGAACTCCAACTGGAACTCCGACCCTCTTCCTGGCGTCGAGTTCACGGAGATATGAGCCTTATGTGCCTGCACGATCTGGTATACGATCGCGAGCCCTAAGCCGGTGCCGCCTTCAAAGCGCGACTGGAAAGGCTCGAAGATTTTTTCCATTAACTGCGGGTCCATTCCGGAACCCGTATCGGCGAAGCTGATGGCCCAGTTTTTTTCTTTCTCGGCCAGGCTTACGGTCAACACTCCTCCTTCGGGCATTGCGCGCACCGCATTCTCACAAAGGTTCCAGAAGACCTGCTTCAGTTTGTCGCCGTCGACAACAGCAAATGCGTCTGAAGCCATGTAATGGCGCACAACGGCAACTTTCTTGCCGCCCGGGTTTTCTCTGCTGGAGATGAGCGGGTGATTTTCCAGCAAAGTCAGGGTGTCGTTGAGTAAAGACACCAGATTCACGGGACGAAACTTGTAGTTTTTATCGCGCGAATAAATCAAAAAGTCGGAGATGATTCGGTTCAGCCGTTCCGATTCCCGGGTAACGATCTCCACCAGTTTGTGCTGCTCGTCATTGAGCGGTGAGATCTTCGACAGCACTTTAACCGAACCGGCGATGGAAGAAAGCGGATTGCGAATCTCATGGGCGATGCCCGCGGCCATGCGTCCTACTGCGCTCAACCGGTCGCGCATGCGGACCTCATCTTCCAGGCGGCGGATATCGGTCAAATCCGCGAACGTGTATATGTATCCGAGTTCTCCCTGTTCGGGAACACGCAACAACGAAACTTTCATGCCGAAGACCTTCTCCGCTCCCTGGCGCGTCACGCAGCGCACCTCGCAACGTATGTCGCTCATAGCGGAAGGATCTTCGAACCTCGGAAGGCGGTCTAAAAAAAGTTCTTGCACATCCCTGCCGAACATATCTTGTACTCTTCGTTCCAGAAGCCTTTCTCCGGCGGGATTCAGCAGCGTGATGCGCCCATGCAAATCCGTTGTGATCAACCCTCCGCTCATGGAGCGGATGATGTTTTCGTGCAGCGCCTGCAGATTTTCCAGAGCCCGCACATCGCCTTGCCGGAGTTTTGTGCTGAGCGTGCTGGCAAGATAAGCCACGGCGAAGTATGCGCAAAAGTTGACCGTGACCACCAGTTGCAGGGTTTTGTTGTCGGTGCGAGCAGACATCGAATAGGAGTGCAGAAATCCATATTGGGTAAGCTCGAGCATTGCGGCAAACAGAACAAATGACAGCCCCGCCGTCAGGTAAGCCCATACCCGCGGCAACTGTATACTGGCGACAATAATGATGAGGGGATAGAGAAAGTTAAAAGAAGTATCAATACCGCCGGTCACATACAAGATCGCGGTGGAGAAGGCGATATCTGTCAGGATCTGCAGGCGGACGTGCGCCCGGGTGTCCTGCCACAACGCCAGCAAAAGAATCTGGAACAGGGAGATGGAGTACCACAGGACAATGATGGAAACGAAGCCGCGGACCGGAACATTGTTGGGCGTAAGCTGCATGATTGCCAGCTGAATGCCCAGCAGGAAGGTGACGATAATGATGCGCACCTTCCCCATCCAGCTTAGCCAGGCGCGATCATTCAGTTCATTCTGCATTGGCAATCTTGTTTCTCTTCTCACTCATCCGGCGGGCGCCGGCTGAAGACACACATCTCCCTGAATGTTTTTTCTCTCTACAGCACCATTAACCTGCCAGTTTGGCGATCATGGAGAACAGCGGCAGATAAAGAGAGATCACGATGCCGCCTACCACGAATCCCAGGAACCCGATCAAGAGCGGTTCCATGAGCGTAAGCATGTCTTTGATAGCCGCATCCACTTCATCTTCATAGAAGTCGGCGATTTTCTGCAGCATGGCATCCATGGCGCCGGTGGCTTCACCGACTCCGATCATTTGCACAACCATGTTGGGGAAAACCCCGCTCTCGCGCAGAGGATCAACGATGGTGCGGCCTTCTTCCACAGCTTTGCGGACCTTCATGATGCTCTGCTCCAGGACCGCATTGCCGGAGGTGCGGGCGGTGATGCTAAGCCCTTCCAGAATGGGCACACCGGAAGTAATCAATGTTCCAAGAGTGCGGGTGAAACGGGCGACAGCAATTTTGCGCAAGATCTGGCCGAGCACCGGCAGCTTCAGGAGCAATTTGTCGAAAAAGAGGCGTCCCTGGGGATTGGTCCTGGCGTACTTAATTGCAAAGATCAAAACGATAAGGAAGAGGACTGCAACCCAGCCGAATCTTCCAATAAACTCGCTGAGCCCGATGACGATACGAGTCATCAGAGGCAAGGAGACATCGAGGCCCGCGAACAGGTTGGCAAAAATTGGAACCACCCATTTGAGAAGGCCGGCAACGATAATCGTGGCAATGGAAATAACTGCAGTGGGATAAACCAGGGCCGAGCGCACGGCCTGTTTTAGTTTGACTGCCTTCTCCACGTAGGTCGCAAGCCGCTGCAAGATTACGTCGAGGATACCGCCGGTTTCGCCGGCCTCAATCATGTTGGTGGCCAGGTCATCGAAAATCTTCGGGTAGCCGCGCATGGCATTGGCCAGCGTGGAGCCGCCTTCCACTGTGGTCCGGACCCCGGTCAGGCATTTCTGGAAGGTCATGTTTTCCTGGTTCGCGGCAAGAATTTCCAAGCACTGCACCAGGGGAAGACCAGCATCAATCATGACCGAGAATTGCCGAAAGAAGATGGCAATGTCTTTGGTGGGAACGCTGCCCCGGCCAATGGTCGGCAAGTTGAATTCCTTGCCTTTTTCCTTGATCGCGCTTGCGGTGATGCGTTCGCGGCGAAGCAGGTTCTGCAGGTCCTGTTTGGTAGCTGCAGTACGGTCGCCCGAAACTCTTTCACCTGTCGCCGTCTTTCCTGTAAATGTAAATACTGGCATTTTTCTGCCTCCCTATATTTCGTAACCGGAGGTTACGTTCCTCCGGAGGCGCGCAAGCCCTCCGGCCTTGCTTAATTCCTGTCAGCGTTTCATGGCTGCCGCCGCAGCCGGAGCATTTTGTTTCGTGACCAGGCCCACGCCACGATTAATCATTTCCTGCAGCTCATCGGGCATGGACGAACGCAGCATCGCCGTTTCTAAAGTAATCTGCTTTTGGAAATACAGCGTCGCCAGCGATTGATTGAAGGTCTGCATTCCAAACTTGTCCTGCCCCGACTGCATGGCGGAATAGATCTGGTGAATTTTGTCTTCACGAATCAGGTTGCGAATAGCGGCATTGGGCACCATGATTTCCATGGCCATAGCGCGCCCCTGGCCACCAACCTTTGCCAGCAACGATTGACACAAAATCCCTTCCAACACCAGGGAGAGCTGCGCTCGAATCTGGGGCTGCTGGTGCGCCGGAAAAACGTCAATGACACGATTGATGGTGGAAGACGCCGAGTTGGTGTGCAATGTGCCGAAGGTCAAGTGACCGGTCTCGGCGATGCGCAACGCGGATTCGATGGTTTCCAGGTCGCGCATTTCGCCGATCAGGACCACGTCCGGATCTTCGCGCAGCGCAGCGCGCAGCGCGTCGGAAAACGATTTAGTATCGGCGTGTACTTCGCGCTGGTTCACCAGGCAGCTCTTGTTCTGGTGCACGAATTCGATAGGATCTTCGATGGTAATGATGTGGTCATGCCGTTCGGTGTTGATCTTGTCGATCATAGCGGCCAGGGTCGTGGACTTGCCCGAGCCGGTGGGGCCCGTAACCAGGATCAATCCCCGGGGTTTTTCGCAAAGCTTGGAAACAATTCCCGGCAACCCAAGTTGCGAGAAAGACTTGATCTCGAATGGAATCACGCGAAATACGGCGCCGGTGGCCCCGCGTTGATTAAAGAGATTGCCGCGGAAACGCGCCAGGCCTTTTAACCCGAATGAGAAGTCCAGCTCCAGGTTTTCTTCAAAGCGGTGCTTCTGCGCGTCGGTCAGTACGCTGTACGCCAACTGCTTGGTTTCTGCGGGAGTAAGCGGGGGCATGTCGAGCGGCACCAGGTGCCCGTGGACGCGAACCTGCGGCGGTGAATTGGTCGTGATATGAAGGTCGCTTCCATTCATCTCCAGCATTTTTCGAAGCAGTTCACTTAATGTTGCTGTCATAATCTGTTTTCAATCTCTCCTGAAATTATTAATGGATGGTTTCGCGCGCCACTTCTTCCATGGTGGTCACGCCCTCCATGATCTTCACCAATCCGCTGCGCCGCAGGGTAATCATGCCGCGTTCGATGGCCTTTTTCTTCAACTCAACGGCGGATGCGCCCACAAGAATCAATTCGCGGACTTCATCGTCAACTTCCATCACTTCATAAAGCCCGCAACGTCCCTTGTAGCCGGTGCTGTTACATACCGAACAGCCCTTTCCCTTCTTGGGCTTGAATTTTTTCGCCTCTTCCGGCGAAAACCCGGCTTCGATCAGCGCCTGCACGGGTAAATCAAGCGGCTCGGCACAGTCTTTGCACACACGCCGCACCAGGCGTTGCGCCACGATCATGTGCACGGAGGTAGCTACCAGGAAAGGCTCAATCCCCATGTTCATCAGGCGGCTGATGGTCTCAGGCGCTCCGTTGGTATGCAGGGTGGAAAGCACCAGGTGTCCCGTAAGCGCAGCTTTGATGGCAATTTCAGCGGTTTCAAAGTCGCGGATCTCGCCCACCAGGATGATATTCGGATCCTGCCGCAGGAAAGCGCGCAAGGCCGTGGCGAAGTTCAGCCCGATAGATTCCTTCATCTGCACCTGATTAACACCGGCGAGCTGAAACTCGACGGGGTCTTCGGCGGTCATGATGTTGGTATCCGGCTGGTTCAGACGCGAGATGGAAGAATAAAGCGTGTTGGTCTTACCCGAACCGGTTGGCCCTGTTACCAATACCATGCCGTATGGCTTGAGAATGGCCTTCTCAAATTTGACCAGGGACTCAGATTCAAATCCGAGTTTGGTCATATCCAAGCGAAGGTTTTCCTTGTCGAGCAACCGCATCACAACCTTTTCTCCCCAGAGAGTAGGCAGCGTGCTCACGCGGTAGTCGAGCTGCTTTTTCTTTCCCCCGATATTCATCTTCAACATAATGCGGCCGTCCTGAGGGAGGCGCTTTTCACTGATGTCGAGCTTGGCCATGATCTTGATGCGGGAGGTAATGGCGTCCTTCATTCGCAGCGGCGGACTCATGATGGGCTGCAGCATGCCGTCAATGCGAAAGCGCACGCGGTATTCTTTCTCGTAAGGCTCGATGTGAATGTCGCTGGCTCCACGCTTTACCGCGTCAGAGAGAATAATATTCACCAGCTTGACGATAGGAGCTTCTTCCGCCTGTTTTTCCAGTTGATCCAGGCCGAGGTCTTGTTCTTCCGCCGTCAGTTCGACGTCGGCGTCCATTTCGTTCACCGAGGCCATCACCTTTTCCAGGTCTTCCTCGCGCGATACGCTGTAGGCCTTTTCGATTCCCTCCATGATGGCGGCTTCGGAAGCGACCACGGGCTCGATATTGAATCCGGTCATGAACTTGATATCATCCATGGCGAATACGTTGGTAGGATCTACCATGGCGATGGTCAGCGATGCACCCACGCGGCTCAAGGGAAGAATCTGATAGCGTTTGGCGGTGTCGTAGGGCACCAGCTTGACCACGGAAGCATCAATTTCAAAATAAGAAAGATTAATCGCGGGAACGCCATACTGGCGTGAAAGAAAGTTGGTTACGTCTTCATCTGAGAGGAACCCGAGTTTCACAAGAGCAGACCCCAGACGGAAGCCATTTTCCTTTTGCATCTTGATGGCCTGGTCTAGCTGCTCTGGGGTAATGACCTTTTCTTTAACAAGCAGGTCGCCCAACCGCTGGGACATACGTGCATCTCCCTTATCGAAGTCACTATCCGCAAATTGTGACTATTTGCGCTTAGCTGTCTGGCGCAATCTTCTGGGGGAAAAAATTGCGGGTTGCGCGAATCGTATTCCGAGTGACAGAAATTGTCAATCGGGATTTAAGCCCAATTGGTAACGAAAGGGAGACGGCTTAAGTTCCCGGGCAGCCCGGCAGCGACTGCAGAGGCGTTTTACATCCCTGTATTCGCTTTGATTTCAAAGAATTAGGAGCTTACATGACGACGATAGTTTTGCCGAAACATTCTGCCCGAACAATGCGAAAAATCCAACACTTATATCGGGCATTGCGGGTCTTCTACGGCCCACAAAACTGGTGGCCGGCAAAGACTTCGTTTGAGGTCGTAGTAGGCGCTTATCTTACTCAAAATACGGCCTGGGGTAACGTGGAAAAGGCACTGACCAGTCTGCGCAAAGCGGGCAAGCTGAACGTGGAAGGCATCCGCTCTCTTTCGCTGCAAAAGCTGCAACAGCTTATCCGTGCTTCCGGATTCTTTCGCCAAAAGTCCCGCAGCCTTAAAGCTTTCATTCAGTATCTTGACGCACGCCATGCAGGCTCACTGCGCAGGATGTTTGCCCGCTATCGGGCCACTCCCGCCGCCTTGCATGCTCTTCGCGACGAGTTGCTGACTTTGAACGGCGTAGGCAGAGAGACAGCAGATTCAATTCTGTTGTACGGCGGCAATCTCCCTGTCTTCGTGGTGGACGCCTACACCCGCCGCATCTTTACGCGTCACGGCATTGTTTCAGAGACCGAGAGCTACGAAGAAATACGCGAACTGGTTGAAAAAACTCTGGCTGCTCTACCCGGAATTGAAGACAACTCGCCACAGCTGACGCCGAGCAGCAGACACCGACATCTGGCCCAGCATTTTAACGAAATGCATGCCTTGCTGGTTAGTGTGGGAAAAGACCACTGCTACAAGTCAACTCCGAATTGCGAGGGCTGTCCATTGCGTCAGTTTCTTCCCCACACCGCTTCAGAGATAGTGCCGGCAAGGAAGGCCCGCTCTGCAGGTCTACGGAGCCTCTTGAAAAAAGAGTGAGCTCACGCGAATCATAAAGTGAGAACGGAGCAACCTGCTTGCGTGCTGTGTAGCCCTCTAGAATGACGTGTCGTGTGGAAGCCAGGGGCAATCGGCGATGAAATCCTCAAGATTTTCGTGAGGCCGATACGCCGAGAGGCTGGCCCCATAGGCACTTGCATACCAAGCGGTCCAGCTTGCGACATCGTCGGCCAGGTTCCGTCCGGTAAGCTGCCGCAAGGCATCGAAAATCCATGTGCGTCCTATGGCATCAATTTTTGGATCGGCCGCAAAACGAAGCAAGCCGGGAAGAAGTTGATGAATCTCGTCGTGGCTGTGAGTGTCAAAGTGGCGCGTCATTGACGAAGTCCCGATGGCAACAAGCCTACCGGGACATCCGGCGTTGAACAAGTTACGAAGGTAACCTTCATTCCGGGGTATTATCTGAGTTGCAAATAGTGCATCGTGGCGTTTTCGAAGCTCATCCAATCACTGATAAATGCTATAATTTTGTTAATCAGGATATTTGCCCAAAAGAGTCTTAAGGAGAATTACCAAAATGGCAACCACCACAACGACGAATATTGAAACCGCTTCGCCCTCGGTCAAAACTGCCCCTCTTAACCTGACACCGAACGCTATTGCCAAGGTGAAGGAGATCATGGCTCAGCAGAACCCGGTCCCCAGTGGACTGCGGGTTGGCGTGGTTGGCGGCGGATGCTCCGGTTTTTCTTACTCCATGGCCTTCGAGAATACGGCTGGAATGATGGATAAGACCTTCAACTTTGACGGCCTCAAGGTCTATGTTGACGCAACGTCCCTCATGTATCTGAACGGCTGCGTGGTTGACTACGTGGATACGCTGGAAGGCTCAGGCTTCAAGTTTGAAAATCCGAATGTAAAGAGCACCTGCGGCTGCGGCTCTTCATTCAACGTCTAATTCAAAAACCAGATTAAAAGAATTCAGCCCTGCGCTCTTGCGCGGGGCTTCTTATTTTATTGGGGCATTGGTGATTTTATTGGGGAATTAGTGGTCGGTCCACCAGGATTTACCCCAATCCCATTGGGATTACCGTTGGGATTCAGATTCTGGGGCTGGAACATCTGTCCGATGGGCATATCCATTCGCGGATCATAGAAGAACTGCCAGTCGTTGTAGTGGTCTTTGCCATTGATCTCTTTGATGGAAGCCTTGGTGCTCGTGCTGGAAACCCCAACAATAGGGCCGCCGCTGAAGGTCGGCAGTCCATTGCCTTGTTGCGCTTGTGGCCCCCCCGGAGTCTGTTGCACCCCTTGGCCAACTGGCTGCGAATTGTTTCCACTCGGAGGCGTGCTGTTGTCGGAAGGAGTCTGAACCGTCGGCGTTGTGACTGGAGAAGCAATTGGCGTTCCAAAAGGGCTGCTGTTGACGCCTCCGGTGTTGGACTGAGCCAGGCTTTTGCCAAAAAATCCGGTTGGCTGGTAGTTGACATCCTGAGGGTGCAATAACTTGAACTCTTTGCCAGTGATCGGATCCTTGTACTCGCGGCGAAGGAAGCGCAGATGGTTGGTATCCTTCAATTCGTCAAGACTCGTAGGATAACGGCCAAATTTTCTGTAGAAACGCCTGATGGCGCGAACATATTGATCGCCACGACGGGCAAGTTCTTCTTCCTGGTCGCGCCTGATCTGGACGGCCGCCGAGGGTGCAGCTTGAACAATCGCCAGGGTGAGCAAGGCCAGCATGAGCAGAATTACCAGCATCACATAGCCTCTCTGGCTGCGTTCGTGCGATCTGCGAGCCATAGGCCGAAGCAGGCGAACCCGGAGCAAGCCATGCAGGCCGAAGCCTTGGAACCGAAGCGATTCGCGGATTTGCCTTAAGCTGATCAAGTTGTCGTTTGCGTGAGCGCAATTTCCTGCGTGTTGTTATTCAGTACATCCTCAATCAAAACCGATGCCGTCTTGATCTGTACGACTTTGTAACGGCGGTCTACAATGTCGCCTTCCTTGGCGATGAAAATGTCGTCCCCCTGCGATAAAAAAACCTGCTTCGGTTCGCCCGGTTTGCTGGCAAAGCCGAAAAACTTCAAATTGATAGGCGGAGGCGGGGGCGGCTTGGGCACAGCAATAGGGCTGCACCAGCGTAATCCATGGCTCGGTCCACCGGGTTGAGCGCAAACCGGTGTTGTGGGGACAGGTGGCGGGTCTGGTTCAGCCTTAAAGATGTTTCGTCCTGTTCCGTTATAGGCCACATCTTCACTCGCCCGGAGCAAATCCGTTCTCAGGGAAGGGTCAAGACTGCTGTTGACTCTCGATTTCACCGCAGCTTTGTGCGCGGCCAGGCGCGATTGCGCAGCCGGAGCCGTTGTTCCGGATTGGCTTGTACCGGCAACTGAGGCGGAGGCAGTCGCCGGCGTGCTTCCATCAAACACCATGTGCACAAATAGAACGATGGCCACGACCGCCAGTACTATCGTGAGAATCACTTTTTTCCGATTTTCTGCGCCAATTTTCATCTTGATTCAAGTCTGCGTTTTAGAACTCTATGTTTGCAATTTAATAGGCTGCTTGTAGTTATTTAGCACGTCCTCAATCTCAACCGATGTCGCCTCAATATGCACCACCTTGTAACGGCGATCCACGATGTCGCCCTCGCTGGCGATAAAAATATTATCTCCTTGCGACAGGAAGACTTTTTTGGGTTCACCCGCTTTGTTGGCAAATCCAAAAAACTTCAAATCGATGGGTGGCGGGGGCATAGGCGGGTTTGGCCCAATGCTCTTGCACCATGGCAGTCCACGGCTCGGCTCTCCCAAAGGAGCACAGGTTACGGGTCGCTGAGGCGGCTGCGGATCGGATTCGGCCCTGAAAATATTGTGTCCTGTCCCGCGATAGACTACGTTTTCGCTCGCTCGCAATACCTCCATTCTCACGGAAGGATCAAGACTGCTGTTGACTCTCGATTTCACCGCAGCTTTGTGCGCAGCCAGGCGCGATTGCGCAGCCGGAGCAGTTCCGGACTGGCTTGTACTCGCAACTGAGGCGGAGGCAGTCGCCGGCGTGCTTCCATCAAACACCATGTGCACAAATAGAACGATGGCCACGACCGCCAGTACTATCGTGAGAATCACTTTTTTCC
>Ga0070741_10018381_pt1 | contig 11330 bp, 9 predicted proteins | sample Coa_R1_4_FD_66440 | JGI IMG/M metagenome (GOLD analysis project Ga0070741, IMG submission 66440) | Surface soil microbial communities from Centralia Pennsylvania, which are recovering from an underground coalmine fire - Coalmine... | ecosystem: Environmental > Terrestrial > Soil > Unclassified ...
GCTGCGGCAAGACGACCACCGGGCGCTGCATCCTGCGGGCGGTCGAGCCGACCGCGGGCGAGGTGCTCTACCGCCGGGGCGAGGGGGACGTGGTGGACGTCGTGAAGCTCGACCGGCGCGAGCTGAAGGCGCTGCGCCGGCATATGCAGATGATCTTCCAGGACCCGTTCTCGTCGCTGAACCCGCGCTGGACGCTGCTGCAGATCGTCGGCGAGCCGTTGGTCGCCAACGGGGTGGCCAGTGGGCGCCAGCTCGAGGAGCGCGTCGCCGAGCTGCTGCGTCGCGTCGGGCTGCGGCCGGAGTACATGCGGCGGTACCCGCACGCCTTCTCCGGCGGGGAGCGCCAGCGCATCGGGATCGCCCGGGCGCTCGCGCTGCGGCCGGAGCTGGTGGTCGCCGACGAGCCGGTTTCGGCGCTCGACGTCTCGGTCCGCGCTCAGACGCTCAACCTGCTCGAGGATTTGCAGGAGGAGTTCCACCTCACGTACGTCTTCGTGTCGCACGACTTGAGCGTGGTCCAGCACATCTGCGACCGCGTCGTGGTGATGTACGTCGGCAAGCTCGTCGAGGTGGCCGACACCGATGAGCTGTACTTCAACCCGAAGCACCCGTACACCGAGGCGCTGCTCTCGGCGGTGCCGAAGGCCGACCCTGACGCGCCCTCGCGGCGGATCGTGCTCGAGGGCGAGGTGCCCGATCCGAGCAACCCGCCGCCGGGCTGCGCGTTCCACCCGCGCTGCCCGTACGCGACGGACCGCTGCAAAGTGGAGGCGCCGCCGCTGCGCGAGGTCGCCGCGGGCCACCTGGCCGCCTGCCACTACGCCGACGAGCTGACGCTGCAGGGCGTGGCGGAGTAGTCACCATAGGCAAAGGCGATCGCCCTCGACGCCGTTCCGAGGAGGGCCGACAGCGATGAGCTTCGACGTTGGCGCGGTCGACGGCCGGGCCGGAGAGCATCCAGATCAGCTCGTCCGATTAGCGGGCGGGGCGCCGGTGCTCGGTCGCGCTGGCCGCTGTCCGTGGCTGCGCTCGGAGTGGCGGGGCGACGCTGATCCCGAAAGAGCGCACAGGAGGATGAGACGTTGGCTGACCGACTCAAGGGCAAAGTCGCGATCGTCACCGGCGGCGGTGGCGGCATGGGCGAGGCGACGGCGCGCCTCTTCTGGGAGGAGGGCGCGTCGGTCGCGGTCGTCGACAGGGACCTGGAGGCGGCGCAGGCCGCGGCGAACGGGATCGACCCGAGCGGTGAGCGGGTGCTCGCGATCGGCGCCGACCTGAGCCAGGAGGCCGAGGCAGAGCGCGCGGTCCGGGAGACGGTGGCGCGCTTCGGCAAGCTGAGCGTGCTGGCGAACGTCGCCGGCGTGCGCGTGCCGCCGGCCACCGTGGTCGACGCGAGCGCCGAGAGCTGGCGCTTCATCCTGGACGTGAACCTGCTGTCGCACGCCTACTGCGCGAAGTTCGCCGTGCCGGAGATGGTCAAGGCCGGCGGCGGCAGCATCGTGAACGTCTCGTCGGCTAACGCGATCGTCGGGCGGCAGAAGTGGTCGCAGTACGACGCCAGCAAGGCCGCGCTGCTGGCGATGACGCGGGACATGGCGTGCGACCACGCGGAGCAGAACATCCGCGTCAATTCGGTGTGCCCTGGCCCGACGCTGACCTCGTACCACATCCGCAACCGCGCCAGGCGCGACAACATCTCGTACGAGGAGGCTGAGCGGCTCATGCGCGAGGCCGGCGTGCGCAACCTGATGAAGCGCCACGGCGAGCCGCGCGAGCTGGCTTACGCGATCCTCTTCCTCGCCTGCGACGAATCCTCGTACGTGACCGGCGCCAACTTCATGATCGACGGCGGCCTGTCGGCCGTCTGAGCGGTTGGCGCTACGCCGGGGCGGTGGCGAAGTCGGCGTGGAGGTGGGCGAGGAGGTCGCGGTCGGCCTTGCCGGTGTGGACGATCAGGCGGTAGCGGAAGCGGGTCACCTTGCCCTCGGGCAACGACCACGGGCCGGCGAGCGATGGGCTCGGGTTGATCAGTCCTTGCGCGTCGACGCGCCAGCGGCTCGGGTAGCGGAAGTTGGACGGATGGTCGAAGAGCGCGACGCCGTGCCAGGCCCCGGCGGTGATGTCCTCGCCGGTCCAGCCGCGGCTGCCGTCGAACGGCGCCGAGACGTCGCACCAGGCGGCGGGCTGCTCGGGCGCGGCGGCGCGGTCCTGGCCGGCCGCGTTCAGCACTTCGTGCGCCTGGTTGTAGACCAGCCGCACGGCGAGGCCGCCGCAGAAGTGCTGGCCGAAGGAGACGTCGCGCAGGCCGCGGAGCGTCCACTCGAGGTCGATCGGGTACCACTCGGCTGCACCGCGGCGGACGGTCCAGCGCTGGGTCTCGTGGAGAATCGGCTCGTCGGCGCGGCTCGTCCAGCGGCTCGAGCCCGTCCACGTGATGGACTCGCCGTCGCCGCGCAGGTCGCCAAGGTGCTCGAAGCGGACGACGCCGCTGCGGTCGGGGAAGCGGTGTTCCTGCCAGAAGTCGAGGCCGTTCACCTGGTGGAGACCGGTGAAGACGCCGTGCTGCCAGGGATGGTCGCTGGGGCGGTCCTGGGTCAGGACCGGCCCGCCGCCGGGCGCGTGGACGGGGTGGAGGTACGGGCGTTCGCCTGGGCGGCAGTGGTAGCCGACGAGGGGCACACGGGGGACCTCCGGGTCCCCCGTGAACACCCGGATCGTCAGGTCGCGGTTCAAGTCGTGGGTGGCGGCGAGGGCTAATGGGGTCACGCTTCGTCACGTAGAGCGGGGTGAGGCGGTGCCCCGTGGGCGCGGCGGGGCCGCAGCCAGCGCCGGTTGTCGCCGCGACGGCTGTGGTTCCCGTTCGTCGCCGCTGCTCGGGATGACGGGGATCGTGGCACGCGCTCAGCCCTGCCCTTCGAGGATCTTGGTCAGTTTTGGCTTCATCTCGGCGATCATGTCCTTGACGGTCTTGTTGCCGTTCTGGACGGACTCCCAGGCGGCACGTAGCGTGTCGTCGAAGAGGTTGAAGTACGGCGTGCGCGGCTCGGTCCGGCGGATCGGGCCGGCGTCGACCAGGAGCTGCCAGTTCTGGTTCGGCGTGCGCTTGAGGAAGTCGTCCGACCTGGCGACGGAGATGCGGGACGGCATACCACGCGCGTCGAACGTCGCCTCCTTGGAAGCCATGTGCTTGAGGTATTCCCAGGCGGCGTCCGGGTGGGGTGTTTTGGCGTAGGCGGAGCAGAGGTTGTTCGGCACGCGGTCGAACACCTTGCCGGTCTTGCCGGTCGGGTACGGCGCCATCTCCCAGTCGACGTCCTTGAGCTGGCGCGCGCGGATCGTGTACGAGGTGTTGTTGATGTACATGGCCGCGCGCTGGCTTTCGTAGAGCTGGGCGGGGCCGTTGGTCATGTCGGCGGCGACCGGCATGACGTGGTGGATACCGTTCAGGTCGGCGTAGAACTGGAACGCCTCGACCGTCTCTGGCTGGTCGATCGTCAGCTTGCCGTTGTCGTCGACGATCTGGCCGCCGTTCGACCAGATCCAGGGGTGCATGTAGACCCACCAGGTGTTGCCGACGAAGCCGAACACTTTCTGGGGGCCGTCGCCGAAGGTGAGCTTCTTGGCCGTGTCGACGAAGGCGTTCCAGTCCCACTTCGGATCGCCCCATTTGGTGGGCGGCGGCGGGACGCCTTTGTCCTTGAATAGCTTGCGGTTGTAGAAGATGACGGCGGGGCTGAGGTCGTGCCCGAAGCCGTACATCTTGCCCTTCCAGAAGAACTCGTCCCAGACGGTGGGTGGGAAGTCTTCCTTGTCGATCTTGTCCTTTTGGGCCTTGTCGGTCACGTCGAGGAGCTGGGCGCCGCGCTCGACGAACTCGGCGACACGCTTCTCCTCGTTGCGGAACGTGTCGTACATCGTGCCGCCGGCCATCAGCGTGAGGTACTTCTGCCAATTGTTCGTCGGCTCGGCTTGGAAGGTGGCGTGGATGGCTGATTGCTTCTGGTTGAAGCGCTCGACCGCCTTCTTGTAGAAGTCTTGTTCCGACTGGTCGCCGTGCGAGGCGAACGTGATCTCGATGACGCCGGTCGCCTTCGGCGCGCCGGCCGCAGCAGCGACGGTCGTGGCGCCGGCCGCGGGCTGCGTCGTCGCCCCCGCGGCTGGCTTCGTGGCGGCACCAGCCGCGGATGGTGTCGCGGTGGGTGGCGGCACCGCGGTGGGCGCGGCCACCTGCCCACAGGCGGCGAGCAGCGCCGCGCCGGACGCGAGGGCGGCGCCGAGCACGAAGCGCCGTCGCGAGACGATCCTTGCCATTGCTGAGTCCCCCTCTATTCGTATTCAGCGACCGGCCAGCCCGGTCATGAGCACGCCGCGCATGAAGAAGCGCTGAGCCGCGAAGAACAGCGCGACGACTGGCAGCACCGTCACGGTGGCGGCCGCCATCATCAGGGCGTAGTTCGAAGCAAACGAGCCCTGGAAGCTGCGCAGCCCCAGCGCGAGCGTGCGCAGCTCCATCCGGTTGACGTAGATCAGGGGTCCGAGGAATTCGTTCCAGTGGTGGAGGACGGAGAAGATCGCCAGCGCGCCGATCAGTGGGGGTGAGAGCGGCAGCATGATCGCGGCGTAGATGCGGTAATTGGAGGCGCCATCCACCCGCGCCGCCTCGTCGAGCTCGTACGGCACAGCCAGGAAGAACTGGCGGCTCAGAAAGATGGAGAAGGCCGTGCCGCCCAGCCAGTACGGCACGATGAGCGGTAGGAGCGTGTTCAACCAGCCGAGCTGTTTGAACAGCAGGAACGTCGGGATCAGCGTGACGACGTTCGGCAGCATCATCGTCGCCAGCACGAGCGTGAAGAGGAAGCCGCGTGCGGGGAAGCGCAGCCGCGCGAACGCGAAGCCGGCCATCGTCGAGGTGAGGACCGTGCCGGCCGTCGCCAGGACGACGATGAGGACCGTGTTCCGGAAGAAGTAGTTGAACGGCAGCGCGGTCAGCGCGTCCGGGTAGTTCGACCAGACGACCGGGTTGGGGATCCACTGGGGTGGCATCAGCCACTCCTTGCCGACCGCCTTCAGCGAGGTCGTCACCATCCAGTAGAGGGGCAGCAGGAGCACGGCCGCGCAGAGCGTCATGAAGAGCTGGAGCGCGCCGCGCTGGAGCGTCGTCATCCCTTGCGCAGGTCTCCCTCGTAGTAGACCCAGCGGTTCGAGAGCTTGAACTGGACGAGCGTGAAGACGAGCACGATGAGGAAGAGCACCCAGGCCAGCGCCGAGGCGTAGCCCATCTTGAAGTACTCGAACCCGTTCCGGTAGAGGTAGAGCACGTAGAACAAGGTGGCGTTCTCGGGACCGCCGTTGGTTGCGATGTAGGCGGTCGTGAACACCTGGAACGAGCCGATCACGGCGATGATGGTGTTGAACAGCACGATCGGGCTGAGCATTGGCAGCGTGACGTGGCGGAAGCGCTGGAGCGCGCCGGCGCCGTCGATCGAGGCCGCCTCGTGGAGCTGGGGGGGCACGTTTTGCAGCCCGGCCAGGAACGTGATCATCTGACTGCCTAAGCCCCAGAGGCTCATGAGGATGAATGAGGGGATCGCCGTGTTCTTGTCCCAGAGCCACTTCGACGTCGGAAGGTGCAGCGTCGAGAGGACGATGTTCGCCAGACCGAAATCGGGGTTGTAGATCCAGAGCCAGAGCAGCGCGTTGGCGACCGGCGGCGTCATCGACGGCATGTAGAAGGCGGTGCGGTAGAAGCGGATGCCGGTGACCTTGGTGTTGAGCAGCAGCGCGGCGCCGAGGGCGACGGCGACGTGCAGCGGTACGCCGATGAACGTGTAGTAGGCGGTGTTGCGCAGCGACGTGAGGAACAGCTCGTCGCCGAGCATGCGCTCGACGTTGGCTGTGCCGCTGAACTTCGGCGGCGTGAGGATATCGTAGTTGGTGAAGGCGAGCGCGGCGGAGGCGAGCATTGGCCCTGCGGTGAGGACGACCAGGCCGATCAGCCATGGGGCGATCATCACGTAGCCGTCGACCTTCTCGCGGAAGAGGAGCGAGCGGCCGCGGCGGCGCGCGATGGCGCGGGCCTGGATGCTGTTCAGCGCCATCGGTTGATCGGCATTGGGGGCAGTTGGAGCGTAACATGTTACCGGTCAGCTACCGCAACTTCTCGGTTGGGGAGCACGAATGTCGATCGGCCAGCCCGCCAACGGGAGCGCGCTCGACTTGCGCGCCGCCCACGAGGACCTGACCGGGAAGGCGTACCGGGTGCTGCGCGAGATGATCGTCACGCGCGCGTTCGCGCCGGGCGCGAAGGTGACGGCGGAGGGGCTCGCGCAGCGGCTCGGCGTGAGTCGCACGACCGTGAAGGGCGCGCTCGACCAACTGGCCGCCGAGCACCTCGTCGAGGTCCGGCCGCAGGTCGGCACGTTCGTCCGCGGCCTGACATTTGCCGACGTCGCCGCGGTGTGGGACGCGCGGCTGATGATCGAGGTGTTCGCCGGCCGCCGCGGCGTCCTGGCGGCCACCCTCGATCAGCGCGACGAGATGGCCGGGCTCGTCGACGGCATCGAGCCGCTCGTCGAGGGCGAGGACTACCGCGAGGACACCTACCCGCGGGCCGTCACGTTCAACCGCCGCCTCCACCAACTCCTCGTCGAGACGAGCGGCAACCCGTACCTTGTCGAGCTGTACCGCCAGCTCAGCGCGCGGCTCCAGATCGTCAACTTCCAGGCCCACCGTGGCTTCCGCCGCGCGGACCTGGCGCAGGCCGAGCACCGCGCGATCCTGGAGGCGTACAGCCGGCGCGATCCCGAGATGCTCGCCAAGGTCCTGACGCGCCACCTCGAGCGCAGCCGTGACACGGTTCTGCGGGGGCTGGCGAACCGAGCGGAGCCGGTCTGAGCGCCACGGGCGCCGGGCGGAGCAGCAGACGACCGCCCGCCGGAACGCGGCGGACCCAGGTGGCGCAGGGCGATGGGCGCTTCGTCTGGTACGGCGCGCTCCACCGGCCGCGCGACCTGGTCGCGGTGGGGCTGGGTCAGGCGCGCTCGGGGACGGCGCAGACCATGCCTTCGCTGAACCCGGCGGCGGCGATGCCCAGCGCGAGGTTGAACCGGGCGTACAGGTTCTCGAGCGCGATCGCGTGGGTCAGCTCGACGATCTGGGCCTCGTCGAAGTGCTCGCGCAGCCTGGCGAATAGCTCGTCGGGGACCTCGACCGGGGTGCGCGTCGCGGCGACTGCGTAGTCGAGCACCAGCTTTTCGCGCTCGGTGAAGAGCGGGCTCGTCTTGTAGAACGGCAGCGCCAGCAGGACCTCGTCGCTCAGGCCGGCGCGACGGGACATCTGGGAGTTGAGGTCGATGCAGTACTCGCAGTTGGTCAGCGCGGCGGCCTTCAGCTCGGCCAGGTGCTTGAGCTGGGTCGGGACGCGGTGCGCCTCGGCGGCGGCCTGCTGGTGCGCCAGGATGCCGCGCAGCAGCTCGGGCGCGTGCGCCAGCAGCTCGACCGGCTCGGCACCGCGCTCGGTCGGGCGCCCGGCGAGCTGGGCCATCATCTCGCGCGCGGAGCGGAGCGTGTCGGCGACCTCCGGACCGACCTGCTGTGGGGAAACGCCAGGGATTCGTGCCATCGTGCTACCTCCTCGTCACGTCGACCGGCTCTGGCCGGTCAGAGCTATGACAGGACGCGGCGGGGGAACGTGACGTGACCGATCGAGACTGGCTGGCCGAGCGGTTCGAGGCGGAGCGCCGGCGGCTCCGGGCGGTCGCCTACCGGATGCTCGGCTCGCTCGCCGAGGCGGACGACGCGCTCCAGGAGGCGTGGCTGCGGGTCAGCCGCGCCGACGCGGGTGCGGTCGAGAACATGAGCGGCTGGCTCACGACGATCGTGGCGCGGGTCTGCCTGAACATGCTCGAGTCGCGCCGAGCGCGGCGCGAGGACTCGCTCGAGCTGCGCATGCCCGACCCGATCGTGGCCCGCCCGGACGGCCTCGATCCCGAGCACGAGGCGCTGCTGGCCGATTCGGTCGGGCTCGCTCTGCTCGTCGTGCTCGACAAGCTCGCGCCGGCCGAGCGCGTGGCCTTCGTGCTGCACGACGTGTTCGGGGCGCCGTTCGAGGAGATCGGGCCGATCGTGGGCCGAACGCCCATAGCGGCGCGCCAGCTCGCCAGCCGGGCGCGCCGGCGCGTGCAGAGCGAGCCGACGGCCTCCGAGGTCGACGTCGCCGGCCAGCGGGAGGTGATCGACGCGTTCCTGGCCGCCTCGCGCAAGGGCGATTTCGAGCGGCTGCTCGCCGTGCTCGACCCCGAGGTCGTGCTCAGGAAGGACCCGGGCGCGCTCGCCGCCGGTGTGCCCCGCGAGCTCCGCGGGGCCCAGGCCATCGCCCGCGGCGCCGTCTCAGCCGCCCAGGGGGTCGGCCCGGTGCAGCCGGTGCTGGTCAACGGCGCCGCGGGCGTCGTCGCCTTCGACCGCGACGGGCGGCCGTTCTCGGTGATGGCGTTCGTCGTGGCAGGCGGGCGGATCGTCGCGATCGACGTGCTCACCGATCCGGAGAGGTTGGCCCGGCTCGACCTCTCAGCAGTCCGGGGCCAAGCACGTCCTGGACGCCGCGACGACGGCAACGTTCCACCATCAGGGTAGATCCCGCCGTATGGCCCTGAACAGAGGACCCTGAGACCGAGCACCTTGCGGCGGAGGTAGCCGAGCTCGCCGGCGAGAGCAAGACGCGGGCGGTGAAGACTGCGCTGATGGAGCGGAGGGAGCGGCTGCGGGCGCGCGTGGCTCGAAGCCGCGCCCGCGACCTGCGGCGGTTCTTGGCGGGTGAGGTGTGACCGCAGGTCCCGCCAGATGTGCTGGGCAAGCCGCTGTCCGGGGAGGAGCGAGAGGCGATCCTAGGCCACGGGCCGCGGGGCATTTGATCGTCGAAAGCTCCGCCATTGTGGCGGTGTTACTCGGGCAGCCGGGGTACGAGCCGATCCTCCGGCAGCTCGCGAAGGAGCCCTCGTCGTGTACTGAACGGCCGCGCCTAACGGCCTACTCCCAATTCTTGTACGTCCCCGCGGACGTCTTCTGGCAGAGCTGGATGAGCACGCCGTCCGGGTCGGTGCAGTTCGAGATCGTCCGCCCGGACTGCTGGTTCTCGAACGCCTCGTACGCGAACGCGACGCCGCCCAGGAACTTGACCTCGCGCGTGGCGTCGGCGACGTCGTCGACGGCGAAGGAGATGTGGTCGATCCCGACGCGGTCGCCGGGTCTGGCCTGGTGGAGCTCGAGCCGGACGGGACTCGATTCGTCGCCGTTGAACAGGAAGACCGTCTGGCCGCCGTCGATCGTGCCCTCGGGGTAGAGGCCGAACTTCCGGTAGAACTCGACCGACTGCTTGACGTCGCCGACGACGAGGTCGACGTGGTCGATGCGCAGCAGCTTCACGGGTGCACCCTCCTAGCGGAGCAGGATGTTAACCAGCCCAGGGGGGCGCGGGCCGCGATCCCGCTGCCAGGCCGTCGCACGACCATCGGGTTGAGGCGGAGCAGGTTGGTCCGGTCGTACTGGGGCGTGAGCGCCTGCATCCTGCCGTAGTTGGCGCCGCAGGAAGCGCAGATCCTTATCCGGCCAGTCGTCGCGGACGATGTGGTTGACGTACCGCATCGCTTGCGGGGTGCTCGGTCGCTCGCTACTATCTGCCCCAGCACACCGGTCGGAGGTCACGCACATGGCAGCTCCTTCGTTCCGGGCCTCCGCGACGGTGGCCGCGCTCAGCTAGAGCGCGCGGCCGCGCCCGCTCCCACACCACCTCTCCCCGAGGGAGAGGGCGAGGCGTGAGGGCACTCGGGCGCGGCGCCCAGCTCGCCGGCACGGCGGCCCGCAGCACCCAGCTCCTGTTCGCCCTGAATCGTGCTGCCCAAGGAGCGCCACGTGCCGTCGAGGCCCAACCGACCTCTGCTCGCGACCTACCTGCGGCCCGAGTGGCCGCGGGTCATCCTGCTCGGCCTGCTGCTGTTCGCCGGGATCGTCCTGCAGCTCGCCAACCCGCAGATCGCGTCCACTTTCATCGACCACGCCGAGGCCGGCGAGCCGCTCGAGCGGCTCGCCTGGATCGCGCTGCTCTTCCTCGCCGTCGCGCTCGTCACCCACGCGGCGGCGGTCGCCGAGACGTTCGTGGCCGAGGAGCTCGGCTGGCGCACGACCAACGCGCTGCGGGCCGATCTCACCCGCCACGTGCTCGAGCTCGACGGGGCGTTCCACGCCGAGCACAGCCCGGGCGAGCTGATCGAACGGATCGACGGCGACGTCTCGGCGATCGCTGAGTTCTTCTCGCGCTTCGTCGTCCAGGTGCTCGGCAGCGCGCTCTTCCTGCTCGGCGTGCTGGCGCTGCTCTTCCGCGAGGACTGGCGCGTCGGCGCGCTGCTGACGCTCTTCGCCCTGGCTGCCCTCCTTTTCATGACGCGCGGCGGGGGCTTCCTGGCGGCGCGGGCCGGCGCGAGCCGCCAGGCCGCGGCGGAGCTGAGCGCCTACCTGGAGGAGCGGCTGGCCGGCCTGCCCGACCTGAAGGCGAACGGCGCCGACGGCTACGCCATGCGCCGCTTCCACGAGCGGCTGGCCGCGCGCTTCCACGGCGCCCGCGCCGCGGCGATGGCCGGCTCGCTGTTCAACGGGGCGGTCGGCGTGCTCTTCGCGGTCGGCGCCGGCGTGGCGCTCGCGCTGAGCGTGGCGCTGTACGGCGCCGGCGCGCTCACGCTCGGCGGCATCTACGTCGTCTTCCGCTACAGCGGCATGCTGCGCCAGCCGCTCGAGCGGCTCACGCGCCAGATGAACAGCTTCCAGCAGGCGACCGGTGGCCTGGTCCGGGTGCAGGCGCTGCTCGCGACCAGGCCGCGGCTGGTCGACGGCCCCGGCGCCCACCTGCCCGACGGCGCGCTGGCGGTCGAGCTCGACGGGGTGTCGTTCGCCTACGAGGCCGAGCCCGTGCTGCGCGGCGTGTCGTTCCGCGCCGCGCCGGGGGAGGTGCTCGGCCTGCTCGGCCGGACGGGCTCGGGCAAGACGACGATCGCGCGGCTGCTGTTCCGGCTACACGACCCGTCCGAGGGGGCCGTCCGCCTGGGCGGCGTCGACCTGCGCCAGACCAGGCTCGACGCGCTGCGCGCCCGGGTCGGCTTCGTCACGCAGGACGTGCAGCTCTTCCACGGCACGCTGCGCGACAACGTCGCGCTGTTCGACCGGGGGGTCGCGGACGCCCGGCTGGTGGACGCCTTCGCCGAGCTCGGGCTGGCCGAGTGGCTGCGCGCGCTGCCCGACGGCCTGGACACGGTGCTGGGCGCGGGCGGCCGCGGCCTCTCCGC
>Ga0070741_10018382_pt1 | contig 11330 bp, 10 predicted proteins | sample Coa_R1_4_FD_66440 | JGI IMG/M metagenome (GOLD analysis project Ga0070741, IMG submission 66440) | Surface soil microbial communities from Centralia Pennsylvania, which are recovering from an underground coalmine fire - Coalmine... | ecosystem: Environmental > Terrestrial > Soil > Unclassified ...
GCAACCTCGTCGAGCAGGTCGGGATCCGAGACGACGACGAGCCGCCACTTCTTCGTCGGGACGCCGACGGCGTAGACGTGCCCGAAGCGGCGGTAGTAGTCGAGCTGGGTGTCGTTGTCGTTGAGGATGTCGAAGTTCGCGAAGCGTTCGCCCTTCGGGACGAGCCAGCGGATCGCGTAGGGGATCTCGCGCGGCCGGACCAGCTCGGCGCCGGCCGCGGCCGCTTGGCGCGCGCCGTCGCGGCGCCTCCGTTCCGAGCTGACGGGAGCTGCTCCCACCGCCGCTCTAAACATCGATCATCACTCTATAGAAGACGGAGAAGCGGGTCTAGACTTTCCCTGGGAACGTGGACCCGCTCGACGGGATCGGAGGTCGCGAGCTGCGCGAGGCGCTGCTGCTCGTGCGCGGCTCCTCCGTTCCCGTCACCGCGGACGACGCTGCGAGCGCGCTCGGCGTCCATCGGAGCGTCGCCCGCGGCCGCCTCGAGCGCCTCCTTCGCGCCGGACTGCTCGAGACGTTCTTCACGCGCCGTTCCGGCCGCAGCGGGCCGGGAGCCGGCCGGCCGGCGAAGCTGTACGCGGCCGCGCCGGAGCCGCAGGCTCTCGAGTTCCCGCCTCGCCGCCTGCCGGCGCTCGTGGCACGGCTCCTCGACGAGGTGCCGGCGGAGGGGCGGGAGCAGGCGCTCCGCCGCGCCGGCGAGGACTTCGGGCGTGGCCTCGCACGCGCCGCGCACCTGCGACCGCGGGCACGGCTGGAGGACGGCCTCGAGGTCGTCTGCTCCGCCGTCCGCTCGCTCGGCTTCCACGCGACGCTCGACCGCATCGACGCCGACAGCGCCCTGATCGGCACCCCGACCTGCCCGCTGCGGCCGCTCGTCCTCGAACGTCCGGAGGCGGCGCACATCGACCGCGGCATGTGGGCGGGGCTGGTCGAGCGCGGCTGCCGCGGTGCCCGGGCCGAGGCGATCGAGTGCGAGACCGCTTCGTGCCTCGAGCGCGGCGAGCACTGCTCGGTCGTGATCCGCTTGCGGCGCTGACCTACGAGAGCCGCAGCGTCATCGACTGCATGACGTCCCACGCGATCGCGGGATTGCCCTCGACGAGGCCGCGGAAGTCGAGCGGCGTCAGGCTGTAACAGCGCACGTCGCTCGTCGCCCTGACCGTGGCCGTCCGCTCCGATCCCATCAGCAGCGCGATCTCGCCGAAGTAGTCCCCGGCGTGCAGCGTCGCGCGCCGCTCGCCCTCGACCACGACCTCGACCTCGCCGCTCTCGACGACGAAGAACGCATCGCCGGGCATGCCCTCGACCGTGACCGTCTCGCCCGCGGCGAACGTCTGCTCGCGCATCGCGCCGGCGATCGCCTGCAGCTCGTCAGCACCGAGCTCGGCGAAGAGCGGCACGCGCCGGAGGGCGTCGATTTGCGCGCCGGCCACGCGCGATTGATAGCAGTGCTCGTCCGGTCGCACGCGCAGGCGGCGCGGACCCTCGCTACGGTTCGCAGCGCCTGCCGGCTTCCGGGCGCGGCCCTCGGGGGACGCCCGGGCGCCGGCCCGGCATCGCAGCGGGCCCTGGGGTAGACCGTTCGCAACTTCGTCCGATCGCTCGAGCACTCGTGACCCAAGGCCAACGGATGGCGGCGTTCCTCGGCGCGTTGCTCGCGTTGCTCCTCGGCGCGCTCGACCAGACGGTCGTCTCGACGGCGCTCCCGCGCATCGCGGCCGACCTGAAGGGGTTCTCGCAGCTCTCCTGGGTGGTGACGGCCTACCTGCTCACGTCGACGGCGACCGTCCCGCTGTACGGGAAGCTATCCGACCTCTACGGCCGCAGGGCGCTGTTCGTCGTCTCGATCTCGATCTTCGTCCTCGGCTCCTGCCTCTGCGCGGTCGCGACCGACATCGTGCAGCTCGCCGCGTTCCGCGCCGTCCAGGGTCTCGGGGCCGGCGGGCTGTTCCCGCTCACGATGACGGCGGCGGGCGACCTCTTCTCGCCACGCGAACGCGGCCGCTACCAGGCCTACATCGGCTCCGTCTGGGCGGTTGCCTCGGTCGGCGGGCCGCTGCTCGGCGGGCTCCTGACCGACCAGGTGTCCTGGCGGTGGATCTTCTGGATCAACATCCCGCTCGGCGCGCTCGCGCTCTTCGTCATCTGGACGGAGATGCGCGTCCCGTTCGAGCGCCGCGACCACGCGATCGACTACGTCGGCGCCGCAACGCTGACGACGGCGGTGACGTGCCTGCTGCTCGTCGCCGCCTGGGGCGGATCGACCTATGCCTGGTCGTCGCCGCAGGTACTCGCGGTCGCCGCGGCGAGCCTCGCCTTCTTCGCCGTCTTCGCCGCTTCCGAGCGGCATGCGACGGAGCCGCTGCTTCCGTTCCGTCTCTTCCGGATCCACACCTTCGCGATCGCGAACGCCGCGATCCTCTTCCTGGGCGCGACGCTCTTCTCGGTGCTGATCTACGTGCCGCTCTTCGCGCAGGGCGTCCTCGGCGACTCCGCGACGCACTCCGGCGTGCTGCTGATGCCGCTCAACTTCGCCTGGATCGCCGCCAGCATCTTCGCCGGCCGCTTCATCGCGCGCACCGGTCGCTACCGGCGCTTTCCCCTCGTCGGCAGCTCGATCGCCTTCTGCGGCGTCGTCCTGATCGCGGCTCTGCACGAACGGAGCACCGAGGCGGAGCTGATCGCCGCGACGGTCATCTTCGGCATCGGCATGGGCCTGACCGTGCAGACGTACGTCGTCGCGCTCCAGAACGCGGTCGACCGCGTCGACCTCGGCGTCGCGACCGCGGCCAACCAGTTCTTCCGCTCGATCGGCGGCGCGCTCGCGGTTGCGGCATTCGGGACGGTGCTCGTCTCTCGCCTCGGCGACGAGCTCGCCCACCGTTCGATCCGCGACGTGAATCCGCAGGAGCTCCTCCGCACCCCCGACGCGACCCGGCACTTCGCGCCCTCGGTCGTCGCCGGCGTCCAGGGCGCGCTTGCCCACGCGCTCCATTGGGTCTTCATCGGGGCGCTGCCGCTCGTCGCGATCGCGGTCGGCGCCTCGCTCCTCCTCCGCGGCCTACCGCTGCGGACGGAGAGCTACGTGGAGGTGACGACGGCCGACCGCACGTAGGGGACGTCAGCTCGACGCGTCCGTGAGTCGCGTCGTCTGCTCGGGAGTGAGCGTGATCGCCGGGAAGGCGAGGAGCTCGTCGAGCTGTGCCGGCGTGCGCGCGCTGGCGATCGGCGCGGCCACCGTCGTCTGTGCGCGCAGCCACGCGAGCGCGACGGCGGCCATCGTCGTCGCCCGCTCGGCGGCGACCTGCTCGAGCGCCGCCAGCACCGCCCGCCCGCGCTCGTTCCGGTACTCGAGCGCCTGCGTCGCACGGACGCTGTCGACGGCTCCGTTCGAGTACTTGCCCGTCAGGAACCCGTTCGCGAGCGCGTAGTAGGGCACGCAGCTCAGGCCGGAGCGTGCACACAGGTCCTGGAGCTCGCCCTCGTACTCGCGGCGGTGGACGAGGTTGTAGTGCGGCTGCAGGGCGACGTAGCGGGCGAAGCCCTCGCGCTCACTGACGGCGAGCGCCTCGGCGAGCCGGGGCGCCGAGTAGTTCGAGGCGGCGACGTGGCGTACCTTTCCCTCGCGCACGAGCTGGTCGAACGCCGCCAGCGTCTCTTCGAGCGGCACGGAGGGATCGTCGGCGTGCGCGTAGTAGAGATCGATGTAGTCGGTTCCGAGGCGACGGAGCGACGCCTCGCACGCCTCGCGGATCGTCGACGCGGCGAGGCCGGGGAAGCCGGGCCCCCGCCCCACTTTCGTCGCGACCACGATCTGGTCGCGGTTTCGTCGCGCCGCGAGCCAGCGGCCGATGATCGTCTCCGACTCGCCGCCCGAGCAGCCCTCGGCCCACATCGGGTACTGATCGGCGGTGTCGACGAAGTTCCCGCCGGCCCGGGCGTACGCGTCCAGGATCTCGAAGGAGGTTCGTTCGTCGGCCGTCCAGCCGAACACGTTGCCGCCGAGACAGAGGTCGAAGACGGCGAGGTCGGTCGAGTCGATCTGTCTCATCGCGCCGCTCAGTTCAGCCGCAGCTCGGCGGACGAGTCGTACCACTCGAGCGGATCCTCGTCCGTCGGCACCCAGACCGACTGCGTCTCGGTGAACATCTCGACGGCGTCGAACCCGTTCTCGCGTCCGTAGCCGGAGAGGCCGAAGCCGCCCCAGGGCGAGGCCGGGTCGATCCGGTGGTAGTCGTTGATCCAGACGATGCCCGCGCGAAGCGCGGCGGCGACGCGATGCGCGCGGCTGACGTCGCTCGTCCACACCGCCGAGCCGAGGCCGAAGCGGGTGCCGTTCGCGATCTCGATCGCCTCGGCTTCGGTCGAGAAGGTCAGCAGCGTCACGACCGGCCCGAAGATCTCCTCCTGCGCGACCGGCGAGGACGGGTCGTCCGTCCGGATCAGCGTCGGCCGGTAGAAGCCCTCCGGCGCGAGGTGGTCGGGGAGGTCGTGCGGGACGACGCCGCCCGCGACGAGCTCGGCCCCGTCGCTCACCGCCTCGCGCACGACCCGTGCGACGCGGTCGCGCGCCGCCGGCGTGATCAGCGGCCCCAGCTGCGTCTCCGCACTCGTCGGATCGCCGACGCGGAGGCGCTCGACCCGCTCCGCCATCAAGCGCGAGAACTCGTCGGCGATCGACTCGTGGACCAGCGCGCGTGCCCCGCAGACGCAGGTCTGCCCCTGGCCGACGAAGGCCGACCACACCGCGCCTCGCACCGAGCGCCCGAGGTCGGCGTCGGCGAAGACGACGTTCGCAGCCTTGCCACCGAGCTCGAAGCCGAGGCGCTTCAGGCTCGGCGCGGCGGCGGTCGCGATCGCCACCGCGGTCGGCGTCGACCCGGTCAGATCGACGCGGTCGACCTGCGGGTGGGTGACGAGCGCCGCGCCCGTCGCCGGACCGCCGGTGACGATGTTGAGGACGCCGGGCGGGATCCCGACCTCGAGCGCGAGCCGGCCGAGCTCGAGCACCGAGAGCGGCGCGAGCTCGGACGGCTTCAGGACGACGGTGTTGCCGCAGGCGAGCGCCGGCGCGACCTTCTTGCTCGCGATCAGGAGCGGGTGGTTCCACGGCGTCAGCGCCGCGCACACGCCGACCGGCACCCGCCGCGTGTAGTTCAGGTAGGCGCCGGCGACGGGGATCGTCGCGCCCTCGATCTTGTCCGCGAGGCCGCCGAAGTAGCGGTACCAGCGGGCGACGATCAGCGACTGGGCCGTCGTCTCCCGCAGCGGCCGTCCGTTGTCGCTCGTCTCGAGGGCGGCGATGTGCCTGCGCTCGGATTCGAGCCGGTCGGCGAGCCGCATCAGCAGCCGGCCGCGCTCGGAGGCGGCGAGCGAGCTCCAGGCCGGGAAGGCCTCTCGTGCTGCCGCGACGGCGCGGTCGACCTCGTCGGGCGACGCGTCCGGGATCGACGCGAGCGGCGCCTGCGTGGCGGGATTCCGGGTCGCGATCGAGCCGTTGCTCCCCTCGACCCAGGTCCCGCCGACGAGCATCGCGCGCGTCTCCACAGCAGGCCGATGATAGGCGGGACCGCTCGGCGCGACGAGGGCTACTCGACGTAGAAGAGGCTGCCGCCGAGGAGCTTGCCGTACTTGGAGGCGGCGCGGGGGCCGTAGCCCGGCCAGACGTACCAGCGGTAGCGGCCCTTCTTCAGCGTGTGCTTGACGCCGTTGTATGTCCAAGCGCGCGTGAGCGGAAGCTTCGCGTCGACAGGCCACACGCTCAGGACCTTGTGACCCTCGAAGAAGATCTGCACGTTGTAGTACGACGTGCCGGCGAGCTTCGACCACGCGAGGAGCGGTGGCGCCTTGAGCGTCGCCCCTGACGCCGGCCTGAGGAGCGCGCGCGGGACGGCGACGCGGCGCGCACTCACCGTGTTCCCGGCGGCGTCGGTAGCGGTGACGATGTAGCGATACGTCGCGCCGTTAGTCAGCTTCGAGTCCGTGAAGCTGCGGCCGTCGCCCTTGTAGACGAGCTTCTCGGTGCTCCCCTTCTGGTCGGATACGCGCTCGACTGTCACCGAAGCCGTGTCGGCCGAGGCGGTCCAGCGCAGCGTGGTGCTCGCGTTGCCGGCCGTCGCGGTCAGGGCGCTCAACTTCGGCGGCGTCGCGTCGTACTTGAACGAGACCGGCTGCGAGGCAGAGTTGCCGGCGGCATCCGTGCACGTCCCGGTCAGCGACGCGGTCGCGTCGGCGGCACCGCTGTACGTGCCGCCCGTGCAGGAGGCGATCCCGGAGGTCGCGTCGCTGCCGCTCACCTTCAACGCGACCGGATGGTTGTACCAGCCGTTCGCGTCGGGCGGCCGGGCGAGGACGGCGGTGACGGTCGGCGGCGTCGAGTCGTACTGGAGCGAGATCGAGGCGCCGGCCGAGTTTCCCGCCTTGTCCGAGCAACTGCCGGTGATGCTCGTGCCGCTCGTGTCCGGCCCGTTGTACGTGGTCGACGTGCAGGAGTCGATTCCCGCCGTCGCATCGGAGCCGCCGAACGCGATTGCGACGGCGTGGTTGTACCAGCCGTTCGCGTCGGGGCTACGCGCCGGCGACGCGCCGACGCTCGGCGGCGTCGCGTCGTACTTGATCGTCAGCGAGAACGCGTCGCTGACGTTGCCGGCCACGTCGCGGCAGGTTCCGCTCACGCTCGCAGCGCTGCTGTCGGGACCGTTGTAGACGACGCGCTGACACGACGCGATCCCCGACGTCGAGTCGGTCCCCGCAAACGCGACCGTCACCGGGGCGCCGTACCAGCCGCTCGCGTTCGGCTGCCGGTCGGGTGTCGCCGCAGTCACCGTGGGCTTGTCCTTGTCGATCTTGAACTGCAGATGGAAGTTGACCGTCGAGATTCCGTCGGTGGCGGTGCAATCGAGGCTGTCGCTGCTCGAGCGGAACGTCTTCACGCTTGGGCAGGTCGTATCGGTCGCGCCGGCGGGCGGCGGGATCGTCACCGTGACGTCGCTGAGGTACCAGCCGTTGTCGCCGGCCGTGCCCGAGGTGACGGTGTACGTGATCACCGGGCCGGCGGCCGACGCGCCCCCGGCAACGGTCAGCAGCGCCGCGAGGGCGGCGCCGAGCACGAGGATCCGGGCCGACGGCACCGCTCACACCTCGATCCGCTCGCGGTGCAGCCGGTAGGCGAGGCCGACGAGGCCGCCGCTGGCGAGCACGAGCACGAGCAGCGCGAGCGCCGCCGGCAGGAGTTGGCCGTACTCGCTCGCGGGCGCCGCGAGCGTCGCGACGCGAGCGACGGCGGCGACCGGCACAGCGGGAGCGAGCGCGGCGCCGGGCGAGGCGGAAGCGCGGCCCGTGCCGAGCGCGAGCAGCCGCGGTTCCGGCGGTCGAGCGGGCCGGTGTTGCGGCCGGCGCGCGCCGGCGGTGTGCTGCCTCGCCGGCGCGACAGCCACGCGCCGTGCCGGAGCACTCGGTGGCGAGGTCGGCGGCGCGATCGGCACCGTCCCGGACGACCGGGGCGGCGGAAGCTCCACGCGCACCGCGCGTGCGTGCGCCGGCCGGGGCGCGAGCGCGGGCGCGCCCGCGACGACGTGCGCGGCTCCGACCCCGGCCGCAGAGAACGCGTCCGGCTGCAGCCCGCCCGGGGCGAGGGAGCGGGGCGGGCTCGGGTCAGGCTCGAGCGTCCGCGCGCCGAACGCAGCCGAGGTGAGCGAGCCGACGACGAGCGCTGCCGTCAGCGCAGCGCCGAGCGCACCCCCGTGACCCCTCCGCCGCAGCGACTGTCGCCATCGACGATCGCCCACTGAAAACCCCGCATTTTGCTGAGATCGAGAAGTCTCTACGTCCGGCCTCCGCCTTGTCAACCACTCTTCCGAGGGGTGGTGCGGCCGGCTCCGACGGAGCCGGCCGCACCTTCTTGCTCCTACGCCTGCAGCTCCCGCGCGAGCTGGTCGGCGTAATCGCGGTTCTCCCCATTCGCCTCCGACCCGGCGTCGTTGCCCTGCATCGAGCTACCGGCGTTGCCGGAGCTCCACACGGACGTCGGGCCGTTCGCGTTTCCCGGCTTCAGCTGGAACGCGTTCGAGAGCGCGAACGCCGCCTGCGCGCTCGAGGCCGACTGACCGAGGGCCTGGATGAGCACGTTGCCTGCGCACCCGCAGCCGCCGGAGCCGTGTTGCGTCTGGCTTCCGGTCTGGTCGGTGTCGTTCCAGTTCCTTGCCGACGCGTCCGAGGACGCGTCGTTCGCCTGCTTCACCGAGCCGCCGTTCCCGGTGCTGTACACCCTGGTCGGGCCGTTGTGGTTGCTCGGATCTACCTGCGACGCGGCCGACAGGCCGACGGCGAGCTGCCCGTTCCTGGCCTGCTGACCGAGTGCCTGGATCCCGACGCCCGGCCGGCCGGACTGGTCCTGATCACCGGACTGGTCGGTGTCGTTCCAGTTGCGAGCCGACGCGGTCGAGTCGGCGGAGTTCGACTGCGAGACCGAGCCGTCGTCGCCGCTGCTCCAGACGCGAACCGGCTGGTTCGAGTTGCCGCTCGAGCTGCAGCCGCACTCCGACTTGCCGAACTTCTGGAGCGCCGCCGACGCGGCGAACGCGGCCTGCTCGTTGTCGGCCTCCTGTCCCAGCACCTGGACGCCGGCGCCGCCGCCGCAGCCACACGTACCGCGGCTGCTCGGATCGGACTGATCGGCGTCCTGGTCGGTCCTGTTGCCGTTCGACGCACTCGCGCTCGACGTCGCCGAGTTCGACTGCGTGACGTTTCCGCCGTTGCCGGGGCTGCCGACGCGGACGGGGCTGTTCTCGTTCTTCGCACCCTCCTGCTTCGCAACGGAGAGCGCACCTGCAACCTGCTTGTTCCAGCTCGACTGATCGGATACCTGGATCGACGGGCCGCCGCTCTGGCAGCCGCAGCCGCCGCCCGACTGATCCTGGTCAGCTCGCTGATCGGTCGAGTTGTGGTTCGTCGCCGACGCATTGGACGAGACCGCGTTCGTCTGCGAGACCGGGCCGTCGTTGCCGGAGCTGAGAACGCGAACGGAGATGTTCGTGTTCGTCGGATGCTCCTGCACCGCCGACGACGCCGCTCCTGCGACTTGCTCGTTCCCGGCCTTCTGGTCGGCCGTCTGGATCCCCGACCCGGTCCCGGCCTGGCTCTGGCCGAGCGCCTGATCGGTGCCGTTCGAATTGCCCGCAGCTGCGGTCGAGTCCGCGGCGTTCGCCAGCTGCGGCGGCGCCGCGGTCGGAGCAGCCGCGGGGTCGGCGGCGGGCGTCGCGGCCGCGGTGCTACCGCACCCGCAGCTGACGCCACCCCGGTCCTGGTCGGCCGACTGGTCGGTGGAGTTGTGGTTCGACGAGGTCGCGGTCGAGCTCGCGTCGTTCGCCTGGCTCACCGAACCACCGTTGCCCGGACCGAGCACACGCACCGGAGCGTTCGTGTTCTGCGCTCCGTGCTGCGACGCACTCGAGAGTGCAGCCGCCAGCTGCGCGTTTCCAGCCGACTGATTGCCGATCTGGATCCCGCCCCCGCCGGCCTGGCTCTGACTCGAGTCCTGGTCGGTCGAGTTCGAGTTGGCGGCCGACGCGTCCGAGGACGCGGAGTTCGTCTGCGTGACGGACCCGTCGTTCCCCGGGCTGAGCACCCGAACGGAGATGTTCGTGTTGCTCGGGTTGGTCTGCGTCGCCTCGGAGGCTGCCGCGGCCTGCTGAGCACCGGTTGCGCTCTGGCCCGCCGTCTGCACCCCAGGGGATGCATCGGCGAGGGCCGTCGTCGCGCCCAGTGCCAGCAGGAGCGTCAGCGCCCCGAGGACGAACGCGACGAAGCGTTTCTTCATCACGTCTCCTCTTGTTGACGTTCGCCGGCGTCGCGGCGCCGGCGCTTGGGGCACGACGCGCCGCGGCTAGCCCGGTCGTTCGGGTCGGCCCGCGCGCAGCCCGCGCGGGCGGCGCTCGACCTCGACCCAGAGCCATTGGGCGAGGCCGGCGGCGAGGAAAAGGAGGAAGCTCGAGAGCGCGTCGCCGTTCTGGAGCGCGCTCGAACGGTGACCGCCGCCGACGGGCGCGAAGTCGAGCCCGGCGTCGATGAAGACGGGCGGCGGCGCCGGCAGGCGGTTCTTCGCGGCGCCCGGCTGCAGCATCGGCGGCGGCGGGACGCCGCCGGTTACAGCCCCGCTCGAGCGGCTCGAGACGCTCGCCTGGCTCGGCGGCGACGGGAGCGGTCGTCGCGCCGGCTGCAGAGTCTCCGCCCCCGCGGCTCGACCTGCGCGCCGCCGCAGCGGCACGGGCGAGTAGATGCCCGGCGGACGCGCGACCGCGCGCCGCGGACGCGGTATCACGGTGGTATCAACGGCCGCCGTGGGCGCGGCGGGGGCCGCGGCGACGGGCGGCACGGCGGCGGTCGGAGCGAGCTCGGCGGCGGGCGCCGAGGAGACGACCGGCTCGGCGGGCGGCACCGTTGCCGCGCTTGGCGCGACGTCCTGCGCCGCCGGCTCGACGGCCGACGGCGCGGGCGGCACGACCGCCGGGGGCGAGGCGGCCGGCGACAGCGGCGTCGCTGCGCCGCCCGCAGCCGCCTGCGCGAGGCTCGCCGTCTGCTGGACGAACGTGACGACGTCGGCGACGGACGCGATCGCATTCGTCTGGTCGACGCCCCCGTCGTCGCCGGGACTGAAGACCCGGATCGAGAGGTTCGAGTTGCAGCTCGAGCAGCCGAGCACGCTCGCCCCCGCGGCGCTGCTCGCGCCGCAGCCCCAGCGCCAGTTCCAGACCCACGCGGGCGCGTCGGGCGCGGTCGACGCGGCGGGTCCTGGATCGTCGTCGGAGCAGTTCCAGCTCCAGTTCCATGTCCATGTTTTCGGCGAAATCTGCGTCTGGTTCTGAGCCGATGTCAACGACGGAGAAGCGGGCGCCGCAGGCGTGGATCCCTTCTCAGTGGCCGGGAGAGCTGAGGTATTGTCACCGGAAATAGTACTGCCGGAATTTGGCGACTGATATCGCGGCTGATCCGTCGTTACCGCCGGGTCGGGCGCCGGCGTCGGGTCGGCCGGCGGCGGGGCGGCGGTCGCCGGTGCGGACGGAGCCGGCGCGGCCGGCTGGGCGGGTTGCGCGGCCGCGCTCGGCTGAGCTGCTCCGTCCGCAGCTTGCCCGCCCGCGGACGTAGCCGCGAGGGCGGGCGCCGGCGTCGTCTGCGGCTGTCCCGCGGGGCCGGCCGGAGCCGGCAAGACCTCCGCTGGGACGGCCGCGACCGCCGGATCGGGGGCCGGAACCGCCGATACCACCGCGGATACCGCCGGTGATACCGCATCCGGCGCCGGGTCGGGCGAGGCGTCGCCGGCCGGCTCGCCGTCG
>Ga0070741_10018383_pt1 | contig 11329 bp, 10 predicted proteins | sample Coa_R1_4_FD_66440 | JGI IMG/M metagenome (GOLD analysis project Ga0070741, IMG submission 66440) | Surface soil microbial communities from Centralia Pennsylvania, which are recovering from an underground coalmine fire - Coalmine... | ecosystem: Environmental > Terrestrial > Soil > Unclassified ...
ATTCGATTGGGTCCGCCGCCGAGAATGATCACCTTGTCTTTCGCCGACGGCGCGCTTTCGTCCGACGGCGGGCCGGCGAACGGCGCCTCATAGGTCGAGTACATGTAGGCGGTGGGGGAAGCAAATTCGGCGGCGCAGGTGTCGATGCGCTTGAACACCGGGCGAACGCCGAGCGCATGACGGCGCTCTTTCACCTCAGCCTCGCGCATGTTGGCGAGCACGGCGAGCCGCGCATCTGAGAAGCCCATGGCCTTCAGCGTGCGCAATCCGAATGCATTCGGCGGCAGGCCATCGCGCCTGACCTTGGCTTCCATATCGACGATGGCGCGCATCTGCGCCAAAAACCACGGATCGATCTTGCAGGAGTTGAAGATGTCTTCATCGCTCCAGCCGAGCCGCATCGCCTGCGCCACTTGCAGCAGGCGGTTCGGCGTTGGCGTGCCGAGCGCGGCACGTACTGCGTTCTTGTCGTCGTGCTGCCCCAGGCCCTCGATCTCGATCTCATCCAAACCGGTGAGGCCGGTCTCGAGCCCGCGCAGCGCCTTTTGCAGGCTTTCCTGGAAGGTGCGGCCGATCGCCATCACTTCGCCGACCGACTTCATCGACGTGGTCAGCGTGGTGGAAGCGCCGGGAAATTTCTCGAATGCAAAGCGCGGGATTTTCGTGACGACGTAATCGATGGTCGGCTCGAACGAGGCCGGTGTCGCGCCGCCGGTGATGTCGTTGGCGATTTCGTCGAGCGTATAGCCGACCGCGAGTTTGGCGGCGACCTTGGCGATCGGAAAGCCTGTGGCTTTTGATGCAAGCGCCGACGACCGCGACACGCGCGGATTCATCTCGATCACGACCATGCGGCCGTCGGCCGGATTGACGCCGAACTGCACGTTGGAGCCGCCGGTTTCCACCCCGATCTCGCGCAGCACCGCGATCGAGGCGTCGCGCATGATCTGGTATTCCTTGTCGGTGAGCGTCAGCGCCGGCGCGACGGTGATGGAATCGCCGGTGTGAACGCCCATCGGATCGAGGTTCTCGATTGAGCAGACGATGATGCAGTTGTCCTTCTTGTCGCGCACCACCTCCATCTCGAACTCTTTCCAGCCGAGTACGGATTCCTCGATCAGCACCTCGTTGGTCGGCGAGGCATCAAGGCCGCGCTCGATGATGTCGATGAACTCTTCCTTGTTGTAGGCGATGCCACCGCCGGTGCCGCCCATGGTGAAGGAGGGACGGATGATCGCGGGCAGGCCGATCTCGGAGAGCGCCATCAGCGCTTCGGCAAGCGCCTGCTGCTGATAGCGCTTGCGCCGCTCGTTCTCCCCTAACGTCCACTGCCGCTCGAACGCTTCCAGCGCCTCGCCGGACAACTTTTCGCACTCGGCGAGATGGTTGTCGCGATCGGATTTCTTCAACGACGATGCGTTCGCGAGCCGCGACTTCGGCGTCTGCAGCCCGATCTTCTCCATGGCGTTGCGGAAGAGCTGGCGGTCTTCCGCCTTGTCGATCGCATCCGCCGTGGCGCCGATCATCTCGACGTCGAATTTCGATAATGTGCCCTGCCGGCGCAGCGACAGCGCGCAGTTCAGCGCGGTCTGGCCGCCCATGGTCGGCAAGAGCGCAAAGCCGCCGGGAATGACGTGGCGTTCCTTCTCGATGATCTTGGCGACGATCTCGGGCGTGATCGGCTCGATATAGGTGGCGTCCGCGAGCTCCGGGTCGGTCATGATCGTCGCCGGGTTGGAATTGACCAGGACGATGCGATAGCCCTCTTCCTTCAAGGTCTTCACCGCCTGCGTGCCGGAATAGTCGAACTCGCAGGCCTGACCGATGACGATCGGCCCGGCGCCAATGATCAGGATGGTGGAGATGTCGGTTCTTTTGGGCATTAATTCTCGCAGGCCAGAAATCGGCACAAAAAAAGGGCGCGCATTCCGCGCGTCCCTCAAGCCGTTGCGTGAGGAAGGCCCTCGCGCGCGAGGGGTCTTTAGACCAGATTTTGCGGCCGCGAAACCCCCAATCAAGGGCCATCAACCGGCAATTTCGAGGATTTTGAGAGGGTTGGAGGGGATGCGGTCTGGCGTCGCTGCGCCACGCGTAGCCTAATTGATCCGGCCCGCCTTCGCCCTTCGTCGGACAGGTCGGGCTACGGAGAGGCAGCCTTCGCCCGCATTGTTACGGTAGATGCGTGGCTGGCCTGCCTAGCCGAAGCTCGCGAAGCGAGCGAAGGCTGGAGGCCCGGCCTGGGTTTGAACCAGGATAAAGAGCATTGCACTGCTCTCGCGTCGACGCTTCCGCCACCGGGCCGCGTCCATTTAGCCGCAACGTCGGCCCTCGAGCCACTGCGAGCTGCGGTTAACCCTACCAGCCTTCGCTCGCTTCGCGAGCTACGGCTAGGCAGGCCAGCAACCAGCCTATCCTAGCGAAGTGAGCGAAGGCTGCCTCGCCGCAGCCCAACGGGCGGAGGCGGGCGTGCCCCCGACAAGCCCTCACGTGGCAAGCGCAGGTCGCGCCACGAAGGTCATCCGCCAGGGATTGTGGCCGATATTGACGGCGACGCGCGAGGCGGTGAATCCGCTGTCGGCGAGCTTGTTGATGATGTCGGCCTCGCTGTAGCGCTGCAGCCCGATGCGGCTGCGCAGTTGCCGGTAATCCGACAGGGCGGTCGAGACGAGCCCGATCAGCGCATCGCGCAGGAAACCGTAGCGCGCCGCGAATTTCAGCAGCGCGATCACATCGCGGGGCATGCCGACCTCGGGGCGAAGCACATCGCCCACCACCAGCCGTCCGCCCGGTTTCAACAGCCGGCGGGCCGTTGCAAAGGCGGAATCCAGCTCTTCCTCCGTCATGTACTGGGCGACCGAATTCATCACCACGAGGTCGATTGAGTGCTCGGCCATCTTTCGCACGTCTTCCAGCGAGCGGACGCGGATCTTGGTGTTGGGAGCGAAGCGGGCGATCAGCCGGCCGCGCACGCCTGGTGCCGGCTCGGCCAGATAGAGCATGCCACAGGCGTCCGCGACTTTTGCCGCCGACAGCGCCTCGCCACAGGCGTAGTCCAGCACCACGGCATCAGGCGAGCCGATATAGCCGATGATGTCCCGCGCAATCAGCTGAAAATGCAAATCGCGATGCAGCTTGCTCGCATAGATCGTATGCGTGGAATCGTAATAATCGATCCATTCATCCATGGTTTTTAGACGTCCGAAACGGGAGCTGGCAAAAGGAACTGCGTCACAGCCAAGGCGTTAGAGGGTCTGCCGAGTATTGTCCATCGCCGTTGCGTCTAACAGGAAGGGTTAATCGTGAGCAAAGTCAGCAAAATCTCCCCCGATCTCGATACCCCGAGCGACCTGCCGAAGGCCGCCTCCGAAAAAATCTCAGCCGCGCTCAATGTGCTGCTGGCTGATGCCTTTGCGCTCTACCTGAAAACCAAGAACTTTCACTGGCACGTCAGTGGCCGGCATTTCCACGACTATCATCTGATGCTCGACGAGCAGTCGGATGCGATCTTCGCCACCACCGATCAGCTGGCGGAGCGGGTGCGCAAGATCGGCGGCACCACGCTGCGTTCGATCGGGCAGGTTTCGAAATTGCAGACCATCCAGGACAACAACGAGGACTATGTGCCGCCGCGCGAGATGCTGCGCGAACTGATGGAAGACAACAAGCACGTTGCAGCCTCCATGCGAAAGGCGCATGAGCTGTGCGACGAGCACGAGGATTCCGGCACTGCAGGCCTGCTCGAGACCTTCATCGACGAGACCGAGCGTCGCACCTGGTTCCTGTTCGAGGCATCGCGTCAGGAAAGCAGCAACGCGGCGTAGCAGAACTGCCGGTCAAGCAGTGAGGTCTTGCGAAGCAATCCGGTTTGCGCTGGATTGCTTCAGTTGGCCGCCGGCCACGATGGGGGTGGGTATGTCTCAATCAATCAAGACTTTCCTGATGTTCGAGGGGAAGTGCGAACAAGCCCTCAATTGGTACATTTCGCTCTTCGACGATTCTGCTGTGACCGGCATTCGCCGCTACGGTACGGAAGGGCCCGGCGCGGAAGGATCGGTTGTGCAGGCCACCTTCACCCTGAAGGGCCAGACCTTCATGGCCATCGACAGCCCGGTGAAACACGACTTCACCTTTACGCCTGCAATGTCGCTCTTTGTCGATTGCACCGATGAGGCCGAGATCGACCGGCTGTTCGTCCAACTCTCCGAAGACGGCAAGATCCTGATGCCACTGAACGTCTATCCATTCAGCCGAAAGTTTGGCTGGATCGCCGATAAGTTCGGCGTCTCCTGGCAGCTCAATTTGCCGAACGGCTAGTTTAACTCCAAAGCCGCATCAGCGGCCCATCCGTCCCCAGCACTGGATCGCTCGCCGGCACTTTTACCTCCGGAATGCTCTTCAGCGCGGCCGCGTGATTTTCGACCGTCGGCCGCGTCACTTGCATCTTCGCGCCCGGCGGATAGGCGCCGACGACCGAGAAATCATGCGTCGCCCTGAGGCATTGATGACCGGTGCCGGCGGGCAGGATGGCGATGTCGCCCGTGCTCAGCTCGAATTCCTTGCCCGAGTCGCCGCCAAATCGGACCCGCGCAACGCCACGCGCGATGCCGAGCACCTCGTGCACCGTTGCGTGATAGTGCAGAAAGTCGTAGATGCCGTTGCGCCAGGTGTCCTGCCCCCAGCCGTTGCCGCGGAACAGATCCTCGATCGCTTTTTCAGGATCACCGCCGCCGAGGTCGAGCGCGTCCTTGTAGATCACAAGCGGCAAACGATTGTTGGGGACGAGACCGTCATCTTCAAAGGTGAACGTGGCAGGCCTGGCGTTTTTGACGATCGGCAAAGCAAAACTCCCGCGCATGTTGGTAAACATGACGCGGGAATAATCAAGTTGAGGGCGCGGCGTTCCTTTACATTCCCTTAGCGGGCGGGCCTGGAATCTCGAACACCAGGCACGTAGTCGTCGCATGTGCGAGCAGCCGGCCCTTGGCGTCGGTGATGCGCGCCTCAGCGGTCGCGGCGCGGCGGCCGACGCTCAGCGTGCGGCCCTCGGACTTGACCACGCCGGTATCCTTGGTCATGCCGCGGATGAAGCTGATCTTGAATTCGAGCGTGGTGTAGCCGGAGCCAACCGGCAGCATCGAGTGCACGGCAAGCCCCATCGCGGAATCGAGCAGCGTCGCGGCGTAGCCGCCATGCACCGAGCCGATCGGATTGTAGTGGCGAAAGCCGGGCGTGCTGTAAAACGAGACCACCCCCGGCTCGGCCGAATAGTCGAACGGCTCGATGTTCTGCATGATCGGCGGCGCCGGCAGCCTGCCAGCGAACATCGCGCGGAGGAAATCGATCCCCGCCATCGAGGCCATCACCTCGGTCGGCGTCACGCCATATTCGCGGGGAGTGGTGTCGGTCATGAGGCGGTCACCTTTTTCGTATGATGATATCTATCATACCAAATGATGATCATCATACCAAGTGCTTGATCACGCTGGACATCGACGTGCGCCCATGCCAATACGCATACACGGATTATCGGTGCGGGATTAATTCTATGCCGGCTTACGTTCACGTCAATCTGCAGGTTATCGATCCGGTGAGGCAGGCGGCGCTCGCTCCCCGTTTCAAGGCTGCGCTGGAGGAGGCGGGCGGACGAATTCTTTATTTTGGCCGTGTCGCCGAAGTCCTCGAAGGAGACGAGACGCCGCTGCCGATGGCTGGCGTATTCGAGTTTCCGACGTTGCCCCAGGCATTGGCGTTCTACAGTTCGGAAAACTACGCGCCGATCAAGGCTGAACGTCAGAAAGCCCAGCGGGCCAGGATGTTCGTCGTCGAGGTCAGCCCGTAGGACGGCTTACGCGATGATGAGCGCCGCTGGCCAGATAGCCTCCGTCGCCGGCCGTTCCTGTCTCGCGGCTCAACGCGTCAATTCGTAGGCGATTGGTCTAAGCCCGCTTCTTTTGGCGCATCAGGTCGGCGAAGCGATCGAACAGGTAGTGTGAATCGCGCGGACCGGGCGAGGCTTCCGGGTGGTACTGGACCGAGAACACCGGCTTGCCTTCCAGAGCGATTCCGCAATTGGAGCCGTCGAACAGCGAGATGTGGGTCTGCGTCGCGCCCTTCGGCAGCGTCGCCTGATCCACCGCAAAACCGTGGTTCATCGAGGTGATCTCGACCTTGCCGGTGGTCTCGTCCTTGACCGGATGGTTGGCGCCATGGTGGCCCTGATGCATCTTCTTGGTCTTCGCACCGACGGCGAGACCCAGCATCTGGTGACCGAGACAGATGCCGAAAGTGGGCGTGCCGGAGTTGATCACCTTCTGGATGACAGGCACTGCATATTTGCCGGTCTCGGCCGGATCGCCCGGACCATTCGACAGGAACACGCCGTCCGGCTTCATTGCCAGGATGTCTTCAGCCGACGTCGTCGCCGGCACTACAGTGACCTTGCAGCCGACGCCCGCGAGCAGCCGCAGGATGTTGCGCTTGATGCCGTAGTCGACCGCGACCACGTTGAATTCGGGCGCGTCTTGCCGGCCAAAGCCCTTGTCCCACACCCACGGCGTCTCGTCCCAGGTGTAGCGCTGGGCGGACGTGACCATCGGCACGAGGTCCATGCCTTCAAGGCCGGGCCATTCGCGCGCCTCTTCCTTCAGGGCATGCAGGTCGAATTTCCCGTCTTTGGCGTGCGCGATCACGGCATTGGGCATGCCCTTGCTTCGGATCAGCGCGGTCAGCGCGCGGGTGTCGATGCCGGAGAGGCCAATGATGCCGCGCGCTTTCAGCCACTGGTCGAGATGGCGCGTGGCGCGGTAGTTCGAGGGATCGGTGATTGCGGTGCGCAGGATCACCCCGCGCGCGCCCGGCGTCGCCGCCATGTTCACCGTCTCGATATCCTCGTCGTTGGTGCCGACATTGCCGATATGCGGGAAGGTGAAGGTAATCAGCTGGCCGGCATAGGAGGGATCGGTGAGGATTTCCTCATAGCCGGTCATCGCGGTGTTGAAACAGACCTCGCCGACGGCGTGGCCTTCGGCGCCGAGGCCAAAACCTTCCAGCACCGTTCCATCGGCCAGCACAAGAAGTGCGGTCGGCTTGTGGTCCGGCCAGGCGGCAGCGTTTTCTGATGTCGTCATGAGGCCTCTACATAATCGCGCGCCGGGGCCGCGTCAAAGCCGGATTCAGGCTGATTCACATGGGTTTTTGGCGTTTTCCGGGGTCAATCAGAATGAACTGCGGTTGTTTCCCCCGGCCGGACGGCCTAGATCAGCGCTTCAAGCCGAAATGAGGGTGATTCCCATGCTGCGCGACGACATCAACAACGCGGTCAAGGACGCGATGAAGGCCAAGGATGAGCGCAAGCTCTCCACGCTGCGGATGGTCAATTCGACCATCAAGAATGCCGACATTGCCGCGCGCGGTGAGGGCAAGCCGCCACTGTCCGATGCCGACCTGCTCGGCGTGTTCCAGAAGATGATCAAGCAGCGCCAGGAATCGGTCGAGCTCTATGAAAAAGGCGGCCGAGCGGAACTCGCCGCGCAGGAGCGCGAGGAGATTGCGGTGATCTCGGCCTACCTGCCGAAGCAGATGTCGGATGACGACATGAAGGCCGCGATTGCTGCGGCCATCAAGGAAACGGGCGCGGCCGGCATGAAGGACATGGGCAAGGTGGTCGGCGCGTTGAAAGGCAAATATGCCGGCCAGATGGATTTCGGCAAAGCCAGCGGTTTGGTGAAGGCCGCGCTGACTTCTTAAGCGACGCAATTCTTCACCTCTTCCCCGCTTGCTCGATCGCACCCTCTCCCGCAAGGGGAGAGGGTTTCGGCCTCAGCCGGGTTCTGCTTTCCCGGAACCTTTCGGCCGCTGGAACATCCAATCGGCTCACGGTCATTATCCCGGGAGACACATTGCAATGAGCCCAACTGTCCATGCGCTTGATCGCGCCAGAGCCTCACAGCTCGAGACCCAAAAGCCCTCTCGCGCCGAGGTCGAGGCGGCGTTCCGTACCATCATCAAGTGGACCGGCGACGATCCGGCGAGGGATGGGCTATTGGAGACGCCGGGGCGCGTCACGCGCGCCTTCGAGGAATTCTTCTCGGGCTACGATCAGGACCCCACCGAGATCCTGGAAAAGACCTTCGAGGAAATCGAGGGCTATGACGAAATGATTGTGCTGCGCGGCATCCGCTTCGAGAGCCATTGCGAGCACCACATGGCGCCGATCATCGGCCAGGCGTGGGTCGCCTATATTCCGAACGGCCGCGTCGTCGGCATTAGCAAGCTGGCGCGGGTCGTCGACGTCTATGCGAGGCGCCTGCAGATTCAGGAGAAGATGACGGCGCAGATCGCCAACACGATCAACGATGTCTTGAAACCGCAAGGCGTCGGCGTGATTATCAAAGCGTCGCATCATTGCATGACGACGCGCGGCGTCCACAAGCCGGACACAGATCTCGTGACCAGCCGGATGCTCGGCTGCTTTCGCGACAACGCGTTGACCCGTCAGGAATTCCTGGGAATGGCGACCTAACCCGGCAAGGAAAGCGGAGGACGACCATGGCAGATCAGCAAGCAGCACCCGCCGGCCCCGATCTGTCGCAGGGAGTCCTGCCGTCGGATTTCTCCCGCGACATGCTGCTTGGGCATGTCGGGGACGAGGACGTGCTGCTGGTGCGTTCCGGTTCCGAGATCTTCGCGATCGACGCGCATTGCAGCCACTACCACGGTCCGCTCGCCGACGGGGTCGTCGACGGCGAGCACGTGCGTTGCCCGTGGCATCACGCCTGCTTCGATTTGCGCACGGGGGAGGCGACGCACGCGCCGGCGTTCAATGCACTTTCGGTCTGGAAGGTCGAGCGGCAAGGCGAGCGGATTGTTGTTCGTGAAAAACGCGAGCAACCGAAGCCGCGCGTCAAGGGCGTCGCCGAGGCGCCGTCGCGGATCGTCATCGTCGGTGGCGGAGCGGCGGGTTTTGCCGCGGCCGAGATGCTGCGGCGGCAGGACTATCGCGGCAGCATCGTCATGCTGAGCCAGGAGGCGGCCGCGCCCGTCGACCGGCCCAATCTGTCGAAGGATTATCTCGCCGGCAGCGCGCCGGAGGATTGGTTGCCGCTGCGTCCTGACGATTTTTATCGCGAAATGAAGATCGATTTGCGGCTCGGCGTCGAGGTCACCTCGATCGACACCAGGGCGAAGCAAGTGCTGCTCGCCGGCGGCGACAGCATTCCTTACGACCGGCTGCTGCTCGCGACCGGCGCCGAGCCGGTGAAATTGCCGATCCCGGGTGCCGATCAACCGCACGTCCATCTGTTGCGGTCGCTCCCCGACAGCCGCGCCATCATCGCATCTGCCAAGGATGCGCGGCGTGCTGTGGTGATCGGCGCGAGCTTCATCGGGCTCGAAGTCGCGGCATCATTGCGCGCGAGGGATATCGAGGTGCATGTCGTCGGGCTCGAGCAACGGCCGATGGAGCGCGTACTGGGCCCGGACATGGGCGACTTCGTCCGCGCGCTGCATGAAGAGCACGGCGTCATCTTTCACCTCGGCGACACTGTCACCTCGATCGACGGCAAGCGCGCCAGCTTGAAGAGTGGATCCGTGATCGAGGCCGACCTCGTCGTCATCGGCGTCGGCGTGAAGCCGCGTCTTGCACTTGCCGAAAAGTGCGGCCTTGCGATCGACCGCGGCGTCGAGGTCGATGCGTATCTGGAAACCAGCGTTCCCGGCATCTATGCCGCCGGCGACATCGCCCGTTGGCCGGACAAGCATTCGGGCCAGGCCATTCGCGTCGAACATTGGGTGGTCGCGGAGCGGCAGGGCCAGACCGCGGCGCGCAATATGCTCGGGCAACGCGAGGTGTTCGACGCGGTGCCGTTCTTCTGGAGCCAGCATTACGACGTGCCGATCAATTATGTCGGTCACGCCGAAAAGTGGGATGAAATCGCCGTTGACGGCGATATCGGCGCGAAGGACTGCCTGGTCCTCTACAAGAGCGGCGGGCGCGTGCTCGCGGTGGCCTCGATCTACCGCGACGTCGCCAGTCTCGATGCCGAGATCGCGATGGAAAAGGCGGGTTGAACTCCTGGTCGCATGCCGCTTGCTCTTTCGGATCCTCTCCCCTTGTGGGAGAGGGTGGCGAGCATCGGTAGGATGCGAGCCGGGTGAGGGGTCTGTCCCCGCGAGTGCAACCCCTCACCCGGTTTCTCGCTGACGCTCGAAACCACCCTCTCCCACAAGGGGAGAGGGTTTGAGCAAGCCGAGCGATGGTCTAAGGTGAACTCATGCTCACCGAAACCAACGACTACGACAAACTCTGCCGCGAGTTTCGCTGGGACATTCCGGCGCGCTTCAACATGGCGACCGCCTGCTGCGATCGCCACGCCGACGGCACGGGCCGGCTCGCGCTGATCTATATCGACGAGGACGGCTCCTCGCGCCACACCTCGTTCGATGAGCTCGCCGACCTGTCGCGCCGCTTTGCCAATGTGCTGAAAGCCGATGGCTTAACGCGCGGCGACCGCGTCGCGCTGTTTCTGTCGCAGTCGCTGGAATTGCCGCTCGCGCATCTTGCCGCCTTCCGCGCCGGAATGATCTCGATTCCGCTGTTTGCGCTGTTCGGCGAGGACGCGCTGGAGTTTCGCCTTGCCAATTCCGGCGCGAAGACCATCGTCACCGACGCGGCCGGCTGGGAGAAGCTGAGGAAAATACGCGAGAAACTTCCCGAGCTGCAAAACGTCTATCTTGTCGGCGACGATGTGCCCGCAGGCACCAAAGCGTTCTGGCCGACGCTACAGGCTGCATCGCCTGAATTTACGACGGTTGATACCGCGGCCGATGATCCGGCGATGATCATCTATACGTCCGGCACGACGGGTAATCCGAAAGGCGCGCTGCATGCCCATCGCGTGCTGCTCGGGCATCTGCCCAATGTCGAGATGATCCACGATTTCTTTCCCAAGGCGGGCGACGTGATGTGGACGCCGGCCGACTGGGCCTGGATCGGCGCGCTTTTCGACGTGCTGTTTCCAGCGCTCTATCACGGCGTGCCGGTGGTCGGGCATCGCGCCAAGAAGTTCGACCCTGATGCAGCCATGCAGCTGATGGCCGATCACAAGATCCGCAACGTGTTCCTGCCGCCGACCGCGCTGAAGCTGATGCGCCAGGCCGAGGTCAAGCATCCGGGCGTGAAGCTGCGCAGCCTCTTTTCCGGCGGCGAGGCGCTCGGTGCGGAGCTGCTCGACTGGGTGCGCTCAACCTTCGGCATCGAAGTCCATGAAGGCTACGGCCAGACCGAATGCAATCTTGCCGTCGGCAACAACGCCAAACTGTTTCCGATCCG
>Ga0070741_10018384_pt1 | contig 11329 bp, 7 predicted proteins | sample Coa_R1_4_FD_66440 | JGI IMG/M metagenome (GOLD analysis project Ga0070741, IMG submission 66440) | Surface soil microbial communities from Centralia Pennsylvania, which are recovering from an underground coalmine fire - Coalmine... | ecosystem: Environmental > Terrestrial > Soil > Unclassified ...
CTGCGGTCCATCGTCTTCGATCTCTTCGGCGAGTACATCCGCTACGACGGCGGGGAGATCGAGCTGCGGGCCCTCGTCGCGCTGCTGGCGCCCTTCGGCATCGCCGAGGACGTCGTCCGCGTCCTCATGGCCCGCCTCCGGCGCGAGGGCTGGTTCGAGTCGAGCCGGATCGGCCGGCAGAGCCGCTACTCGCTGACCGAGGAGGGCTGGAAGCTGCTCGACACCGGCCGGGAGCGGATCTTCGAACGCCCGCCGGAGCCATGGCCCGGTCAGTGGTGCCTGGCCATCTACAGCGTGCCGGAGTCCGCCCGGGCCAGCCGCGACCGTCTCCGGAAGACCTTGACCTGGCTGGGGTTCGGGCCGCTGGCGGCCTCGGCGTGGGTCTCCCCCCACGACCGCCGGGCCCAGGTCGCCGAAGCCTGGAACGGCGAACCCGACGGGCGCCTCCAGCTGCTGATGGCGCGCTCCGGCGGCCTCGACGAAGACCGGGAGATGGCCGCCCGCTGCTGGGACCTCGACGGCCTCGACCGGGCCTACGGCGAGTTCCTGGCCGTGTGGGAGCCGAAGATCACCGCCTGGCACCGCCAGCAGCCGGAGGGCGCGGCGGCGTTGGTGGAGCGCACCCGGCTCATCCACGAGTACCGGATGTTCCCGTTCAAGGATCCCGGCCTGCCGGTCGAGCTGCTCCCCGCCGGCTGGCAGGGCCGCCAGGCCCGCGACCTGTTCCTGGCCGGGTTCGGCCTCCTGCGCGACCCGGCGGTGACGCACTACCGCCAGGTCGTGCAGGCGACCGGTGACGGCTAGGACCGGCCGGCCACCTGCGGCGCACCGCCGCAGCCGAGCAGCGTGATCGACAGCGGCCCGTCCGACCGGACGTCGAGCGCGGCGTGGCACGACACCCCGGCCCGCCGGGGATCAATCGTGATCGAGCGGATGTTGGCGGCGGTGATCGAGAGCCGGTCGCTCGCCGGCTCCCGAGCCGGCGGCCCCGGGTGGCGGTACTCCCGGGTGTAGGGGTTGACCGGCAGGGCGTTGTGCCGGTCGGGCCGGTCGTAGCCCGTCCCCAGCGTGATGCCGTCGGCGGCCAGGGATCCGTTCTCGGTGGTGGCCGCCACCGGTCCGGAGCCGCCGGCGAGCCCGGAGCCGCCCGAGGTCACGTCGATCGTGCCCAGCGCCCTCTCCCGGGTCTCGATCCCCGACACCCAGTAGGCCCGGTCGCCGACGAGGCCGGAGGCGGGGTCGTCCATCAGCGGGTTGCGGACGTAGGTCACCCGGGGCGGGTCGACGGCCCGGGCCGTCCTCCCCAGCCAGCCGGCCAGCCCCGACCAGAGGCCGTCGTTGCACATCGTCAGGTGCTCGGCGGCCAGGCCGTGCCAGGTCACGAACTCGTAGTCGTAGTCACCGTTGCGGTACACGTCGGCCCGGGTCCGGGTGATGTTGTAGGGGATGAAGTCGTCGCTGCTGCCCGCCCACTCCATCACCGGCTGGTTGCGGCGCGACGGCAGCAGATCGTGGATCACCGAGCCCGGTTCGTGGACGGTGAGGGTGTCGACGGGCAGCTTGTCGGCAGCGCCGTTGACCGTCGGGAACGACGGGGCGACGTCGAGGCCGTCGCAGATGAAGGCCTGGCCGAAGACGTCGGGGAACGTCAGCGCCAGCTTGTTGGCGCTGTAGGCGCCGCTGGAGAAGCCGCCGATGGCGGTGTGCCCCGGGTCGAGCCGGAAGCGGCGGGCGACGTCGGCCCACGTCTCGAAGTTGCTGGCGCCGCTCTGCCCGTAGCCCCACTCGTCGGCGCCCCGGGCGTCGGTGCCGACCACCAGCGTCGGCACGTCGGGCCGGTCGCCGATGGTGTGCCAGAGGTCGTGGTCGCCGTAGACCTGGTCGGAGGCGTTGATGGCGTAGCCGTTGAGCCACAACAGGGTGGCGTAGCCCGCCGGCGGCGGCGCCACCCTGGGGACGTAGACCATGTAGCGCTGCAGCCGGCCGGCGAGGTCGGGCGTGCAGTCGTCGCGGCAGGGCCAGCCGAACGACAGCCCCGGCCGGGAATCGGTTCCCGGCTCGCCGCCCTGGGAGAACCCGTTCTGCTGCGTGTTGCCGGCGAAGCGCGGGCCGTTGGGGTCGCTCGGGATCCGCCGGCCCTGGTTGGTCTCGAAGTGGCTGGCGAACAGCAGGCTCATGAAGCCGGTGGTCGGGATGCCGTGGGCCTGGCCGAGCATGTCGTCGTCGGTGCCCGCGGCCAGCTTGGTGAAGTCGACGGTGGCGAAGAACGGGCTGAGGTCGCCCTTCTCGACGGCGGCCAGCTGCCGGTGGTCGCGCCAGGCGGCGTCGGCCGGCTCGTCGTAGCGGAAGGCGGCGTTGAAGAAGGCCGACGGGTGGTCGCCGATGGCGCCGCCGGGCTGCGTCTCGGTCGGGTCGCCGGGCTTCGGCACGAGGTACCGGTCATGCGCCGGGTCCCACAAGCCGGCGGCGGCGCCGACCCGGACGGCGCTGTTCCCCCGGGGATCGAACGCCGAATACGGCACGCGGATCTCGACCTGGCGGCGCGCGACGTCGGTGGCGACCGTGGGCCGCTCCGGCATGGCGTGGCCGCTGGCGCCGTCGACGATGTCGCCGTCGTGGCCGTGGGCGGTGACGAAGACCTGGCCGGGCATGACGGTGTTGGCGCCGTGGGGCATCGGGGCCGGCTTGGCCGGATCGCCGCCGAGGGCCACCGTCACCGCCGCCAGGTCGGGGTCGGTCATCGTGTTGAACGTCACCCGGATGGCGGTGGCGTCCTCCAGCGGCTTCAGCCGGACCTCGACGATGTCGGCGGCGTTGTGGCGGTACTTGGCCGCCGTGGGGTACGTGTAGTCCTTGTCGAAGGTGTAGAAGTACCAGCGGTAGGCGGGGCCGCCGCCGTTGTCGTCCCACAGGCAGTCCTGGTAGAGGAACTCGCCCTTCCGGTAGGCGCTGGAGAAGCAGACCATCGTCGGGTCCGCCTTCCACACGCCGGTGTTCTCCAGCTGCGGCGCCCGCGCCGGCGGCCGGTAGAGGACGTCGGGGCCGGGGTGGACGCCGTCGATCACCGGCGGCAGCCCGGCGACGCCGCCGGCCGCTTCCGTCGGGCGGATGGGCTGCCCCGCCGGGACAGACTGCCCCGCCGGGACAGGCTGCGCCGATTCCGCCCCGACCCCTCCCGGCAACACCGTGATCCCGAGCGCCAGCGCGCCGACCGTCGCGATCAAGTTGCGGAATCGTCCCATCCCCCGTGACCCCCTTGCTGCAATGCGAGCGTGATCCGTGCTTGCATGCGAAACAATTCCGTTCCGAGCGTCGACACAAGACTAGCACTATTGCGTCTGTCGTTGCAATTACGTTATGTTTGTCGGCGTGCGCACCGCCATCGTCGGCGGGGGTCCGGGGGGCCTCTTCGCCGCCACCCTGTTGAAGCTGGCCGATCCGTCGTCCGACGTGGTCGTCTTCGAGCGCAACGCCCCCGACGCCACCTTCGGGTTCGGCGTCGTGTTCTCCGACGCCACGTTGCGGGGGATCGACGACGTCGACCCGGTGCTGCTGCGGGCGCTCACCGACCACGGCGTCCACTGGAGCGAGATCGAGGTCCGCATCCACGGCGAGCGCTGGCGCTGCGGCGGCAACGGCATGGCGGCCATCGCCCGGGTGACGCTGCTGCGGCTCCTCCACGAGCAGGCCGCGGCGGCCGGCGTCGACCTCCGCTTCGGCTGTGACGTGCCCGACCCCGCCGTCCTCGTCGAGGACTACGACCTCGTGGTCGGGGCCGACGGCGCCAACTCCGCCGTCCGCCGCCTGGCCGAGGGAGCGCTGCAGCCGTCGGTCACGGTGGCGTCGGCCAAGTTCATCTGGCTGGCCACCACCACGCGCTTCGACGGGCTGACGTTCATCCACGAGCGCGGGCCCGACGGCGTCTTCGCCGTGCACGGCTATCCGTACGGCCCGGATGCGTCGACGTTCATCGTCGAGACCGACGAGGCTTCGTGGCGGCGGGCCGGGCTCGACGCCTTCGACGTCTCGCAGCCGCCGGGGCCGAGCGACATGCGGTCGAAGGCCTACCTGGAAGCGCTCTTCGCCGAGCACCTCGACGGGAACCCGTTGCTGGTCAACAACTCCCGCTGGGGCAACTTCCGCACGATCCGCTGCCGGCGCTGGCGGCACGGCAACGTGGTGATCCTCGGCGACGCCGCCCACACCGCCCACTTCTCGGTTGGCTCGGGCACGAAGATGGCCATGGAGGACGCCGCCGGCCTGGTGCAGGCCCTCGCCGAGCAACCCGGCGACCTCGACGCCGTGCTCGACGCCTTCGAGACCGCCCGGCGGCCGCCGGTGGCCAGGATCCAGGGCGCGGCCGGCCCGAGCCTGTCGTGGTGGGAACACTTCGGCCGCTACCACGACCACCTCGAGGCGCCCCAGTTCGCCTTCCACTTCTTCTCCCGGGCCATCCCCCTCGACAAGCTGGCCACCCGCGACCACCGGTTCGTGGCCGACGTCCTCGACTGGTGGACGGGCCGTTTCGGCGCTGCGCCGTTGTCGACCCCGTTGGCGGTGGCCGGCCGCAAACTCGACGGACGGGTGGTGGCCGTGACCGGGTCGGCCGGCGACGCCGGCGCCGTTCCAGTCGTGCGCCGGGGTTCGGAGGAGCTCGTGCCGTTCCACCGGCCCGGAGCACGGGCGGCCGGCGGCGACTGGGGGCTGTGGGTGTCCGCCCCCGAAACCGACGCGGACCTGCCGGCGGCGGTGGAGCAGCTGGCGGCGGGGATCGCCGCCGGCGCCGGCGTGGTGGCCGTGAGCGGCGGTTCCCCGGTCACCCGGGTGCTGCTGTGCGAGGAGGCCCGGATGGTGCGGGGCGTGCCGGCGCTGCTCGTCGACGACGGCCTGCGGGCGGCCGAGGCGGCCACGATGGTGCTCTCGGGCCGGGCGGACCTCGTCGGCGCCACCGAGGCGGTGGCGGAGTCCTGGATCGCCGAGGCGCCGGCGTTGGGGGCCGGTTCGTGACGTCGCCCGGCGGCGGGGCGGCCCGCCGATGAGCGGCGCTCCCGGGGGCCGGACGTCGGTCGTGGAGGAACCATGGTGCCCCGGCGCCGGCCTCGGGGCGCTGTTCGCCCCCCGGGGCGTGGCGGTCATCGGGGCGTCGACGTCGCCCGGCAAGCTCGGGGCGGCGATGGCCCGGTCGCTGACGTCGTTCCCCGGGCCCGTTCTCCTCGTGAACAGCCGGCGGCCGGACCCGGCGGCCGGCCTGTACCCGAGCGTGGCCGAGGCGGTGGCGGCCACCGGGGCGGCGGTCGAACTGGCCGTCCTCTGCGTCCCGGCGGCGGTGACGGCGGCGGCGCTGGCCGACGCGGCGGCGGCCGGGGTGAAGGCGGCGCTGGTCTGCGCCGGCGGCTTCGCCGAGGCCGGCGGGGCGGGCGTGGCCCACCAGGCCGAGGTGGCGGCAGTGGCGGCCGCCACCGGTGTGCGGCTGCTCGGGCCGAACACGTCGGGGTTCCTGGCCCCGGGCCGGCACCTGGTGGCCAGCTTCGTACCCGGCGCGGAGGGCATTCCCGCCGGACGGGTCAGCGTGGTGGCCGGCAGCGGCGGCGTCCTCCACGCCGTGGCCTTCCTGCTGGCCGGCGCCGGGCTGGGCCTGCACCTCGGCGTCGGGATCGGCAACGGGCTCGACGTCACGGCGGCCGACGTCCTCGACCATCTGGCCGCCGAAGCCGCCGAAGCCGCACCCCATCCGCTTTTGGAGGGCGTGGCCCACCGCGACGGTGCGCCACGCCCTCCAAAAGCCCGGGGCGGTCGGCTCGGGCCGGTGGCATTGCACGTGGAGGGCGTCACCGACGGGCGGCGGCTGGTCGAGGCGGTGGAGCGCTGCAGCGAGCTTGTGCCGGTGGTGGCGCTGGTGGTCGGCCGCACCGACGTCGGCGAGCTGGCGCGGTCCCACACCGGGGCGCTGACGCCGGCGTGGCGGACGGCCCGGGCGGCGCTGCGGGCCGCCGGCGCCGTCCTCGTCGACGACGAGCGGGACCTCGTCGACGCCCTCGTGGCCCTCGACACCGCCCGCCTCCCGCCGGCCCCCGATCCCGGCGTCGGCCTCGTCACCGGCCAGGCCGGCCCGGCAGTGCTCTTCACCGATCGGCTGAAGACGGCCGGCGTCGCCGTTCCGCCGCTCTCGCCGTCCACCGCCGCCCGGCTCGCCGAGCTGCTGCCGGCGCTCACCCACCAGGGCAACCCCGTCGACACCGGCCGCCCGGGCGAGACCTTCGCCGACGTCCTCACCGCCGTCGGCGCCGACCCCGCCGTCGACCTGCTGGCGGTCTACGCCCTCCTCGAACCCGGCGCCTTCGACCTCGCCGCCGCCGTCCACTCGGCGGCGGCCACCCGGCTCGGGCCGCCGGTCGTCGTCGCCACCGGCGGACCGGCCGGCGATGTCGCCGCCGCCACCGGCGGACCGGCCGGCGATGTCGCCGCCGCCCGGCGGGAGCTGGCCGCGGCCGGCATCGCCGCCTATGACGGGGTGGCCGGCGCCGTGGCCGGCGTGCGGGCGCTGGTCGAGGACGCCCGGGCCGGCGCCGCCCGGGCGGCCGCCGGCCCCCCCGTCCGCATCGTCGTGGCCGAGCCGTTCACCGTTCCCGTCGGTGAGCACGAGGGCAAGCGGCTGCTGGCTTCGCTCGGCATCGCCACCCCCGCCCGGGAGGCGTGCGACGACCGGGCCGACGCCCACGCCGCCCTGGCCCGGCTCGGGCCCCCGGTGGTCGCGAAGATGCTCGACCCCGTGGTACTCCACAAGGCCGCGGTCGGCGGGGTGCGGCTCGGAGTGCGGACGGCCGCCGACCTCGACGCCGCCCTCGACGCCCTCGACGCCGCCGGCGCCCGCCGCTACCTCGTGGAGGAGACGGCGCCGCCCGGTCTCGACCTCATCGTGGGCGCCCGGCGGGATCCGGTCTTCGGGCCGATGGTGGTCCTCGGGCTCGGCGGCGACCTGGCCGAGGACCTCGGCACCGTGACCGTCCGGCCGGCGCCGCTGGCCGAGGCCGCCGCCGGCGCCATGCTCGACGAGCTGCTCGGAGGGCCGACTGCCGCCGGCCCCGACCGGGCCGCCGTCGTCGCCGCCGTGACGTCGCTGGGCGCGCTGCTGGCCGCTGTCCCAGATCTTTACGAAATCGAGATCAATCCGCTGCGGGCCCTCGGCAACGGCCGCCCCGTGGCGCTCGACGTTGTGGTGACGGCGTCCGCCACCGGTACTGTCGAGCCCGTCGTCGCCGCCGTGGCCGACGGGCAAGGAGGTCTGTAGCGCCATGCGATTGGCCACCATCCGCCGCCCCGACGGCACGACGGCCGCCGCCCGCCTCGAGGGCCAGGAGCTGGTGGTCCTCGCCGGCGCGGCCGATGTCGCCGCCTATCTCGCCACGGCCGGACCGGAGGCTCCCGGGGCGCCGCCGACGGGAGCCCGCATCCCTCTCGCCGAGGCCGACCTGGCCCCGGTCGTGCGGCCGGGCAAGGTGATCTGCGTCGGGCTCAACTACCGCAGCCACATCGAGGAGATGGGGCGGGGCTTCCCCGACCACCCGACGCTCTTCGCCAAGTTCGGCGACACCCTGACCGGGCCCTACGACGACATCGTGGTCCCCCGGGAATCGGCGGAGGTCGACTGGGAGGTCGAGCTCGGCGTGGTCATCGGCCGGCCCGCCCGCCACGTCGACGAGGCGGACGCCGGCGCCTGCATCGCCGGCTACACGGTGGTCAACGACGTGTCGATGCGGGACTGGCAGTGGCGCACCACCCAGTGGGACCAGGGCAAGAACTTCGAGGCGTCAACGCCGGTCGGCCCGTACCTGGTCACCGCCGACGAGCTCGGCGACCCCGACGGGAAGGGGGCCGTGGACCTGGAGATCAGCTGCCGGGTCGACGGGGCCACGATGCAGACCGGGCGCACCTGCGACCTCCTGTTGGGGCCCGCCGCCCTCGTGGCCTACATCTCCCGGTTCACGACGCTGCGGCCCGGCGACCTCATCGCCACCGGCACCCCCGGAGGCGTCGGCGCCGGCCGGGACCCCAAGGTCTTCCTCGCTCCCGGTCAGATGCTGGAGACGGCCATCGAGGGGATCGGCGCCTGCCGGAACCGGATGGTGGAGGACAAGGAATGAATTCCGGCGACGTCAGGGCCGAGAACCGCCGCCTCGACGAGGCGCTGCTGGCCGAGGCCGAGGCCTTCGACCCGGCCCGGCTCCGTGACGCGCCCGGCGGCGAGTGGTCGGCGGCCCAGGTCCTGGCCCATCTCGGCGAGTTCCCCCGCTTCTTCGCCGGGGAGCTGCGCCGCTGGAAGGACGACCCGTCGGCGGTGATCGGGCGGACCGTCGAACACCCCGTCCGGCTGGCGGCGGTGGCCTCGCCCGGCGAGGCGCTGGCCGAACTCGTCGCCGGCGTGCGCTCGGCGTTCGCCGAACTGGCCGAGGCGCTGGAGCTCCTCGCCGACGAGGACGTCGAGGCCAAGACGGAGAACGTCAAGTACGGCCCCGAGCCGCTGTCGGCCTTTCTCGACCGCTACGTGACCGGCCACAAGGCCGGCCACCTCGACCAGCTGCGGACGCTGGCGGCGTCGGGCGCCTGAGCGATGCTCCCCGGCTGCGTCCCGTTCCCCGCCGAGTTCGCCGAGCGGTACCGGCGGGAGGGTTACTGGCGGGGCGAGCGCCTCGGCGACCTCCTGCGCCACTGGGCAGCGGCCGGCGGCGACCGCATCGCCGTGAGCGGCGCCGGCCCGGCCGGCGCGGCGTCGATGACCTACTCCGAGCTCGACGCCGCCGCCGACCGCCTCGCCGCCGGACTGCGCCGCCTCGGGCTGCGCCGGGGCGAGCGGGTGGTGGTGCAGCTGCCCAACGTCGTGGAGTTCCCGGCGGTGTGCTTCGGGCTGCTGCGGCTGGGAGCGCTGCCGGTCTTCGCCCTGCCGCCCCACCGGGAGCACGAGATCGGCTACCTCGCCGAGCACGCCGAGGCGGTCGCCTATCTGGCCTGCGACACCTTCGGCGGCTTCCGGTACGGAGAGCTCGGCGCGGCCGCCCGCAAGGCATCACCGGGGCTGCGGCACGTGCTGCTCCTCGACGGGCCCGACGACGCGGCGGACGGCGTCGTCGACCTCCGCCGGCTGCTCGACGCGCCGCTCGAGGAGGCGCAGGCCCGAGCGGAGGCCGACGCCGACCCGCCCGACCCGGCCGACGTCGCCCTCTTCCTGCTGTCGGGCGGGACCACCGGCCTGCCGAAGCTCATCCCGCGGACACACGACGACTACGCCTACAACGTCTCGGCCTCGGCCGAGCTGTGCCGGCTCGGCCCCGACACCGTCTACCTGGTGGCGCTGCCGGCGGCCCACAACTTCCCCCTCGGCTGCCCCGGCCTGATGGGGACGCTGGCCGCCGGCGGGCGGGTGGTCATGGCCCCCTCGGCCCGACCGGAGGACGCCATGGCCGTGGTGGAGGCGGAACGGGTGACGATCACCGCGCTGGTGCCGGCGCTCGTCATCCGGTGGCTGGAGGCCAACGCCGGCGGGCGGTTCGACCTCGGGAGCCTCGAAGTGCTGCAGGTCGGGGGCGCCCGCCTCGTGCCCGAGGTGGCCCGCCGGGTCGGGCCGGCCTTCGGCTGCCGGGTGCAGCAGGTGTTCGGGATGGCCGAGGGCCTGCTCAACTACACCCGTCTCGACGACCCCGACGACGTCGTCGTCGAGACGCAGGGCCGGCCGCTGTCGCCGGCCGACGAGTTCCTCGTCGTCGGGCCCGACGGCCAACCGGTGCCCGTCGGCGAGGCCGGCGAGCTCCTGACCCGGGGGCCGTACACGATCCGGGGCTACTACCGGGCCGAGGCCCACAACGCCGCCGCCTTCACCGCCGACGGGTTCTACCGCAGCGGCGACATCGTCCGCCTCCACCCGTCCGGCAACCTGACCGTCGAGGGACGGGCCAAGGACCTCATCAACCGGGGCGGGGAGAAGATCTCGGCCGAGGAGATCGAGAACCTGCTGATCGCCCATCCCGCGGTGCGGGAGGCGGCGGCGGTGGCCATGCCCCACCCCGTCCTCGGCGAGCAGATCTGCGCCTACCTCGTGCTGCGGCCCGACGAGACCGTCGACCTGGCCCAGCTGTCGGCCTACCTCGAGCAGCGGGGCGTGGCCCGCTTCAAGTGGCCGGAGCGGATCGAGGTCGTCGAGGCCCTGCCGGTGACCAACGTCGGAAAGGTCGACAAGAAGAAGCTGCGGGACGACATCGCCGCCAAAGGGAGAGGCGCATGAACGACGACGCCCTCGACGAGTTCTACGCCGAGCTGCACCGCCACCACCTCGAGGCGCTGTGGCGCATCAACTCGACGATCATGCCCTTCGAGCCCAAGCCCCGGGCCCGGGCCTGGCTGTGGCGCCACGGCGACCTGCTCCGCCTGGCCGAGCTGGCCGGCAAGCTGGTGCCGATCGACCGGGGCGGCGACCGCCGCGTGCTGGCCGCCGTCAACCCGGGCCTGGCCGAGGCCTACGGCGACGCCGTCTACGGCGCCACCGCCACGCTGTGGGGAGCGGTGCAGTACCTCGGGCCCCACGAGTCGGCGCCGGCCCACCGTCACAGCCCCTCGGCGCTGCGCTTCGTCGTCGAGGGATCGGGGGCGTGGACGACGGTGGACGGCGAGCGGCTGGCGATGGCGCCCGGCGATCTCGTCCTGACGCCGCCCTACGCCTGGCACGACCACCAGAACGACTCCGACGAGCCGATGGCGTGGTTCGACGGGCTCGACCTCCCGCTGGCCTGCTACCTCGACGCCCAGTTCTTCGAGCTCCACCCCTCCGGGGCGCTGCAGGAGCCGGGCTCCGGGGGCACGCCGCCGCCGGCGGGAGCCCGCCCCGGCGCCCGCTCGACGGTGCTGCGCTATCCCTGGGCCGAGACCGAAGCGGCGCTCGAGGGCCGGCGGGTCCAGCCCGATCCCTACGACGACGTCCACATCCGGTTCACCAATCCCGGCACCGGCGGGCCCGTCCTCCCGACGCTCGACGCCACCATCCAGATGCTCCGGGCCGGAATCCGCACGATGCCCCACCGCCACGTCCACTCCACCGTGTACCAGGTGTTCCGGGGACGGGGGGAGACGATCGTCGACGGAGTGCGGTTCTCCTGGGAGCGGGGCGACCTGTTCGCCCTTCCGCCGTGGGTGGTGCACGAGCACCACGCTCCCGACAACGACGCTGTGCTGTTCTCGATCACCGACGCCCCGGTGCTCGGCGTCCTCGGCCTCGAACGGGTGCTCGGGTTCACCGCCGGCCAGACGGTCACCGGCGACTTCGACCCCGGTTCCCGCTGACACC
>Ga0070741_10018385_pt1 | contig 11329 bp, 18 predicted proteins | sample Coa_R1_4_FD_66440 | JGI IMG/M metagenome (GOLD analysis project Ga0070741, IMG submission 66440) | Surface soil microbial communities from Centralia Pennsylvania, which are recovering from an underground coalmine fire - Coalmine... | ecosystem: Environmental > Terrestrial > Soil > Unclassified ...
TCTGCGTTGAAAAATTCAGGAGGCGCTCCAAACTGAAGCTCGATCTGGGTCGGTAGCTCAATCGGTAGAGCAGCGCCCTTTTAAGGCGTTGGTTCCGGGTTCGAGTCCCGGCCGACCCACACCTATGAAACAGCGTTGTTCATAGGTAAATCGGGCTCAATTCGGGTAAACCGTTCCTAGGTCATTCCGATGCATTCCGAACGATTCTAGTTGCCATTTCATGCAACCGTTGCAAGATACGGGCCATGAAGGCACAGAGATCGACAGAGCGGAAGTATCACGACTACGACAAGGATGCGTTTCGCATTGCGCCGTATCAGGACAAAAACCGTGCGCATCTGAAATACCAAGTGCATTGCAAAGTTGCCGGGAAGTGGTTGCGGCGATTCTTTAAGAGCGAGCGCGAAGCGAAAACCTACGTTGATTTGCGCCGGATCGCATTACGCAACGAAGGTGAGAACGGCTTGTTGCTCCCGGATGAAATTCGCGTTGCGGCATTGCGGGCGCGCGAGCAGCTAAAGCCGTTTGGAAAAACAATTGATGACGCGGTTGGATTTTACCTCAGGCACTTGCAGACGGAGCGCGGATCAATCCTTGTGCGTGAAGCCGTCGATGAATTGATCGCTAATCGCCGGGATGCTGGACTGTCGCAACGATATTGTGGCGATTTACAGATTCGCTTACGTCGATTCGTTAACACATTTGGAGAGCGTAGCGTTGCAAGTATCACGGCGAAGGATATTGACTCGTGGTTAGAATCGCTTGGTGTCGGCCCGGTAACGCGCAACACGTTCAGGCGCGACGTTCGAACGCTTTTCTCGTTTTGCTACAAGCGAAATTATTGCGCGGAGAATCCGGCAGTCGCGGCGATACGAGCGAAAGAACCGAGTAGAGAAGTTGAAGTATTGACCGTGGATCAGGCGAAGAAACTTCTGGCGTCATCATCTCTCGAAATGTTGCCATACTGGGCAGTCGGAATGTTCGCGGGCTTACGTCCATCCGAAATTCGCCAATTGGAATGGGCTGACGTGGATTTTGAGGATGCACTCATCACCGTACGATCAACAAAGACGGGGCGAAAACGTTTTGTAAAGATGCAACCGAATCTCACGCGCTGGCTAGAGCCTTTTCGAACCCGCGACGGTAAGGTTGTATCGCCGGTAAACTTCCGAAAGCAAGAGGAAGAAGATAGGACCGCAGCCGGGCTCGGTGATCATTGGCCGCAGAATGCTTTGCGGCATTCGTTTGGCTCGTACTGGCTGGCGCAATTCAATGATATTAACGCGCTCGCTCTCCTAATGGGTAACTCGCCTGCGGTGATCGAACGGCATTACAAACGGGCTGTGAGGCCGAAAGAAGCGCATAAGTATTGGGCGCTGACGCCAGACACGATAACCGAGAAGGATCGCGGCAAGGTAATAGCTACCATTGCAGCGGCTACAGCTTAGTTACGGTTCATTCGATTTGCATTCCGTTCGATTCAAGCTCTACTTATGCTGTGTTACTCGCGCGGCGGTAGCACCTATAGGGAACAAAGCTGCCAGATCAGACAAACCATGAGCACCAATGGCAGAGAAGTTATTGACGGCGGAGCAGGTCGGCAACGAAGTGGGGTTAGACGAAGCAACCGTCGTTCGGTTGCGAAAGCAGCGTAAAATTCCAGCAATCAAGTTAGGATACCGAACATTCGTTTTTCGGCTTCCGGCAGTTGAGGCCGCACTAGACAAGCTAGAGATAAAGGCGATCAGGTGTTAAACGGCAATGAGCGCAACCACCGTTGAACAGCCATTATTAGCCTTCGCATGCGTTGCCTGCGGTAGCGAGCCTTGCTACCTTGAAACCGACACTTGCGAAGCATGTCTATGGTCTAGCGTCCAAGCTCAACCCGAAATGCAGGAACTACGCGAGTTGGAGCAGCGCGGTCGGCGTCATCGCTTGGCAGAGATTTGACAATATTGTCCGAGGCGGGCTGAGTTAATGTATTATGATGTGGGAATGCCACGTGAGGTTAGCCATGACACGACGTGGAATAGGTAAAGGCCCATCGGCTTCAATGCCGTAAACGTACGCACACTGGCGCTTACAGCGTGCAAAGATCAGCGGATTTGGAAAAGTCTGTTGATCCTTCTGACGGTGGGCTGAGTTGTGTACGTCATCAAGGGCTTTGACAACACGGTCTAAACGGCGTTGATTACTTCTTAAGTCGCCAACCCACATCATCATGGCACTTATTTAGCGAGCCGGTGTACCTAACCTTGCACCGGCTTGTTTTTGACCTAACACCCGACGTACTACCCACAATCGTAAGCGGCAGTTGTGGGACAGAGTTGGTATTGAATGAAGTAAAGCCAGAGTCATTGACTATCCGCACGCGGCATGTTTAACTTTCAACCGAAAGAATGGCCGCCTTGCGGTTTCTCAAAATTGCCGTTCATGCCCGTCATTAAGTTTGGCGGGCATGTTCGTTTCTATCGCAGCGATAAATTTGGTATCGTTGGCGATACGATTACGACGGCATAACATGTTAGTTGTTGTGCTAAACACAAAATTTACGTTGACGCATTCATGGTATCGCCTATGCTTTGGGAGCAAATGAGAGAAACCCTATATCAGCTATCAGGCGCGGCCAGTGCCAGTTGCCACAGTTGAAATAAAGGGAAGCCACTCCCAAGCGGGCACGCAAGCGCGGATCATCTCGCAGTATGGTTGCGTCCGTATTCAATGGGACAACGCGGCATTACGTGACATCCTCGCGCAGCTAAGGCGCGAGCGTGGGCAATACGAGTGCAGCATTAGCGCCGACAAGGGCGAAGCAATCAGAAACGCTTTATTAGATGAAGCGGGACAAATCAAAGCCGCCGCAACACAAAACATATCCAAGCGAAACGGAATAATCCCATGCTAACAGAAGGTCAACGAGCAGCAATTAAAGGCGATCAATCAGGCAGAGTAGCAGCCAACACTGCACGTGCTCAAGAGATCAAGAGCCGCCGCAAGCAGTGGATGGGAAGTAAAACCGCGCCGATGATCGGGCCACGCGGAAGACTCAACGCACCCGGCATAACAAGCGCGAGTCCGCATTAAGAGCCACAACATGACGCGCTACCTTCAATCGACAGCTATAGGCCCGCCTAGTGCGTGCGTGCCCCCTACCGGCATAAGACATCTCTTTTTCGTGTTTGCTCCGGTCAGGGTCGCCGAAGGCCGCGCTATTCTGTCGCGTACGATTAAAAACTCTTACTGTCCATGTTCATGACACGATTTGCGCTTAACTACGTGGAATTAGCCAAGGCGCTTGGTATTAGCCGTGGTGGATTACTACGGTTCAGGGCCTTACCGAACCGGCCCAAGGCAAGGGCAGACGGGCGACACGATGTCAAAAAGTGGGCAAAGTTTATTAGCGCCAATGCGACGCGAGTTAAGACGGGAACAGAAACAATTCCGACCGGGCCAAAGGATGTAGCGCGTATCAATTTGATGCGGATACAAGCCTTGCGGGAGCAAGTGAGATTGAATCGGGAGAGCGAACAACTTTTAGGGGAAGTAAAACAACTCATGCGGGAATGGTCATCGCGTTTACTAGTGCGCTTGGACCGGCTGGCGCGGACGGATTTGCCACCACTGCTATGTGACAAAAACCCGCGTGAAATCGGGCGCATACTTCGCGATAAAATGCGTAGGGCATGGAACGATACGCCGTTAAGGGTCTGTGTTGATATCGATGAGGACACCGGGAAGCTCCGGGCACGCGATGTAACAAACGTGATCGAGTTTCATCCGCCAAAGACGACAAGGAAAACTGACCCTGCCAACGATGTCGCGCTATGAGTGAAGCGGACGTTTTTGTTAAAGACTGTTTTGCGCGGAGTCTTTACCCGGACGGTGCGGTGAAGGAATTAGCGGGCGCGTTAGAGGGCATGAATTTCATGCAGTCGTTGGCTATCGCGGAGAAGCTCAACGAATTACTTAGGAGCGATCAACTAGGCGAGTTGATAGCTTTAGCGAAAGAAGACACCAAATCGAGAACAACGAGGTAAAACACAAACAATGGATACATTGAGAGTACGAGAGATAACTGATCGTGCGACATCGTTCCTAGCAGCCGTTAGGACAATCAGGGAAGAGCAACCTGATTTGAGCGAAGGCGCGGCTATCAAACTGGCGGTCAAAAATAACCCATCGGGCCAACGTCTTTACAATGAATTTTGTGAAGCTGGCCGACCGGGAACGCTTTGAAATCACATGACGGCTACTGATACAGCGCCAGCGTTGGGCCGCGCATTCAATTGCGTTAAAAAGATCATGTCGAAGCGTGATCCCGTTGCGGAATTAGCGAAAGCATTAGAGCCGGTGCTGGAACTAATGCGGCATTGGAAAAAGATCGAAGCGTCACATAAAGTCCAATGCGATGTGTCGAAGTATATCAAATACCGGGATGAAGTACAAGCTCGTTTCAATCGTACGCAGTCACCGCGCGACCAAGGCGAGCTATGGCTTGCTGGCAAGGTGTTAGAAAACGCGCAACAACAGGCGACCGAAGCACAACGCGTTGCTTATTATGGGACCCTTGAAACCGAATGGCTTCGATCAGATGCCGACTTAAAGGCGAAGGTAATAAAGGCCGTCACAGTGAAAATCGAAGCCGCAAAAGCAGAGTTAGAAACTGTCCGAGCGGAGGAGCAATCGCGCATTGGTTTGGGTTACAACGCCAATGAGTCACCGATTGTTAAGCGTCAGGCTGGCCTTGTCGCGACGTGGGAACAGCAACTTAATGTGCTTAATACCCGGATGGTCCTACATGACCCGGTAATCGAGGCGCAACGATTTTTAACCGCCGCAAAGCTCTTACTGGAAGGCGATGAGAACCTGCATGGTCGTTATCGACACAACGATGACGGCGGCGTTTACGAGCTAGTGCGCGTTGATGAAATCAACGATCCTGACTTAGCCGAGTTTGAGCAAACGCACCATTTACGGAGCGCAACGAATAAAACTTGGTCAGGCACACAAGCTGATTTCGAAAAGTGCTTCACGAGAACATTTTGAAAGATGTCAGGCATGCACCTAGCCGCCAGCGAAGCCGTACCTGTTTGTATGCGCGACGCTGGCGGCCACCCATTTCTTTTGTCGTACTGGCAAAAACAGATGCGCCGTCCGTTGTTCTTCGTTTCACCCACGGCCCGGAATGGCGTGCGGCGCGGTTTTTTAGATGAAATCACTTAACGATGGTAATCGCGTGTTTGACGGTAATCGCGCCGAGGAATGTTACCATGAGTTGGGTCACATGGTTGCGATGTTTGAGCATGGCATCCGTGTGGAGGCCGTTGAAGTGGGCGATGGCTTTGGTCGTACCCGAGTACCCACACAAGACGTGGATGCACTTGGTTTCATCGTTGCGATGTGTGCGGGTAGGTCGGCTGTGAACATGTGGCATGGGTACAAAACGCCTGACGATGACGCATGGCACAAATCAAAGGATCACGGCCATGCTTATCAGGCCGCGTTGAAAGTCAGCAAAGGCGATCACAAGGCAGCGTTACTCCTAATGACGTGGGCAGAGCGCATGGCTGATTCTCTCGTTGAAGCGCATTGGCACGAGTTGCACGAATCGGCCCGGTTACTCGCGGAGCGCGGAACATTGAGAGTAGCGCGATGACTCGTTGAGCACGATGAACGCGATTTTTTGGGCCGCGCTTAGTGACGACGCATTGACTCCGGGCAAACGTTCCAAACAACAAGGGCCAAATGATACGACACCTAAGGCAACCGACCTTGCACACAATATGTCGCCAAACAAAGACGTTGAGCCTCCTCGTGTCGATCCTGTTTCGAAATGAGCTATTCATTTCAGTCGGCATTTCGGTCACATAAACACTTTTCCCGGCCCGGCCACACATCATGGTCGGACGAACTAGCAGATGCCGAAATTGAAGCGTGCAGGCTCGCACGAAACGGAAATGGGAAAGTCGAGATTCCACGTAAAGCGCCGTGCGATTGTCGGGAATGTTTAGACAGTCGCGGTAGGCGTCGTACGTCAATGCCAGTGCAGCACGATTGTCTTTACACTGCGGCACGCGCATTGCGAACCAACGAGGCTGAAAGAAATACTCTACAAAGATGCGGCGGAAAATTCGATACGGCTGTTTTTAATTCCGAAATGGACAGGCTCTGTCGGCAATACGGTCTTATCGGCAGCAACGGCAACGGATCGCACTAGCGAGGCACGACTCGCGAAAGCTACGCATCACAGCACGTCTGATGGACGCGCCAGCGGTGTCCGGATAACGGCCGGGATTCTGCGAGCATTCTAGGACGGTTTTAAAACGTTTAAAAAAATGGAAAAAAGGCGTGCGCTATACCTTCCACGCACTAGAATCGGCCCTTGTTGCCCGGCATGAAACCATTGATTCTCGCGTGCGTTTTCTCCATTTTGGCGTTCATGGTTTCCGAGGTGATAAATGCGCCATGCGGATGGGAAGATGAATTAGGATTTCATTTTGGCTCGCGTTGAGGCAATACCGATTCACCGAAACTTTTTTTAGTGAGGGAGGGGCATGATCCCTCTGCACAAATCCAATCATTTTTCGCGAGAGAGGCACTGTTTAGGCAAACAGTTTTAGGTGATAAAAGGTGATAAATCTGCGTGGAAATTTTTGCTTGTTGTCGCTGATTTACGGACGTATTCCGCGTCCATGAAGAAATCGCACACATTCAAAATCCCGGAATCAACACGGCCAATTCACGAAATTATTCGCGATCACGTAACAGTGTTACCCGGATACATCGGGCTGGAACTTGACACTGACACGCCAGTTGAAGAAGCACTACGCATTCTGGATTGGACAACAACACAGTCCGATAACTCTTGCGGGTACATGATCGGCGACGCTGTAAACTTCGGTTATGCGAAATGGGGTAAGAAGTACGGACGGGCCCTACATCAAACGGGCCGCGTAAGCGACATCTTGCAGTATTGTGCGAGCATGTCCGCACTGATACCGCCAGATACGCGAAAATTGATTGGCCCGCTCAATTTAGATGGCGTTATCTCAGATGCCGATGACGACAGCGGTGTTTCGGATTGGTGGAAATAATTGCGGGACCGTGGCAACTGAGCCTGTCCGGTAAATAGGGGAATCGCTAATTATTATACTTGACCTCACTTTGTCGTGGGTTTGAGAATTTCCGGCCATGGCAGAAATGCTCGCGGTGCAGCCGTCAAATTTGCTCATTGATGCAGAAAATCCTCGGTTGCCGCAACCAAATACGGGACAACGGGAAGCTCAGCGCGCCTTGGCAGAAGATCAGCAGCGGAAAATTCTGGCGCTCGCGAAACACATTGTTCAATACGGATTGAACCCGGCAGATTTGCCCATCGTAATGGCGACAAATGATGACTTAAAGCGGTATGTCGTACTCGAAGGCAATAGGCGGCTAACGGCTTTGAGAGCGTTGGAAAACCCGGAGTTGTTCGTCGGCGCGCTTGATAACAGCGTACTAAAAGAAATTCGAGCGCTAGCAACGATGTACCAAACCTCGCCGGTTGAATATGTACAATGTCTAGTCGTTAAGAATCGCGATGAGGCGAACCATTGGATCGAACTTCGGCATACCGGTGAGAACCAAGGCGCCGGTATCGTGCCATGGGGAAGCGATGAGTCATCAAGATTTCGAGCGCGCAGCGGTCAATTAGAGATTCATTCACAGGCTTTGAATTTCCTAGAGCAACATGGACATCTAACACCGGAAAAACGACGGTTGATTCCAGTCACAAGCCTCAAGCGATTGCTCGGAACACCGGAAGTCCGCGCTAAGTGCGGGCTTGATTTCCAGAACGGAACCCTGCTTTACCTTGGTGAACCTAAACATGTCGCTCGTGCGCTAATGCACATTGTCGGGGACCTCATATCTGCGAAAACACGGACTGAGGACATATACACGCGCAAAAAACGAATTCAGTACGCGGACAAATTGCCCGGAGACATAGTAGTTAAACCGACAAAATCCAAGAGCCGCGCACTACTCGGACGAAAAAGATTGAAATTCACACGTCCAAGGCTCGCGAAGCCCAGAGACAATCTAATTCCTCACGACTGTGTACTTCGTGTTAATAATCAGCGCCTAGCTGCAATCGAGATGGAATTACGCACGCTCAGCTTGGAAGGCTATACGAATGCGGTCAGTGTTCTCTTTCGAGTTTTTCTGGAATTGAGCGTCGATGCTTATTTGAGTTCAAATAAGCTTACGATGACCAGTGACGAGTCATTGCGAAACAAAATGCAGACCGTGGTCAATGATCTAACAACAAAAAAGAAGCTTACGCATGAGCAGGCAGCTCCAGTGAGGCGAGCGATGCAGAAGGATTCTTTTTTAGCACCATCGCTCACGCTGATGCACAAGTACGTTCACTCTCAACACGTGTTTCCAGCGCCCAGTGATTTGCGCGCACACTGGAACAGTTTGCAGCCGTTCGTGGTTGCTATCTGGTCAGCTTAACCCCAACCAATTCTTTTCGCTGGCCATGTCTCGTACGCCTCGTTAGTTTTTCGCAAATGCAAATCTATACGCCCTTGCGATATCCCGGTGGAAAACGTCGGCTGCTAGGTGTCGTGAAACTCCTTTTGGAACTAAATGACCTTAAAGAAATTCATTATTTCGAAGCCTGCGCTGGAGGATCCTCAATTGCGCTTAGCCTACTGTTCGAGGAGTACGCGTCGGTGATTCACATTAACGATTTGGCTCGCCCTGTTTTTGCGTTTTGGCATTGCGTTCTTAATGAGACCACCGAGTTTTGCAACCGAGTTCAACAAGTCGATGTGACTATCGATGAATGGCGGAAGCAACGAGAAATTTACCGCAGGCAAACATCCGCCGATTTAATTGATTTAGGACTCGCTGCACTTTTTTTGAATCGTTGCAATCGTTCCGGAATCATTAGCGGCGGTGTGATCGGCGGGGTGAATCAAAAAGGCAAATGGAAACTAGACGTTCGATTTAACAAGCGGACTTTGATCGAACGGATTCGAAAGATTGGACGGTATCGCGATAGGATAAAGCTGTATCAAATGGATGCTCGGATTTTTGCCCGAGATGTGATTGCACCTTCAAATGAAAGAAGTTTTAGTTTTTTTGATCCGCCGTATTTCGATATTATCCGACCTTTATATTTGAATGCATACGGAGTTGGAGAACACAAGGCGTTGGCGAGCCAAGTGAAGAAATTAAAAATGCCTTGGGTGGTTACGTATGATTTGGGTGCGATGCGCCACAACCTATTTCCGCACTATCGTCGGATCATATATGATTTGGAATACACAACCCAAAATCGATATATGGGCGAGGAAGTAATGTTTTTTTCCAATGATCTTGTTTTACCAAAGCGAGTGCATTGTTTCGGCGGACGAATATATTTCGTCCCGCGCAAATCGCGGCTGAAACTCGCGGCTTAATGCTCTTGCGCTGCGTTTTAGGGCCAAACCGAGTGTAGGACACATAAAATCTTGTCACTTTATCGGTACGTTTTTACAGTCCCGGGGCAATGAGCGTACAAGCCTACGGGCCAGCCGAAAGTGATAAGCGTTACGAAGCTGTTGTGAAGCATTATTTGGAAGGCGTAATTCACATCGCGTATTTCGATGAATCGGACAAAGCGCGCAATTGGCTAGTTGCTCGTTGGGAAGAAGTATTTAAAGGAACGGACGCTAGAGACGTGTATGATCGCGCTGATTTTCAAACAAGTTATGGTGGCGCTATCTACGATCAGCAAGAGGGCCGAAAACGCGTGATGATGTTGGGCGCTGATTATGTTACGGACGAGAGACGCGATGATTAAACGCGCCTAGTTTCATCGCAAGCGAAATCGAGTTGTAGTGTCCAACACGAACAGATAAAAACGAAATCCAAGATGAAGACAATGATCCTTCCAGCACTGGCCGCGCTAACGTTCGCTGTCTATCCGACGATGGCACAGCAAGATTACGCCAATCTGATCGCTAGCCACCAAATTGTAGATGGCATGACGTTTGCGGATGTAATAGCGGCGTGGGGCGATCCCGAAAGCGTGGATCGAGTACCCGTGACGATACGCAACGGTAGCGAAGTTGGCGCGAGTCAAGCATGGCACTACCCGCAGACGATCGTACTATTCAAGGACGGTAGAGTATCTTGCATTCACGTGTGTCCAGCCGATGAGTGAATGCAACGGCAATTAAGTGTCGGTTCTGACGTCCGCTCCCACTCCATTCACAATCGAAGTACCCTTGGCGTGGCCCTCAGCGGTAGCGAAATTACCGATGTGTCGACCGGCAGCATCATACCGAGCCTCAGCATTGCGATGCTCGTGAAGATAGGAATTGGCTGAAATCGCTCTGTGAACGGAGGCCGCTTGATTGCCGGAACATACGGTACTGATGATCGTGAGGACAATTGAGACGACAATCGAGGCGAGATTAATGACAAGTTGTTGGTCCATACCGCAAGTGTATGTGAAAGGGCTGCACGCTGGCAATCCTAAACGCGTGCAGGAATCGCCGATAGCATCAGATGTGAATGCGATTGTACCCGGCAATCAATTCGCATTTCTAGCGAAGCGCGTACTACGGATTGGGAAAAATCTTCCGCTAGCCCAACATAATTACTTTTGAGGCGCGATCTCTTTATCTCTTAACTTTCGCGCTACTTCGGACAAGTTAGCGTTCGGGCCAGCGGCGCTCCAAGCCAACATTAGCGGTAGCGCGCCTTGGACCAGCGCGTAGCGATTCGACGGCACGTCGTAAAACAAATCAAGTTTCGCACACACGTCAGTTACACTCGCCTGCTTAAGCATTTTGAGTAAATCTGGCGAGATTTTACTCTGAAGAACGCTCCAATTTGAGCCGTTCCACAACGCCGTTTTACCACTCTCTGGCGACTCGGCGGGATAAGCGAGATGATCCAAAGAGCCTAGTACGTAAGCCAACTTTGTTTCATGTGATTGTTTGTACCACCAAAAACCATTTCGCAATTCATCGCAGCGCGCGGATAACGGCGCGTACAGTAGAACTATTCCAATTAGGGCGATTGGTTTCAACGTTGGCTCAACATCATGGCCGCATCATTCACCATGTGGCAAATCAAAACAATTCTAGCGCGATCCTACGAAGGGACGCGGCAAGGCGCGACATTCTCGCAACAATCTTGCAACGGCATTTTGTACACGAGGGTAGGCTGTCGCCCTTTTAAGGCGTTGGTTCCGGGTTCGAGTCCCGGCCGACCCACGATTTGCGTATGGCTTGGGTGTACATTTTACGTGGCGATCACCGCTACTACATCGGTGCCACCGAAAATCTGG
>Ga0070741_10018386_pt1 | contig 11329 bp, 8 predicted proteins | sample Coa_R1_4_FD_66440 | JGI IMG/M metagenome (GOLD analysis project Ga0070741, IMG submission 66440) | Surface soil microbial communities from Centralia Pennsylvania, which are recovering from an underground coalmine fire - Coalmine... | ecosystem: Environmental > Terrestrial > Soil > Unclassified ...
ATGGCGAGCAACGATATCTCAAGGGCAGCCCAAGAAGAAGTCGAATCCCAGCCTATTCCTCGCCCTTGTCGAAAGAAACTCGCATGGAGTAAAGCTCCCGCGAAGCGGGTTAGTACAATGAAGATTATGGTGAGTCCGGCGTCATGGTGAGAACGCGGCGGTGATCGCCTTTTGGCGCGGGCGCGGCCACTCACGTGCCCCTCCTTGGCGCTACATAACGCGCTCACAGAGACTCGAGCCACTCGATCAGGCCTGCGGGAAGAGCCTCCGCTGGCTGCGTAGCCTGCGGACCAGTTGCGGACTCAAGGGCCTTGCGCTTCATTTCGAGATCGGCCTGCACATAGACTTCGGTGGATTTCATGTCCACGTGGCCAAGAAAATCCTTCACCATCACGAGCGGAACGCCGGACTGAAGAAGGTGCATGCCCTTGGTGTGTCGAAATGTGTGCGGGCTGATTGCGGGACGCCCCAGACCGGGCATCGAACTGGCGGCTTGGCGCAAGTACTTCAACAGAATGTATCGCGCACCGTGTCGCCCCAACCGCATGCCTCGCCCGTTCTGGAGCAACGGCTCTTGGCCATCGATACGGCGACCGTTGGAGGCGAGGAACTTACGAACGAGTTGAGCCGATTGTGGCAGTAAAGGGCACAGCCGCTCACGCCGTCCTTTGCCACGTAAGCGGACGAATGGCGGCGCATCCAGGTGGAAGTCACAAGGCTTCAGGTCAAGAAGTTCTTGGATACGCGCGCCAGTGTCGTAGAGCACGCTGAGGAGCACGTAATCACGTTCTCCGTGCCGGGCCGTGCGATCAACCTGCGCCAGCAAGTGACCGAGTTCCTGCTCGCTCAGATAGCCCAGTACAGGACGGAGGGCCTTTTTCGCCGGAATCGCCAGAACAGGGCTGCACAAAGCGGCCAGTGAGGGTTGTTGGCCAGCGATATAACGGAAAAATGTTTGTACAGCAGCTAACCGCGCATTGCGCGTGCGGACCGTGTTGGTGCGAGTGGTTTCCAGATGGCTCAGGAACTCCAGCACCACTGGAGCATTGAGATCCTCGACGACGAGTTGGTCAACAGAGCGTTTGCACCGGGCTGCCGAGAACTGGAGCAACAGCTTTATTGCGTCCCGATATGAGGTGCTCGTATGGGGGCTGACGCCCCGCTCCACGGCCAGATAGCGAAGGAAGAAAGTTGACAACAGGGTGGCGAGCGGTGGGACTTTCATCAGCGGCTCTCCTCCCGGATGAGATACCCATATGTGGTTTCGGTGGAAGCATGGCCCAGGACATCAGCGATTGTTTTGAGTGGACGCCCAGTGGCCAGCAGCCGTGTGGCAAGTGTGTGGCGGAAGAGATACATTCCCCGCCGCCCAGGTCGTGCGGCGAGCCCGGCGCGTTTAAGGGCTCCCCGGATGTTTTCTATTAAGTTGTTCTCTGGAGCAAATGGTTCGAAGGGTGCACAGTGCCGCAGAAAGATGGTGCGGTCCGATGAACACCGTACTCGTCGTGTCCCTCACTGCCACCTCCCTCGCGGTAGTGGCTGGCCACGACTCCATACCCGGCGTTCGCCAGCATGCCTGGATGACCGGTGATCACCGACTCCCGGCTGAGGCTGTTGAGTTGCGCGTGTCCTCCACGGTTATAAATGATGCACGGATGCTTCCCCGCTGCCGCAGGTGTGAGCAAATATCCCTTAATCCGCAGGCCGTCGCTGGAATAGGTGATCTCCTCGGAGTTGAACGCCTGGTTGCCGGATGAATACGGTGTGCGCGCCAAAATGTGCCCATCACTTGAGCTTCCTTGGGCAAGGGCGACGAAGGGCAGCAAGCAGAGAAGTACACGGCACATTCCTGGAATCTAGCATAGCCCGGGGCCACCGATTACGAAGTCGTTCAAACGCAAACTCCGCTCGCCTCGACCGCGCCCTGGAGGACGCCCCTGGCTCGGCATATAATCTGTCAATGATCTCGAGTCGGACTGTATGCGCTGTCGGACTAGTCATTGCTATCGCCAGTGCGCAGACCGGAAAGCTGGACCGGGCGTCCGAATCGGCGCTCATCGCTGCGAACGAAGAGTTGCTAAAAGCGATCCAGGACCGCAATGAAAGCGTGCTGCGGAAACGGCTCGCGGACGACTTCGTTCTCGTTCATAACAGCGGAGGAGCCAGAGAATCACGTGAGGCTTTCATCGCTCAGACCCTCCGAGGCCAGAACCCCTACACAGTTCAAGGAGTGTACGTGACAAGGTACGACAGATCGGTCCGGGTTGTGGGTACTGACAGTGCCATTATTAACGACAATGTCAATTTACGACAAGGGACTCGATCCAGATGGGTCTCCGATGGCACGGTATGGCGCAGACGATCAGACACGTGGCAGGCGGTCTATCACCAAGGCACCCCTATCGGCGAGGAGATTATCGAAACTGCCGAAGATCGAGCCAATTACCCAAAACTGGCTGGACAGTACAAGACTTCGGATGGGCGGACATTCTCCGTCCGCGCCGAAGAAAGACGCCTACTGATGTTCGGGCCAAGGTCTCTGGAGAGGCAGGACATCCTGATTCCACAGGGTGGGCTCGAATACCAAGTGGGGTCCTTCGGCACGATCAAGTTTACCTTGGACGGCAACAACGTTTCCGCCACTGCTTTACAGAATGGAAAGGCGGTCTGGACAGCAACTCGATCGCAGCAGTGACGAGTGTCGCTGACGGCGACGCAGTAGAATAGTGATCGACGAAAGACTGCGTTACGAAACTACCGGAATTCAGTTGGTCGTAGTCTGCATGTCGTAGATGTGATCTGCCCCGGATTGCTAGTGAAATACGCGCTATTCGGAGACTATATGCGAGCGGCTGACCGCCGCGCCTACGGCGTTATCGGAACGCATTCTCGAAAAATCGCTTGGCCCGCATGAGCGCGTAGGAGCCTATACTGAGGCCGGCCAGACTGCGGAATCGAGTGGTGATTGATTTCTTTCCTGGCCAGTCTCGTTTTGCGGCATCAATAGGGCATGAATCCCGGGGCACCACCCAACCTGATTTCTTTTTGAAACCAGTTGCAGGTTCAGCAGCGAGTTCTTGCCCCGCCACTACACTGGGCGGTATCGTCCAAACTGGGTCCTCGAATTGGCTATATACTCGCTAGTAGGGAACGCTCGCTCTCCATTTCACGCTGAACCAACACAGGAGCGCATTCCGCAGCCCTTCCTTTGCCTTCTTTGGATTCATAAGTTGACCCCCGTTTGGTATGATCCGTGGCTTCTCTTATTACTTTAGATCCATCGGCGTGAACGGCCGGGAGATCCTGTGGAAGATGAATGCAGGATTCATTCGACGAACAGAATGATGACCTTAGATTTTTAGCTACGCGGCGGCCGACAAAAAACGATTGAGTTCCGCTTCCACCTGCGCGCGATTGCGGCCGAAACGCTCAAGGCTTGTCCGGCTCACACGTTCTCTGCGGAGGCGTCGCTGTTCGGGGCCGTGGCCGATAGGGGAGAGCGGCGGAAAGGCTGCCACCCGTTCCGGATCGCGCGGTGCACCGTCGAGGAGCGTCCTCAAATACATTTTGTAATCGGGCAGGTTCTGCAGCTCGCTGGCCGGTACAATGAGATCCATCCATTGTTCTGCAGTGCGGGCACCGGCGCCATTGACGCCGAATTCGCGGACGAGCTCCTCGGCATCCTCACCGCTCACGCGATAGCTTGCGATCGTGCCGCAGTTTCCGAAGAGCGCCTTAACGGTCGGCCCCGGCAGTCCTGCGAGAGTCTGTGTGCCGACCACAACGCCCAGAGCATATTGCGGCTTTCTGCGAGTATTGTCGGCAGATCGATGCCCAGAGTGAAGTTTTGCATTTCATCGCAGTACAAAACGTGGAGTTTACGATTTTGCTCGGGGATGTTCTCCCGCGAGAGGGAAGCGAGCGAGAGTTTGGTAACGATGAGACGGCCGAGTAGAGAACTGACATCATCGCCGAGTGCCCCTTTGCTCAGATTTGCTAAAAGAATTCTGCGCTCATCCATGAGGCGCCGGAAATCAAAGCTCGACGTTCGTTGTCCAACGATGGCGCGCATCAGGCGGTTGGTAACGAATTGTGAAACCTTATTGAGAACAGGTGCGACGCTTTCCTCGCGCAGCCGCTCGTTCTGGGACTCGTAGAAATCGAAGAACTGGAGAATGGCCGGATCGGCGACATACCGAACGATCGAGGCGCGATAATCCTTGTTGGTGATGAGCTTTGGTAACGCGGCCAGTGTCACCGGCTCCGGGCTCTCAAGCAGCGCATAGAGGAAGTGCTCAAGCAGCCATTCCGATCTCGGCCCCCAGTTTGCCGGCCACAGATTCTTAATTATTTTTATTACCGACGACACAACCAGGTGCCGCTCGTTCGGCCTCACTGCTTCGAGAATGTTGATTCCCATGATCCGCGAGTGATCGGCGGCCGGGTTAAGGAGAATGACGTCATTCGTGCGGGAGCGGGGAACGACGCCTAAAAGATCGGCCACGAGCGAACCGTGCGGATCGATGACAGAGAAGCCCACGCCTCCGTGAAGGTCGGCGAATGCCATGTTGTAGAGGAGGGTCGTCTTGCCGACGCCGGTCTTTCCGAGAAGCGCGACATGTTTACGTCGCACGGGTTCGTCGATCGAAATCACACGGCCGTCTCTTTCGCTTTTGCCAAAATGAACAGTCATGGATCATAGTGTTAGGTATTACTTAATTATATAGGTTAACAAGCTCTTCCTCTCCTTAATTGAGCAAAGCCGTTCTATTTGCATTGACGAAACATGCGATAGTGGTAGGCTTTTCTGTATTCAAGAATCTGCGCCCACTGCATGGAAAAGTCTCGCCACAAACAGAAGCTCTACTGCTACGTCGATGAGAGCGGTCAGGATAACACGTCAGGCGTCTTTGTTGTCGTAGCTGTCGTGAGCGATCGGGATCAGGAAAAACTGCGGGACGCGCTCATTGCCGCCGAACAGAATTCCGGTGTCGGGCGCAGCAAATGGCATGATGCCAAACCGCCCCGGCGTAAGCGCTATCTAGAACTTGTACTCGAACGCAAGCTCGGCCATGAACAGATTTTTTTCGGTACATACCCGAAGCCGCTGCCGTTTTTCTTCCCGATGATTGAAGTAGTGGAGCGAGCCATCAAAGCGAAGGCCTCGCCGCCGTGTGCGGCGCGGGTGTTCGTAGATGGCATCGACCGCCTGAAAGCGGCAGAACTTACGAATGCGCTGCGGCTGCGAGGTGTCTCGCTTGAGATGGTACGAAGCAGGCGGACGAAAGGGTAGTGTTGCAAAGCTGTAGAAGCGGGAGCTGCTGCGTTGATAGGCTGTTGGGATGCGGAAATCACGGCCGGCCTTGTTCAAAACGGCGCCACTTTGAACCGGCGGTGATCACCTGCGCCGTGGGCTGGTACCCCGCGATTTTCACTGTCCTATTGGAACGTCGAGGAACACCTCACCGAAGGCGGCTACCCGCCGACCACACCACCATCTGGCGTTGGGTCCAGTGCTACGCGCCCGAATTGGATAAGTGTTGCCGTCGTGAATTGAAGCCCACCAATGGCTCCTGGCGGATGGATGAAACGTACGGTGCGCTGAGCAGCGCGTCATTCAGGAGGGTTCAAGTCCCTCCGGCGCTCGAATGAGGAGTGCCGTATCCAAAGGCGGCGATAACTCCTCGCTGGCCGGGAGAGAGGAAGGTATGGAGAAGCCTAACCGGGCACGAAGACGAAAGTCGGAGACAGCCAAGGCCGACCTGAAGCCACCGCTCGCAGTTCAACGCAAGGCCACGAATCGGTGGACCATACCCCAGCCTTGCGGTTGATAGCGAAACTCGCACTGGCCGTCGGCATCGGTGCGCGGCGATCCCGTCCAGCGGGTCGCTTGCAACTCCTCCACCAAGCGCGGGGTCTGCGCCGACAGCACGAACCGGCACCCGTGACTGGTATACGCCTCCACTGCCTCCCAGCAGTAGAAGCCAGAATCGGCCCGCGCAGAATATCTCTCCACGGTTTTCGGCAGCGCGGCAAAGACACTGTCTAGATGCGCGGCGATTTGTTTCCCCGAGGGCCGCTCACCCTTGCGCAATTCGCCGCCGAGGTACTCCCGCGTCTCTGCCAGGAACGTCAGGATCGGCTGATAACTCTTCTTCCCGCGATGCTGCGGGTTGTATCCTTTGCGGGCTCCCATTTGACGGCCGTACACCGTTTGTACCGTCGTGTCGGTGTCCAGGACCACTTCGCGCAACCGCACTTGGGCTGCGTCCCAGACGTTGTCGCGCCACCACCAAGTGCAGAGAGGCCAGAAAGCGCCAAAACGTGCTCTGCACCCGGCAACTGGCTCACTTCCAGGATTCCCGTGAGCATCGGCCCCCGCTCCAGGAATTGCAGATGATTCAACCGCGAAAACCCTACGTGCAGTGCCAAAATCATCGCCAACACGAACCGAAAACCGGGCATCGACGTGGTCAGCCGTTTAATCGTAAGGTGCTCCTCGATCAACTGCTGAAACTGGAGTTTCTCCAGCATGGTGGCCACTGGCAACAAGCCACCATAAGCCGTCATGTTGGAACCTTGAAAGTCATAGGGTGTGGAAGCCCCGATTCTTATGGGCTTGGGAGTAACTGCTTCTGCCCCTTGTTTAGCGGGCTTTTGACACGTATGCTCGTTGGTGTTGTTCACCATTTGGGTGGCTCCCGAAAATCAACTCGCGAAGTTGGCGCTTCGCGGTTCTTCTGTTTTAACGCGGGATTTTCGGGGTCCCCAAGTGGCGTGCGATCCGGAGCCGAATAGACGGTTCAGGCCACGTGCATAAAGCGGCTGTTAACAAATGTTCGACCGCAGCTACCAGGCTAATTCTGCCGAACTTATGCAATCACTTTGACTTACCCGACAAGACGGCGTTCCTCACGCTAAAGGCGGGCGAAATGTTCCTTGGGAGTGAGCGATATCATCCATGCCGAAAACTTGACTGGGGTGAGCCTCCTCAGAATTTGAAATGCAATCCGAACTGCACGATCCTCGACTGGTTCGTGTCGATCAGCGACGTGATCCGGCCGAACGCCGCAGCCCCGCGGTTCAGGTTCGGCAAATCGAAGTTCGGATTGTTAATGAAGTTCATGATCTCCGAGCGAAATTGGACCGTGTAACGCTCGTGGATGACGAAATCCTTCAGCACCGACATATCCATCGCGATCGCTCCTGGTCCGTAGCCATTGGTGCGGCCTGCGTTGCCGAACACGAACTGCGGCGGGGCGGCGAAGGCCGAAGTGTTGAACCAGCTAGCGATCTGGTCGGCGCGCGACCGTCCGCCTGGCAAGTTCGGATTCCCGACCACGTTCGGCCGGTTGGACGGTGAGAACGAGTTCGTGTTGTTCGTCTGCTCGACCACCCCGTATGGCGCACCCGTGCGGATGATGCCGGAGTAGCCCAGAGTCCAGCCGCCCAGAAAGGCGTTGGCGAATCCATTAGCGATACGGAACTTGCGCGTTTTGCCGAACGGGAGTTCATATACCAAGCCGGTCACCCAACTGTGCTTGATGCTGTTGCCGCTCAGCGCGCGATCGTTGCGGCGATTGTACGCGTCCTCGAATCCGTTGCCTGCGCTCCCGCCGAGTTCGCCGCGCGCTTCTACATCGTCGATTCCCTTGGCGAAGGTATAGTTCATGGTGAAGTGCAGGCCGGCCGAGTAGCGCTTCTCCAGCTTAACGTTCAGCGCGTGATAGTTCGAATTACCGAATGGTTGCGCCACCAGTTGCACGTCCGTGAACTGCGGATATGGCCGTTTCAACTGCGCGTTTCCCGGACCAATCAGCGCCGTCGGCACCTGGTCGAGCGTAGTATTGGCGGTCGCGTCCAGCTTACGGCCAAGTGTCGAAAGATAGCCCGTCTCCACTACCATGCGGCCGGGAAGCTGGCGTTGGATATTAAAGTTGAAACTCATCAGGTACGAGGTCGGACGGCTGCCAGGCTGGAAGAATTCGATCGTGTTCTGCGGGCTGACGCCGAAAGGCACCGCGCCGAAGCCGGGCGTCAGGTCCTTTTCGGTGGGCGGATCGAACGGCGGCATGCCATTGCGGAGTAGGAATGCCGGAGTCAGGCCGTTGTCCGGCGAGACGAAATTGCCACGATAGGCAAATCCGTTAGTGGCGTTGATAACTGTGGCTTGGTCGTACAGGCCCATGTAGAGCAGCGCCGCGCCGCCGCGGAAGACCCACTTCTCGGCGGGATGATACGCGAATCCGACCCGGGGCGCGAAATTGTTGGGATCGAAATCGTGCGCGTACTCGGGGAAGCCGTTGCGTCCCGCGAAGGTCACCACCCCCGGCGTGTGCGACACCGGATTGATCGCGAACATGTCGAACGAGTTCATCCGGTTGTCGAACAGCTCGCGCCGCGGGGTGTCCATGTCCCACCGCAGACCGAGGTTCAGAGTCAGCTTTGGCGTGATCTTCCAGTCGTCCTGAATATACGCACCATAATTGATGATCTGGCTGCGAATCGGCAGCACCTCGTTGACACTCGCGCTCTGTACCCAACCGAGCTCGAGCGCCGCGATGCCTTGGCCGACAGCGGTGTTGTTGAAGCCGAAAACGCCACCGGCGGTGTTGCGGTTCAGATCGTCATTGCGGGAGCTGCGCCGCTCGAAGCCGAACTTCAAGCTGTGGTTGCCTTTCAGCCAGAGCAGGTTCTCCGTCAACTGTGTGCCCACGATTGGCGACTGGATGCGCTCCATGTTCGAGCCTTCGCCGAGCGTCTGATAGCCGGTAATAGTGATCCGCGGACCAAAATCCTGGCGCACACCCTTCAATCCGAGCTGCTGGTTGAGATTCGAATACGCGCCACTGTTGCGATTAATGAACTGCCGCCAGTCGTAATTGAAACGAAGCTCACTGATGAAATTCGGCTTGAAATTGTGAAACCATGTCGCACCTTCGTTGTAGTAGACGCCGGTTCGGGCGCGATGGAATGGATCCACTGCAACCACGGCGAACGTGGCGCCGTCGTCGGTGTCGGTGGTGCTTGACAGGAAACGACCATAGATACGGTCGTTGACGGTAAAGATATGATCAATGCGCGCTACGTAATTATTCGGATTGTCGCGCGTGGTGGCGTTGGCTCGGAAGTTGGCGTTGCCGGATGCCTGTCCGGGAACGTTGGGATCGGGATAATACGAGACGAGTTTTGAGCCAATCGGATCGAGTTGGCTGCTAGGAATGCGGTTGCCGGGGAACGGTGTACGAGCGCCAGTCTCGGTATCGCGGATGGTCGCGGTGCTGGCGGAGAAGTCTCCCAGCTTCTCGGCGGCAGTGGGAACGTTGTAGATAAAGGTCTGCGCGGTCGTAAGCCGGCGGCCTTCGTAGTTGAAAAAGAAATGCGTCTTGTCTTTGCGGATCGGGCCGCCCAGGCTGGCGCCGTAGAGGTTATATCGCAGCGGCGCCTTTTTCGCGGCAAAGAACGTGCGGGCGTCGAGCGCATCATTGCGAAAGTACTCGTAAGCGGACCCGTGGAACTGGTTCGTGCCGCTCTTGGTGGTCATCTGGACCACGCCGCCGCCGGTGCGCCCCAACTCCGCCGAGTAGTTGCTTACTGAGACACTGAACTCCTGCAGTGATTCGATGGGCGGGTCGAATGTCAGGCCCTGATCGCCGACCATTATGTTCTGGACGTTGCCGCCGTCGATGCGCCAGTTCGTGTTATTGCCGCGGCCGCCACCCATGGCGAAATTGTTTCCGGTCCCGATCTGCTGCACGAAGCTGGAGAGCCGTGCCAGTTGCGCGGCGCGTCGGTTGATCAGCGGTAAGTCGGCAATCGTGCGATTGTCGACCACCGTGCCCACCACTGCGCTTTCGGTCTGCAACTGCGGGGTCTCGGCCTGCACCGAGACACGCTCGGTCTGTGTGCCCACCTCGAGCTGCACGTTGATGCGATGCTGTCCGCCGGTTTCGAACACCAAGCCCGTCTGTCGGTACGGCTTGAAGCCGGCCTTGGTCACGTCCATCTGATAATTGCCCGGCTTGACCAGGGGCAGTGTAAAGACGCCCTGATTATTCGTCGTCGCGGACCAATTTTCGCCGGTCTCCTGGTTAGTTACCTTGACTTCGGCGGCTGGAATGACGGCGTTGGTGGCGTCGGTGATGCTGCCATCGACATTGGCGAGCTGGCTTTGCGCAAACAGAGCGCCAGCACAGAAAAATAAAGCAAGTATATGCATTGCGATCCCTCCCCGAGCGGATTCGACTTTGGACTGGGATCGATTATATATCAGCATCCATGATCCTAAACGCCTGGCACGCTTTCAGCATGACGCGCGCGTCCTCGCCTCACTCAACCATCCGAACATTGCCGCGCTCTCGGCCTAGAAATACCAACGGCCCTGTAAATTTGCGATAATCTCCTCTCCTCCCTCCCATAGTCTCAGTGCATTCCGGAGATGCGTATGTTTCGAAGAACTGCGAAAGGCGCGGAATTCACGCCTGGCGCTTCAGCGAGAGCTATTCAATGGTCGACACTTTTGACTGGGAGATCATCGTGTTGTGCGTCCGTTGGTATTTGAGTTGCCATGATGGCCGAACGCGGCATTGGTCTGGCACACACGACGATTCTGCGCTGGAACAGCACTACACGCCGGAGTTTGCGAAGCGATGGCAGCGATACGCCCGACCGGTGGGTGGTTCCTAGGGCACCTGGATGTACCTGTACCGGGCCGTCGACAAGGCTGGTCGGACGGTGGATTTCTTATCTGAGCCGTAAACGCGACGTGGCAGGGTCAGTTCAAAATCGGCAAGTTAGGCGGGCCCACGGCAACGATGCCGGAAATTTGGCGCGCTGTGCTGACTACATAATCAGGATAAACATTCGATCGTCCAGGCACGCGACCGATAAGAGCCAGGTGTTGATTTTGCACCAGAGCCGGCAAGCGCAACTATGCCCTGCTGCAGGTGATGCTGCAAGCCGGTCTGCGCGTCGGAGAAATGGCCGCTTTGCGCTTCTCCGACGTCGTGTTGCGGGAGCGCGCCGGCACGGTGCGGGTGCGCCACGGCAAAGGCCGGCAGGAGCGCGAAGTCCCCCTCAACGCCAGCGCCCGTCGCGGCCTGAGCGCTTATCTGAAATCGCGCGAGGTTCACCGCCCCCACGATCCGCTCTTCTGCAGCGACACGGCGCCGCCATTTCGGTGCGCTCCATTCAGGCGATGGTTTCTAAGCTAAGCTCGACTTTATCCATTTGCCACAGACGCCGCGATCGACTCCGGACACGGTCCGTACCGCCGCTCGAGATCGTTCGGTTGTCAGCCAGAGGCATGCTTATGCAGAACGGATTGAGT
>Ga0070741_10018387_pt1 | contig 11329 bp, 7 predicted proteins | sample Coa_R1_4_FD_66440 | JGI IMG/M metagenome (GOLD analysis project Ga0070741, IMG submission 66440) | Surface soil microbial communities from Centralia Pennsylvania, which are recovering from an underground coalmine fire - Coalmine... | ecosystem: Environmental > Terrestrial > Soil > Unclassified ...
GAACGAACTGGGCGTAAACATCTTGTCAACCGGGGCCCTGAATACGCCCGGAACGGTGAGCACCGGGCAGTTCGGTCCGGCGCGCGCTTCCGACGTAAAAGGCGTTATCGGCGGGAGCGTGACGGGCACATCCACCGATCTTACGTTGAATGATGTGCTGAACATATTTGCGTTCCGTCCGGATTTGAATTTGGGTGTGCTCCTGAAGGCGCTGGAAACCCGCAGTTTGCTGCAAATTCTGGCGGAACCCAATCTGATCACCTCCAACGGGAAGGAGGCCAGCTTTCTGGCGGGGGGAGAATTTCCGTTTCCGGTGGTGCAGGGCGGCGCCAATGCCGGGTCGATCACAATTCAATTTCGCGAGTTCGGCGTTCGCCTCACGTTTCTGCCGCAATTGACCGAACACAACACGATCCGCATGCACGTGCGTCCCGAGGTCAGCTCGCTGGATTTCAGCCAGGCGCTCCAACTCTCCGGGTTTCAAATCCCGGCGATCTCCACCCGGCGCGTGGATGCGGACGTGGAGCTCGATCTCGGGCAAAGCTTCGCCATAGCCGGGCTGCTCGATCAGCGCGTTACCGAGACGTTACAGCGCATTCCCGGCCTGGCTTCTCTGCCGCTGCTTGGAAATCTGTTTAAGAGCCGCTCGACCAAGAAGAACAATACGGAGCTTCTGGTCCTGGTGACGCCGGAGATAGCCGGCCCGGGCCACGAAGTGCGCCCGGCGACCGTGGCCATGGACAAGCCTTTTTTGCCGCTGCCCGGAGCTTCGGGGCCGGCTGCGGCAACCAAGAAACCGTGAGCGTCCCGAGCATGTCGAAGCGAACCGAGTTGCAGGCCGTCCTGGTTTGCCCGGACCGCGTCCTGGCTCAGGAATTCTCATCGACAATCGCGGAATTGAAGAGCCTGAACATCGTCGCCGAGCTGAAAGAATATCCGACGCCGGCCGCACTCGATCAAAGGCTCAACCAGTTGCGGCCTGATGCGGCGCTGCTGGATGTGGGCACTGATCGCGGCGTAGCTCTGGCCCTGCTGGCGCACGTTGTGGCCGCGCATCCGGGACTCTCGGTCATCGGACTGCACGGCACCGGAGATCCCGAGATCATACTGCAATGCATGCGGAGCGGGGCGGCGGAGTTTTTACACGCTCCCTTCCGGCAGGCAGAGGCGGAACAGGCGATCCTGCGCCTGTCACGCCGGAAAGAGGCGGACGCCAGGCAGACTCCGGCGAGAGGCAAGCTGTACGTATTCGTGCCCGCCAAAGGAGGCAGCGGCGCGACGACCAGCGCCTGCAACGTGGCGAACGCAATCAGCCGCGTTACGCAGAAAAAAGTTCTGCTGGCCGATTTCGACACCAACGCCGGCACCGTTTCGTTTGTTTTTAAGCTCAGCCATAACTACAGCCTGCTCGACGCCCTCCAGCATTCCCATCAGTTGGACGAAAGCCTCTGGGGTTCGCTGATATCGAGCCGGGCCGGCCTGGACATTCTGGCGGCGCCTGAAAGGCCGCACACGCCGCCGATCGAGCCCTACCGGGTACACGAATGCCTGGAGTACGCGCGATCCGTCTACGAGTGCGTCGTGGTCGATCTTCCTTCCATAGCGGAAAAAATATCCATCGCGACGTTGAACGAAGCCGACCAGATCTTTCTGGTGGCAGATCCGGAGCTGCCGTCCTTGTTCCTAGCCCGAAAAACGCTTTCGCTGCTCGAAGAGCTGGGCTTCAACAAAGAGCAGGTGCGGGTCGTCGTGAACCGCTTCCACAAGCGGGAGGATCTCACGCTGGCCGACATGGAGAAAATATTCCGTTTTCCGGTTTACGCGACGTTCCCCAACGACTATTCGAGTGTGCGCCGTTCGCTGACGGAAGGAAAACCGATACCCGAAAACTGCGACTTGGGAACAGCCTATCGGAGGTTTGCGGAAGCCCTGCTCGGGAATGCGGAGAAAGCTCGGAAAAAGACGCCGATTCTGGGGCTGAAGGCCATTTTCAGTGAAAACTGACCGGCGGCTCCCGAAAAGCAGGGCGGATATGAGGACAAGAGAGGGAATAAACGATGCCAATCGTCGAAGCCAACAAGCCCAACGCGGAACTCAGTTGGGACCAGCGCCTCCGCCGAAGCGCGGGAAGGACCAAGGCGGCTCTCAACCCGGAGTATCAGGAACTCAAGTTCACACTGCACCGCAAGCTGCTGGACAAGATCAACCTGGAAGCGCTGGCGTCCATCGACAATCTTAAACTCCGCAACGAGGTTCGTTCGGCGCTGATGGCTTTGCTGGACGGCGAGCAAACCCTGCTCAGTTCCCTTGAGCGGCAGCAGATATCGGAGGAAGTGCTGGATGAAGTATTTGGACTGGGTCCCCTCGAGCCGCTGCTCCAGGACGCCACCATCAGCGACATTCTCGTGAATACCCATCGTCAGGTGTATGTGGAGCGCCGGGGGCAGCTTGAAATCACGAACGTGACTTTCAAGGATGACCAGCACTTGCTGCGCATCATCGACAAGATCGTCAGTCAGGTGGGCCGGCGTGTGGACGAATCGTCTCCTATGGTCGATGCCCGGCTGTCGGACGGCTCGCGAGTCAACGCCATCATTCCGCCGCTTGCTGTAGACGGCCCGCTGTTGTCGATCCGCCGGTTCGGAACCGACAAGTTGATGCCTGCCGACCTGGTGGCACGCGGGTCGATGACCCAGGGAATGCTGGAACTGCTCGAGGCGGCCGTGAAGGCGCGGCTGAACATCATCGTGGCTGGCGGCACCGGCTCCGGCAAAACAACCATGCTGAATGCGCTTTCTGCGTTCATTTCTCCCAAGGAGCGCGTAGTGACGATTGAAGACGCCGCCGAATTGCAGCTCAAACAGCCGCACTTGGCGCGCTTGGAAACGCGGCCGCCTAACCTCGAAGGCGAGGGAGCGATCCGGCAGCGAGAGTTGCTGGTGAACAGTCTGCGCATGCGCCCGGACCGCATCATCATCGGCGAGTGCCGCGGCGAGGAGGCGCTGGACATGCTGCAAGCCATGAATACCGGCCATGACGGCTCTATGACGACCGTACACGCCAACTCGCCGCGCGACGTTATCACCCGCCTGGAAGTTATGGTCACGCTGGCTAACGGCAATCTGCACCTCAATGCGATCCGCCAGCAGATCGCTTCAGCGGTGGACGTCATTGTTCAGGTCGCGCGCCTGAGCGACGGCTCCCGCCGCGTGACCAGCATAACCGAGGTGACCGGTATGGAAGGGGACGTGGTTACGCTCCAGGATCTTTTCGTGTTTGAAAAACGGGGGGTGTCCCCGGAGGGGCGCGCGCTCGGGCGCTTCGCGGCTACAGGCATCCGTCCGAAGTTTTACGAAAAGGTGCGCGCGGCAGGCATTCCTTTGCCGGGCGACCTGTTCGAGTCCGTGGTTGACGTCGGCTAAAGCCGGCTGCCGGCCGTTTCTTGCGGGAGAATCCCGCAGAACCGGATCGCCAATTCACCGTGGTGGGCGGCTTCATATAAGGGGGAGCCGCTGCCAACTTATCGTCGGAGCAGCTATGCCTCCTATCGTAATTTTCGTCTTCGGATTGGTATTGCTGAGCTTTATCGGATTTTTCCTCTTCATGAGCCGTATTTTTGCAAAGAGAGATACGACAAAGATTCGTGATCGCTTGCTCGAGCGCGTGCCGACGGAAAAACCCTCGGCCTCGGCTCAACCCCTGTTTCATTCCGAGGACAAGGAACAGAAGAGCCTCATTAACCGCCTATTGGCCGCGCTCAAAATCGATGCCCGTTTCCAGAATTTTATTGAACAGGCGGGGTTGCGATGGAGCTCCGGCCGGACTGCGCTTGCCATGATCGGCATGGGCATCGTGGCGTTCGATGTAGCCTGGTACCTCCTTCCTTACTTCAAGACCCTGGCTCTGATTCCGGGAGCTTTTTTCGCGTCTCTTCCGTTTCTGTATATCTGGCGCCGCCGGGCCAAGCGCCTGGCGCGGTTTGAAGAGCAGTTCCCGGACGCGCTCGAGTTCGTTTCCCGCTCGATGAGGGCCGGCCACGCCTTCTCGGTGTCGCTCGAAATGCTGCACCAGGAGTTCCCCGATCCGCTGGGCAGCGAGTTCCGCCGCACCTTTGACGAGCAAAATCTGGGTTTGCCGATGGAGATCGCTCTCGAAAAGCTCGGAGCCAGAATTCCGATGATTGACGTGCATTTCTTTGTTTCCGCGGTTCTGTTGCAGAAGAGGACCGGAGGAAACCTGGCCGAGATTCTGGACAAGCTGGCGGGCCTGATCCGCGAGCGATTCAAATTGCGCGGCCAGATCCGCACAATCAGCGCCCAGGGGCGCATGTCTGGAATGGTGCTGTGCCTGATACCGATTGTGGTGGGCACGATCATGTTCTACGTCAATCCGGAGCACATGCGCTTCTTCGTTGACGACCCGGCCGGCTCCTGGATGGCCGGACTGGCGATTGGCTTCCAGGTGCTCGGGTTCATCGTTATTCGCAAAATCGTGAATATTGAAATTTTTTAAGACGGCGGCCCCGCCAAGTTCGGACTGCCAGGGGCGCCAGCGCCAGGAGAAGTATGGTTCTTATTTGGTCCCTGATTTTGTTTGTCACATTGACCGGCATGCTGTATGCGCTGGGAGTAAACGTATGGCTGGGCCCGAAGAGCGTGATTGATCGCGTTTCCGGGCAGAACTGGCAGCCGCAGGAAACCGCCCATCCGAGCCTGGTATTTCGAGACGTCTTGCAGAAGCTGGGCAACATGGTGCCCGCTTCGAGCAAAGATATGAGCCGCTTGCAGAAGCGTCTGGTGCGGGCCGGCATTCGCGCTCCTTCCGCCCTGAAGATCCTTTACGGCACCAAGGCCGCACTCGTCGCGATCCTGCCTTTACTGGCGTTTCTCGTGAGTCTCCGTTTCGATATGGATGCGAACACGCGCATCGGCGTGGTCGTGCTGGCAGGGGCGGTAGGATTCTTCGGGCCGAATCAGGTCCTCGAATCTCTCGTCAAACGCCGGCATAAGAGGCTGCGCAAGGGTTTGCCGAACGCGCTCGATCTCATGGTCGTCTGTGTGGAGTCCGGTCTCGGTCTGGACCAGGCGATCATGCAGGTCAGCAAGGAATTGCTGACCGCCCATCCGGAAATCAGCAGCGAGCTCGCCATGGTGAATCTGGAAATGCGGCATGGAAAACGCCGGCAGGAAGCCTTGAATAATCTGGCGGAGCGAACCGGTGTGGAAGACCTCAAAAAGCTCGCCGGCGTGCTGATCCAGGCCGATCGATTCGGCACAAGCATCGCTCAATCGCTGCGGAATCACTCCGAGTACATGCGGACAGCTGCCCGGCAGGACGCCGAAACGCGCGCGGCCAAGATCGGCATCAAGCTGGTCTTCCCGATTTTCTTTTGTATCCTGCCGGCGTTGTTCGTCGTGACGGTCGGCCCTGTAGTCGTGCGAATCATGCGCGACCTGCTGCCCATGATGAACAATATTTGAGATGCCAGGGGAGCTCTGGAGAACTGTAAAGCCCGGCTGTCAGGCTGGAGACCGGATCTAATCCAATAAGAGAAGACGCCAAAATTTGTCGGCCCGCCGGACGATAAGCCGGTTTCTGTTCCCGGCGTGAGCCGGGCGGCAGCCATTCATCTGGACGCCGCATTGCTGCGGCGCTCTAGCGACCTACCCGGGACTCATAACGCGGCGGGTCACCGCTGGTCCCCTATTTGGTCTTGCTCCACGTGGGGTTTGCCCTGCCGTCGCGATTGCTCGAGACGCGGTGCGCTCTTACCGCACCTTTTCACCCTTACCCGAAACTAACGCTCCGGGCGGTATGTTTTCTGTGGCACTTTCCGTAGAACCCGCTTTGAGCGAGTCCCCCCGGCCGTTAGCCGGCACGCTACCCTATGGAGACCGGACTTTCCTCCCCGGCCGCTCCCCTGAAGAGAGGCGGCCGAGGCGGCTGCCTGTCCGGCGGGCCCACAAATTCTATGGTAGCACCGTGGGGCCGGAGACTGTCGCCACTTTGCCATTCCGGAGCACCACGATGACCGTGTCCCCATGATCGCCGCGATACCAGTACTTCTCGACCATTTCGCCGCGTTCCATGCTCGTGATCTTCATCGAGGGCGCTCCAGCCTTGGCCAGCAGTTCCCGCCTCTCCAAGCCCGGAGTGATAACACTGATATCGGGGAGCGCCCGGGGAGCCGCTGGCGCGCCGGCATTGGATGGCTGAGGCGGCTGGGCGGCCGGCGCTGGGTTCTGGGCGGCGAGCGCGCGGGACGCTGCCGGCCGAGGCGCAGCAGGAGCTGACTTGCCGGCGCTGTCCAGCGCGCGGCTGGCCTTGTTGAGCGCCGCACCGGCTGCGTTGCCCATTTTCTTGCCCGCGGCTGCTCCGGCGACTCCAGAGTGGGCCGCCCCGAGGCCATACTCCGTCATGGCTTGGCCATAAGTTGCAATTGGCATGACCAGCAGCAACCCGAAGGAAAGCACCGAAACAGTCTTCATAAGGCCACCTCTGTCTTTCTAGAAGCTAGCACAAAAGCGGCGGCAAATCCTATAGGCCGGAGGCCCCTCTTCCTTGGGGATCCTGGCCTGGGAAGGCTCTGCAACTGGCCAATTGGTAGAACCTCGGCGAACGCGAGTGAGCAGCAAGATGGCTTGCGTACGCGATACCAACGCCCTGATTTTCGAAGTGCCATGTGGCGGGCGGGCCTCTGTCCGGCATCTGGCGGAGGGCCACTTTCGGGACCGGCTTTTCCTATAATGAAAAATCCTGCGCCGCCGCCCGGGAAAGACCTAAGGCGTCCACAGGCGCCCTTGGTCTTGGATCGCGCTCCGTCGTGACGGAAGCTGGTTTTTAGCGAACGAGGTGTTGATGCCGGATAAAGTTGTGACCTTTGGTGAGATTATGCTGCGCCTGGCGCCGCCCAACCTGGAGCGCATCTTGCAGACGGGAACTTTCGTGGCTACTTTTGGGGGCGGGGAAGCCAACGTCGCCGTCTCGGTAGCGGCCTTCGGCGTTCCAGCCAGCTATGTGACCGTGCTGCCGCCAAACCACCCTGTCGCCGATGCAGCCGTCGCAGAACTGCGCCGCTGCAATGTGGGAACCGAGCATATTGTACGGCGTCCGGGCCGGATGGGAATCTACTTCCTCGAAACCGGCGCCAACCAGCGGCCCTCTAAGGTCGTCTACGACCGCGACAATGCGGCGGTCGCGATCGCCCCTCCGGGAACGATCGACTGGAACAAGGTTTTCGATGGCGCCACCTGGTTCCACATTACGGGAATCACGCCGGCCCTCAGCTCAACCGCGGCGGAGCTTTCGCGGGAGGCTATGAGCTGCGCCCGCGCAAAAGGCTTGACGGTGTCCTGCGATTTCAATTACCGCAAAAACTTGTGGAAGTACGGCAAATCCGCCCCTGAGGTGATGCGCGAACTGGTGAGATACGTCGATATCGGTATCGCGAATGAAGAAGATTGCCAGAAGGCGCTGGGGGTCAAGCTCGATGTCGATGTGCAGTCGGGCGCGCTGGACACGCAGAAATACCACAGCATGTCCGACAAGGTTTTGCAGGAATTTCCCAATCTAAAAATGCTGGCCATCACGCTGCGTGAATCGAAGAGCGCTTCTCACAACGGCTGGTCTGCATGTCTGAACGATCGAACAAATTTCCTGGTGAGCCGCAAATATGACATCACGCACATTGTGGACCGCGTCGGCGGCGGCGATGCTTTTTCCGGCGGATTGATCTATGGTCTTATCAGTCTGAAGGACCATCAGGCCGCCCTGGAATTCGCCGTGGCGGCGTCCTGCTTGAAGCACTCGATTCCCGGAGACTTCAATCGGTTTACTGTGGAAGAAGTCAACGCCCTGATCAAAGAAGGAGGATCCGGCAGGGTGCAAAGATAAACCTACCCTGCCTTGGTGGGTGATGGAGCGCGGCGAACCAACACCCGCATCCTATATTTCGCGATCACTAAAAGCTGAACCGCGCTCCCAATTGCAACTGGCGTTCCCGCGTCAGGTTCGTCCCTGTAGCCGAAATGGTTTGAAAATCGGTGCGCGGGAATAGCACTGTCCCCCGGACATTGTATTGGGTGGTGTTGATGCTGGTGATGTTCACGCGGTTGAAGACATTGAAGCCCTCGGCGATCAGTTGCAGCCGCAGCCGCTCGCTAAATCGGACCTCCCGAGCCAGCCGCAGGTCAACGTTCGCCAGGCCTGGATTCGTAAGAACATTGCGGCCCACAAATGGCGCCCGGTTGTCGCCCCCGGCCCCCAGAATGCCAGAGGATACACCCGCCGGAGTGGGGTTTCCGCTGATAAGCGGGGAATAGGGGCGTCCGTCGGCGAGGGTCAGAATGCCGGAAAGCTGTAAGCCGTTAAGGGCGGAGCGAAGCGGTTTCGAAGAGAGGCGGCTGAACGGCGGTATCCAGTACGCCGACATTGTAAAGCGCTTCCGCTGGTCGAAGTTCGACAGTGAATAATCGTCTCGGATGTTGAACGGGTTTAAAGGCTGGTTGTTAGCTGAGAAAGTCTGGGAAATCTGATCATCATCTTGAGCTTTGGAGAGCGTAAAGGCGGCTTGCAACTGAAAGCCGTGCGAGAAGCGATGCCGGAGCTGGAGAACCAGGCCGTTGTACCAGCTATTCACCACACTATCGGCTTCGGTGATGAAGCCGTAGTTGGGATTGGGGCGGTTCGTGCTGGGCCCTGGAAAAAATGGAACGGAGAACGTGCGAGCCACTTGCGGGCAGACCAGGCTGGAGCCGGATTGCGGCACGGCACAAACGGTGTAAGTGGCGGTTTGCGCCGGCGGGAACAGGTTGATATCGCGGAAGAGCGGCAGCCGCTGGCCCCTGGTGCTCATATAAACGGCGCTGAGGGCTGTATTGGGCAGGATCTCCCGCTCAATGGAGAATTCCATCTCGTAGATGAGCGGGTTGGCAAAGGTAGGCGAGGCAAACAGCGCGTTGGGACGGCCGGCCGCGCCTTGTGGAATGTCGGTCAGCACGTTGGGAAACACCGGCGCTCCCGGCGTGCTCGGCAGGAAGAAGTAGCCTTTGAAGCGCTGGCCGTTGTTGGTGATGAAATTGGAGATTGTGGAATTCTGCGTCCTCCCATAATACATGCCGGCGCCCGCGCGGATCACGGTCTTGTGTTTCCCGAACGGGTCCCAGGAAACCCCCAGGCGTGGCCCGAAATTGTTCTTGTCCACGTTAATGTGGTTGGTAGCCGGAATATCCGGGTTCCCCGTAAGCCCAGGCATGGTTTCCAGATCGTATCGCAAGCCCAGATTCACGGTGATGTTCGGGCGTGGCTTGATGCTGTCCTCCACATAAAAAGCAATATCGTTATTGCTGAAATTAGTGGCGCCGTTCCGGCCGAGCGTATCGAATTGCTGCTGGTAGTCGGAATAATGCTTGCCGGTGATGCCCTGCGCGCCGCTGGTCGGCGTGGACTGGCAATTCTTGAGGGGCAGCGGCAGACTGGGGTTCGAGCAATCCAGCGCCAGATCGTTCAGCAGCGAGTAGTCATATTGCCCGCCCCCCTGGAACAGGTTGATGATCTGATCGTTGACCCAGTTGACGTCGTAGCCGAACTTCAATGAGTGCCGGCCGTGCAGCCAGCTCAGGTCTTGGGAGATTTGCCAGCGTTTCTCGTCGGGGTAGGCCGGCCGCGGTAAATAGTTGGGCATACCGAAGTTGATGCCGTTGGTGACGCCGACCGAAGGCCCGGGCGCATTGGGCAACTCGAACTCGAAGTCCCGCCCATACTGAAAACGAAATTCGCTGATGAAAGCCGGAGTGATGGCGGCGGTCCAGCGCTGAATCACCGTTTCATCGTTGACGTCGTCGGAGCCGTTGGCGCTCTCATGGTTGGGATGGGTAGGCGCCGTTTGAATGCCGTTGGGCGAGTCCCAGCGGAGGATGTTGACCGTGGTGGAAAACTGGTGCCGCGAACTGGCGTTGTAGTCGATGCGCCCCAGGCCGAGCCACTGATCGCCGGCCCGGTCCTGGGGACCGGTGAGTCCCCGGTAAAAACTGAGCACATTGTCGAAGCCCGGGGCTGTTCCGGTCTGGCTCAGGAACGTCGGTGAATTGGGCACAATCACCGCCGGAAAGGCGCGTTTCTGCTGGTCATAACTGAAGAAATAAAACAGCTTGTCTTTCTTGATGGCCCCGCCCACGGAAGGGCCGAACTGCTGCCGGCGATCCTTCGGCTTGGGAGGAAGGCCCAGGGCGATCAGAGCCGGGCCTGCCACCGAGTTTGCCGCGTTGAGGGAATCGTCGCGGATGAGATAAAAAAACGTCCCGTGAAGATCGTTGCCGCCCGATTTGGTGACGGCATTTACGATGCCGCCGGCCGAGCGCCCGTACTGGGCTGAAAAATTGCTCGTGCCGACCTGAAATTCCTGAATCGCTTCCGAGCTGATCTGGTAAGAGAGCCGAGTCCGTCCTTTCGCTTCGGAGAAAAAGGCTTGGTTGTTATCCATGCCGTCGATCATGTTGTTGTTGTACAGGCCTGAGATGCCGCGGAATGTGATCAGCCCAAAGCCGCCGTCGTTGGTCGCCCCCGGCGTGGTCATCACGAAAGCGTCCCAGCGCCGGCCGTTGAGCGGCAGGTTCATCATGTCGTTCAGGTTGATGACCGTGCTGACCTGGGTCTTGTCCGTCTCGACGATCGGGCTGTCTTCCACCACATTCACGGTTTCCACAGTCGCGGAAACGGAGAGACTCAAATCAACAACCGCTTTTTCCCCGATGTCAATGGTCAGTCCGCGGCGGACGAGAGTGGCAAAGCCTGACTTGGCCGCGATGACTTCGTAACTTCCGGGCTGCAATGCGATCACTTCGTAACGGCCGACTTCGTTGGTGCTTACGGTCCGCGTGGCGTTCGTGCCCACATTGCGCACCGAGACTTGAACGTTCGGAATGACCGCCCCTGAGGGGTCAGTAACGACGCCCGAGATGCTGCCCGTGCCAGCCGACGCCTGCCCGAACATCGCCCGGCTCATTGCAGCCAGCAAGCCCACGCCCAACAGAAATCTGCGGACAGATAAGTTCTTCCCCATAGAAAAACCTCTTCTGCCGGTTGCAGAAACGTCGAGAAGCCCTGCATTTGATGTCAAGGATGGCGAGAATTTTCCTGTGAGTCAAGTAAATCTTTCCAAACCAGACGAGTGTACTGCCATATCCCGGAATGGCGGCAGAAACGGAGAAAATCGTCTGATGATCCGCCGCGATGCACTTACGCGTGTTCGAATTTAAAGGCTGCCCGGCGTCCATAACCTCTGCCCTTGGCCGCGGGCTGGAGGAAGCTGTCAACTGGAGCCGCGCCTCCT
>Ga0070741_10018388_pt1 | contig 11328 bp, 9 predicted proteins | sample Coa_R1_4_FD_66440 | JGI IMG/M metagenome (GOLD analysis project Ga0070741, IMG submission 66440) | Surface soil microbial communities from Centralia Pennsylvania, which are recovering from an underground coalmine fire - Coalmine... | ecosystem: Environmental > Terrestrial > Soil > Unclassified ...
CGCGCGTGCTTGCGGGCGTCCAGGTAGCTCGTGCGCGCCCGCTGCACGCTCTCCTCGCCGCTGACCTCGGCGACCGGCACGTCCCACCAGCCCTCGAACGCGGGCACACGCCGCTCGGGGTCGACCTCGGCGACGACGACCGAGACGCGGTCGGATCCGGCCGCCTGAGCCAGGGCATCGCGCAGCTCACCGTAGGTGCAGGCGCGGAACGCCCGCGCCCCCATCGCCTCGGCGTGCTTGGCGAAGTCGACCGGCACGTACGCGCCCGAGAGCCGTTCGCCGGCGCGGAAGCGCAGCTCGTTGCCGAAGCTCGGCGAGCCGACCGACCGCTGCAGCCCATGGATCGACTGGAAGCCGTGGTTGTCGACCACGACGATGGTGATCTTGAGCCCCTCCTGGACGGCCGTGACGATCTCGGAGTTCATCAGCAGGTACGTCCCGTCGCCGATCATCACGAAGACCGGCCGCTCCGGCTCAGCCATCCTGATGCCGAGCCCGCCCGGGATCTCGTAGCCCATGCACGAGTAGCCGTACTCGAGGTGGTACCCCTTCGGGTCCTCGGTACGCCAGAGCTTGAGCAGGTCGCCGGGCATCGACCCGGCCGCACAGACGACCGTGCCACGCGGCCCGGCCGCCTCGTTCACCAGCGCGATGGCTTGGGCCTGCGACAGCGGCCCGTCGTCGGGCGCGCGCAGCTTGTCGACGGCGGCGTCCCACTCGGCCTTGAGCCGCTCGACCTCGGCCTGGTAGTCGTCGGCCGTGCGCCAGCCCTCCAGCGCGGCGGCGAGCTCTTGCAGCGCGACCTTCGCGTCGGCGACGAGCGCGAGCCCGTCGAGCTTGCCGGCGTCCATCGGCGCGACGTTGACGCCGATCACGCGAAGGTCCGGGTTGCGGAAGGCGCTCTTCGAGGCGGTCGCGAAGTCGCCGAGCCGTGTGCCGAGCGCGATGACGAGGTCGGCGTCGCGCGCTAGCCGGTTCGCGGCGAGCCCGCCGTTCGCGCCAACCGGGCCCGCGTTCATCGGGTGGTTCCACGGGAGGGCGCCTTTGCCAGCCTGCGTCTCGCAGATCGGGACGCCGGTCCGCTCGACGAAGGCCCGCAGCTCGTCGGTCGCGCCCGCGTAGATCGCGCCGCCGCCGACGACCATCAACGGCCGCCGCGAGCCGCGGACCAACGCGGCCGCCCGGCGCAGCAGCGCCGGCTCGGGCGGCGGCCGCCGGACGTGCCAGACCCGCCGCTCGAACAGCCCGGCCGGGAAGTCGTACGCCTCGGTCTGAACGTCCTCGGGGAGCGAGATCGTGACCGCGCCCGTCTCGGCCGGGTCGGTCAGCACGCGGAAGCCCTCGACCAGCGAGCCGATCAGCTGCTCGGGCCGCGAGACGCGGTCGAAGAACGCCGAGACGGGGCGGAACGCGTCGTTGACCGAGACGTCGCGCTCGCGCGGGTGTTCGAGCTGCTGGAGCACCGGGTCGGGGAAGCGGTTGGCGAAGTAGTCGCTGGGGAACAGCACGACCGGCAGCCGGTTGATCGTCGCGCCGGCCGCGGCCGTGACCATGTTCGTCGCGCCCGGGCCGATCGAGGACGTGCAGGCGAAGGTCGACAGCCGGCTGCACGTCTTGGCGTAGGCGGCGGCCAGGTGCACCATCGCCTGCTCGTTCTGGGGCCGGTAGTAGCGGAGGCCGGTCTCGTCGGCTAGCTCCTCGAGCGCCTGGCCGAGCCCGGCGACGTTGCCGTGGCCGAAGATCCCCCACATCCCGGCGATCAGCCTGTGCTCGCGGCCGTCCCGCTCGACGTACTGCTGCGCCAGGAACCGCACGATCGCCTGGCCGACCGTCATCCGCTGCGTCTTCATCGCCGCTCTCCCTGTGTCGGCCATGTTACGCCGCTTTTTACGGGTAGCCGAGGGCTAGACGGGTCCGCCGGCTCGCGCTCCGTGGCGGCTCGCCGCCAGCAGTACCTCGGCCTCTTGTGGGGTGATCTCACCGCGGGCAACCGCCTCGAGCACCGTCAGCATCGGGTCGGGCTTCTCTTCCTCGGGCCCCATCGGCGTCTGGCTCGACCGGAGCGGGCCGCTCAGGTCGAGCGGTGGCGGGGGCGGCGCGGCCGGCTCGACCGGCGGGGGCGGGGTGGCCGGCTCAACCGACGGCGACGACTCGGCGGCGGACGGGGGTTCGGGCCGCGGCGGCGGCTCGGGGCGCGGCGGCGGGACGCCGGGCTGCGGTGGGCGGGGCGGGGACCCGAGGCTCGACGCGATCGCCGAGGCGACCTCGGCCGTGATGGTCGTGGCGATGTCCATCCCCACGTTCCGCCACATGTGCTTCTGCTCCTTCCAGAAGCCCTTGCCGCCAGCGTGGATGCGCTCGCGCCGCGCGCCCGGCATGGGGCCCCCGGCGCGGCTCAGCGTGAGGTCGCCCTTCCCGGTCTTCATCGTCAGCTCCACCTGCGGCTCGCCTTCGCCGATCGAGCCGACCATCCGGGCGCCGCCGAAGCCCATCGGGCCCGACCGGCCGACCCGCACGAGCGGGAAGTCGGAGTCGACGTCGCCGAAGCCGGTCTGCAGCTCGACGCGCGCGCTCGCGTCCGGGTGCAGCCGAACCGAGATGTCCCCCATCCCGGTGTTGAAGGAATGCTTCCCGGGCAGGAGTGCCGCCCCGCATTCGAGGTCGCCCTTGCCGGTGTTGACGCGGGCGTCGACGACGGCCTCGCCCTTCACCTCGACGTCGCCCATGCCGCTGTTGGCCCGCACCTGGCTCGGGCCGGCCAGCTCGATCTCGATCTCGCCGTTGCCCGTGTTCGCCTCGATCTGCCCCTCGACGCGCTTCAGCTCGATCTCGCCGTTGCCGCTGCTGACGCGCACGTGGCCGCGGGCGCCCTCTACCTTCACTTCGCCGTTGCCGCTCTGGATCTTCAGCTCGCCGCCGACGAAGTCCTTGACGCCGATCTCGCCGTTGCCCGTCTGGAGGCGGGCCGCGCCGCGCAGTCCGGTGGCCGCGATCTCGCCGAGGCCCGTCTTGACGTCGGCGTCCTGGATCGTCGAGGGCAGCACGAGCCGCACGTCCATGCGCCGGCCGCCCCGGAGCTCCTCCGGCTGTTTGATGCTGAGCACCTCGCCGTAACGGGTGACCTCCGGCACTTCGTCGGCCTCGGCATCCCAGCTCAACGTCGGCTCGGCGCCCTCGACGACGCCGAGCTCGACGTCGCCCTTGCGCAGCGTGAGCTCGAGCTTGGTCGCGCCTTCGGCTAGCTCGCGGAAGCTCTGGGTCATTTGCTCTCTCCTAACGCGCGCAGTCGTCGAACGCCCTCGGCGGGATCGATCTCGCCGCGGGCCACGGCTTGGAGCACCTCGCGCCTGGCTTCGGACGAGCCGGTCGCCGGCCCGACCGGGATCGGCTCGGCGCGAGCTGCCTCGCCGGCGGCCAGCCGCCCGATGACTTCGTCGAGCTTGGCGCGCACGGTCGGGTACGAGATGCCAAGCCGCTTCTCCACCTCGCTCAGGTTGCCGCGGGTGGTCACGAACAGCTTCAGAAACGTGCTCTGCTCGTCGCTCAAACGGCAGAAGTCGCACGGACGGTAGCGGGCGCGGACCTGGGTCTCGCAGCGGGTGCAGCCCACCTCTCGGATCTCGAGATCGGCGCCGCACGACGGGCAGGCTTCTAAGATTTTTCTCGTCATCAATGCCTAATCTATATCGATCGTTTACTAAAGTCAAGTGTTCTGCGATCGGATATGATCCCGTCCGTGCCCGAGATGACCGGGGGCCAGGCGCTGGTCGAGTCGCTGAAGCGCGAAGGCGTCGCGACGGTCTTCGGGCTCCCGGGCATCCAGCTCGACTGGGCGTTCGACGCGCTCTACGCCGAGCGCGAGCGCATCAGGGTCCTCCACCCCCGCCACGAGCAGGCCGCCGCCTACATGGCCGACGGCTACGCGCGCACGACGGGACAGGTCGGCGTGTTCATGGTCGTGCCGGGTCCGGGCGTGCTGAACGCGGCCGCGGCGCTCGCGACCGCCTACGCCTGCAACTCGTCCGTGCTGTGCGTGACCGGCCAGATCCAGTCGGACCTGATCGGGGTCAACCGCGGGATCCTGCATGAGATCGAAGACCAGCTCGGCATGCTGCGCCACGTGACGAAGTGGGCCGCGCGGGCGACGACGCCCGGCGACGTGCCGCACGTCGTCCACGAGGCGTTCCGCCAGCTCCGCTCGGGCCGCCCGCGGCCCGTCGAAATCGAGATCCCGCCCGACGTGCTGCAGATGACGGGCGAGGTCCACCTCGGTCAGCCGCTGCCGCCCGAGAAGCTCCCCGGCGACCCCGACATGCTCGAGAAGGCCGCCGAGGCGCTCGGCCGCGCCGAGCAGCCGCTGATCCTATCGGGCGGCGGCGTGCTGGCGGCCGGCGCGTGGGACGAGCTGCGCGAGGTCGCCCGCCTGCTCGAGGCGCCGGTGCTCATGAGCCCGAACGGCCGCGGCGCCATCTCCGACCGCGACTACCACGGCCTCAACCAGTTCGCCCTGCCCGACCTGCTGCCCCGCGCCGACGCCGTGCTGGCGGTGGGCACGCGGATGGTCAACTTCGCCAACCAGCCGATCGTCGTCGCCGACGGACGGCCGTTGATCCGGATCGACGCCGACCCGGCCCAGCTCAACCGAACGAGCCCGGCGACGATCGCGATCGCGGCCGACGCCAGGCGGGCGCTCGCCGCGCTGGCCGAGCGGATCGGCCGCCACAACCGCAAGCGCGGCTCCCGCCGCGACGAGCTCACCGCCCTGAAGCGGGCGATCCAGGCGGAGATGGACGCGGCGGACCCGCAAGCGGCGCTGGGCCACGCGATCCGCGACGAGCTGCCGGACGACGGCATCCTGGTCGAAGAGATGACGCAGGTCGGCTACTGGACCCGGTTCGGCTTCCCCGTCTACGAGCCGCGGACGTACGTTACGTCCGGCTACCAGGGCACGCTCGGCGCCGGCTTCGCGACCGCGCTTGGCGCGCAGGTGGCGAACCCGGACCGGCGGGTCGTCTCGATCAACGGCGATGGCGGCTTCATGTTCGGCGTGCAGGAGCTCGCCTCGGCCGCCCAGCACGAGATCCCGCTGACGACGATCGTCTTCGACGACGGCGCGTTCGGGAACGTGCGGCGCATCCAGGAGAACCTTTTCGGCGGCCGCACGATCGCCTCCGAGCTGCGCAACCCGAGCTTCGCCAAGCTCGCCGAACTGTTCGGCATGCAGGGCATACGGGCCGAGGGCGCCGGAAACCTCAGGGCGGCGATGCGCGAGGCGATGGCGCACAAAGGCCCGACGCTGATCGAGGTCCCGGTCGGGCCGATGCCGATGTTCCTGCGGAACGTCCGCGAGAGGCTGAGCCAGAGGCTGGCGGCGAAGGCCGCCGCGACGAGGTAGCGCCATGCCCATTCGAATGGCTCAATTCGGGACCGGCCACGGCCACGCCGCCGGGAAGATGCTCGCCATGCGCTCGAACCCGGACGTCGAGGTCGTCGGCATCTTCGAGCCGGAGCCCGTGTACCGCGCCCACTTCGCCGACCACAAGGCGTACCAGGGCGTCCGCTGGTTCGACTCCGCCGAACAGATGCTGTCGGACGACACCATCCGCGCGATCGCGATCGAGGGGCGCAACGACCAGAGCCTGGCGATGGCGCACCAGGCGATGGCGGCCGACAAGCACCTCTGGTACGACAAGCCGGGCGGGGACGACTGGGCCGGCTACGTCCGCCTGATCGACGAGGCCAAACGGCGCGGCCGCCAGGTCCAGATGGGCTACATGCTCCGCTACCACGACGCCTTCCAGCAGGTCGCCGACTGGGCGCGCGGTGGCTTCCTCGGCCAGCTCTTCGCGCTGCGCGCGCACATGACGACGAACATCCCGGTCTCGAGTCCCAGCCGCCTGAACACCCGCACCGAAATCGCCCGCCACCGGGGCGGCATCCTCTACGACCTCGGCGGCCACATGCTCGACCAGGTCGTCTGGATGCTCGGCCGGCCACGCCACGTGACCGCGTTCCTGCGCAACGACGCGACGCCCGAGCTGCCGAACTTCGTCGACAACGCGCTCGGCGTCTTCGAGTTCGAGCGCGCGCTCGCCTTCGTCGACATCGCGGCGATGGGCGCGCGGCCGATGCAGCGGCGCTTCGAGGTCCACGGCACCGAGGGCACGGCCATCTTGCTCGAGCCGTTCGAGCCGGGCGGTGCCATCCGGCTCGTCCTCTCCGAGCCGAAAGGCGAGTACGCGGCCGGCGAGCAGATCGTCGCGCGCGGCGCACCGTCGCGTCAGGAGCTGTACGAGCGGGAGCTCGCCAGTTTCGTTCGCGTGGTGCGCGGCGAAGCACCGCCTGATCGCTCGTTAGACCACGAGCTACTCGTCCAGGAGACGTTATTACGCGCTACCGGCGGTGTACCCGGTAACTAAAGACGCTACCGGTGGCGTGTTTCTCGAAGACAAACACGCCGCACCCTGCCAGGTTATGATTAGGGCATAACGGTCTCGGGGGTTCCAGAACCTTATGCCGCAGTTTCATACGCTGAGCCGCGACCGAATCGCCGAGCTGACCACACGGCGCGGACCAGGTGCGGTCGACCTTACCGAATACAAGAAGTGGATCGAAGAGGCGGTCAGGACGTCGAACGGCTGGGGCGAGATCCTCCTGGACCCCACAGATAACGTTCGCGCGATCAAACGGCGCACGACAATCGCCGGCAAAGAGCTGAACCGCGTGGTCAAGTGGCACAGGAAGTCCACGCCAAAGCAGCTCATTTTCCAGGCGGTCGATCCGTCGTCGATCGTCAAGCGACCACGGCGTCGGCACACCTAAGCGACTGCCCTGGCAAGACGGGGTTGTTTCTTCGAAAGCGCCCCGGTAGAAGGCCTACGTCATTTTGACGACGATGTCGCCGATGATGTTCGCCGCCTCGTCGCCGCGGTCGGCCGCGTTCGAGAGGTGGCGGTAGACCTCGCGCATCTTGAGGACGTAGACGACGTCCTCGACCTTCGAGATGCCGTCGAACAGGTGCACGAGCGCCTCGCGGTACATCTTCTCGGCCTGGTTCTCGAGCGACTTGGCGCGCACGGCGTGGTCGTTGGCGATCGCCGGGCGCACTTTGATCTGCTGCACCGCCAGGTGGAGCTCCTCGGCCGCCTCGCGCAGCACCTTCGCCATGCGGTAGACGTGCGGCGTGGGCTCGACGTTCAGGATCTCCATCTCGTCGACCGTCGTGTACGCGTAGTCGAGCACGTCGTCGAGCGCGCGCGAAAGCGCGAAGATGTCCTCCCGGTCGATCGGCGTGACGAACGACCGGTTCAGCTCGTCGATCAGGATGCGCCGCAGCTCGTCCTCTTCCCCTTCCGCCTCGACCACCCGCTGGGCATGCTGCTTGTCGCCGTCCTGGGCGTACTGCTCGAGCGCGCGCAGCCCCTCCAGCGTCTTCGCCGCCTGGGCCTGGAGGAGCTGAAGGAAGTCGCCGTCTGGCCGCGAGCGGAAGACCTTGCGAAGGAGCGGCACTTACGTCTCGTTTAGACGAACGTTAATAACGATTCGGCCAGTGTAGCTCACAGGCGGCGAACGTCGGATTTCAGGACGCCTACCCCGATCACGAGCACGTACGCGGCCATCAACCACAGGGCCGTGCGCGGGCTCGTCACCTGCGTCAGGACACCAGCCGCGCTCGTGCCGACCGTCTGCGCCGTGAACGAGCCCATCCGGTAGACGCTGTTCACACGTCCCTGCAGCTCGTCGGGGATCGTCGCGAGCCGGTAGGACACCTGGACGATGCTGGTCATCGCCTCGGCCGCGCCGACGATCGCCATGCCGGCCATCGCCAGCGGCACGCCAGCCGCCAGTCCGACGAGGCCGATGCCCAGTCCGTGGCCGAGGACGATGCCGACCATCATCCAGCCGACGGAAACGTACCGCCGCAAGTACGGCGTGGCGGCCGATCCGATCAGCCCGCCCGCGCCGGCCGCGCCGACGATCAGGCCGATCGCGGCGGGATCGACGCCGAGCGTCTGCCGGGCGAAGACGACGACCGGCAGCACGACGACCGGCCCCAGGCAGGCGCGGTGGACGCAGTTCACGATGGCGAGCAGCCGCACGGGCTTGTCCGCCCACAGGTAACGCAGGCCCTCGGCGACGTCGTCGCGCAGCCGCCTTGCCGCGCCGGCGCGCGACGCCTGGAACGGCCGGTGGATCGTGACCAGGGTGCCGATCGACACCACGGCCGTGCCCGCGTCCACCATGTAGGCAAACACCGCGCCTTCGGCCGTCGTGCGGCCGAGCGCGATCACGAGTCCGCCCAGACCCGGCCCGACCAGGGATGCAACACCCTGCGAGCTGGTGTTCAGCGCCTGGGCAGCCGCGATCTGCTCGCGCCGGACCAGGCGCGGCAGCGCCGCGGTCTGGGCGATGTTCGAGAAGGCGACCGCGACCCCCTGCACCAGCGCCGCGGCGACGAGCTGGTAGGGGTGGAGCACGCCGAGCAGCCACGCCACCGGCACCGAGCTCATCGCGAGCCCGCGCGCGGCCTCGCAGCAGATCAGCAGCGTGCGGCGGTTCCACCGGTCGACCACCGCGCCGGCCGGTAGGCCGAGCACGACGTACGGCGCCGAACGCGCCGCCGCGACGACGCCGGCAAGCGCCGGCGAGTCGGTCAGCGCCAGCACCAGGAGGGGCATACCGATCAGCGAGACGCCCGTGCCAAACGCCGCTGCCAACTGGCCGACCCAGAGGCGCAGGAAGTCCCAGTTCGCGATGAGCCGGCGCGCCGTGACCGGCTGCGCTCCAGTGGCGGCGGTCAGTTGCTACCTCTACTCCTTTTCGTCCTGCACGGAACGGAGGCGCTCCGCCGCGCCTCGGAGCGCGAGTCCCGCGGCGGAGGTCCTTCGGCTGCGCCTCAGGACGAAAGGGCGCCGGTAGTCTACCTTCAGTAGGTCGAGACGCTGACCTCTTCCATCCGACCCGTCACCTCGTAGACGATCCGCTCGCAGACGTTGGTGACGCGGTCGGCGGCCCGCTCGAGGTTGTGCGCCGCCCAGAGCAGCCACGTCGCGCGGTCGATGGTCGTCGGGTCGGCCATCATATAGGTGAGCAGCTCGCGGTAGGTCTGGTCGTAGAGCGCGTCGACCACGTCGTCCTCGCGGGCGATCGCCTTCGCCGCGGCCGCGTCACGCACCACCATCGCGTCGAGCGCGCGCTGGAGCATCGAGCTGACCGCCTCCGCCATCCGCGGCAGATCGACCAGTGGCTTCAGCAGGGTCGATCCCTGGTGACGGAGCGTGATCCGGGCATTGCCGACCGCGTAGTCCCCGATCCGTTCGAGGTCCACGACGATGTTCAGGATCGCGACGATCTGCCGCAGGTCGGAGGCCATCGGCTGCTGGGTCGCGATCAGCCGGATCGCCTGGTCCTCGATGTGGAAGCGCCGGAGGTTGATCGCCCGGTCCGCTTCGATGACCTTGTTCGCCATCTCGAAGTCGAGGTTGGCCAGACTCTCGACGGAACGCTCGATTGCCTTCTCGACCATCTTGCCGAGCACGAGCACCTCGTCGTGCAGGCTCTGGAGGTCGCGGTGGTACGACTCCCGCAGCACGGCCATCAGCCGAAACGCCCGGTGATGTAGTCCTCGGTCCGCCGCTCCTTCGGGTTGGTGAAGATCTGCTCCGTCGGTCCGTACTCGACCAGGCGGCCGACGCGATCCGGTCCCGCCAGGAAGAACGCCGTGTAGTCGGACACGCGCGAGGCCTGCTGCATGTTGTGGGTTACGATCGCGATGGTGTACCGCCGCTTGAGCTGCGAGATCAGCTCCTCGATGCGGTAGGTCGCGATCGGGTCGAGCGCCGAGCAGGGCTCGTCCATCAGCAGGACGTCCGGCTCCATCGCGATCGCGCGGGCGATGCACAGCCGCTGCTGCTGCCCGCCGGAGAGCGAGCTGCCCGACGACCGGAGCTTGTCCTTGACCTCCCCCCACAGGCCGACGGCGTCGAGGCAGCGCCAGACGATCTCGTCGGCGTTCTTCACCCTCTCGCCGCTGAGCCTCAGGCCGGCGATCACGTTGTCGAAGATCGACATCATCGGGAACGGGTTCGGCTTCTGGAACACCATCCCGATCCGGCGGCGCACGCGCACCGGGTCCACGCCGGGCGCGTAGATGTCCTCCTCCTCGAGGTAGACGCGGCCCGCGACCCGCGCGCCGCGGATCACCTCGTGCATGCGGTTGAGGCAGCGCAGCGCGGTCGACTTGCCACAGCCGGACGGCCCGATGATCGCGGTCGCCTTATTCGGCAGAACCGAGAGGTTCACGTCCGCGATCGCCGGGTTCGGGCCGCCGTACCAGGCCGTCAGCCCCTCGGTGCGGAGCGCTGGCGCGACGTCCGCGTCGGTCCGGCCCGCTGCCTCGAACGTCCGCACGCCGTCGTTCCCGACCGTGATCATAGGCGCGCCCTCCGCGTCGCGATTCGCGTGACGAGGCTCAGGCAGCCGATCACCGACACCAGTACCAGCGCGCTGCCCCACGCCTTGGTGTGCCAGTCTTCGTAGGGGGCGACCGCGTAGTTGTAGATCTGCACCGGCAGGGAGGCGATCGGGCTGGTCAGGTCGAAGCTCAAGAACTGGTTGCCGAGCGCCGTCAACAGCAGCGGCGCGGTCTCGCCGCCGGCGCGCGCGAGCGAGAGCATCACGCCGGTGATGACGCCGGCCCTGGCGGTCGGCAGGACGACGCCGACGATCGTGCGCCACCGCGGCACGCCGAGCGCGAGGCTCCCCTCGCGCAACGCATCCGGCACGAGCCGCAAGATCTCCTCGACCGTGCGGCTGACGATCGGGATCATGATGATCGCCAGCGCGACCGCGCCGGCGATACCGGAAAACCTGCCGATCACCTGACGCACAAGCAGCGACCACACGAACACGCCGATCACGATCGACGGCATCCCGGCAAGCAGGTCGAGCGCAAAGCGCACGGCGTGGGCGAAGGCGCCGCGGCCGAACTCGGACAGGTAGATCGCCGTGCCGAGTCCGGCCGGGATCGCGATCGCCGATGCGAGCAGCAGCATCGACAGCGTGCCGACGATCGCCGGCAGCACGCCGCCGCCCTCCTCGCCGTAGGGCTTCGGACCCTCGGTAAAGAACGCGACGTCGATCGCCGGCGCTCCGCGCACCACGACGTACGAGACGACGAACAACAGCACGGCGCAGCCGAGCAGCGCCGTGCTGGCGATCAGGCTCATAGCGATGCGGTCGACCATCCGGCGGCGAAGCTCGCCGGGCAACGCCTGCGAGAGGGGGCGCCTCGCGACCAGCGCACCGGAGACCGCGGCCACGGCTAGG
>Ga0070741_10018389_pt1 | contig 11328 bp, 8 predicted proteins | sample Coa_R1_4_FD_66440 | JGI IMG/M metagenome (GOLD analysis project Ga0070741, IMG submission 66440) | Surface soil microbial communities from Centralia Pennsylvania, which are recovering from an underground coalmine fire - Coalmine... | ecosystem: Environmental > Terrestrial > Soil > Unclassified ...
GAAAAGGCTGACGTGGCGGACACGCTGAAATCGGGCAGCGGTTGGGTCGGTGTGCGGAATTACTCCAGCTACCACAATGACACCATCGCGGACCGCATCGCGCCATAGAATCGAAGGCCTTTGCTGAAGAAGACAACCCCGGCCTGCAGGCTGGGGTTTCTTCGCTGCTGGAGCACCTGATTCCGGCGCGGCCCTTGATATCCCCCCTCCGCGAGATACCGAAGAATTACGCCCCAGGCGCGGATAGGCTTCTGATCCCATATCTCCCGGCTCCCAACGGGATGACCGAGGTTTGACCACAGACCACCGCGGGGTTAAAGTTCCTTGTTCTTTGGAGGAGCGGAGTGTCGCGATTGGCATTGTTGGGAGGCCAGAAGGCGAAAACCAAAGCATTCCCTGTCTGGCCCTTCTACGACAACAGCGAACGGCGGGCCCTGATGGAGGTGCTGGAAAGCCGCGTCTGGTGGCGAACACCGGGAACCAGGACGTTGGAATTTGAGCGGGCGTTTGCCGCATTCCATGGCGCGAAGCACGGCCTGGCCGTCACCAACGGCACCGCCGCGCTCGAAGTCGTCATGGCCGCTCTCAATGTGGGGCCTGGCGACGAAGTCATCGTTCCGGACTTCACTTTCGTGGCAACGGCCAGCGCCGTTCTGTTCGCCGGAGCGCTTCCGGTGATGGTGGACGTCCTGCCGGATACGTACTGCATTGATCCCGGCCTGGTTGAAGAGGCGATCACTCCTCGAACCAAAGCCATCATCGCGGTGCATATGGGCGGGCATCCCGCCGATCTTGACCGTCTGAGCAAGATCGCAGGCGATCGGGGGATTGCCCTGGTGGAAGACAGCTCCCATGCCCACGGCAGCGAGTGGCGCGGACGGCGCATCGGCGCCATCGGGATCGCAGGGACTTTCAGCTTTCAATCGAGCAAACTCATGACCGCGGGGGAAGGCGGCATTGTCATCACGAATGACGACGAAGTGGAACGGTTGGCACGCTCCGTACATGACTGTGGCCGTATGCCCGGCAAGTGGTTTTACAGCCACTACATCTATGGTTCCAATTATCGTCTCAGTGAATGGCAGGGGGCCGTGCTCAATGTGCAACTCGCGCGCCTGGGGGCTCAGACTACGCAGCGCCACAACAACGCACGGCTCCTCGATCGTTTGCTGCAAGAAATAGACGGGATCACAACACAGAAGCTGGATGCCCGTTGCACGCGCAATGGCCAGTACGCGTACATCTTTCACCTTGACCGGACAGCCTTTGCCGGCATTAGTACCGAAACATTCATTGCCGCGATTAACGCCGAAGGAATTCCTACCCAGGCAAGCTATCCTCCATTGCATGAGCTGGACGTTTTCAGAAGCGGCGAGTACCGCAAGAGGCTTAGCGGAAGACAGGCCCAGGAATCGCATGCCTTCCTGCAGAAAGACTTCCCTCACACCCGGCGCGCGGCGTGGGAGACCGTCTGGATACCGCAACCCGCATTACTCGGCGAGGAAGAAGACATGCAGGAAATCGCGAATGCCATTAAGAAAATTCAGGACAATGCCCGCGAATTAGCCGCCGCATGAGGAAACTGAGCAGCCTGACAAAGCAGAGTAAACCCGGCAGGAAGGCGGAAACCATGAAAAACCAGGCACGCTGTACTTGGGTGCGAAGCTCTCGTTCTTTTCTTCTCTGCGGATGGCTTCTGTGGATCCTGTGCTCGACGGCCGCGGCGCAGGACATCCGGCTCTACGTGTCATCGAAGGCGGGAGACCGCCTTACGGCGAAATCCGCACTGCGCTTTGCACCGCGGACTGATTCCGGCGCGGCAAACTTTGAAATCAACGACACCGTCACTTACCAGAAGATGGATGGCTTTGGAGCTTCGTTTCTGGAAGCGGGCCTGATCTGCATTAACAGCCTGCCCGCCGCGGAACAAGAGGCCGTCCTGCGCGCGTTGTTCGATCCCAAAGAAGGCGCGGGCTTCTCCGCGATGAAGACTGTAATTGCCTCCACGGATTTCATGTCTGCTGGTCCCTTTTACAGCTACGATCCTGTCGCCGGAGACGTCGAGATGAAGCACTTTTCCATCGCGCGCGACCTCGGACCCAACGGCCTGATTACGTTCATCAAGCGTGCCAGGCGCTATGGCAGTTTCGTTCTCCAGGCGCCAATGGATTATCCCCCGGACTGGATGCTGGTGGATCCGGACGCTAACCAGAACGTCAACCCAAAGTACTATGACGCTCTCGCGCATTATTACCTCCGCTATTTGCAGGAGTACGAGAAGAACGGCATCACGATTGACTATCTCAGCCTGTTTAACGAGCCGGGCATTTACACAAAGATTCCGTACTCTGCGATCCGCAATCTGCTGCGCGACCATGTTGGACCGTTGCTGGCAAAGTCAGGCTTGCGGACGAAGATCATGCTGAGCGAGGCGCCCGACCGTGAAGATGCCTATAAGAACTATCCAGTGGTCCTCGATGACCCTGCGGCGCGCAAGTATGTTGCGCTGATGCCTTACCACGGGTACGACTTCAAGGATTACGCCGAAATTGCCAAGCTCCACGAGAGATACCCTGACTTGCCTTTGTGGATGACCGAGGTGTGTTATGCGTACGAGGCCGGGACCCCAAAATCAATGCCGCTTCCTCGCTACGACTTCGAAGACGGAGACTTTTGGGGAACTCAAATCTTTAATGACCTCGAGACATTTGCCTCGGCATGGATCTACTGGAATATGGCGCTGGACGAGCATGGCGGGCCCTGGTCGGTCTCCTACATTCACGGCAATCCTGACCCTAATATTCAACATCCAGTCGTGATCATTGATCGCCAGAAGAAGGAGGTCACCTACACCGGCCTTTATTACTACTTGGCGCACTTCAGTAGATTTGTGCGTCCCGGAGCAGTTCGCGTCCAAACCTCAGGGTCGCAACCCGGCGTGCGTGCGATGGCATTCCAGGGACCGGACGGCGGCATGGTGCTCGAACTGATGAACAGCGGGAAAAACGACACGGACGTAAACGTATCCTGGCATGGACGCCAGGTCCGGCTCAACTTGCCGGCAATATCTATCATGACAGCCCTCTGGAAAAAATGATGCCTCGAACCCCGAGGCGACACGGCTGGATCGTGATGTCCAAGCCGGCGCGCTGTAACCAGAACTGCAACGCTCGGATCGCCTGGTCAAAGCAATCCCGGGACGGCTGGAAGAAGCCTCTTCTACCTTTGGTTAGCGGCCATGCGCAAGACCTCGGCCAGATGGAGCGCCCGTCGTCCCGTGGCTTGCCAAATCTGCTCCCGGCAACTGAAGCCGTTGGCGATGATGAGAGCGTCCGCTGACGCGCTGCGGATTGCGGGCAAGAGCTCCAGTTCGCCGATCGTGAGCGAGATCTCGTACTTCTCCTTCTCGAATCCGAACGCCCCGGCCATACCGCAGCAACCGGGAGCCGGAAGCTGGTACCCGAGGCCCAGACGAGCGAGTACCGCCTCCTCATCCTTCATCTTACGCATCGCCTTCTGATGGCAATGCCCATGAACGATCGCCTTGCGGCTTAGGGGACTGAAGCGGAACCTGCCGGCGTCTTGCTCGACAAACTCGCTTAACAAGGAGACCTGTGAAGACAGGCTCCTGGCTCGGTCGTCGTCGGGGAAAAGGTTGAGCAATTCATCCCGAAACACGGACGCGCAACTGGGCTCGAGAACCACGATGGGAGTACCTGCGCCGATCTCGTGCTTCAGGAGTTCCATGGCGCTCAGGAGCAGCCGCTTGGCGCGCTCCAGCATGCCGAAATCGTAGAGAGGTCTCCCGCAGCAGACTTGCCCTTTGGGCAGGCGAACGTGAAAACCAGCGTCTTCCAATGCCTCTACTGCGGCGATTGCGGTCTCGGGATAGAAGTAGTTGTTAAAAGTGTCCGGCCAGAGGAGAACGGGGGTCCCCTCGCGCTGCGCCGGCCTTCTCTCAAACCACTGCCGGAAGGTCTGCCGGGCTAAGGCCGGGATTCGTCGCTGGGAAGCAATCCCCCCGAAGTACTTAGCGATGTCGCGCAGTCCTGCCGTCTGCGTAAGAAAACTGGCGAGAGATGGGACCTTGGACCCTATTCGCGCCCAGCGGTCAATGTGGCCGAAGGCATAGTGCGATAGAGGCCGCGCCTTGCTCTCGTAATAGTGCGATAAAAACTCCGCCTTGTACGTCGCCACGTCCACGGAGACCGGGCAATCGCCCTTGCAGCCCTTGCAGGACAGGCAAAGGTCGAGCGAGGACTTCACCTCCGGGTCCTGCCACTGACCACGGATGATCTCGCCCTTCGTCATTTCCCACAGCAGGTGGGCGCGGCCGCGGGTAGAGTGCTTCTCGTCGCGGGTGGCGCGGAAGCTGGGGCACATCACGCCGCCTTCGTACTCACGGCATTTGCCGACGCCCACACAGCGCAGTGCGGCCTTGGACAGACTGCCGTCGTCCTGAGGAAACTTGAAGTGGGTCTCCGGCTCCCATGGACGATAGTCCGGACCCAGGCGCAGGTCTTCATCCAGCTTGCGCGGTTCGACGACTTTGCCCGGGTTCATCTTCCAGCCGGGGTCCCAGAGCTGCTTGAATTGCCGAAAGGCCTCGACCAGCTCCGGGCCAAACATTTTCGGAAGCAGCTCGGCGCGCGCTTGCCCGTCGCCATGTTCGCCGGAAAGGGAGCCCCCGTAGGAAACCACCATGTCCGCGGCTTCCTCTACAAAGCTGCGGAACTTCTTGATTCCTTCGTTCGATTCAAGATCGAAGGTGAGGCGGTTGTGCACGCAACCATCCCCGAAGTGGCCGTAGAGCACATAACCGTAGTTGTAACGTTGAGCCAGCTTTGTAAGATCGCGCAGATATGCGCCCAGCTTTTCTGGCGCGACGGCAGCGTCTTCCCAGCCTTCCCAGGTCGCAGGTTCTCCCGGCACACGGGAAACCGCGCCCAGGGCGGATTCCCGAATCTCCCAGACCTTGCGCGCGATGCGCCGGTCGGGCAACAAACGATAGTCCGGCGGATGCGCCGACTTCGCCAGTGCGTCCATCAGCCCGCGTGCCTGCGATTCCGCTTCTGCCCCGCTCCAGCCGCCAAACTCGGCGAGCAGCCAGCCGCCTCCCTGAGGCAAGAGAGCGAGTCCTTCAGGATTGATTCCCTTGCGGCGGGTGTGCTCGACGAGGATGTTGTCCATGCCTTCCAGGCCAATGGGACCATGGCGCAGGACGTCGGGCACCAGATCGGCGGCTTCGTAGACGTCGCGGCAACCGATGACCAGCAGCACGCGCTCGGGCGGGCTTTGCACCAGCCGGCAGGTGGCTTCGAGGGTAGTGACGCAGGTGCCTTCAGAACCCACAAGAGAGCGCGCGACCTGGAAGCCCTTTTCCGGGAGCAGGTAGTTCAGGTTGTATCCCGAAACGCGGCGGGGAATGTCGGGATAGCGCTGGCGGACCAGATGGGAATATTGGTCGCGAATAGCTTTCAGACCCGAGTAGATTTGCCCCTGCCGGCCACCCCGGAAGATGAGGCTATCCAACTCGGATTCGCTGGTCTTGCCCACACGCATGCGCACACCGTCATAGGTGAGGACTTCCAGTTCCTCGATGTTCTCGTCGGTCTTACCGGCCATCACCGAATGCACGCCGCAGGAGTTGTTGCCGACCATGCCCCCCAGGGTGCAGCGGCTGTGGCTGGCAGGATCGGGGCCGAAGGTCAGGTTGTGCTTTTCGGCGGCGGCGCGCAGGTGGTCGAGGATAACTCCGGACTGAACCCGGGCTATGCGCCGCTCGGGATCGAGCTCGAGAATGTTCGCCATGTACTTGGAGAAGTCAAGCATCACGGCGACGTTGCAGCACTGCCCGGCGAGAGATGTGCCGGCGCCGCGGCAGAGGATGGGCGCTCCGTGCTCCCGGCAAGTGGCAATCGCCGCGACGACATCCTCATTGTCGCGGGGAATGACTACCCCGATGGGAATCTGGCGGTAGTTGGAGCCGTCGGTGGCGTAGAGCGCGCGGCTGCCGTTGTCGAAGCGAACTTCGCCGCGGAGTTGGCGCTTTAGAGCGTGTTCCAGATCGGAGTGCGCGATCGCGGGCATGTGGCGCGTGAATGTCCGCCTCCAAGATAACAGGACAGCCCGCATGCAGGGACGGCTGCCTCGGCGGTCCGCTCGGCGCAGCCAAGCTTCCATTCCAGGAAATAAAAACTCAATATGAGGGAGTGACCAACGATTGCTGGACGGTGTTCTGTTCTCCGGTATCGGGCCGGGAAGAGTAGTCGGTCAAACTGAGAACCAGCAGCAAGATGAGCCAAAACACAGCCGAGATGAGCAAGGCCTTGGTCATGCGCTCGCTGGTGTACTTCACGTGCATGAAGATGAGCACGACAATGGAGGCCTTGAATGTCGCGATCGTGAGCGCGACTACAGTATTGAACTTGCCTAGATCAATGGTCGCAACCCAGGCCGTCAGGACGGTGCAGATGATGAGGATCAACCAGATCAGCCAGTAGAGCTTCGAAGAAACAATGTGTTCGGAATGATCTGCCATGTTTTCCCTCAACCCACCGGTCTTCGGTCAATGAGATAGAGCAGCGGAAACAGATAAATCCAGACAATGTCCACAAAGTGCCAGTACAGCCCTGCGATTTCCAGCGGCGTGTGGTACTCGGGCGTGAACCTGCCTTTCCATGCCATCCAGGTGATGACTGCGAAGATGCCAACTCCTACCACCATATGCAGCGCGTGCATCCCGGTCAGCGCAAAATACAACGAATAGAAAATCTTGGTGTGCGCCTGAATCTCAGCCTTCCGCTGCTGGAGCTTCACAGGATCGTTCTGAACTTCTTCGATGCCCAGAAGCTTCTCGTTCCCCTTGATCAGGCTGCCTTCGCCGCTGACGACGTTGTACTCGAAGGTGGGGATGTGGTGCTCTTTGTACTTGTTGCCCCATTCATAGGCCTTTATTCCAAGAAAGGCCAAACCAAAGAGCAGCGTAAGCAGCAGCATTTTGACCTGAAGCGCCCGCTTGCCCAGTTGTGCAGCGCGCACTGCCTGCGCCACCGTCAAGCTGCTGCAAATGAGCACCGTCGTGTTGAACGTTCCGACTATGAGGTCCAAGCTTCGACTGGCGACAGCAAACTCGGGGAAATAGATTCGCCGATAGACCAGGTACCCGCAGAACATACCGCCGAAGAACATGATCTCGGTGCCCAGGAACCACCACATGCCGAGCGACGCGGCATTGCGCTGCTGCTGCTCGTCGGCAAAGTGGTGCCGCAGCTCCGGACGGGCTTCGTGCTCCATGGCCACAGTGCTATCGCTCAAGAGTCACCTCTTCGGGCAAAGGCATGGTCTCATATTCGTAAGCTTCCCAGGTCACGACCGGGGTCTCGTCAAAGTTAAAGGTGGGCGGAGGCGACGGCGTTCTCCATTCGAGGCCCGTGGCCTTCCACGGATTGTCTTCCGCCGGCTTGCCGTAGCGCAGCGACCAGAGCATGTAGGCCAGCGGCAGCAGGTATCCAACCGCAAGAATAGATGCGCCCGCGGTCGAGAGCACGTTCAGCGCCTGCCATTCCGGCATGTGCGAGTAGTCCCAGTAGCGGCGCGGCATGCCGAGATAGCCCAGAATGAACTGCGGAAAGAAGGTCAGGTTGAACCCGATAAACACGATCAGGGCGGCCAGCCGTCCCCAGCCTTCGGGGTACATGCGGCCGGAAATCTTCGGCCACCAGAAGTGCATGCCGCCGAGATAACCCATGATGGCGCCGCCCACCATAATGTAGTGGAAGTGGGCGATCACGAAATAGGTGTCGTGCACATGCACATCCACGCCCAGCGTCGCCAGGAACAATCCGGTGAGGCCACCGATGGTAAACAGGCCGATGAATCCAAAAGCGTACAGCATCGGCGTGGAGAACGAGACGGAACCCCGGAACATTGTGGCCGTCCAGTTGAACACCTTCACCGCCGACGGCACCGCCACCAGGAAGCTCAGGAACGAGAACACCAGCGCGGAATAAAGCGAAATTCCGGCTACGAACATGTGGTGCGCCCACACCAGGAAGCCGATTACCGCGATAGCGATACTGGACATGGCGACAAAGCTGTAGCCGAAAATCCGCTTGCGCGAAAAGCAGGGCACGATCTCGCTGATCACCGCCATGGAGGGCAGAATCATGATGTACACGGCGGGGTGCGAGTAGAACCAGAACAGGTGCTGGAAGAGGACAGGATCGCCGCCGCGGCTGGGATCAAAGATGCCCAGGTTCAGCGCCCGCTCCAGCACCACCAGCACCAGCGTGATGGCGATGACCGGCGTTCCCAACAGCATGATGATGCTGGTGGCGTAGTGCGACCAGACGAACAACGGCAGGCGCGACCAGGTCATTCCCGGCGCGCGCATGCGGTGCACGGTCACTACAAAATTCAGGCCGGTAAGGATGGAAGAAAATCCGCTAATGAAAATTGCGAGACCCGCCTCGACCACCTTGGTATTGCTGAATGCGCTGGAGAACGGAACATAGAAGGTCCAGCCAGTGTCCACGCCGCCGGTGACCAGGCAGTGGATATACAGAATCCCAGCAACGATGTAGATGTACCAGCTCAGCAGGTTGATGCGCGGGAAGGCCAGGTCTTTGGCTCCCACCATAATTGGGACCAGGAAATTGCCCAGCACGGCAGGAATGGAGGGGATCAGGAAGAAGAAGATCATCACCTGACCGTGCATGGTGAAGGCCTTGTTGTACATGTCGGCGGTGAGCAGGTCGCCGGCGGGGGTGAGCAGCTCCAGCCGGATCAGCAAGGCGAAGAATCCGCCAATGAAAAAGAACAGGGTGATCGAGATCAGGTAGAGCAGGGCGATGCGCTTGTGGTCGGTGGTAAACAGCCACGAGCGGATGCCGTGCTCCGCGTTCAGGTAATTCGTCCGTTCTGGTAGTACTGCTGTGGTGGCCATTGCTATTCCTTCGGCTTCTCGGTTGCCGGCCCGGGATTGTTGGATGACGTTGCCGCCACTCCCCCCGCGGGCTGCTGGGTCAACGACTTCACGTACGCGACCAGCGCATTCAATTGTTCTTCACTGACCTGCCCCTGAAATACCGGCATGATCGGCTTGAATCCCGACACAACCTTCGCCGCCGGGTTCAGAATGGACTCGCGAATGTAGTTGTCATCCACCGTGATCGTCCTGCCATCTTCAAGGGCCACGGGCTTGCCGTAGATTCCGGTCAGGTTGGGGCCCCGGCCCTGAACGTCAAACCTGTGGCAGGTCGAGCAGCCGAGCTGCTGGAACAGTGTCTGCCCGTTCTGCGCCAGCGAACCGGTGGGCGCGCCACCGGTGATCCAGGCCTGGTAGTCCTGCGGGTTCATCACCACGACTTCTCCGATCATCCCCGAGTGCTGCGTCCCGCAATATTGCGCGCAGAAAAGATGGTAGGTCCCGGGCACGGTAGCGCGAAACCACACCGTGGTGTAGCGGCCCGGCAGCACGTCCTGCTTGATGCGGAACTCAGGAATGAAGAAGCTGTGGATCACGTCCTGCGAAGTCATGATCAGCTTGATGTTGCGCCCGGTGGGCACATGCAGCTGGTTGATTTCGCGCGGGCCCTCCATGTGCTGCAGCTTCCACATCCACTGCTTGGCCACGACGTAGATTTCGCTGGCGTCCTGCGGCGGCGTGCGCATCTGGAAAAACAGCACCGCGCCCCAGGCAAAAATCAGCATGAACAGGCCGAGCGGCGCGATGGACCAGGCGATCTCAAGCAGGAGCGAGCCGTGGATGGGCTGCGCCTCGCGCCCGTGACGGCGGCGGTACTTGACCGCGAAGATGCCGACGGCCGTAAAAATCAGCAGCGTCATCACGATCGTCACCACCACGAGGAAGCTGTAGAGCAAGTCCACGTGGAACGCGTTCGATGAAGCGCTGGCCGGCCAAAGTGGGAAGTTATCGAACATATTGATGAGACCTGCTGTGCCCCCTCAGTTCGGAATCCGGACCGCGACGGAACAACACCAGCAATACCGTGCCGAGCGTGAGAATTGTCAGTCCGCCGGCAATCTGAATCACCCGGCTGACGATCATGCTGTACTTGCCGGTCTTGGGGTCGTAGTGAAAGCAGTAGAGGATCGCCTGGTCGGTGAGCGTTCCGATCCTGTTCTGCGATGCCTGAACCATCGCCAGCCGCAGGTCGCGCGGCGGAAACTCCACGCCGTAGTAGTACTGCGCGATCTTGCCCTCAGGCGTCACCACAATGATCGCCGTGGTGTGCGCGAATTGCTCGGTCTTCGTATCGTATTGATAGCGGAACCCGGCCGCCTTCGTGAGCGCGTCAATGGATTCCTGCGGGCCGCTCAGGAAGTGCCAGCCGTCAGCGGCGCCGGCGCGCCTGTAGCGCTTAATGTAATCGGCCTTCTTCTCCGTGGCGTCGGCGGGCGTGTCATGCGGATCGAAGCTCACGGTCAGGACATCGAATTCCTTGCCGATGTCGAAAGGCACCGCCTTCAGCGATCCTACCAGCCCGGTCAGAACTTCATTGCAGAGCATGGGACAGTGGTAATAAACCAGCGTCAGGATGACGGGCTTCTTCCCGAAGTAATCGCCAAGGCGTACCGGCTTGCCGGTCTCGTCGCGGAAGGCAAGATCCAGAGGAAGTTGCTGATTCAGGCGCTGTTCGATGCCGACACCTTCGAGCCCCGGCGGGCGGACGTTGGCAGGCGGCGACATGATTCCCGCCATGCCCTGGGCGAGGGCAGAGGCGCTTAGGGCAAGGAGCAGCAGCGCACGGCCCAGGACCGGGCCTCCACAAGCCGAATTAAGCCAGTCCGTCGCGGCGGCGACGCTTCGCCTCGAATTTTGCACTCGACTGCTCACTTCTTCTTCCCTTTGTTTTGCTTTTCAGGCGCAGCCGGCGCCATGCTGGTGTCCGACTTCTCCGCCGCCTGCCTGGCCAGATTCACCGGCGATGCCGGCGCTGTTCCTGCCTGGGGAGTCGTCGGCAATCCGCGCTGCGCGATCAGTTCCATGGCGCGGGTGATCGGAATGCGCACCACTCCGGCGTTCTGGTCCACCCACCCGAAGCTGTTCAGCGTTTGCTCTTCCTGCAGCCTGAAATCGTTGATCTCGGTGCGTTCGTCCGTTTCCAGCCGAGGCTCCGGAAAACGCTGCACCGCGCCGGGAACAATCATTCGCGTGTCCTGCTCCGCGGTGACCAGCGGGCTCACCGGCTTCTGCTCTTTCCGGTTGTAAGCCTCGAGGAAGCGGAACATTCCCCACAACAGGTAGTAGATCAGCACGCCGATGACGACCAGCGAAATCAGGAAACCGTAAATCGGCTTCGA
>Ga0070741_10018390_pt1 | contig 11326 bp, 8 predicted proteins | sample Coa_R1_4_FD_66440 | JGI IMG/M metagenome (GOLD analysis project Ga0070741, IMG submission 66440) | Surface soil microbial communities from Centralia Pennsylvania, which are recovering from an underground coalmine fire - Coalmine... | ecosystem: Environmental > Terrestrial > Soil > Unclassified ...
TGGGTGCCGTGCCCGGCGCGAATGTTCGGGACACTGCCCAGCGGAGCGCCGCCGCCTTCGCCGCCTCTGTGTGCGCCTTCGGCAGCAGCAATGAGTTGCAGCAGCTTTTGCGGATCGTTGAGCCAGTCTTTAAATTCCGGGCCCAGCGTCTGCGCGGCGATCTGTGCCGCGATCGAGATCTCGCCGGTGGCGGGATCGGCAGCCACAAACTTCACTTCGTTGATGCGGATGGTCGCTTGCTTGTTCTCGCCAAAAATTTCTTTGATCTGCTTGACGACATCCTGCGCCTTCGAGCCACCGACTGCGAACGCCCGCACCAGATGGCCAAAGTCGTGGCGGGTGATGCGGCTGGAAAAATGCATGCTCGCCAGTCCGGCAGTGGTCAGCAGTTGTGCGAAACTGCGCTCTGCCTGTCCGGTTTCAAGCGGAATGCCGTCGAGGAGCAGCTTGTTATCGGAGACGCCGAGAAGAAAACTGCCGTCGCTCTCTTTGGGAAGCGCCTGCTGCAGCTCCGCCCAGGTGGTTTCGAACTGTCCCTCAGTTCGTTTGTGGTCGAAGCCATACAGGCGGACGTATTTGATAAGGATGTTGAGGCTGTGGACGAACGCGCGTGCGGAATCGTTCCTGCTCTCTTTCGCCTTGCCTGTGCCGGGCGCGGAAATGGGCGTACTCCTGTAGAGGTTCTTACCTGCCCAGCGTAATCTGAAAAACGGCTTAGAGCACGTTACAGAAGTAATGGTTGGGCCTTGGGCTTTAGGGTCAGGGGTCTGGCTCTTCAGGCTTCAGATTGCCTTCGGAGCGGCTTGTGCCCGAACAAGCTGAACCGCAAAGTTCGCAACGAATCATCCGCGAAATAATGAAAAGTCGATGGCCCGAAGCCTAGAGGCTAAAGCCCAGAGCCCCATGGCCAAGTACAATGTCGCAGTGGCTGACCCGCCAAATGCCCGACTGAATCGTGTGCTAGAACAGCTGCGGCTATACGAGCATCCGTTGATGGAATTCGATGCGCGCGCGGCGGGCGAGGGCGTTGAGGTGATCATCAACTATAAGAGTCCGCCTGTTCCCGTTCACACCTACTATTTCAGTCTCCATCCGCGCGATCTCGACCACCCACAATTCGAGTGGACGTTCCAGAATCAGCTCTACGCTTGCCTTCACGATTATCTGATTGAAATGTTCACCCGGACGCCGCAAGACCTCGCCGATCGCCGCCGGCGCGGCATGTAGCGGACTCATTGACTTGGCCGTCATGCCCACCTACCATGCTCGTTCGATAAGATAAGATCTCCCAGTGATCGGCCAAACCATCTCGCATTACCGCGTTGTCGATAAGCTCGGCGGCGGTGGCATGGGTGTGGTCTACAAGGCCGAGGATCTTAAATTACGCCGCTTTGTGGCGCTTAAGTTTCTGCCCGAAGATCTGGTCAAAGACCGTTCAGCGTTGGAGCGCTTTGAACGCGAGGCGCAGGCCGCTTCCGGACTCAATCACCCGAATATCTGCACCATTCACGAGATCGGGGAGCACGAAGGCCAGCCCTTTATCGCAATGGAATTCCTGGAAGGGGTGACGCTGAAGCACCTCATCAGCAACCATCCAGTGGAGCTCGACGTATTGCTCTCCGTGGGAGCCGAAATCGCCGACGCACTGGACGCGGCACATTCGAAGGGAATCGTTCACCGCGACATCAAGCCAGCGAATATTTTTGTCACCGCGCGCGGCCACGCCAAAATTCTAGATTTCGGCCTGGCGAAGGTGAATCCGGTAACCCGGATGATGCAAGGGACTGGGGTATCTGCGCAACCTACAGCGCTGAGTGAGCAGCATCTCACCAGTCCCGGTTCCACGTTAGGGACGGTAGCTTATATGTCGCCGGAACAGGCGAGGGGAAAAGAACTGGACGCCCGCACCGACCTGTTCTCATTCGGAGTTGTCCTCTACGAGATGGCGACGGGCGTGTTGCCGTTCCGCGGCGACACCTCCGCGGTGATCTTCCACGCGATTCTCGAGCGGGCTCCGACCGCTCCGATCCGGCTGAACCCCGACATTCCGCCAGAATTAGAGCGGATCATCAACAAGGCATTAGAAAAGGACCGCAACCTGCGTTATCAGCACGCCGGCGATATGCGCGCCGACCTGAGCCGGTTGAAACGCGACACCCAATCCGGCAAGAGGATGGCGGTTGAAGAAGAGCCCGAGCCGGAGGCGGCTTCGAGTGCGCCGGCTGCGCCGTCGACGATCTCAGCCTCGGCAGCAAAGCAGCCGAGCGGCTCTTCCAGGGCTGTACCGATTGCCCAGCCGATCAGCGGTCCATCCCGTTTCGCGAGGGCTCGCAAATGGTGGATACCCGCGGCCGCAGCGTTGATCATCGCCGCTGCTATAGGATTCTGGGCGACCCGCGGGCGCAGCCCGCGCCCGGTCGGCAATGAGCACAAGGCTCTGGCAGTTCTTTACTTCTCCAACTTGTCGCAGGACCAGTCGCTGAACTGGCTCAACAGTGGCCTCACTGACATGCTCACCACCAATCTGGCCCAGGTGAAAGGGCTGGATGTTCTTTCTACCGAGCGCGTCCTTGGCGCCGTACAGCGCGCCACCAAGGATGGCCAGGCACTCGATCCGGCACAAGCGCAAAAGGTCGCGCGCGATGCCGGAGCCGACGCCTACATTACCGGCGCCTTGCTGAAAGTCGGCCCAACCCAACTGCGGCTTGATGTCCGCGTGCAAGATACGGGCACGGGACAGATTTTGTTTTCCGACAAGCTGGACGGCCAGGATGTGCAGAGCATCTTCGGTATGGTGGACCGGCTCACGGCGAAGATCGCCGGCAACTTCCTGCCCGCCTCTGACCTGCCGCAGAAGACTCCTGAAATCGAGGACGCTTCCACGTCCAATATGGAAGCCTATCGTCACTACCAATTGGGGCTGGATTATAGCCGGCGTTTCCTCGAGCCTGACGCCATTCGCGAATATGAGGAAGCGGTCCGGCTCGATCCCCAGTTCGCTCTCGCCTATATGCGGCTCGGCGACGAGTACTTCCAGGTGGGCGATTTGCGGCGCAGCAACGACATTGCGATCAAGGTCTCGCAAATGCAATCGCGCTTGCCCCGTTTTGAGCAACTGTCGTTACAGGTGAGCAATGCGGCCCGGTCGCGTGACCAGGAGGCGATCGCTAAAGCGCGCGAAAACCTGGTGGCAGAGTTTCCGCGCGACAGTTTTCAGCGCGGAGTGCTTGCGGGCAATTTGTCTGGCATTGGACAGTCTGAAAAGGCCCGAGAGCTGTTGCGGCAAGGGCTCGCCCTAGATCCGAAAAATGAGGACCTTCTGAACTTTGAGTCTTATCAGCTGGCCGGCGTAGGCGATTTCAATGGCGCTCTCGCAGATAATGACCGGTATCAGGCAATTCGACCTGGCGATCCGAATCCCATGGACACTCGCGGCGACATCCTCTATATGGCTGGACGCTACGATGAGGCGGCAGCCGCGTACCGAAAGGTGATTGAGCTCAAACCTGACTTCACGGATTACGGGGATTATTTCAAGCTCGCCATGGTTTATGCAGAGCAGAACAAGCCTGACATGGCACAAGCCGCCTTCCAGCAAGTGACTGAACGTAGCAGCCCGCTTCTTCGCCTGTACGCGCCCGGGTTCGAGGCACAACTGGCACAGATGCGGGGTGATCTGCAAGGAGCGCTGGCCAGCTATCGCAAAGCCATTGCGCAACTCGGACGCGCCGGCCAGAACGTGCCCGCCGAGGGATTTCTCGAGCAATTTGCCGTGCTTTCAGTGATGTTGGGACAATCCTCTGCAGCCCTTTCTTATGCGCAACAGCAGAAGCTTGACGGGGAGGAACTGCAGGCGATTGCATTGCTACAAACTCTTGCGGGAAACTCAACGGCTGGCGAGCAGAGTTTGAAGCGCTTTGCCGAAACTCATCCCGCTGTAGCACCGGGTCCCATCGAGCAAAGGCAGGCGGTGAACGAGATATTCGCAGCGGTGCTGCGCAACGATGGTCAAGCGGCGCTGACGCGAGCTGCAACCATTCCAAACTTCCAAAATCCACCACTCCTACTCATCAAGGGGCGCGCCCACGTGCTGGTCAACGACTATTCTTCAGCCGAAACAGAACTGCGTCGAGCGCTGTTACTGTCACATAACCAGGCGAATCTGCGGTTGATGACAGCACGCTTTCCTGTCGTGGAGATGCTCTGCCATTACTATCTGGGCCAGGTGTACGAGCGGAGCGGCAAACGCGATCAGGCAATCAACGAGTACCAGGAATTTCTGTCGCACTTTCAATCGTCCAACCCGCCCCTGCCGCAAATCGCCGAAGCGCGCAGCACCCTGAAGCGCCTGATGCAGTGAAGGACCAGCGCGCCTGCTTGTACTTCCAGCGAATGCAGCAAACTACAGGCTCGGCGCCTATTCCCAAGGACTTCGGCGGGTGGGTTAGTACCTCCGTACCGTATGTAGCACCTTGGTTACTGGCTTCACATGACGTTTTCGTCCGCACTGTCCTCACTACAACTAATGAGCACAACTGACGATATAACCACAACATATCGGCATCATCTGCAACTCCGCTCTTAGGGTTTTCCAAAAAACCGGTAAAAAACCCAGCAAAACCGGGTGTTTCACCGCGACCTCAGCATTTTCCCGGTTGAGCTATGCTCAGCACACCGAAATTCACTCGTTGCCGATATTCAACGAGGGAGTTCCTCCCTAGGCGTGCCCCAAGGGCCGGAGAATCCGAGCCTGGCGGTACTAATTCTGTGGATGGGGCAAATCACTTATGGCTGATTCGCGAGAAGTGATGAACATTCGCCAGGCGTCGCAGTATCTGGGCGTCAGTCCGGACACGCTTTATAAGTACGTCGGCGAACAGAAGATTCCCGCATTCAAGCTGGGGAATCGTTGGCGATTCAAGAAGTCGCGTCTTGATCAGTGGATGGAAGAGAAGTCGTCGCAGATGGAAGCGAAGGCAAACGGCAAGAAAAAGCCAAAGGCGGCGGCCAAGGCTGCCGGGTCGGACTAAGCACAATTCCGCCGGCCACAGCCGGCGCTACAAGGTGGGCACATGTTTGGATTCGGATCGAAGGCGATCATTGGTCTGGATGTAGGCTCGTCGAGCATCAAGGCGGTAGAGCTGAAGAAGAACCGCGGCGCCATAGAGGTCGCGCATCTCGGACTGGAGCCGCTGGCGCCGGATATCGTAGTGGACTCGATGATCGTGGACTCGGGCACGGTTTCGAGCGCGATCTCGAAGCTGTTCACCGACTGCCAGATTAAGACCAAAAACGTCGCTACTGCGGTCAGCGGCCACTCCGTGATCGTAAAGAAGATCTCGCTGCCTTCGATGAGCGACCAGGAACTGGCGGAAACGATCGAGAAAGAAGCGGCGCAGCACATCCCATTCGATCTGTCCGATGTGAATCTCGATTACCAGATTCTTTCCGAAGACGCCGGCAGTCCCCACATGGACGTGCTGCTGGTGGCCGTCAAAAAGGACAAGATACTCAACTACACCAACGTACTCTCGATGGCGGGCAAAACTCCAGCTATTGTCGATATCGATGCCCTCGCCCTGCAAAATTGCTACGAGTTCAACTACGAGCCTGCCCCCGGCCAAGTAGTCGCACTGCTGAATCTGGGCGCCAGCGTGATGAACATCAACATCGTCAAAGGCACCACGCCGCTGTTTCCGCGCGACGTCAGCGTTGGCGGCCACCAGTACACCGATTCGCTGCAAAAGGAACTCGACCTCAGCTTCGACGACGCAGAAGCGCTGAAGCTGGGAAACAAAGTTGGCACGGTGAGTGAAGACGCGAAAGCCCCGATCCTGCAGCAAGTGACAGAGATCATCGTGCTGGAGATTCAGAAGACGTTTGACTTCTTCCGCGCCAGTGCGGCGGGAGAGCACATCGAGAAGATTTATCTGGCGGGCGGCTCGTCCAAAGTTCCCGGGCTGGTTGAAGCCTTGCGCCAGGAGTTCTCGTTGCCGGTTGAGATCTTTAATCCGTTCCAGAAAATTGCCCCTCCGGCCGACGGAGTGGGAATGGAACTGATCGAGCAGAACGCGGGGCAAATGGCGGTAGCGGTGGGATTGGCCCTAAGGAGTTTTGAAAACCTATGATCCGAATCAACCTGCTGGGATCACCGAAACCGAAAGGCAAGCGCGGCAGTGCGGCAGCGACCGCAAGCGCCGTGATGGACGTCGGCGAAGCCGGTTCACCGGCATTAAAGCTCGCCATCGTCCTGGTCCTGATCGCCGCCGTGAACGGCGCTTACTGGTACCGCCTGGACAAGGCGAAGAAGCAGATCGCGGTCAAGATGCAGGCGGCTGAACAGAAGAACCGCGAGTTGGCCGACGTCAAGATGCGCTACCAGGAACGCCAGCGGCAGGCCGAAGCCTACAAACGCCGGGTGGACGTGATTGACCAGTTGCGTGCCAGCCAGTCCGGCCCGGTCCAGTTGCTCAACATGCTGGGCGAGACGGTCAATGGCACTGAAGCAGTGTGGCTCAACACCATGAAGGACCAGGGAAACAGTATCGATATCGAAGGCATGGCATTGAGCACGGATGCCGTGGCCAACCTGATCCAGAACCTGCAAAAGACCGGTTACTTCAGCAATATCGAGATCAAGGAAACCTTCCAGGACGATACGTTTAAAGACATGCAGGCATTTCAGTTCACGCTGACCTGCGAGAAGGGCAAGTCCTAAGGCGGGGAAAAAATGGCGAACTTCAGCGAATTGTCGGGTCTGAAGCAATGGGCGGTCCTGCTGGTACTAGGCGTGGTGGTCACGGCTGGCTTGTACTTCACGATGTTTAAGAGCCAGCAGGAAGAGAACGCCAAAGCGCAGCAGGCGCTTGAAACCAAGCTGCACGAGAACGCGGAACTCGAGGCCTACAGGCCGAAGCTCGCCGAGATCGAGCGGCAGCTGGCGAGTCTGAAACAACAACTGGAAATCGAGCGTCGCATCGTTCCCGATGACAAAGAAGTGGACAACTTCATGAAGATGCTGGACGCGGAGGCGCGGAAAGCCGGAGTTGAGGTGCGCCGTTATACCGCGAAACCGGTGTCGGCCCGCGAGTTCTACACCGAGGTTCCGTTTGAACTCGAGATCGACGGCCCCTACTACTCGATGCTTAGCTTCTTCCATCAGGTCGGCAAGCTGGAGCGCATTGTGAACATCAACGGCTTACTGGTTGCCACCGTGAAGAAACCAAGCGACGCCAAGGTGAAGCACACGTATCAATACGCTGGCAATGAGAGCGTAGTTGCCACCTGCACCGCGACTACATTCTTCAGTCACGATTTGCAACCCCCAGCCGGCGCTGCGAAGGGAGGCAAGGGCACCATATGAAGCTGACGAACGCAATCCTCGCGCTGGGAATGACGGTGGGAGTTGCCTGGGCGCAGAACCCCGACATCATCGAGAACACCAGGAACACCATGAAGGCGGTGCAGCAGAAGAAAGAGATCGATTCCAATGCTGTTCTGGCCGCGTCGCAGTCGCCCAGTTCCAAGCCGAGCAACGTTGCTGCAGCGCCGAGTCCTTCGAAGCCTGCGAGCAATGTCGCTACGGCTGCCAACAGCTCAAAGCATCCTGTGACCAAGCAGAACGCAAGCACGGCTGCAAAGCCGGCAAGCGGCAAATCAGCAAAGAAAGTGACGAAGGTTGCCGCCAAGCCCTCGCCTAAGCAGCGGGTCGCCGTTGCCGACAAGAAGAACCCCGAGCAAAAGAAATCAGAGCCGCAGGTAATCAACCTGACTGGCAAACGCGATCCCTTTGTCAGTCCGGTAGTCAGTCGCAGCATGGTCGGTTCTGGTTGCAGCAGCGGCAAACGCTGCCTGGCAATCGATCAGATCGCGCTCAAGGGCGTGGTGAAGTCGGACACCGGAATGATAGCTGTGGTGGTCAACGCACTGGATAAGGCGTACTTCCTGCATGAGAACGATCCGGTGTTCAACGGCTATGTGGTGAAAATTACCGGGGACTCAATCGTCTTCAAAGAAACGCTGCAGGACAAGTTAGGCAAGCCGTTTACGCGTGAAGTGACGAAAAAGATTACCACTCCGGCAGTGTAATGCCGGCAAGCGGACGGCAAGGTCCGCAGAACGAATTTCAGGGAGATAGTTCACGGGGCGAGCCGAGGCAAGCCCGTGGGGAGAAGCGAAATGCGAAAGCAACTGCTGGGTGTTTTCCTACCGCTGCTGGTTGTAGTGCTGTTCGCGGCGGCTGAGACGCAGAGCACGGGCACACACGCCGCGCTGCAGAAAGTCAACGTCACACGCGCAAACGACGGAGTCAGCGTGGAGATCACGGCGCGGGGACAAGTCACTCCGCAAGTGAGCACGCTCAGCCATCCACCGCGCGTCATCGTGGACCTGCCGAATACCGTTGCAGCCACTTCGGAAAACCGCGTGGCGGTGAACAGCAATGGAGTCCAGTTGGTGCGGATCGGCATGGACGGCCAGACGCCTCCGACCACTCGCGTCGTGGTTGACCTCGAGCAGGCCTGCAAATACGAACTCGTGCCTGGCACAGGCAACACGATGGTGCTGAAGCTGCATACTCCGGCGATATCCGCAAAAGCGGTGAAGCCCGTAGCTGCGCCCGCTCCCAAGCTGGTGAGTGCTCCGGTTGCAAAGGCCCAGACGGCCACCACCAAGCCGGTGGCAGCCATTGCGCCCGTCGCGGTACCGGAACAGAAGCCGGCCGAGACGGCATCGGCCCCAACCGACTACGTGTTCGTCGAGCCCTCTTACAAACCCAAGGACGCGACCGCCGAGGTCAAACCTGCAGTGACGGATCCGACTGTCAAGGCGACCCTCGCGGCCGAAAAGTTTGTGCAGCGGCCCGACGGCAACCTCTTGCCCGGTGCCAGTGCTTCAATGCAATCCTCGTCCGCTCCGGCAGGAACTACGCCGCAGCCTGCGGTTAACCTTGCCGCTGAGCAGAAGGCGCAGATGTCGCAACATCAGACCCTGAACGGTCCCAAGTACACTGGTGAACCGATCTCGGTAAACTTGAAGGACGTTGACCTGAAAGATTTCTTCCGCCTGATTCACGAAATCAGCGGGTTGAATGTCGTGCTTGATCCCAACGTCAAGGGCTCACTGACGATCGTGCTCGATGATGTGCCGTGGGACCAGGCGCTGGACATCGTTCTCAAGAACAACGAGCTGGCGCGGCAACTGGATGGAAACGTCCTCCGCATCGCAACCGTAGACACGCTGCGCAAGGAAGCTGAAGGGCGCCGCGCACAGCAGGATGCAGAAGCGTTGGCGGTGGAGAAAGTTTCGGTTACACGCTTCCTCAGTTATGCGCACTCGAAGGACGTGGTCCCGACAGTGAAGAAGTTCCTCAGCCAGCGGGGCGATGTCATCTCCGATGACCGCACCAATGCAGTGATCATTTCAGACATTCCGGCTGTGATCCCAACCATCGACCGCCTGCTTACGCAGCTCGACCGCAAGACGCAGGAAGTGGAGATCGAAGCCCGCGTCGTAGCCGCTACCCGCAGCTTCGCGCGCGATATCGGTACCCAGGTCGGCTTCGGCTGGGGCAACGGACACTCGGCCGTGGGCGGCGCATCCAGCGTAGGCACCACGCCGACCCAGGTAAACGGACTGAACCCCGCCTACATCACCGTGGGCGGCTCGGCGACCACGCCGGGAACTCAGATTCCGCTGTTCTCGAACTTGCCGGTTACCAGTCCGACCAGTGGCCTGACGTTCCTCAATTCCAGCAATAACGTTCGAATCGACACAATCTTGACTCTGGCCGAATCCCGCGGCTTGTTGAAGATTCTTTCTCGTCCGCGTGTGGTAACGCAGAACAATATCCAGGCTCTGGTTCGACAGGGCGTTCGCGTTCCGATCGTCACCCAGGCGCAGTTGGGCGGTCCGCCAACCGTTACCTACGTCGACGCGTTCCTGCGATTGACCGTGGTTCCGCAGATCACGTCGGAAGGTACCATCTTCCTCAACGTGGACGTCGAGAACACTACGCCTGACTTCGGTCGCACGGTGCAGGGCAACCCGACGCTGATCACGCAGCAGGCTACCACTCAGGTGCTGGTCACAGATGGTGGCACGGTGGTGATCGGTGGCGTCATCCAGACGCAGAACTCGGTCAACATCGGTCAGGTTCCGCTGCTGGGAGACATCCCGGTGGTCGGGAACTTGTTCAAACATCGCACCGTCAGCACTTCCAACCAGGAACTGATCTTCTTCATCACTCCGAGGATCATTCAGACATAGTTTTTACGGGGTAGCAGTACAACAGCCGCCGGTACCCGCAAGGGGCCGGCGGTTCTGTTTTGCGAGCTTCTACCTACTAGCTCCAGCAACCCTAGGCGGCGAACCATCCTCGAGTATTTTGCCCTTCCCAGGATCGTGGGTCAGGTTGAGAAGCTAACCCCGACCCGAATAGAATCCCTGATTCACTTCATACGGAGAGTGCAATGAAAATTGGATTTGCTCTTGGCAACATCGGGCCAATCGGCACCGCGGATGCCGTTTCGAAGATCGCGCAGCGTGCGGAAACGCTGGGATACGACAGCGTTTGGACGGTAGAGCGGTTGCTCTGGCCGCTGAAGCCGCAAACGCCGTATCCCGCTTCACCTGATGGGACTTTACCCGAGCAGTACAAGCACGTACTTGATCCGCTTGACACTCTGACCTTTGCGGCGGCGGTGACGAAGAAGGTCGCGCTCGGCACCAGCGTTCTCGACATACCGTACTACAACCCGGTGGTGCTGGCTCGGCGCTTGACGACGATCGACATTCTCTCTAACGGTAGACTGCGGGTGGGCTTGGGCCTGGGCTGGTCAAAGGATGAGATGGAGGCGAGCGGTGCCGCCGTCGGCCAGCGCGGGGCGATGGCGGACGAATTCCTCCAGGTACTGAAAGCCATTTGGGCCACCGATCCGGTTGAGTTCCAGGGCAAGTTCTACGGCGTTCCGAAGTCGTACATCAGCCAGAAGCCAGTGCAGAAGCCGCATCCGCCGATTTACCTGGCGGCGTTTGCGCCGCCGGCATTGAATCGCCTGGCGCGAATGGCGGATGGGTGGAACCCAGTCGGCATTCCCGCGGCTGGCATGGCGCAAATGTTTGATGGAATTAAGCAGACGGCGAAACAAGCGGGACGCGATCCTGCGTCTCTCGCGCTCATCGTGCGGGCGAATCTCGAGATTACACAGAAGCCCATGGGAAAGGATCGATTTATCTTTTCCGGGACCGCGGAGCAGGTCAAAGAAGATGTCGCTGCGGTGCGTGAGATCGGCGCGCACGAATTGTTCTTCGACCCGACATTCATGCC
>Ga0070741_10018391_pt1 | contig 11324 bp, 8 predicted proteins | sample Coa_R1_4_FD_66440 | JGI IMG/M metagenome (GOLD analysis project Ga0070741, IMG submission 66440) | Surface soil microbial communities from Centralia Pennsylvania, which are recovering from an underground coalmine fire - Coalmine... | ecosystem: Environmental > Terrestrial > Soil > Unclassified ...
GGCGATCTTCTACACGTCGGGGACGACGGGGAAGCCGAAGGGGGCGCGGCTCACCAACCGCGCCCTGCTGTCTCAGGTCGCCCCCGGAGCGGTCTGGCCGGCGGGTCTGCGCCGCGACGAGGCGGTGGTCGGCTTGCCCGTCGCGCACATCATGGGTTTCGTCACCCTTCTCGCACTGGCAGTGAGTGGTATTCCCGCCTATTTCCTCCCGCACTTCCGGGCAAACGCCGCCCTCGACGCCATCGAGGAGCGCCGGGCCACGGTGTTCGTCGGCGTGCCGGCCATGTACCGGCTCATGCTCGACGCCGGCGCCGAGCAGCGCGACCTCCGCTCGATCCGGCTGTGGATGTCGGGTGCCGACGTGCTGCCCGACGACCTGGCCCGCCGGTTCAAGCGCATGGGGGCCACGATCACCCTGCCGTTCATCGGCAACGTCGGCGAGGCGTCGTTCGCCGAGGGCTACGGCATGGTCGAGGTGGCGGGGGGCGTGGCGGCCAAGATCTCCCCGCCCATGATCCCCGTCGGGCTCGGCGACTTCCTCGGCTTCCCGCTCCCGCCGTATCAGCTCAAGGTGGTCGACGACGAGGGCAACGAGGTCAGCACCGGCAGTACGGGTGAGCTGTTGGTGAAGGGTCCCGGCGTGCTCGAGGGCTACCACGGCAACCCGGAGGCGACCGAGGACACCATCACCGAGGACGGCTGGCTGCGCACCGGCGACCTCGCCCGCCGCGGCCCGCTCGGCACGGTGTTCTTCGCCGGGCGAAGCAAGGACGTGATCAAGCACGGTGGCTACTCCGTGTTCGCGGTCGAGGTCGAGGCGGCGTTGCGCGAGCACCCCGCCGTGGCCGACGCCGCCGTGCTCGGAGTCGAGGACGCCCGCAAGGGCGGTGAGGTGCCGGTGGCGGCGGTGAAGCTGGCGCCGGGCGCGTCGGCGACCGAGCAGGAGCTGCTGGCGTGGGGCAGGGACCGCCTGTCCGACTACAAAGCGCCGCGGCAGGTCAAGATCGTCGACGAGTTGCCGCGCACGGGCACCGACAAGGTGCAGAAGTCGGAACTCCGGGAGTTGTTCACCACCTAACGTTTCGGCGTGGCTGACGTGCCCGCCGAACCCACGCTCGGCGACCTGGTGGAGGCGGTGGGCGTCGGCGTGCTCGAGCTGCTCGCCGCGCCCAAGGGTCTCGATGTCGCTGTCGTCGACGTGGTGATCTACGACGCCGACGACGGGCCGGTCGCCCACCCGGGCGACGTCGTGCTCGCGGTCGGTGTCGACGTGCGCCGCCCCGAGGCTCGGGACCTCGTGCACGACGCCGGCGCGGCCGGCGCGGCGGCGGTCGTCGTGAAGGCGCGCGACGCCGTCACGACGGCACTCGTCGACGCGGCCACCGACGCCGGTGTCGCCCTGCTGGCGGCCACGCCCGAGGCGGCGTGGGGCCAGCTGCACAACATCGTGCGCACGGTGATGGTGACGGCGGGGCTGGAGGGCGAACGCGGTCCCGGGGGCATGGCCGTGGGCGACCTGTTCGCGCTGGCGAACGCGGTGGCGGCCATGGTCGGCGGCCCGGTGACGATCGAAGATCCCCGGTCGAACGTGCTCGCCTACTCGAGCCTCGAGGAGGACATCGACGACGCCCGCCGGGCGACCATCCTCGGCCGGCGGGTGCCCGACGAATGGGTGCGCCGGCTCACCGAGGACGGCGTGTTCCGGCGCCTGTTCCGTGAGCGCGGCGTGGTCCGCACCGAGTACCCCGAGCTCGGCATCAAGAACCGGCTGGCGACGGCCGTGCGCGCCGGCGACGAGATCCTCGGCCTGCTGTGGGTGCAGGAGGGGGAGCGACCGCTCGGCGAGGAGGCGGAGGCGGCGCTGCTCGAGGCCGCACGCGTCGCCGCACTCCATCTGTTGCGCCACCGGTCCAGCGCCGACCTCGAACGGGGCCGCCGGGCGGAGCTGCTGCGGGCGGCCCTCGACGGGCGGGTGTCACCCGACGGGTTGGCGCCCATGCTGCAGATCGCGCCCAACGCCGGGCTGACCGTCGTCGCCTTCGAGCTGGTCGACGCCGGTGACGCAGGCGACGTCGCTGCCGTCTCGGTGCTGGCCGACCGGGCCGCCAGCCTCGTCACCCTCTACTGCGAGTCGTACCGGCGGCAGGCGGCGGCGGTGGCGATGGGCTCGCTGATCTACGTGGTCGTGCCGCTCGTCGACGGCGACGACCGGGCGCGGCTGCCCGCCCTCGCCCAGGGGGTCGTCGACCGCGCCGACGAGGCGCTGCACGCCCGTCTCCGGGCCGGCATCGGGCGCACGGTGCCCTCGGTGGCAGAGCTGCTCGCGTCGCGCCACGAGGCCGACCGCGTGCTGCGGGCCATGGCGGCGCGCCACTGGCCGGGGGCGGTGGCGACCGTCGACGAGGTGCGCGCCCACGTGGTGCTCGACCAGTTGCAGGAGCTGGCAGCCGCCGACTCCGGCCTGCGGACCGGCAAGCTCGACCTCCTGGTGGACCAGGATCGGGAACGGGGCACCGAGTACGTGGCCACGCTGCGGTCGTTCTTCGCCCACCTCGGCGACGTGCCGGCGGCGGCGAAGGCCCAGGACGTGCACGCCAACACCTTCCGCTATCGCCTGCGGCGCCTGGCCGAGGTGGCCGGCATCGACCTCGACGACCCCGTCGAGCGCCTCGTCCTGCAGCTGCAGCTCCAGTTCCTCGCCGAGTGAGGGGTTCTGGCCAGCAGATTGCACACCAGGGTGTGCAATCTGCTGGCCAAAACCGGCAGAGGGGTTTGGTCGCGTCCGACGAACGCCGTCGGGCCTGCCTTCCGTAGCCTGAGCCCGTGCCTACCGTTCGCAGCCGTCTGTCGCCCGTCGTCACTCGGGCCATGAAGCGCTTCTCGGTGCCGGGGGTGTCGATCGGGCTGATCGTCGACGGCGAGGAGCACCATCTCGCTTACGGCGTCACGAGCGTCGACAACCCGCTGCCGGTAGACGAGTCGACCCTGTTCCAGATCGGGTCGACCACCAAGACCTACACCGGGACCGTGGTCGCCATGCTCGCCGAGGCGGGCGAGCTCGATCTCGAGGCGCCCGTGACGAAGTACGTCTCCTCCTTCAAGCTGGCCGACAAGACGGCGACGGCCGACGTGAAGGTGCGGCACCTGGTGACGCACACGGCCGGGTTCCTCGGCGACCTGTTCGACGACACGGGCCGGGGCGGCGACGCGCTGGGCAAGCTGGTGCGCAAGCTGTCGAAGACGGCGGTGCAGCAGACGCCCGTCGGCACGGTGTGGTCGTACAACAACGCCGGTTTCTACGTGCTGGGCCGCATCATCGAGGAGATCACCAAGCAGCCCTACGAGGACGTCGTCAACGAGCGCATCCTCAAGCCCCTCGGCATGGACCACAGCTTCTGGTTCGCCGAGGACGTGATCACCCGCAAGGTCGCCCTCGGCCACGACACCAAGCCTGATGGCACCAACACGACCGCACGGCCGTGGGGCGTGACGCGCGGGATCAACCCCGCCGGCGGTCTGGTGTCGACCAGCGTCGACCAGATGAAGTACGCCCGCTTCCACCTCGAAGGGGGCAAGTCGGCCGACGGTACGCGCCTGCTGCCGAGGCGCGCCGTGCGGGCCATGCAGAAGCCGCTGGCGCCCGCCGGCAGCCTGGCCGACCACGTCGGCACCACGTGGCTGCTCGAGAAGGTCGACGGGGCGCGCATCGTCAAGCATGGCGGGTCGATCAACGGCCACATGTCGGAGTTCCTCATGGTCCCCGACCGCGGGTTCGCCATCACCATCCTGACCAACGGCTCACGCGGCCACGAGCTGGGCACGACGGTCCTCAACTGGGCGCTGGCCGAACTGGCCGACGTGCACCGGCCCGAGCCCGACACCCGTCCGCCGACCGCCAAGGAGCTGCAGCTCTATGCGGGCAGGTACACGATGACGCTGGCCAACGTCAGGCTCACGGCCGAGAACGGCGGCTTCGTCCTGGCCTACGAGGTCGACCCCAAGGTGCTCGAGGAGATGCCCGAGCTGGCGACCGCCCTGCCGCCGCCCATGCCCGTTGCCATGTTGCGCAAGGACTACGCCGTCGTGACCGGCGACTTCATCAAGGGCTCGCGCCTCGAGTTCATCCGCAACGGCGACGACAGCGTCGAGTGGATGCGGTTCGGCGGCCGCATCTGCAAGAAGGTCGAGTAGCCGTTTAGGGGACGGGGATGTTCCCGCTCTTGTATCGCATGCAACCGCACCCGGCGTCGTAGGCGTAGTGACGGTAGACGGCGATGCCGTCGTGCTGGCCGGGGCCGAAACGCAGCCCGAGGGATCCCGCTCCCTGGAATGAGGACCCGAGTCGCTCCACTGCGCCCATGAACCGGGTTCGGTTGATCGGACCGCTCCCGAGAGCGTTGCCGACGGCCTGGAAGAACCAGAACTGCGTGCAGATGTCGAGTCCGCCGGCTTCGGCGTTGGTGTCCGGGAAGCTGATGCCCTTCGAGCGGTAGAGGGCGACGCAGCGGCGGCGGGCGTCGTTCGAGTAGGGACCGTTGTCGAGGTTCTGCGACGGGGTGATGTCGAGCTGCGGGAGCCAACCGATGCCCATCGAACCGACCAGCTGCTGTGGCTGCACGTCGCCTGCGTCGAGGAACGTCTGCGGCCCGTTCTGCGACGTCCAGCCGTAGCGCGGGTAATAGTGCTGTGACTGCGCGTTGTTGAGGAACAGCAGGGTGAGCAGTCCGCGCTCGTCGAAGACGATGACGTGGTCGACGCCGTCCTGCCGGAACTTGAGGACCGCGCTGGAGATGGCCGCTGCGACCGCTCCCGCGTCGGAGTTGCTCTGGAGCCACGTCACGCGTCGCACGTCGGCCGCATCGGGCGCCAGTCCCACCTTCGCCAACCCCGGCACCAGCACCTGGTCGACGGCGTGGGCGAAGGTCGGGTAGTCGTACGCCACGATGCCCACCTTGGCCTTCTGCGAACGGGGTTGTCCGAGGCTGGCATCCCAGCCCCCGGCCCAACCCTCGGCGCCGAGCGCGGGTGCGAGCGCGGCGGCCGAGCGGTCGAGGTTCATCGACGCCACCTCGACGTAATACGGGAAGCGGGTGAACCTGGCGCCGTCGGAGGCCGACAGCGGCGAGTCGACGACCAGCCCGCCACGTTTGTCGAGGCAGGCCAGCAGCGGATCCCGGGCGCTGTCCATGACGGCGAACGTCTTGTGATCCTGCGTGTAGTCGTCGCACGCGGCCTGTTCCTGTGCGTCGGCCGAGGCCGTCGACGTGGCGTCGTACTCGTGCCACACGGGCACGACCTTGCGGCCGGCGAAGCCGCCGTGGGCGTTGATGTCGTCGATCAGCGCCTGCTCCTCGGCCTTCGTGTCCCCCTGGGTCACGCCGTTGGCCCCGATGGCGGCGTTGGCGGCCGACGAGTTGACCGCGTAGGCGATGCCGATGTTCACGGTCTTGGCGTCCACGCCGGGACCGTTCCCGGCCGCCGCAGTACCGGCGATGCCGGAACCATTGCTCGCCGACGCGCGGTTGGTGCTTCCTGCGCGTCGAGCCGTGGCCGAGCTCCCGCCTCCTGCCCCGGTGCCCGAAGCGATCCCGCCGGCCGGCTGATCGCCGCTCGTCGCGCCGCCGGGCACAGAGCCGGCGTCGAGCCCGGCCTCGCCGCCACCCTGCCGGGACCCGCCGGCAGCACCGCGACTACCGGTTTGGTGCACCGTGCTCCCGCAGGCAGCGGCCGTGAGCGCGAGCAGAGCGGCGACCGCTCCTCGCTGCCACACCGTTCGGCGACGCACGATGGTCATGCCGCGACGTCACCGCTGGTGTAACGCATGCAGCTGCACTCCGGCTTGTACGCCCAGTAGCGCACGGCGGCGATGCCGTCGTGGTGCGTCGCGTCGACGCGCGTCGGGATCACGGTCAATGACTCGAAGTTCGAGCCGATGCCGTTGGCCGCGGCGAGGAAGCCATCGCGGGTCAGCCCCGTCACGCGCTTCATCACGTCGCGGAAGAACCACGTGGTGGCGCAGTTGAGGTAGCCGACTCCCTGCGCGTTCTGATCGGAGAAGGTGATGCCATGGGCGCTGTAGAGCGCCATGCATTTGTGTTGCGCGGCGTTCGTGTAGGGACCGCTCTCGGACGGCGCCACGTCGAGGCTCGGTTGCCATCCGATCCCGAGGGTCCCGTTGAGTTGGCTCTTGGGGAAGGCACCCGACAGCAACAGTGCCTCTTGCCCGTTCTGGCTGTTGGCGCCGTACCGCGGGTAGTAGCGCTGGGAATCGGCGTTGTTGCCGAACAGCAGTGACAACGTGCCACTGGCCTCCAGGATGATCACGTGCGAGACCCCGTCGCTGCGGAACTTGAGCACGGCGCTGGAGATGGCGGCCGCCGTGGGCCCGAGGTCAGATTGCTTCACCGCGTACGGCACGCGGACCACATCGCCGGGGCCGGGCGCATAACCGGCGTTGGCCAACGCGGGAACCAGCACCTGGTCGACGGCATGGGCGAACGAGGGGAAGTCGAACGTGATCACGCCCACCTTGGCGCGTGCGGGCCCCGGCTGACCCGTGGCCGAGTTCCACCCCGAGAACCAGCCTTGTGCCTTGAGGGCCGGGATCTCGGCGGCTGCGACGCGGTCGAGATTCAAGGAGTTGATCTCGAAGTAGTAGGGGAACCGCCGGAACACGGCCGTGTCGGCCACGGTGAGGTTGCTGCTCACGGCCAGGACGCCCCGGTTGTTGAGGCACTGGAGCAAGGTCTCGTCGTTGCCGGCGAAGGCGACGAACACCTTGTGGTCCTGGGTGAGGTCGTCGCAGGCAGCCTGGTAGAGGTCACTGGTGGCAGCCGTGGAGGTGGCGTCGATGGCGTGGTACACGCCTACGACCTTTCGGCCGGCTATGCCTCCGTGTGCGTTGATGTCGGCGAACAGCACGTCGTAGTTGGCCTTCTCGTCGCCCTGGGAGATGCCCGCGGCGCCGATGGCGGCGTTGGCTGCGCCGCCGTTCGTCGCGTAGATGATGCCGACGTCGATCGTGGTCGCGGTGACGCCGGGTCCGAGCGAGGCGCTGCCCGCGCCGCCGCTGCTACTGCCGCGGGAACTGCCCGACCCCGAGCTGCCCGACGCCGAGCGGCCCGACGTCCCGCCACCGAAGCTGCCGGCGGCGGCGCCGCCGCCGGTCGAACCACTGGTGTCACCGAGCTCGTTGGAGCCGGTGGTGCCGTTCGTCGTCCCATTCAGGCCCGCGTCGCCGCTGGCCTGGCCGGCCCCGCCGCGCTGGCCGGTCTGCTGGATCGTGCTGCCGCATGCGGCCCCGACGAGCGCCAGCCCGGCCAGCATCGCCAGCCACCGCATTCGAGCTCCACCCCTGCCAACCACTACCACCGAGGGTAGGTGCATGGCCTGAGCGAACGTTGGTCGCCGGGGACCAACGACCCGAGTCCGAATCGGTCAGTGGGACGAAGTCAGCCGGCGGAACGCCCAGGTCATGAGCTCGTCCGGGACCTCGGCTTCGCCGTAGAGGACCCGGCGGGTGACCAGCCCGATGGCCAGCGCGTTCATCACCACGAAGAACTGGCGGGCCGGCACGGGCGGCTCGATGCCGCGGTCGCGGAGCCACGCCTCGTCGTCCGCGTGTCCCTCCCGTTCCTTGGCGGTGTTCGCCCTGATGGCGCGGCGGAGGGCGGGGTCGCGCATGGCCAGGCCCTCGAACTCCGACACGAGCGCGATCTGCTTGGCCCGCGTGCGGGCGGCGGTGCCGAGCAACGGACCGAGCCGGTCGAGGAACGACTCGAGGTCGGGGGCGTCCTCCACCTCTTGCGTGAGGTTGAGCCCCGGCGTGAGGCGGGTGAGCACCTCGACCAGCAGGTCCTCCTTCGACTCGAAGTTCGAGTAGATGGCCCCCTTGGTGAGGCCGGCCGCGGTGGCCACGGCGTCGAGGGTGATGCGGGCGAACCCCTGCTCGCGGGCGATGGCCTCGGCCGCGGTGAGGAGCCGCTCGCGCGTCTCGGCCTTCTTCTCGGCCCTGCTCAGCCTCGGGGGTGCTTGTGCCATCTGTCTCCCTTGACTGTCCCTACGATACAGCGCAGTATTCGAATACCGAGCGGTATCTGAACCGATGGAGGGGCCTGTGGCCGTCCTCGAAGTGCAACGAGTGACGAAGCGGTACCGGAAGGGGCCGCTGGCCAACGACGACATCTCGCTATCGGTCGACGCGGGGGAGGTGTTCGGGCTGCTGGGCCCTAACGGGGCCGGCAAGACCACCCTCATCGGCCAGGTGATCGGCCTCGTCGAGCCCACGTCGGGCTCGATCTCCATCGACGGCGTCGACGTGGTCACCGCCCCGGCGGTGGCGCGGCAGGCGTGCTCGTACCAACCCCAGTCGAGCGTGCCGATCGACAACCTCACGCCGCGCGAGGCGATCGAGCTGGCGGGCCGCATCCGCGGCGGCCGCCGTGAAGACGTCGTGCGGCGGGCGGACGAACTGCTCCACGCCCTCGACCTCATGGAGTGGGCGGAGAAGCGCACGCAGCTTTCCGGCGGCGTCGCCCGGCTGGTGGCGTTCTGCATGGCCGCCGTCGAGCCCGGCCGCGTCGTCATCCTCGACGAGCCGACCAACGACGTCGACCCGCTGCGGCGCAAGCTGCTGTGGGCGCAGGTGCGCGCGCTCGCCGACGACGGCGCGGCCGTGCTGCTCGTGACGCACAACGTGCTCGAGGCCGAGCGGTGCGTCGACCGCCTGGCGATCATCGACCACGGGCGCGCCCTCGCCCTCGGCACGCCGGCGGACCTCAAGGCTGCGCTGGGGGCGCCGCTGCGCCTCGAGCTGGTCCTGGAGCCAGGTGCCGACGCACCACCTGGCCCCGACTTCGCTCCGCCCCCTGTGCGCGTCGGGCGCCGCGTGTTCGTCGACGTGGCCTCGCCTGAGGTGGGCCGGGCCGTGACGTGGGCGCGCGACCTGCAGGACCGCCACGCCGTGGCCGAGTTCTCGGTGGCGCCGGCGTCGTTGGAGGACGTGTACGTGCGCCGGATCCAGCCGGCCGAGGCCGACGAGGAGGTCGAGAATGTCGCGGCGGTTGGATAGCTACCGGCTCCTGCTGCGCTGGCAGTACCTGCGCTTTCGGTCGTTCCTGCCGATGCTCGTGATCATCCAGGTGCTGCTGGCGGTCGGGGTGGTCTACGGGTTGGCGTTCCTGCTCCCGCACATCGACCGGGCCACCGCTCTCTACCTCGCCACCGGGGCACCGACGCTCACGTTGCTCATCCTCGGTCTCAACGTCGTGCCCCAGGAGGTGAGCCAGGGCCGGGTGGCGGGGAGGTACGCGTTCTTCAGCGCCCAGCCCGTTCCCCGGCTGGCGCCGCTGGCCGCCGAGGTGTCGTTCTGGTTGCTGGTGCAGCTCCCCGGCACCGCGCTGGCGCTGCTGGTCGCGTCGCTGCGGTTCCACATCGGCCTGCACGTCGGCCTGTCGGTCATCCCGGCCGTGCTACTCGTTGCTCTGTCGGGCGCGTCGGTGGGCTACGCCATGGCGGCGACGCTGGCACCCAACATCACCAACCAGGTCACGTCGTTCCTCAGCCTGTTGATCCTGTTGTTCTCGCCCATCAACTTCCCCGCCAGCCGCCTGCCGGTCGGTGCCCGCATCGTGCACCGCATCCTGCCGGTGCAGTACATGGCCGACGTGATCAGGGGGAGCCTCACCGGGAAGTGGGCCGACTCGGCGGCGCTGGCCTTCAGCGTCGTCGGTGTGTGGTGCGCCGCCGGGCTGGCGTTGAGCTACCGGGCGGCGATCAGGCGGCAATGATGCAGGCCGTGGCGGTGGCCGACGACCTGGCGGCGGTGTTCCGGTCGGCGGGAGCGCGCGGCTTCATGCATGCCCGGCCCGTCGACGACGGCAGCGGGGAGGTGGGTGTCGACGCCGACGCGCCGGTGGTGACGGCATCGGTGTTCAAGGTGCCGGTGCTACTCGAGCTGGCCCGTCAGGCCGCCGCCGGCGAAATCGACCTCACCGAGCGGGTGGTGGTGCCGGCGTCGCGCCGGACGGCGGGACCGACCGGGCTGTCGGTGATGCTCGACGACGTCGAGGTGAGCTGGCGCGACCTCGCCTTCTTCATGATGAGCGTGAGCGACAACACGGCCACCGACGTGATCATGGAGCGCGTCGGTGTCGACCGCATCGCCGCCACGCTGTTGGCACTCGGGTTGGGCGACACCGCGGTCGACCAGGACTGCGCCGCCCTGCTGGCCGAGCTGGCCGGCGACCTCGGCATCGACCTTGCCGGCGAGGAGCCGGCCGCGTTCACGGATCTCGACCCGGCCAGGGTGGCCGCGGCCCGCGCCCTCAACGCGCCGCGGACCAACCGCACGACGCCGCGGGAGATGACGCAGCTGCTGTCGTTGATCTGGACCGACCAAGCCGGACTGCCGGAGGCGTGCGCCGAAGTGCGCCGCATCATGGGGCTGCAGGTGTGGCCGCACCGCCTGTCGTCCGGCTTCCCCGACGGCGTGGCGGTCGCCGGCAAGACCGGCACTCTCCCGGGCATTCGCAACGAGGCCGGCGTGGTGACCTACCCCGACGGCCGCAGCTACGCCGTGGCCGTGTTCACCGTCGCCGACTCGCTGGCGTCACAGCAGCCGGCCGTCGACGCCGCCATCGGCCATGCCGCCCGCCTCGCCGTCGACTCCATGCGAACTGTCAGCTGAAACGCGACCTATACGTCGCGATTCCGCTGACAGTTCGCTTGGGGGTCAGGCGGGCGTGGCCTGGGGGGCGTTGCTGGTGCGGGTGGCGAGGCGGCCGCCGAGGTGGACGGCCTGGATGTCGCCATCGGCGCCGCGGACGAAGTAGCCCTTCATGCCCTTGGCCGGACCCTCGGCGACGACGTAGCGGTCACCGTCGCCGTCGAGCAGGCCCAGCGGGATGGGCGGCTGCTCGGGGATGTCCTCGCCCGCCTCCTGGAGGGCGGCGGCCATCTCCGGCTTGATCTCGACGTCGACCCACAGCCAGCCTTCGCGCGCGGTGATGTCGGCCATGGCGGCGATGGTCTCGTAGCGGCCGGTGTACTGCTCGAGCTTGGCGTCGGGGAGCTTGACCGGCTCGGGGTCGGTCTCGATCACGCCCAGGTACTGCTCCAGCACCCAGCGCAGGATCTCCTCCTGGAGCACCGGGCCGTTGGGGCCGCAGTTCGTCAGGATGGCGAAGCCGAAGTCCTTCTCGGGCACGGTGACGAAGTCGGAGTGCTGACCGTTCATGGTGCCGCCGTGGCCGACGAGACGGACGCCGTCGACGTCGCGCATGAGCCAGCTGATGCCGACGTAGTCGCCCAGGGCGCTGCCCTTC
>Ga0070741_10018392_pt1 | contig 11324 bp, 14 predicted proteins | sample Coa_R1_4_FD_66440 | JGI IMG/M metagenome (GOLD analysis project Ga0070741, IMG submission 66440) | Surface soil microbial communities from Centralia Pennsylvania, which are recovering from an underground coalmine fire - Coalmine... | ecosystem: Environmental > Terrestrial > Soil > Unclassified ...
GGAAGATCGTGCCCTCGGCGATGCCGGCAGCGTCGGCGATCTGGCGGGTCGTCACCCGCTCGCCGTACTCGAGGACCAACGGAAGGGCGGCGTCGACGATCATCTCCCGACGTGCCTCAGGCGCCATGGGCGCGGCACGCCCACTGCGTTCGACGACGGGGGGCCTCACCCCGCCATTGTGACATGAGTGCGGACTCACTCACAAACATGAGAAGCCGACCGGGGAACTACGTTGCGGGCCAGTGCCTGAGATGTCCCGGTCCGCGCAGCTGTTCTGTCGCAGCGCGCCGTGGCGGCTGGTCGCCGGCCGGGTCGTGCTGCCGTGGGCGCTGCAGGGCGCGAAGCCGCAGGGCGACGTGCTCGAGATCGGTTGCGGCAGCGGCGCCATGGCCGCCGAGGTCCTGCGTCGTCACCCCGACGTGCGGATGACGGCGACCGACTACGACGAGTCGATGGTGGTGGCGGCGCGGGCACGGCTTTCGCCATTCGGGGGCCGCGCCGTCGTGCGGCAGGCCGACGCCACCGCCCTGCCGTTCGAGGACGCGTCGTTCGACCTGGTGCTGTCGTTCGTCATGCTGCACCACGTGGTGAGGTGGGAGGCGGCGGTGGGCGAGCTGGTGCGCGTGCTTCGGCCCGGCGGCCGCGTCGTCGGCTACGACCTGTTCGGCGACGGCGGCGGTCGCATCCTCCACCGCCCGGGTCACGCGCACGACCACGATCACGATCACACCAACGAGGTGCGCCTGATGCGCCGGGCCGAGCTGCAGACGGCCCTCGCCGACCTCCCGGTCGAGGAGGCCGTGATCCGGCCGATCCTGGGCGGGACGGTCGCACGCTTCCGGGCCCGCAAGGCGGGCTGACAATGCAGTGGCCGCCGGGGTTCATGTGGGGCACCGGCGCGTCCTCGACGCAGTGCGAGGGAGCGGCGCCCGCGTCCGATTGGCTGGAATGGGAGCGCGCCGGGCACGCGCCCGTCTCGGGTGACGGCAACGGGTTCGGCACCAGGTACGCGGGGGACTTCGCCCTGCTCGCAGACTTGGGGCTGACGCACCACCGGCTCTCGATCGAGTGGGCCCGCATCGAGCCCGAGCTGGGCCGTCGCGACGCGAGCGAGGTGGCGCGCTACCGCGACATCCTCGAGGCGGCGCGCCATGCCGGCGTCAACCCGTGGGTGGCCTGCACCACTTCACTCTGCCGGCGTGGTTCACTGACGCCGGCGGCTTCCTCACCGACGAGAAACGTGAGCACTGGACGCGGCACGTCGAGTACATGGCCGAGACGTTCGGCGACCTCGCCTACGGCTGGCAGCCGGTCAACGAGACGAACTACTACGCCCGCGCTGCGTTCCGCGGCGGCGGCTGGCCGCCGGGTCACAACGACAGGGACGAAGCGACCCGCGCCGCGGTGGCCATCCACCTGGCCGCCGCCGAGGCAGCTGCCCGGCTCCGGCAGACGGGCCGGCCGGTGGCGTCGATCTTCGGCCTGTCGGCCGCGGTAGCTCACGACGACGACCCGGCCACCCTGGCGTTCGTCGACCGGTTCTACGCCGCCAACTGGAACCCCGGCCTCGGGTTGTTCCGCGACGGGGTGCTGGCGGTGCCGAACGCGCCGGTGGTCGAGCGCCCCGACCTGGCCGGCTGCTTCGACCTGATCGGGTTCTCGTACTACGCCACCTTCGGCGCGGCCGCGGGGCGGGCCGCGCTCCACCCGCCGGACGCGCCGGTCTCGCCCCTCGGTTACGGCATCTGGGCGGGTGGTCTCGGGCTCGTGCTCGACCGCCTGGCGGCCGAGGTGCCGGGCACCCCGCTGCTCGTGGCCGAGTACGGCGTCGGCACTGACGACGACGAGTTCCGCGCTGCGTACCTGCTGCACGGGATCGACGAGACCGCGGCGGCGATGGCGCGTGGCATCGACGTCCGTGGCTTCTTCCACTGGACGGCCGTCGACAACTACGAGTGGCTGCACGGCTACGACGTCGCCTTCGGCATCATCGACCGCGACAGGAATGTGCGCGCCAGCGCGCGGGTCCTGGGCTCCCGCTAAACCGCCGCCTTCGACAACGAGACTGAAAGCAACGGCGAGAAACCGATGGCGCCGTAGACGATCACGTGGAACCACCGGAGCTCGAGGCGCCGGTACCAGCCCGGTTTCGCCGCCGACGCCCAGAGGCCGACGAGCATGGCGCCGCCGTTGAGGGCGGCGTGCGCGAACAGGAGCGCCCGGGCCGAGGAGCCGAGCGCGGACAAGGCCGCCAGTGCGGTCATGGTTGAAGATCCCTTTCCGTCGTGGGGACGCGGCGGGTCCGCGTCCGTGTCGCTCTGCTGACGAGTCAGTGCGACGGGACGGGTGGAGCGCGGGATCCGCGGACGGCGAGAAGTGGCCGCCGGGGTGAGGCGTCGGTGCGCAGCGCCGACCGCCTGCTGGCCGCCACGCCGGCGATGACGCCGGCCGCGACGAGGAGGAAGATCGGGAGCTGGGTGGTGCGGGAGGTGGGGCCGTCGGGACGGCGCCCGTCGAACAGCTCCTGATCGGCGGATCGCGGCGCCAGGGTGGCGAACAGGCCGTCGTGGGACGCGGCGAACGATCCCGCCCTCGCCCTCGCGGTCGCGACGGCTGGCGACTGCGTGGCCGTGCCGGTCAGGTGCAGGATCGCCAGGCCGCCGACGGCGGCCACGGCGACCGCAGCCAGGACAGCGGCGCGACGGATGCGGAGGGTGGAGCGCAGGCCGGCGACCCTATCGGCCTGCGGGCTCGGGACCGACATTTGCGTGTCGTGAGAGCAAGATCGGCCGCTCGCGTCCGTTCCCCTGTGGGCTCGGGAGCTGGGATCGATGCGGGAACGCAGTGTGCACTTCGCACCGTGGGTGTTGCGGCTGTTCGGCCGCCCCGTCGTCGCGTCCCAGAAGGTGGCCGGCTCGTTCGTGGTGGCCGGGCGGGGGCGCAGGTTCGCGGTGCGCAAACACGGGCGGCACGGGGTGTATCTGCGCCTGGTGCTCGAGTGCCCGAAGTGCGGGCGCAGCCACCTCGAGCGCCAGCAGATGATCAGGACACGGCGGGACATTCGCGCCGCCATCGGCCAGGACACGTCGCAGCCGTGTCCGGATTGCGCGGCGGCGATCGTCTCCTAGGCTCGGGTGGTATGTCCGATCAGCTCGTACTGAAGGACCCCATCAACAAGCAGCCGCTCACGATCACCACGATCAAGAAGACCGACCTGGAAGTGGTCGGCCACCAACGCAAGCCCCGACCGGCGCACCTCAAGGCGCTGACGGCGTCGATGCAGCGCATGGGCTTCATCACGCCGCTCGTCGCCGTGGAGCGGGACGGGAAGTACGTCGTCATCGACGGCCAGCACCGCTTCACGGCGGGCTCCGAGCTCGGGGTGAAGGAGTTCCCGGTCGTCGTCGTGCCCGAGAAACTGGCGCGGCGCATGATGAGCCTCAACGTCGAGCAGAGCCTCAACATCCGTGAGCGGGCGACGATCGCGCTGTCGATCTACCGCGAGATGCTCGAGGAGTCACCCACCAAGAAGGAGGACGACGGCGACGTCGTCGACATCCTCGAGCACGCGCACGTCGTCACGCTCGGTCTCGCTTACGAAGGCAACGGCCGGTTGGCCGGCAGCGCTTTCGAGCCCATCCTCAAGAACTGTGACGGGTTCCTCTCGCAGCCGCTGAGTTCGGCCTACGAGGCGCGGCAGGGGCGGGCCGAGAGTCTCCTCGAAGCAGCCACGCGGGTGAAGGCGGTCGAGGACGCCCTCAAGGAGAAGGGCCAGTGGCACTCCATGGCCCGCTACCAGATCATCAGCTTCGCCAACCCGGCCAAGCGGGCACGGAAGACAGCCGACTTCGACAAGACGTTCGCCAAGTTCCTGGCGACGCTCGAAGAGCTGGCCGCGTCGCCGCAGAAGGCGCTGCGGGAGAAGGTCGAGGAGGAGTAGGCAGAGGAGCCGTCAGACGCGTCGGGGTGGCGACGGGCGCGCGTCGCTCACGCGTGATCGGGTAGCACGCGAACCCGATGACGGCCGCGCACAGGTGGCCGATGTCGGTGAAGTCGCCGCCCCATGCCGAGAAGGTCAGCCGGCCGACGAGGAACAGCGCGACCGGCAGGCGCCACCTGCGGGGCAGGCGGTAGACCAACACCGCGGCCACGGCGTAGAAGCCGTAACTCACGCCGACGTCGATGTCGTTCACGAGCGCGGGGTTGGTGTGGCCGCCGTGGGTGACGACCCAGATGCCGGCGGCGGTGACGAGCGTGGCGCCGACGTGACCGGCGACGAACACCGCCAGCCAACGGGCCGTGCCCAGCCACCGCTCGGCGGGGGCGAGCACGAGGGCGAAGCCCAGCACCAGGCCGATCAGGCTGCCGCCCTGGAGCCAGAAGGCGCTCGACACGAGCACCCCGAGCGGCCTGTGGAGCAGGTTCGTGAGATTGGTGCTCTGTTGCCGGAGCAGGTGGTCGGCCAGGCGCGAGTTCGCCAGGCTGATGGTGAGCGTCGTCACGGCCAGTGTGCACAGGTAGATGGCCGTGCCAGGCACGGAGTGCAGGTACCGCGAGATCGTCCTCGCCATGAAGTGGAGTGTCGCAACCCCGCCTTCGCGGTCCCTGATTGTGGCCTGGGAACAGCCTGTGTAGGCCCGATGCCACCATGGGGGTAGGTTCACCTCATGACCGGGATCGCCATCATCACGGAGGCCTGCATCGACACCAAGGACAGGGCGTGCGTCGACGTGTGCCCGGTCCAGTGCATCTACGAGTACGACCCCCAGAAGAACATCCTGTTCTCGGAGGAGCAGGCGGGCAGCGGCGTGACCGAGAACACCCACACGCCCAACCCCGACAACATCGCCGTGTTCGGCGACAGCATCCTCTACGTCAACCTCGACGAGTGCACGTCGTGCACCAACTGCTACCAGCCCGACGTGTGCCCGGTCGGAGCGATCTACTCCGAGGAGCACGTCCCCAACGGGTCGACGATCACGAAGTACAACTCGACCGACCCCAACAAGGGTCACGACCACACCTTCTTCATCCAGCTCAGTCGCGACGTCTTCGCCGACTAGCGGTGGACGTCGCCGGGCTGCTGCTCGAGCTCTATGACCGGCTGCCGCCGCTGGTGCGGGACGCGGTGGAAGGGCTCACGCCGGAGCAACTGGTCGTCCAGCCGGCGCCGGGCGCCAACACCATCGGCTGGCTGATCTGGCACGTGGCGCGCGTGGAGGACGACCACATCGGCGATGTCATGGGCGCCCGTCAGCTGTGGGCCGACGGTGACTGGGCGTCGCGGTTCGGGCTCGAACCCGACACGTCCAACGTCGGCTACGGCAACTCCGCCGAGGAGATGGGGCGCGTGCGCCCTGAGAGTGCGGCGGCGCTGGTCGAGTACTTCGACGCCGTGCACGCCCGCACGGTCGAGTGGTTGGCGAGGCTGACGCCCGACGACCTCGACCGGGTGGTCGACACCCGCTGGGACCCGCCGGTGACGCTGGGCGTGCGGCTGGTGAGCGTCGCCGACGACAGCCTCCAGCACGTCGGCCAAGCCGCCTACGTGCGCGGGTCGCTGCTGTCGCCTGGGTAGCGTCGGCGAATGGAGAGCGGGGGGACAGCGACCGCAGTGGACTCTCGTGTTCGTTCGCTCGCGGCGCTGTACTTCGGCGGCCATGCCGTCGTCGACCTTGCCTGGTGGCTCGTCGTCGCGACCGTGGGATCGATTCGCGGGCGGTTCGAGTTGGATCCAGCCCATCACCGGGTGCTCGACGGCTTCTTCGTGCCGGACATGGTCATGCTGGGAGCTCTCTCGTGTCTGGTCGCGATCGGGATCCACCGTCGCTGGCGCGGTGGTGTGGTGTTGGCTGCGGTCGTGACCGGCGGCTCCGCCTACGTGACGCTGTATCTGGCCGGATGGATCGCCCGCGGCGGGCACGGCTGGATGGGTGTCGTCGCCATGACCACCGAGACGGCGCTGATGGCGATCTTCGTGGCGGCGCTCGCCCGGGCGCCTCAGGCGACGCCGGCGACCGCGGCCTGATCCGCCGCTTCGGCGTGGCGGCGGTAGGCCCACCCGGGGCCGCGCACGACGAATGAGAGGCGGTCCTTCCAGTTGGTCGAGCTGGCGACGTCTCGGATCATGTCGCGATGCTCGTGGCTGGCGATGCGCAGCGGGTTGTAGGTGTTGATGTTCTTGGTGAGGCCGTAGACGACGTTCTCGTCCTCGCGCTCGAACGTGCCGAACAGCCGGTCCCACACGATGAGGATGCTGCCGTGGTTGCGGTCGATGTACTGGCTGTTCATCCCGTGGTGCACGCGGTGGTGCGATGGGGTGTTCAAGACCTCTTCGGCCGCGCCGAGGCGGCGGATGGTGTCGGTGTGGATCCAGTACTGGTAGAGCAGGTTGACGCCGCGCGCCTGGGCGATGAGGTTCGGCCGCACGCCGCCCCGGGCCAGCAGGCCGTAGGGGAGGAACACGCCGAACACGTCAGCCACGGGCTGGCGCAGCGCGGTGGACAGGTTGTAGCGCTCGCTGGAGTGGTGCACGACGTGGATCGCCCACAGGGCGCGCACCTCGTGCATGAAGCGGTGGTTCCAGTAGTAGATGAAGTCCCACCCGCCGATGGCGGCCGTCCAGCCGAGCAGTCCGCCGCCGAGGTCGCGGCCCTTGTTCTTCGCCCACATGTTGGTGGGGGAGAGGCGGTCGCTCACGGTCGTGCCGACGGCGAGGCCGCCGGCCGCGATCGCCACTGGCCCACCGATGCGAGCGACGCGTCGAGCGGCGCGGCCGAGGCGACCTTCACGCTTGCTCAGCCGGTCGGCGATGGTCGTGGCGACGGTCGCGCCGATGGCTGTACGGACGAGCACGTTGGGGAAGCGACCCTTGCCGGGGATGACCCGCTTGACGAGCGCGGCGGCCGCGAACGGCGCCAGCAGGCTGCCCACGCCCATGGCGAGACTCGCGACCGTGTCGTCCCTCGTGTAGTCGGCCGCCGTCGGGCCGCTGCGCTGCGCACGCGTGCCGAGGTAGCGCCGCTCGGCCTCCATGGACCCGAAGTAGAACGGCACGGCCGCGACCGTGAGATCGATCACGACGCGAGGTTCTACACGCGGCGCTCGGCTGCCTGCTTCTCGATCGTCACGGAACTGCAACGCCGTCGTCACCGGATGGGAACAGACGTTCGATAGAGTGTGAGTTGCTAGGCAGGAAGCCTCGAGAATCGGGCTGACGGTTCTCCCTCTGACTTGCTGGCACCGCGGCGTGGGCGGTGGGGAGGAGGTTGTGGGTTGCACCCCGGGGAAGCGGCCAAGTCGCTGCGAACAGCGCTGCTGTCTCTGCGTCCCGACGCGCTGTCGGGACGTGAGTGCGCGTCCCTGGCCGAGGACCTGGCCCGCACCGCCAAGGCATGTGACGCAGCTGCGGCGTCGCTCGCTGCCTGGGCGTCCGACCGCGGCGCCTACCGCGAGAAGGGCTTCACCGACGGAGCCGAGTGGTTCGCCCGAGCGTCGGGGTCATCGCCGACCGCGGCAAAGGCGGCGATGGAGACTGCCTGGGCCGTGGAGGAGTGTCCGCAGACCAAGGCGGCGGTCGTCGCAGGCGAGGTGTCCCTCGAGCAGGCGGGCATCATCGCCAAGACGGAGTTCGCCGTGCCCGGCTCCGAGTCGCAGTTGCTCGACGTGGCCAAGAGCTCTTCCCTGCGCTCACTGAAGGACACGGCGCGTGACACGCGACTGGGCTCGATGGACGCCGACGAGCTCTACCGCCGCCAGCGCGGGGCGAGATGCTTCCGGCACTGGACCGACGACCTGGGCATGGTGCGGGGCACCTTCGCGTTCACTCCCGAGGTGGGGGTGCCGATCGTGAACGGCGTCGACGCCGACGCCGACCGGCTGCGCAAGGCAGCAAAGAGAGTTGGCGAGCCCGAGGCGTGGGAGGCCTACGCGGCCGACGCTCTCGCAGCGCGCCTGCAGGGCGGGGGTGGGAAGAAGTCAGCCCGGCCCGAGCTGGTGTTGGTTGCAGATCTCAACGCACTGCGCCGCGGCCACGCGCACGACGGCGAGCCGTGCCACGTGATCGGCGGCGGGCCGATCCCGGTCGACGTGGTGCGCCAGCTGTCGGCCGATGCTTTCATCAAGGCGGTATTGCACGACGGCGTGGATGTGCTGCGAGTGAAGCACTTCGGTCGCCGTATCAAGGCCGAGCTGCGCACCGCGTTGGAGCTCGGCCCCGCGCCGTTGTTCCCGGGAAAGACCTGTTGTGAGCCCGGCTGCGGGCGGCAGTACAACCTCGAGTGGGACCACGTCGATCCCGTGGCCAACGGCGGCGCGACGACGCACGCAAACCTCAAACCACGGTGCTGGCCCCATCACCGCGACAAGACCGAGCGCGACCGGAAGGCCGGGCTGTTCGGGCCGCACGGGTCCGCCGAGCGTGGGCCGCCATAGCGACGCCTCGTCGCTAGCTTCGGGGGCGTGGATCACGAGCGGTGTGACGCGTGTGGATTCGACGGGGGGCGGTATGACGATGCGGCGTTGCTGCAATCGATCCGCGACCTCGGCCCGCGGTGGCGGGGGCTGATCGGGGGCGCGGGAGAGGAGTTACGCGTGCGACCAGGCGAAGGGGTGTGGTCGGCGCTGGAGTACGCGGCGCACAGCCGGGACATCACCGTGCTCCATGCCGGCGGGGTGGAGCTGGCCCTCACCGGGGAGGAGCCGACGTTTCCGCCGTTCCCCGATGACGCGGTCGACGCTGCAGCCGTGGGGTACGCCGACCTCGACCCCGCGGACGTGCTGGAGGCCCTTGATGCAGGGGCGACGCCGATGGCGGGGGCAGCCGAGGAGGCCGGGCCGGACACCTGGACCCGGGGTCTGACCATCGGCGACACCCGCAACGACGTCCGCCGGATGCTCGAGCACGCCCTGCACGACTCGGTCCACCACGTGGACGACGTGGAGCGGGGCCTGGCGCAGCTGAGGGCAGAGACTTCCCCGTGACACGAGTGTCAGATATGCTGCTCTGAACTCGACGAGGGGAGTCCGATGCACGTCGGCATGGCTGTCTTCTTTCAGGCCTCAGAGGAACGCGCTGACCACGAGGTCTACCGCGACGACCTGATGCTGGCCGACCTGGCCGAGCCGCTGGGCTTCGAGTCGATCTGGGGCGTGGAGCACCACTTCACCGACTACACGATGTGCCCCGACGTGCTGCAGTTCCTCACCTACATGGCCGGCCGCACCAAGAACGTGCAGCTGGGCTCGATGGTCGTGGTGCTGCCATGGCACGACCCCGTGCGGGTGGCCGAGGAGATGGCGATGCTCGACGCCCTGTCGGGTGGCCGCTACGTCCTCGGCATCGGGCGGGGCCTGGGGCGCATCGAGTTCGAGGGCTTCCGCGTGCCGATGGACGAGTCGCGGGAGCGGTTCGTCGAGGCGGCCGAGATGATCCTCAACGGGCTCGAGAACGGCTACGTGAAGTACGACGGCGAGTACTACCAGCAGCCCGAGCGCGAAATTCGGCCCCGCCCCTTCAAGACCTTCAAGGGCCGCTCGTACGCAGCGGCGGTGTCGCCGGAGTCGAGCAAGATCATGGCCGAGCTCGGCGTCGGCATCCTGATCATCCCCCAGAAGCCGTGGGAGTCGATGATGGCCGAGCTGGGCAGCTACAAGGAGCTGTTCCGCGAGGTCAACGGTCACGACGCGCCGCCCACGATCACGGCCGGCTGGATCTTCTGCGACGAGGACGCGGACCGGGCCAAGGAGCTCGGCAGGAAGTACGTCGGCGGCTACTACGAGACGGTCCTCAAGCACTACGAACTCGCGGGCGATCACCTGCAGAACACCAAGGGCTACGAGTTCTACGGCCAGATGTCGAAGGCGATGAACAAGTATGGCGAACAGAGCGCTATCGACTTCTTCTGCGACCTGCAGGTCATCGGCACGCCCGACCAGTGCTTCGAGAAGATCATGGACATCCGCAACATGGTCGGCAGCGACGCCTTCGTCACCGTGGCCGACTACGCCGACATGCCCATCAAGGAGGCGGAGCGCAACCTGCGCCTGTTCGCCGAGAAGGTCAAGCCCCGCCTGCAGGCCCTCGAACCCCTGAAGTAACTAGGCGGCGACGCCGACGTTCATGAGGCGGGCCAGGTTGCCGCCCATGATCTTGGCGACGTCTTCGTGGGGCAGGCCCTCGAGGTCGTCGACGTACTGGAGCGGGTCGGCGAGGCCCTCGGGGTGCGGGAAGTCGGAGCCGAACAGCACGTGGTCGGAGCCGAGCAGCTCGACCAGGCCGGCGACGTCCTCCTCGTGGAACGGGTGCACGTAGATGTTGCGCTTGAACGTCTCGACCGGGTCCTCCATGAACTCCTGGGGCATCATCCGGTAGGTCTCGCCCAGGCTGTGCAGCAGCGGCCGCACGAACCCACTGCCGTTCTCGATCGGCGCGATCTTCAGCGTCGGGAACCGCGACAACGCGCCGTGGCAGATCATGGCCGCCATGGCGTCCTCGATGGCCCGGTGCGCCATCGACGTGGCGCGGAAGGCGCTGGGCTTGAACGGCCGGAACTCGCCCAGGCCCTCCCAGTCGTCGACGTAGCGCGCGTAACCGCTGTCGGACGCGTGCATGCCGACGAGGATGTCGGCGTCGACCACCCGCTGCCAGAACGGATCGAACTCGGGGAAGCCGGGGGAACGGGTCTTGCCGTTGATGCCGGGCACCGGCGCGGGCCGGATGAGCACGACCTTCGCACCCCGCTCGAGGCACCACTCCAGCTCCTCGATGGCACGGTCGACGATCGGCAGGGTGATGACCGGCGTGGGGAAGATGCGGTCGTTGTAGTTGAACGTCCACGTCTCGTACATCCACTGGTTGAGGGCGTGGATCACCTCGTGGGTGACGACCACGTCGTCACGCATGCGCTCCTCGACCAGGCTGGCGAGGGTGGGGAACATCAGCGACCGGTCGACGCCGAGCTCGTCCATCAGCTCGAGGCGGGGCGCCGGCTCGCGGAAGGCGGGGATGGCGCGCATCGGCTCGCCGACCAGCTCGCGGTACGACTTGCCCTCGGGGTTGCCGTTGCGGAAGTACTCCTCCTGGGCGCCCGGACGCGCCACCACGTCGAAGGTGGGGTTGGGGATGTACTCGCTGATCTGACCCTTGACGGCGATCTTGGTGCGGCCCCGCACCTGCACGTACTCGATCACGCCCTTGAGGTGCTTGGGGAGGAACTTGGTGAGGGCGTCCTCCGTCTCGTACATGTGGTTGTCGGCGTCGAAGATCTCGAAGTCGATCGTGCGCGAGGGTGCCATGGCACCGAATCTACGGCGTTTCTGACACC
>Ga0070741_10018394_pt1 | contig 11324 bp, 8 predicted proteins | sample Coa_R1_4_FD_66440 | JGI IMG/M metagenome (GOLD analysis project Ga0070741, IMG submission 66440) | Surface soil microbial communities from Centralia Pennsylvania, which are recovering from an underground coalmine fire - Coalmine... | ecosystem: Environmental > Terrestrial > Soil > Unclassified ...
CCCAGGGCTTGGTGACGAAATCCGCCGCTCCCTTCTTCATCGCCTCGACGGCAAGCTCAACCCCGCTATGGGCAGTGATGAGCACGACCACGGCATGAGGATCGAGCGTCAACACTCGCTCGAGATACCCGAGTCCTTCCGCCCCGCTGTCCGCGCCAGCGGCGAAGTTCAGGTCCAGCAACAGAACGTCGAAAGCATTCTGTCGAACTCGCTCAGGGAGTTGCTCTGGGTCGGATGACAGCTCCACCGAAGCGAAGTGACGCTTCAAGAGCAGACGGGCGGCAACCAGGATGTCCTGCTCGTCGTCGACCACGAGGATGCGGGCTGGGCTCAAGGGTGCGGCAGACATACTGTCCGGATTCGAACAGGTGTTCGGTCGATTGTCCACAATCGAACACAGGATTCTTGCCATTGAGCGCATAGCTTCTTGAAACAAAAGGAATTTTGGAATGGCATAGGCGTTGCACCGCCGGTGAGGTGAACCGCTATGACGTCAGGATGGAGCGGCCGACAGAGGCCAGATGGCAGGCGCCGCACCCAGGTGCCGGACTGGATCGGCCCCTGCCCCGACCGCCGCTATGGCGCAGGTACGGGTTGCCCGCTCTTGCAGTTGTCCTTGCGGTCGGCATCGCACTTTGGCTGCTCGGGATTGCAAGGGAGCGCGTCATTCGCGTACCGGCAGACCGACTGAGTGTTGGGACCGTGAAGAGTGGAGCCTTCGATGACTTCATCGCGGTACGCGCGACAGCGGCGCCCTACGTCACTCGCTATTTGACGGCGGAGCAGGGCGGCGCGGTGGAGCAAGTGCTGGTGGAGGACGGCGCAAGCGTCAAAGCCGGCCAGCCGCTGATCATTCTCGCCAACGCGGCATTGCAGCTCCAGGTGGCTTCGCGTGAGGCGGATGTCGCGAATCAGATCAATGCGTTGGAGAACACCAGGCTACAGTTGGAGGATGCACGCTTCAGGTACGAGCACGACCTGCTCGACATCGAGCACCAGATCAGCCGGCTCAAAGGCGATGTCGCGCGGGACAAGATTCTGCTCGACGGCAACGCCATCGCGCCGTCGCTGTACCAGCAGGAAGAGGAGGAGTATGCCTACGAGGTGAAACTCCGCGATGCGACCGTTGCCTCCCGCGATGCCCAACGAGCGGTGCGTTTGCGAGAGCTTGCGCAGCTTCGTGAAACGCTGGCGCGGTTGAACGAAAGTATCGTCTCCGCCAAGGCGAGCCTCGACGGACTCACCATCCGCGCGCCGACCGATGGCCAATTGACCGCGCTCGATGCGGAGGTCGGTCAGACCAAGGCGCAGGGTGCCGTACTGGGTCAGGTGGATTCGTTGGATCGCTTCAAGCTCACCGCGCAGATCGACGAGTTCTATCTCGGACGGGTCGTGCTCGGGCAACTCGCCCAATTCAACATTGACGAGCGCGACTATAGCGCGCGCGTCGCCAAGATCTACCCGCAGATCGCCAACGGCACCTTCAGGGTCGATCTCGAGCTCGGCGACCCGACGCCCCAGGGCGTGCACACAGGCCAGGCCGTCGACATCAGGCTGCGGCTCGGAGGCGCGTCCAGGGCGTTGCTCCTCCCGAACGGACCTTTCTATCAGGATACCGGCGGCCGCTGGGTATTCGTGATATCAGCCGACGAACATCACGCCACGCGACGGAACGTGCGCCTGGGCCGCCGCAATCCGGAGTCCATTGAAGTCATAGAAGGCCTCAATCGGGGCGAGCGCGTGATCGTTTCGAGCTACGCGGCCTTTCAGAAATTCGAGCGAATCGATATTGAAGCTCCCTGAATACAACCGGTCAACCGATGCTCAAACTAAAACATCTCACCAAGATCTACCGGACCAGCGAAGTCGAAACGACCGCGCTGCGCGATGTCGACCTGCACATTGCCGCCGGTGAGTTCGTCGCGATCATGGGTCCTTCCGGGTGCGGCAAATCCACGCTCCTCAATATCATGGGCATGATCGATAGTCCCTCCAGCGGTGAGTACCGGTTCGGCGAGCAAGACATCACCCACTGGTCCGAGCCTCGGCTCGCGCAATTGCGCAAGAGCGCGGTCGGATTCATCTTTCAGAGCTTCAACCTCGTTGACGATCTGAACGTGTTCGAGAACGTCGAGGTCGCGCTGCTCTATCACCGCGATATCTCATCGCGTGAGCGCAAGGTACGCGTGCAAGAGGCTCTGGAGCGGATGAAGATCGCCCACAGGGCCCGCCACTGGCCGCAGCAGTTGTCCGGCGGCCAGCAGCAGCGGACGGCAATCGCGCGCGCCGTGGTCTCCCGGCCGAAGCTGATCCTCGCCGACGAGCCTACGGGTAATCTCGACTCCGCCACCGGAGAGGAGGTCATGCAGCTCCTTACAGAGCTCAATGCCGAGGGTACAACCGTCGTCATGGTCACTCACTCGCTCCCGCATGCCGAGTACGCGCATCGCATCGTCAATCTCCTCGATGGCGCGATCGTCTCGGAAAACGTTCGCCGGATCGCCTGAAGAGCACTGTCACATGCTTCGCCATTACCTGGTTACGGCATTGCGCACGCTTGCGAGACACAAGCTCTACGCGTTGCTCAACATTGTTGGTTTCGCAATTGGGCTGGCCTGCACGGCCCTCATCGTTCTGTATGTCCGGGACGAGCTCTCTTACGACGACTGGATCCCGGGGACCGAGCGCCTCTATCGTCTCGAAGCTTCGATCCAGCCGCCCGGTCGCGAGCCGATCCGGGCGGCGATGGCCGCTTTCCCCGTGGTCAAGTTGGTTCAGGACCATTTCCCGCAGGTAACCGCCACTCACGTGCTGCCCGAAAGTATGACGGTGAACGTGGGCGACCGGCAGTTCCGCGAAACGATCACTGTGGTCGATCCGAACTTTCTACGCGTCATTCGCTTGCCGCTGGCCGAGGGTGACCCTGCTCGAGTGCTTTCCCAGCCGGAATCCATCGTGCTTTCGCAAACCACGGCTCGGAAGTATTTCGGCGCTCTGGATCCGGTCGGCAAGACGATCACGGTGGTGATGGATCGCAACGCCACCTGCGACGCGAGCGACAACGCCTGTCTGTCCGCGGGCTACCCGCTCAGAGTTACCGGGGTACTGCGAGACCTGCCTCATAACACCCAATTCGTCGCCGATCTCGTGATGCCGAACACCTCCCGGGCCGATGAGCTCGCGCCAAAGGAGAAGGCGCAGGACTGGGGAGCCCTGGACGGTGATTACGGCTACCTCGAGCTCGCTCCGGGCATCACTCCCGCGAGCGTACTGGCGCAGCTGAATCGGCTACTCGACCGAGCTTTCGATCCCCGGGTTTTTGGTGTCAATTTGCGGATGAGCGAATTCCAGAAGTATCGGCTCACGCCGTTGAGAGATGTGCATCTGACGAGTGATCGGTTCGGTGGCATGAGACCCGCGGGAAGCTGGACCACGGCGTATGGAGTGATCGGTATAGCGGCGCTGATCCTCCTGATTGCTTGCTTCAACTTCATGAACCTTGCAACCGCGCGGGCGACATTGCGCGCGCGCGAGATCGCGCTGCGCAAGCTGGGAGGCGCGACGCGAGGACAGCTCATTGCGCAATTTCTGGGCGAAGCCGTATTGATGGCTCTGCTGTCGCTCGTGGTTGCCCTTGCAGTGGTCGAGGTCCTCCTGCCCTTCTACGTCCGCGTCCTGGAAAAACCGATTCAGCTTCACTATGCGTCTGACTGGGGCTTGCTGGCGACACTCGTCGGTGTGGCTGTGCTCGTTGGGCTGTTGAGCGGGTTGTATCCCGCGACGGTCCTCGCGGCGTTCCGTCCCGCGCTGACTTTGAAAGCGGGGAGCTCCCAACAGCACGGGGCCGGACTCCTGCGTTCCGCGCTGGTCGTTGCACAGTTTGCCATTTCGATCGGGTTGGGGGTCACCGCTCTGGTGGTCTTTGCCCAAATCGACTTTGCGCGACGCGTGGATCTGGGCTTCCACCACGATGATATCGTGGTCGTTCGAGGAATCTCGAGGCTCACGCCAAGCGTTCGCACGAGCTTTGCGCACGCGCTCCGTGCGGCTCCGGAAATCGCCGGCGTGGAGTATTCCAACGGAGTGCCTCTGGAGTTGTTCAATACCTCGACCGCCCTGATTCAGGCGCCGGGGGCTTCACAGTCCATCGCGGCGCATGTGATCAATGTCGGCCCGGAATTCCCGTGGATCTATGGCATGCGATTGCTCGCGGGTAGATTGCTGTCGGCCGACCGCGGGGAGGATGTCTCCACGCGGGACCAGGGCCGCAACATGCTGATGAATGCAGCGGCCGCCCGCACCCTGGGCCTCACGCCCGAGGATGTGCTCGGCAAGACGATCAAAGTCGACGGCTCTTTTGCGACAGCGCGGATCGTGGGCGTCCTGAGCGATGCGAACCTGGCCGGAGTCACTGAATTGCCTGAGCCGGTGTTGTACTACTTCGATACGGCCGACTCGCATGCCATGACCATGATGTCCATCCGCTTGCGTGGGGATCGGATTCCCGAGGCGCTTGCCTTCGTCGACCAGACATGGCGTGCCTTCGTTCCAGGCACCGCGATCGACCGCTACTTCCTTTCTGATGCCTTTGCCAACCTGTTCCGGGGCGATGAGAGACAGGGCCGGATGTTGGGCGCCTGCGTCGCTGTCGCGATCCTCATTGCCTGCCTCGGTCTTTTCGGACTCGCTGTGTTCACGGCTGAGCGCCGTACGAAAGAGATCGGAGTACGCAAGATCTCGGGAGCGCGCACGGCGGATATCGTGTGGCACTTGCTCAGGCAGATCTCTGTCCCCGTCTTGATGGCCAACGCCATCGCCTGGCCGATCGCGTATTACTATTTGAGCCGTTGGTTGGAAGGATATGCCTACCGTATCGCAGTTCATCCGCTGTATTTCATAGGTACGGGAGCCGCGGCTCTGGTGATCGCGTGGGTCACGGTCTTCGCGCACGCCGTACGGCTCGCACGTGCCAGTCCGATCCACGCCTTGCGCTATGAGTAGGAGGGAGGCGGCTCGCGCGCATTTTCACCATGTCACTCTGGTGATCGCGGCCTTGATGGTGGGCTGTGCAACCCGTGTTCCGCAGGTGCTGACCCCTGGAATGGTGCCGATCGGGTTCACCGGCCAACGGGTGAGCTCGAGTGAGGTTTGGCCAGCGGCGGACTGGTGGGATCACTTCGGCAGTCCCGAGCTTTCCGCGCTCATGAGGACCGCGAAGGCAGAGAATCGCGACGTCGCCGCGGCGGCCGCTCGGGTGTTGGAGGCGCGAGCGCAAATAACCGTGCAGAGGTCCGGACTGTTTCCGCAGCTGGAGCTCGAGGCGCAGGCGCAACGCGAGTCGGGAAGCGTCAGTCAACCCAACAGCGGCCCGTCTTCTTCCACCCGAAACGCATTCGGCGCCAACGTTGCGGCAAGCTATAGCCTCGATCTCTGGGGGTCGGAGCGTTCCGCCGTCCGGGTCGCCCACGAGAATCTCAAGTCCGCGCGCTTTGCCCAGCAAGCTATGGCACTGGCAGTCACAGCCAATGTTGCAAATGCTTATTTCGCCGTACTGACGCTTCGCGAGCGCGCCGCAATCGCGAACGAGGATATCACTGCAATCAACAACTTGCTGGATGTCATCAAGCTCAGGGTAAGCACCGGCAAGGTCTCGCACCTGGACCTGGCCCAGGAACAGGCGCAGGTCGAGGCGGTGGAGGCGCAACTTCCCCTGTTGGAACAGCAGGAGCTCGAAGCGCGCGTCTCATTGGCCCTGCTTCTCGGCCAGTCACCGGAGATGTTCCAGGTCGCAGCGCAAAGTCCGGACGCCATTCGTTCGCCTGTCGTCCAACCCGGCCTGCCGTCTGACTTGCTGTTGAGGCGACCCGATGTGGCGGAAGCAGAGGCCAACCTGGCGAGCGCCCACGCCAATCTCGACGCCGCGCGAGCGGCTTTGCTGCCGCAGTTCTCGCTGACGGGCACCGGGGGATATGCCAGTGCGACTCTAGGCACGCTCATTCGAGGTCCGAGTTTCGTTTGGGAGGCCGGTGCCGGGGTCCTACAAACGATATTTCAGGGCGGCAAGCTGATCGGAGCGAAGCGCTTGGCCGCTGCAAAGCAACAGGAGCTCATCGCAAGTTATCAAGGTGCGGTGCTGAATGCCTATGCCGACGTCGAAAATGCACTCGGTCAGGTCACGTACAATCAAAAGGCAGAAGAGCACCTGCGCCGAGAGGTCGAATCCGCTCGCGAGGCTTTCGGTATCGCGCAACTTCAGTATCGGCAGGGTGTGGCTGACCTGTTGATCGTCCTCCAGACGCAGCAGACGCTATTTGCCGCGCGCGACCAGCTCGCCCAAACCACGCTCGGGAGATTACAGGCGGTGGTGCACCTCTATGCGGCGCTCGGCGGCGGCTGGATCGAGACCGCGGAAGATCGCACGCAATTTGCCGCGGAATGAGAGGCCGATGACGGCTTACTGGCAGCGGACGTCCGTACTCAGTCAGTCAAAAGTCAAGACAACTTTGCCGAAGTGCCCCCCGCGCTCGAGATAATCGAACGCCTCCCGAAAAGCTTCGACCGGAAAGGAACGATCGATCGCCGGTCGCAGTCGGTGTTGCGACATCGCCCGGGTCAGAGCCTCGAAGTCATGGCGATTGCCGGCGGAGCCGACTCGCACCGTCACGGCGTGTCGGATTGCATCGAACATATCGAATTGTACCTGCTCGCCCGCGGCATAGCCGATCGCGTGAACGATACCGCCTAGTCGAACGGCGGCGATGGAGCGTGTTATCGAACCGGCGCCCACTACATCCACGACCGTGTCGGCGCCGGCTCCTGCAGTCAACGCCATAACGCGTGTCGGCCAGGTGTTTGAGCCACCGAGCACCACTTCAGTCGCGCTCACGGACCGCAGGCGCTCCGCCCATTCCTCACGACGAGTCACGGCGATGACCTGTGCGCCGGCCGCGTGCGCGAACTGGATTGCCGCGATCGACACGCCCCCCGTGCCGAGGACGACGACGGTCTCGCCGGGACGTACCACTCCGTGATTGAACAGGCTGTGCCAAGCGGTAACTGCCGCTATGGGTAGGCACGCTGCTTCGGGCGCGTCGAGGTGCTCTGGAGCGCGTACGGCGGCTTGCTCATCGATACAGACAAACTCCGCCATCACACCGTCGTTCGGGCCTCCGAGTCGGCGGCGCAATTTCTCGGGTGTCGGAGGGCCGTCTATCCAGTCGGGCAGATAAAGCGGACACGCCAGCTCCCCGACCCGAAACCGAGCAACGTGAGAGCCCACCGCGACCACCTCGCCCGCGCCGTCGGCTATCGGCACGAGAGGCGGCTCGACGGAAGCGTGGTAGTGGCCGCGAGCTATCGCGAGATCGCGGTAGTTGAGGCTGAGCGCGCGCATGCGCAGCACGATTTCGTGCGGACCGGGCGCAGGCTCCTCACGGGTCACGGGCGCAAGCGTATCGAGGCTGATTTTTCCGGAATAGACGTAGGCTTTCATTGCGAGGTGCACCCGATGTTGGACGCCGAGTGCACTTTATGCCGGGTCCGTAAGATGAGACAATTGAATCTTATGCAGAGTAAATATGCGTATCTGTCATGAATGCCCGGGATATCGAAGCCTTCATCGCGGTGGTGGAAACCGGTTCGATCGTTGCGGCGGCCACTCGCCTGCACATCACACAACCGGGTCTGACTCGTCGCATCCAGAATCTCGAGGAGAGCCTGCGAACAACACTTCTGGACCGCACGGCGAAACCGCTCAAGCCCACTACAGCCGGCCGCCTCGTGTATGAGCACGGCTTACACGTGCTGCGTGCGATGAGAGATCTGAGCGCGGCGGTTTCGCCGGAAGGGGAGGTATCGGGGGAGCTCAAGCTGGGGGTCACGCCGTCGCTGGCTGACGTTTCCTTGGCCGAGCCTCTGAACGAGTTGCGGCGCAAGTTTGGGAGGTTGCAGCCGCGGATCGTCACGAGTTGGCCGACCCGTCTCCTGGAGGGGAGTCTGCGAGGCGAGTTGGATGCGGCGGTGATCTATCTCCCGGAAGGCAGCCATCCTCCCCAGGGACTCCAAGGTGAGCGCGTTCTGACTGAACAGGCCCGGGTCCTCGCGCCCCCGGCTCTGCGCTTGCCAGGCTCGGTCAGACTGCGGGACCTCGCCGAATACTCGTGGATCTTGAATGAGGACGGCTGCGGGTTTCGGACGGCGATCCGGCACGCGTTCGACTCGGCTCACCTGCCATTCAACATTGCGGTCGAAGCCCAGAACGCCGAGTTGCGTTTCTCGCTCATCGCGCGTGGGTACGGAATCGGCATCGGGACTCGCGTGGGGCTGGCATCGAGCCCCTGGCGCAAGTCCCTGAAGCTGATCGAAGTCGACGAGCTGCGGGAGCCCATTCACGTCTGGGTGGTTCATCGGCCGCCGGTCGGCAGGTTGGAAAAGCCCATCCGCCTGTTCGCCGCAGCGCTCGCGAGGTCGTTGTCGCTGCTGGAGGCGCCGCGCAGTCGCGCTTAGGCGGTGTCTCCATGCACAGACACTTGCGCATCTGAGACAATTGGTCTCATATAAGGTACAACCGGGCCTGAAGAGCTCGGGATCGGTCGCGGGGCTTGCCGCATCAAACGGGACTGCGTCGGCTGGAGTTTTCCAGCGGGCAGAAGCAAGAGGATGAGTCCGGCGAGGTATTGGTTGAGTTCGTGCGCGGAGCGCCGTTGCTAGGCAATGATGTCGTCCGGATCCCTCTGGGTCGGCGCGGATCGCTGCTGCGCGAGCTTTCTGGCCGGCCGGATCTCATCCGCACCGATGTCCGGGAGGACGGGTCCACGGAGTATCACTATCGCATCCGCGGACCGATCGAGTGCCACGCAGACAGGGGTGACTGATTTTGATGAAAGAGACGAGACCGGGAGACCTTGCGCGCGGCGGCCGTTCGAACAGCGATGTCCCGGGGACCTGGTCGGGACCGGGAAGTGGTCAACTCTGTTCCGGCTGTAGCAAGCCCATCGGTTTCGACCAGGTCGAAATCGAAGTCGAGGCGCCGGTGACGTCCAAATCGAGCGTGTTCCGCTTTCACCTCGAGTGTTACCGTATCTGGTCGGGCGAGTACGATGCCGGCGGGGCCGGCTGAAGCTGTCCGCCGAGGTACGCGGCCGGTCGGCGCGCTTCCAGTCGCGCGGCACGTGAGGTTAGGATAGCAAGAGCGACGGTGGAGCACAGGAGGTGGGAGTCAGGTCAGAACGCGCCACCACGGGCTGTCAGGTCGGTAGCCTTGGGGAGAGTACAGCTTGAGCTCTTTGCAATCCGACAACGAACGCTTGCGCGTGCAGGTCCAGCAGCTACGCGCGCACGAGGAAATCCGCAAGCGCCTCCACGGCTATACCCGGGCTCTCGACCGCCTCGATCGGCCTCTGCTCACCGAGCAGTTCTGGCCGGACGCGCGTGTCGACTACGGCGCGTTCTACCACGGGTCCGTGGCGGGGTTCGTCAACGCGGCGATGAGATTCCAGAATGCCATGCACGGCACGCAACACCTGGTCGACGGTGTCACCGTGAGCCTGTCGGGTAGCACCGCCGATGTTGAATCGTACATTCACGCGACGCACCTGTTGATGGACGGCAGCGGGCTCGTGCAGCTCTCGGTGGGCGCCCGGTACGTGGATCGTTTCGAGCGCCGCAACCTGACTTGGCGACTCAGCTTCCGCACCGAAATCATGGACAGTGGTCGTTGGATTCGTATTCCCGAACGCTGGCGCGGACTGGCTTGCGAGCTGCCCCGGGGGCTGCGGGGCAGGACGGACCTGGCACAGCGCTTTTCCCTTCTCGAACCATAGCTTGCGCGGCGAGCGCGGCCCATATTTGCGGTACGGCTAAAGGTCTATTATCGTTTTGTGACCTACCCATTTCGCTGCAATCGCTCAACACTAGTTACAAATAACAAGAAGAGCCGGAGCTGGCTCAAGTCCTGAACAGGGTACTTTGAGTTTCTTCAGTTTTTTGCGCTCGTAGAACCGCCTATTCGCTCGTCTGGGAGGGGGACCGATGCCCGAATTGAACAGGGCAGCCGTCGTGTCGACGGTTGCTGGCCGAGCTCGCCTTTTCGATTTGCACCTGCGTTTGACCGCGCCTGTGGCGCTCACTTGCGTGGGATTCCTCGGCACGGCGCACGCCGCCGACGAGGGGCCAACACCGACGGCCGGTGAGAAAACCCCGAGCACGCAGTCGGTCTCGCTGGAGGAGATCACCGTCACCGGCTCGCGCATCAAGCGCACCACCGACTTCGATACGCCCAATCCAACCACGGTGGTGGATTCGGGCTTTCTCAACAATCTGGGGATAGTCAACATCGGTCAGGCGATCGCGCAGCTCCCTTCGAACGTATCCAACAACACGCCGACCACGACCGGCAACGCGAATTTTTTCACGGGCTCGACCATCGCGAACCTGCGGGGCTTGAATCCGTACTTCGGCAGCCGGACTTTGACCCTGGTCAACAGCCGCCGCTTCGTCCCGACCAACCAGGGCGATGGCGTGGACCTCAACTTCATTCCCTCCGTGATGATCGATCGCGTCGACGTCGTGACCGGGGGCGCCTCCGCCGCCTACGGTTCCGGCGCCATTTCGGGCGTGCAGAACATCTTCCTGAACACCAAGCTGGAGGGTGGCAAAGTCGATGTGGACTATCAGCAGTCGGAACACGGCGATGGGCGTGATCGACACGTCGGCCTGGCTTTCGGGCACGGATTCCTGGACGGTCGCGCGCATTTCGTCGTGGGTGGCGAATACGAGCGAATGGATGCCGTGGGCTGTCAGAACGCCCGCGACTTCTGCGCTGCGGACCAGGGGTTCTATCAAAATCTGACGCCGGGCCCGGGTGGGGCGCCGCCGAGCCCCGTATATCTGAAGGGCTCGAACCTGCGGACTGATTTGATCAGCGAGACCGGCGTGCTGATGCTTGGACCCGTGCCGCCTGGGCCGAATGCCGTTTACCAATCGAATGCCGCGGCGAACGGCGTCACGAATTTCAACGTCGGCAAGAACGGCTTGGCTGGCAATGCGTTCGATACGGTGATCGGCGGCGATGGGCCGCCTATCTATCAATACACCAACCTGCGCGCACCCGTGGATCGCAAGGTCGTCACTGCGACCTTCAATGCCGCACTCACGGACTGGCTCAACATGAGCGTGGACGGCTCGTGGGGCCAGGTCGTAACGGTCAACAGGACCGCCGCGCTCGGCAGCCAGTTCGTCGCGGTGAATGCGGGCAATCCATACGCGGCGCCGGTGCTTGCCGCGGCGGGTACGCCGTTCGCCCTGGTCAACAAGAGCTGGGACCT
>Ga0070741_10018395_pt1 | contig 11323 bp, 11 predicted proteins | sample Coa_R1_4_FD_66440 | JGI IMG/M metagenome (GOLD analysis project Ga0070741, IMG submission 66440) | Surface soil microbial communities from Centralia Pennsylvania, which are recovering from an underground coalmine fire - Coalmine... | ecosystem: Environmental > Terrestrial > Soil > Unclassified ...
CGTGCGCGCGCTGTCCTTGCCGGCGCTCCATGCCTTGTACCAGCGCTCGCCGGGCCTGTCGCACCGCCTCTTGCAGCTCATCAGCCGGCGCATCGCCGTGCTGCACGAGCACATGCTCATGCTCGGCCAGAAGACCGCCGCGGAACGCTTGGCGAGCTTTCTCATGGATCTCACGACGCGCACGCAAATGCGCGATCTCACCTTGAGCATGTCGCGCGACGCGCTCGGCTGTTACCTCGGCATCACGCTCGAAACCGTCAGCCGGCTGTTGCATAAGTTCGAAAAGGAAAAGCTGATTGTCTTGCAGGGGCGCCGCGTGCGACTGATCGAACCCGCCCGGCTGCGGCTGTTGGCCGAGGGCACCTGCGCGCGTGCGGCGTGACGATAACTTTTGCCACCCTGTCGCGCGAAGACCGCCGTCCATAAAGGCACTGTAAACTCCGCGCGTCGGTGAACCGGTGCACGTGTCATGCTAATAGGTACGCCTCACCTTCGAACATAAGCGCGAACGGAAGCGGGCGGCGCCTGACCGCCGGTTCCCGCCGTTGAGATCGGACAGCGATGAACGCCGAAGACCAAGCGACGCTTGCCGCCGCATTGCTCAATCCTTCGGTCTACGGCCTCGCCGGCGAACGCGTGCAACGGCTCGAAACGCACATTTCCTATATCTTCCTCGCCGGGCCATACGCCTATAAGGTCAAGAAAGCCGTCGCGCTCGGTTTCCTCGATTTCCGGACGTTGCAGTCGCGCCGCCACTATTGCGCGGAAGAATTGCGGCTGAATCGCCGCCTCGCGCCGAAGCTTTACTTGGACGTCGTCGCCATCACCGGTTCGCCGGAGCGCCCCGTGCTCGAGGGCGACGGACCGGCGATCGAATACGCCGTGAAGATGCGGCGTTTTTCGCAGGAGCAATTGCTCGACGCCTTGCTGGCGCGCGGGCGGCTGGCGCCGGCCCACATCGACCAACTGGCGGCGGTCCTCGCCGACTTTCACGCTCGCGCCGATGTCGCGTCATCGGCGGACGCCTTCGGCACGCCGGCCGCTATCTCTCAGCCGGCGCTCGAGAACTTCGCGCCGCTGCGCGCCGCGCTCGCCGATGCCGAAGACCCGCCAAGCCTCGATGTTCTCGAACGCTGGACCGCCGACCAGTGCCAAGCGCTCGCTAGCGTGTTCCGCGAACGCAAACAGGCCGGCTTCGTGCGCGAGTGCCATGGGGATTTTCACCTCGGGAACATCGCGTGCATCGACGGTGAAGTCACTCTTTTCGATTGCCTCGAGTTCAGCGCCAACCTGCGCTGGATCGACGTGATGAGCGAGGTGGCGTTCCTGGTGATGGATTTGTACGACAAGAAACGACCGGATCTCGCGCACCGGTTCCTCAATCGGTATCTGGAAATCACCGGCGACTACGCCGGCTTGCGCGTGTTGCGATTTTACGTCGTGTACCGGGCGCTGGTGCGCGCCAAGATTCATGCGCTGCGGGCGAACCAGCCGGACGTCGTTGCCGCACAAAAAGCCCGATCGCTCGCCGAGGCGCGCGGATACATCGCGCTCGCCTCGGAGTGGGCGCGCCGCTTTGCGCCGGCCATCCTCATCACGCACGGGCTCTCGGGCAGCGGCAAGACCACGCACACGCAAGCGCTGCTCGAATCTGCCGGCGCCGTGCGCGTGCGTTCCGACGTCGAGCGCAAGCGCTTGCTCGACATGCCGGCGCTCGCGCGCACGGGCTCGCGCGTTGGTGAAGGAGCGTATGCCGCGAAGACCACCTCCCTCACCTACGGCCGGCTCGCCGAAGTGGCTAAAACGATCGCGGAGGCCGGCTATCCGGCGATCATCGACGCGACTTTTCTCGAACGTGCGCAACGCGACGCGTTCGCGCAATTGGCGCGGGCGCGTAATGTTCCGTTTCTTATTCTCGATTTTGTCGCCGCTGAAGCGACGTTGCGAGCGCGCGTCATCGAGCGCCAACGACGGCAACAGGACGCGTCCGAAGCCGACATCGCGGTCCTGGAACATCAACTACGGATTCAGGAACCGCTGCAAACGGAGGAACTGGCATTCGTCGTGCCGTATTCCTCGGAGCAACGACGCGGCGACGCGGAAACAAGGGCGTCATGGGCCGCCGTACTGAGTCGCCTCGCTCAAGATGCGACACGCACCGGCGCGTCGGTCGTGTGACGCCGAGCGGATTCCAGAACCGAAACCCGGCGCGGCGCTGTCGCATGGCACAACGGCGATACCCCACGCGCGCGGGCGCTACTCCGCCTGTACCACCCGGCCGTCCATCAGGCGGATTTGCCGCTGCGCCAGATTCGCGAAGTCCGGGTCGTGCGTCACCATCACGACCGCCGTTTTCTCGGTGCGATTCACTTCACGGATGATGCCCATCACGATATCGCCGTTAACCGAATCGAGGCTACCCGTCGGTTCATCGGCGAACAGATAGCGCGGCTGCATGATCAACGCGCGCGCGATCGCGACGCGCTGCTGCTCCCCGCCGGACAGTTGGCGCGGGAGACGATGCATTTTGTCCGCCAGGCCAAACTGCTCGAGCAGCGCCTTCGCGTAAGGCTGGCGCGCCAGCTCCTGGCGGAACTTTCGCGCCGGCATCAATATATTCTCGATCGCGTTCAATTCCGCCAGCAGGTAATGAAACTGGAAGATGAACCCCATGCGCTCGTTGCGGAAGCGATAAAGGTCCTCCGGCGGCATGGTCGTGAGATCGGTGCCGTCGATTTCGACCTTGCCTTCGCTCGGTAAATCGAGGCTGCTCAAAATATAAAGCAGCGTGCTTTTGCCCGACCCGGAGCGCCCGGTCAGGGACACGAATTCGCCGTCGCCGATCCTGAGCGAAATGTCCGTAAGCGCCGCGACCGGCGGCGCGCCGAAACGCTTGCTCACGTGCGCGGCCACGATCGCCATCGTTCACCCGCCCGCCCGGATGATCTCGATCGGCGGAAGCTTGCCGGCGGCGCGCGCCGGCAGAATGCTCGCCAGGGACGCGGACAGGATCGCGAGCAGGGTCGCTTGCAGGTAAATCCCCGGCGAAAACGCGATATGCAAGTGCCCGCTCGGATTCATCGGGTTGGCGGCGAGAAACGACACGGTTTGCAGATAAAGGCAGAAAAGATAACCCGCGACGAGCCCGAAAGCCGCGCCGAACACGCCGAGAATGAGCCCCTGCGAAAAGAAAAGCATGACGATATCGAACGTGTCGTAACCCATGGATCGCAGGATGGCGATGTCCTGGCGCTTCTGGGTGACGGTCATGTTGAGGACGTTGTAAATGCCGAAACCGGCGACGATCAGCACCGTCATGATCATGGAGAAGCGCAGCGCGTTCTGGATCTTGAATACCGAAAGAATATTGGCGTTCTGCTGGTCCCAGCTTTCGGTGCGCTCGGGCGCGAGGCGCGTCCAGTTGGTCGCGATCGCGGCCGCCTGCTTGTAGTCTCGCAACCGCACCGCGATTTCGGTGACCCGATTGGGCGTGCCGTTGAGCTTCTGCACGTCGTGGATCGACCCGTACGCCTGGAGATCGGCGGCGCGGTTGCCGGTATAGAAATAGCCGATGACGCGAAACGGCACCGGCTTGTTGGTTCCGACGGAGACGAGCACGACGTCGTCGATGCCGGCGCCCAGGCGCTTCATCAGCTCGTCGCCGATAATGACGCGGTTTCCGCCCACGCCGATGTCCGAGAACTTTCCCGTCACCATGTAGTTCGCGATGCTCGTTACTTGCGCCTGCTTTTCCGGGTCGCAGCCGATGAGGCTGGCGGACACGGAAATTTTTGCCAGCGTGAACAACGCGGGCGCGGTCATGAGCGGCGAGAACGCCATGACGCGCGGGTCGGCATCGAGGCGCGCGTACCAGCTTTGCGGGTCCTGTACTTCCGGATACCCGGAGACGCCGGACGGCGCCGACTGCCAAAACACGTGCTCGAAGACCTTCCCGTAGAACGATTGGTCGAGCTGATGCTCGGTCAGATAATCCTGGCGCGCCTGTATATGGACCTGGGCGCTGTTGTTGACGAGCTGTTCCACCAGGTAATTTTGAAAGCCGACGAAAAACCCGGAGACGGAAACATACGCCATGGTGCCGAAGAAAACGCCGAGCAGCGTCAACAGCGTTTGCCGCTTGCGCGCGAGCAGGTAGCGCAGCGCGAGAAAGATCATCGGGAGAGCTGCGTGCGAATGAGCACGCGGTCCCCCTCGCGCAGCTCGCCCGACACAATTTCCGCCATCGCCCGATCGACGATGCCGGTCTTCACCGTGACGCGCCGGGGAATGCCGATGCCGCGCTTGACCCAGACCGTATCGCCGTTTTCCAACGCCGCCGCGGGAACCAGCAGCGCGCCGTTATGCTCCTCGATGGTAATCGCCACGTCGGCCGTCATGCCCGGCAGAATCTGCGGCGGCAGCATGGCGATATCGATGCGCGCGAGGAAGTTGCTTTCGTTCGAATAGACCGAGTAAACGACGCCGTCGTAATTTTGCTCGCGCATGGTGTCGAAACTCATCTTCACTTTCTGGCCGCGCCTCACGCGCAACGCCCCTTGCTGCTCGAGCGACACCACCAGATAGCGATCGGAAAGGTCGACCAGGCTCAGGACCACGGTCTGCGGGAAAACGTTCTCGCCCACGTTGAACGGCAGCAGTGTCACGGTGCCGTCGAAGGGCGCGCGGTAGACGACGCTGTCGATCATGAGGAGCCGCGCGCCCTTTTTCACCGCCTCCCCCTCTTTGACGAAGAGCTCGTTGATCGTGCCGATGACACCGGGCTTTATTTGATAACTGCGCTTGACCGTTACGGTGCCGATGCCGTACACCGACTGCACGATCGCGCCGCGCCGAATCGGGTCCGACACGACGCCGTTCGACCGGTCGGCATAGAACCGCGCGAACAACACGAACACCACCGACACGGCGAGCACCGCCGCGCTGAGCACGCGATGTCCGCCGATCCATTTCGTCCACGCACGTAGCGTCTCCATCACGACATGATGCACTCGGCTCCCGGGAGCGCGCTTGCGGGCTTACTCCGGGAAGACCTTGGTTGTTCTTGGGAAATACCCGCCATTTCCGCGTAACAATAAACGGAGCGGCGGCGCGGAATCTTGACCCGGATCAAAACGCCCGTGGAAACGCGCTCCACCGTTGGACGCCTTTCGCCTGAACTCCAGGTTGCCATATTTGACGAAGATCAATAGAGACGGTCGCTCCGGGTTGTAACGTGGAGTCGTCCAAGCGCCGAAAGGAGAACGGAAATGTCGATAGGCCAACTGTGTAAACGCCGCGTGGTATGCACCCACCGAAACGCCAGCGTCAAGGAGGCGGCACAGCTGATGTGCGAGTTCCACGTCGGCTCCCTCGTCGTGGTCGAGGAGCCGGGCAGCGCGGTTCCGATCGGGCTCCTGACGGATCGGGATATCGTGCGGGAAATCGTCGCACCCGAGCTCGACGCTTCCTCCATTTCCGTCGGCGATATCATGAACCGCGAGCTGATAACCGCCGAAGCCGACGACGACGTGCACGATATCGTCGAGATGATGAGCGAGCGCGGGATACGTCGCGTTCCCGTCGTCGACAATGAAGGCGAGCTGGTCGGCATCGTGTCACAGGACGACTTGTACCAGCGCCTTTCGGAAGAAATGAGCGCGCTCGCCGCGCTCAGCCCGCGTCAGCAGGTGAACGAGCTGGTGGGCGACGCGCGTCCCTAGCGCCCGGTCAACGATCTCCCCGGCCGGGACGACCGCGGAGAAGGAGGATGATATGCACATCGGTGAGATTTGCACGCGCAATGTCGTATTCTGCTCTCCCGATACGAGCATCGTGGAAGCGGCGCGCTTGATGCGGGAGCATCACGTCGGCGATCTGCTGGTCGCCGTTGAAGAGCCCGATGGCGTGCACCCGGTCGGTATCGTCACGGATCGCGATATCGTGATCGAAGTCATCGCGCTGGAAGTTCCCCTCGACCGCGTAACCGTGAAAGACATCATGAGTCGAAGCTTGTTCGTCGTCGAGGAATCGGAGGGGATATACGAAACCCTGAGCCTCATGCGGCAAAAGGGCGTGAGAAGAGCGCCGGTCATGACCTCGCAGGGTGACCTCGCGGGAATCATCACGCTCGACGACATCCTGGAAAACGTATCGGAGGAATTCGGCCTGATCGCCAAGCTGCTGGCGCAAGAGCGGCAACGGGAGATAAAGGGCAGGTCGATAACGTCGGCCACGTCCAATCCGGCTTAAATCGCCGCCCGGTTGCTTATCGTTCCCAACTCGGGGAACAGCGCGCTTTCGTGCTGCGGCCGTCCACCCTCGAGTAACATAGCCGCCATGAACCGCGACGCGTTTGACGCCGACATTTCGCGCCATATCTGGGACACGAAGTATCGCTTCCGTAGCGGCGACACCATCCGCGACCGCACGATCGAGGACACGTGGCGGCGCATCGCGCGCGCGCTGGCGGCGGTGGAAAAGGAGCCGGCCCGCTGGGAAAACGCTTTCTACGCCATCCTCGAAGACTTCCGTTTTCTCCCCGGCGGGCGGATTCAAGCCGGGGCCGGCACCGATCGGCGCGTAACGCTCTTCAACTGTTTCGTGATGGGCATCATCGAAGATTCCATGGACGGAATATTCGACGGCCTGAAGGAAGGCGCGCTGACCATGCAGCAAGGCGGCGGCGTCGGCTACGACTTCTCCACTCTGCGTCCGCAAGGCATGAAAGCCAAGGCCGTCGGCGGCATCGCTTCCGGACCGGTCTCGTTCATGCGCATCTGGGACGCGATGTGCGCGACGCTGCTTTCGACCGGCGCGCGCCGCGGCGCCATGATGGCGACGCTGCGCTGCGATCACCCCGATATCGAAACGTTCATCGACGCCAAGCAAACGCCGGGGGAGCTGCGCCACTTTAACCTGTCGGTGCTGGTGACCGACGATTTCATGCGCGCGGTGCGCGAAGGGACGGACTGGCCGCTGGTTTTTCCGCACGAACAAGGTGACGGCGAAATCGTGCGGCGGCGCTGGTCCGGCACGTCGGCCCCGGTGCCCTGCCGTGTCCATCGGCGTGTCCCGGCGCGGCTGCTCTGGGACAAGCTCATGCGCGCCACCTATGAATACGCCGAACCGGGCGTGCTTTTCGTCGACCGCATCAACCGGCTCAATAATTTGTGGTACCGCGAGACCATCAGCGCCACCAATCCTTGCGGGGAAATTCCGCTGCCGCCGTATGGCGCATGCGATCTCGGCTCCGTCAACCTGGTCGCGTTCGTGCGCGATCCGTTCACGGACCGGGCCACGCTCGATTGGAGCGCTCTCGCTGAAACCACGCGGGCGGCCGTCCGGTTGATGGACGACGTCATCGACGCGTCGCGTTTTCCGCTTCCGCGTCAGGCGGAAATGGCCCGCGGAACGCGGCGTATCGGCCTCGGGCTGACCGGTCTCGCCGATACGCTCATCATGCTCGGACTGCACTATGCCGAGCCCCCGGCCCGCGAGTTCGCCGCGCGCGTCATGCGGACGATCTGCCACGATGCCTACCGCTGTTCGATCGAGCTGGCGCGGGAAAAAGGGCCGTTTCCGTTCCTCGACAGCGACCGCCATATGCAGGGCGAATTCATTCGCGCCCTGCCGCAGGACATCCGGGACGGCATCGCGCGTTACGGCATACGCAACAGCCACCTGACCGCGATCGCGCCGACCGGCACCATCAGCCTGCTCGCCAACAACATATCGAGCGGTCTCGAACCGGTTTACGATTTTTCCCACACTCGCCGTGTGCTTGAAATGGACGGGCGCTACGCGGAATACCGGCTCACCGACTACGCGCTATCGGTCTTCCGGCGCCGCCACCCTTCGGCGCCGCTGCCGCGCGCGTTCGTCGACGCCCAGGCACTCGCGCCGGAAGCCCATCTCGCCATGGAAGCGGCGCTGCAGCCGTATGTCGACAATGCCATATCGAAAACCGTCAATGTTCCACGCGATGTGAGTTTCACAGCGTTTCAGAACATCTACCAGCGCGCCTACGATCTTGGCTTGAAGGGCTGTACGACTTTTCGGCCGAATCCTATCACCGGCGCGGTCCTCGCATCCGCCCACGAAAATAAGACCGCACCGCACTGCTGCAACATAGAACGGGAAGCCGACTAGAGGTCCCGCCCTTGCGACACCCGGGCGCTTTTTGTAACAACATTTACATAGCGCTGCTGCATACTTCGCACTCGCGCGAGTGGCGCCCGATTCAAATGTTTTGACGCAAGTCAAAGAATCGCGATTCTTCCGATCGTATGCTGCACAATGCCGTAAGGCAGGAGGAGCGGCCATGGAGCACCGCTGGACAACGCGTAAACAGCATGAGTGTCGCGTTTTCGTCGAGTGTCACTATGGAGGTTCGTTCCTTGCCAAAGTTCGCGATGTCGGCCTCGGCGGAATGTTCATCGAAACCACCGCCGCGCGTCCCCCTCTGCTTACCCCCGTCGAAGTGACTTTCGAGGTGGAGGGCGATAAATACCGCGAAGAATTTCATTTTCAAGCCATGGTGATACGACACAGCGATGGCGGCATCGCCTTGGCATTCCTTGAAACCGCCACCGACATTCTGGGGGCATTGCGGGGGAGATATTACGACGCGGAAATTCCGGCGGCGCCGCTGAGCGCGGCGGCGGATACGCCGCAACCTTCGGAGATCGGCTCCGCGCTTCACAACAGACAGGTAGTAAACGGTTGACCCAACCAAGTAGGAGACATGTCGGTGGAAAAGCGCAAATTAAACGGAAGCCCTGAAGCAAATGTTTCGCAGCCGGTGACCGCGGAAGAACGCCGGCGCCTGATAGCGGAAGCGGCGTACTACCGGGCGCTCGGTCGTGGCTTCGCGAACGGGAGCCCGGAGGACGATTGGCTTCAGGCCGAACGGCAAATCGACAACGCGCTGCTGAATTCCTCGCGGCAACAACGGCCGGCGGCGCGCCAGCTGCCCAAGCAGGACACGGGCTCGCGCCGCACAGGCACTGACAGCCGGAGCGGCGCCAAGCACTAGGCTCTGCATCGGCACGAGTTTAACGTCTGCCGCCCTCGTCTCTAATGGGCGCTTCGTGCATATATCTCACAATTTTCGACCGTGCCGGTCAGCCGGGACTGCACGGGCATACTTAAGGAGCCTCTGATTAATTCCTTCGTCCTGAGCTTGTCGAAGGACGAACAGCGCAAGACATTGATTCATCGGGCCCGCCGTTCATGGCTCGACAGGTTCGCCGCGAACGGCGGGAATTAATCAGCTTCCTTAAGCCGTGCTGTCGCTCACGGCACCCGCCCTCCTTCCGGCGCGGCCGACACCGAGCGTCAACGGGAAGTGGCCAGGCGCGGCGCGCAGGTCATACCGTTCGATCTCGAGCAGACAACGCATCTGTTTTAACCGCGGAACCGCGCGCAGTGGCGGGCGTGGCGCACAGCGTCAGACCGGCAGCCGGGGAGTGGATCTCGGCGGGCGGACAACAGTGGGCGTAGTCGGGCACGCCGGGCTTGGCCTCGTACCATGCGCGCGTGCGGTTCACGACATTCGCGACCGCGAGCATCGCCGGCACTTCGATCAACACCCCGACCACGGTTGCGAGCGCCGCGCCCGATTCGAAACCGAAAAGCGCGATGGCCGTGGCGACGGCGAGCTCGAAGAAGTTGCTCGCGCCGATCAACGCCGACGGACCCGCCACGCAGTGCGGCGAAGCGAGTTGGCGGTTCAGGAGATAAGCGAAGCCTGAATTGAAGAACACTTGCACCACGATCGGCACGGCGAGGAGCGCGATCACGAGCGGCTGGCGCAAGATCTGTTCGCCCTGAAAACCGAAGAGCAGCACGAGCGTTGCGAGTAACGCGGCGAGCGAAAGCGGATGGAACGACCGGATGGCGCGGGCGAGCCGTGCCGTGCCGTTTACGTTCCGCAGTAGCCATCGGCGCACGACGTGTGCCGCCGTCAGCGGCGCGACGATGTACAGCGCCACCGACAGCAGCAGCGTCTCCCACGGCACCGTGATCGCGGACAAACCGAGCAGCAGCCCCACGATCGGCGCGAACGCGAACACCATAATGACGTCGTTCAGCGCCACCTGCGTGAGCGTGAAGTTCGGCTCGCCGCGCGTGAGGTGGCTCCACACGAACACCATGGCCGTGCAAGGCGCCGCGGCGAGCAGGATCAAGCCGGCGATGTAAGAATCGATCTGCGCGGCCGGCAGCCAGGGCCGAAACAGCAAGCCGATGCAGAGCCACGCCAGCAGCGCCATCGAGAACGGTTTCACGCCCCAGTTCACCAGCAGCGTCACGCCGATGCCCTTCCAATGCGCGTTCACCTGTCGCAGCGCGGCGAAGTCGACCTTGAGCAGCATCGGGAAGATCATAAGCCAAATCAGCACCGCGACCGGCAGGTTGATGCGCGCGATTTCGAGCCGGCCTACCGTCTGGAACGCCGGTGTGAACCAATGCCCCAGGACGATTCCGGCCGCGATGCAAAGAAATACCCAAAGCGTTAGAAAGCGCTCGAAAAAGCCGAGCCGGTTCTCGGCGGTGGACGCGGGCGTTTCGCACTGCACGCTCATGACCGACCTCGGGCGACGCGGCGGCGAATCTGATCGATCAACGCCTCGACGCGCGAACGCGCTTCATCGCGGGTCGCGCGAAACTTCGCCATGATCTCCTCTTCCGTGCCGGTGGCCTTCGCGGGATCGTCGAGCGGCCAGTGAATCTTCGTCACGCCCGGCGGCAGCAGTGGACAATGTTCGTCCGCATGGCCGCAGACCGTCACGACGAGGTCGGCGCGGCGAATCATTTCATCGGTGACGCGGGTGGACTCCTGGCCGGAGATATCTACGCCCGCTTCGGCCATCACGCGGATGGCGCGTGGATTCTTCCCGTGCGCTTCGATGCCCGCCGACTCGACGACAAGCACATCGCTCCCGAGATGCCGGGCCCAGCCTTCGGCCATCTGCGAGCGGCAGGAGTTGCCGGTGCAGAGGAAAAGTATTCGGGTCCTCGAGTCGTTCATAAACGCCAGCGCGTGACGATCGGATTGTGATTATAGAGGGTCTTGATTACAAACTCGTGTCAACCGGCCACTTCAACGGCGAATTCGGCTATCATTAACAAAGATGTTTTTTATGGCGTCTTGTAATTTTCCCCGCGTGCGCAACCGCCTGGTCTGCGCGGGCCTGCTGGGCGCGATGTTGACAGCCGCGATGCCGGCGATGGCGCAGCCCGCGGCCCCGCCGACGAAGCCCGTCGCCAAATCCGTACACGCCACCGCGCCGGTCAAAGTCACGTCGGTTGAAGGCATAACCGA
>Ga0070741_10018396_pt1 | contig 11322 bp, 23 predicted proteins | sample Coa_R1_4_FD_66440 | JGI IMG/M metagenome (GOLD analysis project Ga0070741, IMG submission 66440) | Surface soil microbial communities from Centralia Pennsylvania, which are recovering from an underground coalmine fire - Coalmine... | ecosystem: Environmental > Terrestrial > Soil > Unclassified ...
CTGCTTGTGGCGCGGATCGCTGCAGATGACCCGCACGACGTTCTTGCGCCGGACGATCTTGCAGTTGCGGCACATTTTCTTGACCGATGCTTGCACTCGCATTTCGCTCTCCTCGCGCTCGAAGCGCGCCCCTGTCGTCACTTCGCCCGGAACACGATCCGGCCCTTGGTCAGATCGTAGGGCGTCAGTTCCACCGTTACCTTGTCCCCCGGGAGGATGCGGATGTAATGCATGCGCATCTTTCCGGAAATATGTCCAAGCACCAAATGGCCGTTTTCCAGTTTCACGCGGAAGGTCGCGTTGGGCAGGGTCTCCACGACCTCGCCCTGCATCTGGATCGTTTCTTCCTTGGCCATTCGCCCTTTGCTGTTACCGGGTGGGGAACATCCCGCCCTTGAAGTTGGCCTTCTTCAGCAGGCTCTCGTACTGGTGCGACATCACGTAGGCCTGGACCTGCGCCATGAAATCCATCGTCACGACGACGATGATCAGCAGGGAGGTGCCGCCGAAGTAGAACGGCACGTTCCACTTCACGATCAGAAACTCCGGCAGCAGGCACACCAGCGTCACGTAGATCGAGCCGACCAGCGTGAGGCGCATGATGATCTTCTCGATGTACTTAGCGGTCTGCTCGCCCGGCCGGATGCCGGGTACGAAAGCGCCACCCTTCTTCAGGTTCTCCGCCGTCTCCTTGGGGTTGAACACCAGGGCGGTGTAGAAGAAGCAAAAGAAGATGATCGCCGCCGCGTACAGCAGCACATACACCGGCTGTCCCGGGTGCAGCAGCGCACTGACGTCGCGCAGCCAATACACGCTCTCGTTGGTGCCGAACCAGCCCGCCAGCGTTGCCGGGAACAGGATGATGCTGGAAGCGAAGATCGGCGGGATCACGCCCGACATGTTCAGCTTCAGCGGCAGATGCGAGCTCTGCCCGCCGTAGACGCGCCGCCCGACCTGGCGCTTGGCGTAGTTCACCAGAATCTTGCGCTGCCCGCGTTCGACGAAGACCACGAGACCCGTCACCACCACCGCGCCGACCAGCAGCATCAGCACCAGCGGGATCGAGAACGTCCCGGTACGGGCAAGTTCCAGCGTGCCGCCGATGGCGCGCGGGAAGCCGGCGGCGATGCCCGCGAATATGATCAGCGAAATGCCGTTGCCGATCCCGCGCTCGGTGATCTGTTCGCCGAGCCACATCAGAAACATCGTCCCGGTCACCAGCGTCACGACCGTGGTGAAGCGGAACGCCAGTCCCGGATCGATCACCAGGCCGCGCTGGGACTCCAGGGCGATCGCGATCCCCAGTGCCTGGAAAGTCGCCAGCACCAGGGTGCCATAGCGGGTGTACTGCGTGATCTTGCGACGGCCGGCCTCGCCCTCCTTCTTCAGCTGCTCCAGCTGCGGCACCACCACGCTGAGCAGCTGCATGATGATCGAGGCCGAAATGTACGGCATGATCCCGAGCGCAAAGATGGTGAAGCGAGACAGCGCCCCGCCGGAAAACATGTTGAACATGTCCAGGATGCCGCCGCGCTGCGCCTTGAACAGCTCGGCGAGCTGAACCGGATCGATTCCCGGCACCGGCACATGCGCGCCGATCCGGTACACCACGAGCGCACCGAGCAAGAAGAAAAGCCGGCGCTTCAGATCGCCGAACTTCCCCGAGATGCCGAGCAGGCTGTCCTGAGCCAAGCCTCTATTCCCCTACGTTTCCGCCGGCCGCCTCGATCGCCGCGCGCGCGCCCTTGGTGACACCGAGGCCGCGAACCTGCACCTTCTTCTCCACTTTGCCGGAGAGAATGATCTTGGCGGCCTTGACGCGGTTTGCCACCACGCCCGCCTGCTTGAGCGCAGCCAGATCGATTTCCGCGCCCTCGATCCGGTTGAGGTCGGAGAGCCGCACCTCGACCGTCTCGTCGCGCGTCAGCGATGTGAAGCCGCGTTTCGGCAGACGCCGGGACAACGGCATCTGCCCGCCTTCGAAGCCGATCTTGTGAAATCCGCCGGCGCGCGCTCTCTGGCCCTTGTGACCGCGGCCCGCGGTCTTGCCCTTGCCGCTGCCCACGCCGCGTCCGACCCGCTTGCGTTCGCGCGCGGCTCCCGCCGCCGGCTTGATCTGATTCAGACGCATTTATGCCTCCACCTTCAGGAGGTAGCCCACCTTGTCGATCATGCCGCGCACCGCCGGGGTGTCTTCCAGTTCGACGGTATGGCGCAGGCGACGCAAGCCCAGGCCGCGCACGGTTGCGCGATGCGACGCGCGAGTGCCGATCACGCTCTTCACCAGCGTGACCTTGATTTTTGCGGCGCGCGTTTTCTTGGCGCCTTCGGCGTTGCCGCTTTTCCCGGCTTTTTCCCCGGCCATGGCTGTCAACCCAGGATCTCTTCGACCGTCTTGCCGCGCTTCATCGCGATCTCCGCCGGCGTGCTCATCGCCGACAAGCCGCTCAGCGTCGCGCGAACGATGTTGTATGGATTGGTCGAGCCGATGCACTTGGCGAGCACGTTGGTCACGCCCATCACTTCGAATATGGCGCGCATCGGGCCGCCCGCGATGATGCCGGTACCCTCGGAGGCCGGCTGCATGAACACCTTGGCGGCCCCGTGCTGGCCGACCACCGCGTGCTGCAAGGTGCCGTTCTTGAGCGTCACCTTGAACATCCTGCGGCGGGCCTCGTCCATCGCTTTTTGCACCGCGACCGGCACTTCCCGGGCCTTGCCCTTGCCCATTCCCACGCCGCCGTCGCCGTCGCCGACCACGGTAAGCGCGGCGAATCCCAGTACGCGACCGCCCTTCACCACTTTGGTGACGCGGTTGACCGCGACCATCTTCTCGCGCAGGCCGTCCGAGCGTTCTTCCGTATGATGCTGCTGCATCTTGGCCATGGTCTAGCTCCTCAGAACTTCAGCCCCGCCTCGCGCGCGGCGTCCGCCAACGCCTTCACGCGGCCGTGGTATTTGAAACCGGAACGATCGAAAGCGACCTGCTCGACGCCCTTCGCTCGCGCCTTTTCCGCGATGCGTCTGCCTACCACCGCGGCCGCCTTGACGTTGCTGCCGCTGGCGACCTGCTTGCGAACCTCCGGCTCGAGGGTGGAGGCAGCCGCCAGCACCTTGGCTCCGGCATCGATGACCTGGGCGTAGATGTGGCCGTTCGATCGATGGACCAATAGGCGGACTGCCTTCAGCTCCGCGAGCTTGAGCCTGGTCTGACGCGCCCGCCGCATCCGGGCCTGCTTCTTGTCGATCATGGGGGACCCCGCTTACTTCTTCTTCGTTTCCTTGAGCACGACCTTTTCATCGGCGTACCGGATGCCCTTGCCCTTGTAGGGCTCGGGCGGACGATAGCCGCGTACCGTGGCGGCGACCTGCCCTACGAGATGCTTGTCGATGCCCTTGATCACGATATCGGTCTGGCTGGGCGTCTCCACCTTGACCCCTTTGGGCATCTGATGCACGACCGGGTGCGAGAAGCCGACCGTGAGATTGAGCTTGTCGCCCTGAGCCTGTGCACGATATCCCACGCCGACCAGCGCGAGCTTGCGCTCGAAGCCCTTGGTCACGCCTTCGATCATGTTCGCCACCAGCGCCCGCAATGTGCCCGACATCGCATTCGCCTCGATGGAATCGTTCTTGGCCCGGAACACCACCTTGTCGCCTTCTCGCTTTACGTCGATGAGCGGGTCGCCTCGCCGGGCAAGTGTGCCGAGCGGCCCCTTGACCGAGATCTGGTCGGATGAAACCGTCACCTCCACACCTCCAGGGACGGTGATCGGTGCCTTGCCGATGCGTGACATGTTTTGCTACTCCGGTTTGTCCGCGGTCAGGCGACGATGCACAGCACTTCGCCGCCGATGCCGGTTGCGCGGGCCTTGCGGTCCGTCATGACGCCCTTGGACGTCGACACGATCGCCACCCCCAGGCCGTTCATGACCTGCGGAATTTCCCTTGCCGGCTTGTAGATGCGAAGCCCGGGACGGCTGACGCGCTCGATGCGCTCGATCACCGGCTTGCCGGCGTAGTATTTCAACCCGATCTCCAGAAAACTCTTGCCGTCGTCGTCGCGGACCTTGAAATCCTCGATGTAGCCCTCGTCCTTGAGCACCTGTGCGATGGCCGCCTTGACCTTGCTCGAGGGCACGACCACGGAAACCTTTTCCGAACGTTGCGCGTTGCGGATCCGGGTCAGCATGTCGGCGATGGGGTCTGTCATGCTCATTCGGCTGTCTCCTGCTACCAGCTGGCCTTGGTCACGCCCGGGATCTCTCCCCGCAGCGCGATCTCGCGCAGCTTGTTGCGCGCCAAGCCGAATTTGCGGAACACCCCGCGCGGACGGCCGGTCAGCGCACAGCGGTTGCGCAGCCGCACCGGGCTGCTGTTTCTCGGCAGCTTCTGCAGCTTGGCGCGCGCGTCGGTCCGCTCCTCTTCCGACGCCTTGCTGTTGTGGATCACGGCGAGAAGCTCCGCGCGCCTGGCGGCAAACTTCTTCACCGTCTCACGGCGCTTGCGTTCCCTGTTGATCAGCGCGATTTTTGCCATGGCAGCCTCAATTCCTGAACGGAAACCGGAACGCGGCGAGCAGCGCTTTCGCCTCGTCGTCGGTCTTCGCAGTGGTCGCAATAGTGATGTTCAAGCCCCGGAGTGCGTCGATCTTGTCGTATTCGATCTCGGGGAAAATGATCTGTTCCTTGACGCCCATGTTGAAGTTGCCACGGCCGTCGAAGGAGCGTGAACCGATGCCGCGGAAGTCGCGGATGCGTGGAATGGCAACCGTCACCAGCCGGTCGAGAAACTCGTACATCCGGCCGCTACGCAGCGTAACCATGCAGCCGATCGGGTAGCCCATGCGGATCTTGAAGGCGGCGATGGACTTGCGCGCCTTGGTGACGACCGGCTTCTGCCCGGCGATCTTGGTGAGATCGCCGAGTGCGTTTTCCAGGGTCTTCTTGTCGTTTACCGCCTCGCCCACCCCCATGTTGAGCACGATCTTCTGGATTCGCGGCACCTGCATCACGCTCTTGTAGCCGAACCGCTTCATCAGCTCGGGGACCACCGTCTCCCGATAGTAGACGTGGAGCCGTGCGGGCCCGGCCGGAGCGGACGCCTGTTCCTTCGCTGCTGCCTTCTTCGCCATGATTGTTCCTAGAGATCCGCGCCGTTACGTGTCCAGCATTTCACCGTTGGACTTGAACACGCGCACCTTGCGCCCATCGTCCAGGATCTTCACCCGCACGCGGTCCGCCTTTTGGGTGCCGGAGTTGAAGACCGCGACGTTCGACACGTGGATCGGCATCTCCTTCTCGACGATGCCGCCGGTGGTGCCCTTCATCGGATTGGGCTTCTGGTGTTTCTTGACCCGGTTCGCGCCTTCCACCACCAGATAGTCGTCGTTGAGCACCCGCAACACCGTGCCGCGCTTTCCCTTGTCTTTTCCGGTCGTGACGATCACTTCATCGCCCTTGCGAATCTTGCGCACGGCAGGCTCCTTACAGCACTTCTGGTGCGAGCGAGACGATCTTCATGAAGCGTTCGGTGCGCAATTCGCGCGTCACCGGGCCGAAGATGCGGGTGCCGATCGGCTCGAGCTTGTTGTTGAGCAGAACCGCCGCGTTGGAGTCGAACTTGATGAGCGAGCCGTCCTGACGCCGCACCCCGGAGGCGGTGCGCACCACCACCGCGTGGTAGATTTCGCCCTTCTTGACGCGCCCACGCGGTGCGGCATCCTTGACGCTTACTTTGATCACGTCGCCGATGCCGGCGTAGCGCCGCTTGGAGCCGCCGAGTACCTTGATGCACATGACCGAGCGCGCCCCAGTGTTGTCGGCAACATCCAGCCGAGTTTGCATTTGAATCATTGTCTTATCTCGCTTTTCCAACTTCGCCCGCCATGGATCTCTGAGATGGCGGCGGGCCAGTTTTGGAACCCGTCCGGGTCGGATCGGGAACCGGCTCTTTATCGCTTGTTTATATCTAGAGCAGGCGCCCCGTCAAAGGGACGAAATTGTAAAGATAAAGCGCCGCGCAAACAAGAGGGGCGTCAGACCTGCTTGGCGCGCTCCACCAGCTTCGTCACGCACCAGCTCTTGGTCTTCGACAGCGGGCGCGTTTCTTCGATCACGACCGTATCGCCCTCGTGGCATTCGTTGGCCTCGTCATGAGCGTGGTATTTCTTGGAGCGGCGGACGTACTTGCCGTAAAGCGGGTGCTGCACCATCCGCTCGACGAGCACCGTCACGGTCTTGTCCATCTTGTCGCTCACCACGCGGCCCGTCAGGCGACGCGGGGTCTTGGTCTGTTGCCGGTTCATGCCTTCCTCGCCTTCTCGTTCATCACGGTGCGCACGCGCGCGATATCGCGGCGAACCTTCTTCAGCTCGCTGTTGTTGGTCAGCTGCTGGGTGGCAAGCTGCATCCGGAGCGCGAACTGCGCCTTGAGCAACTCATTCAGTTCCGTATTCAGATCGGCTTCGCTCTTGGAGCGCAATTCGGTCGCTTTCATTGCCATCACCCCACCTGTCGCTGGACGAACGTGGTCCGCAGCGGCAGCTTGGCAGCCGCCAAGCGGAAGGCCTCACGGGCGGTCACTTCATCCACGCCGTCCATTTCATACAAGACCTTGCCCGGTTGGATCTCGGCCACCCAGAACTCCGGATTGCCCTTGCCGTTGCCCATGCGGACTTCGGCGGGTTTCTGCGAAACCGGTTTGTCGGGGAAGATGCGGATCCAGATACGCCCGCCGCGCTTGATGTGGCGAGTCATCGCGCGGCGCGCGGCCTCGATCTGGCGCGCGGTGAGGCGGCCGCGATCGATGGACTTCAGACCATACTCGCCGAACGAAACCTTGGCGCCGCGGGTGGCGACCCCGTAGTTTCGTCCTTTCTGGTACTTGCGGAACTTGGTCCTAGCTGGCTGCAGCATTCCTGGCTCCTGCTCTTCTCGAGGTCTTTCTCTCGGGCTGCGGTTCCGGCTGCGGCGCCGCAACCGGCTGATCGCCACGGCCGAGCACCTCGCCCTTGAATACCCAGACCTTGATGCCGATTACCCCATAGGTCGTCTTTGCTTCGGAAAATCCGTAATCGATGTCGGCCCGCAAGGTGTGAAGCGGCACGCGGCCTTCGCGATACCACTCGGTGCGCGCGATCTCGATGCCGTTGAGCCGGCCCGCACTCATGATCTTGATACCCTGGGCGCCGAGCCGCATCGCGTTCTGCATCGCACGCTTCATCGCCCTGCGGAACATGATGCGCTTCTCCAGCTGCTGCGCGATGGAATCCGCGATCAGCTGCGCGTCCAGTTCCGGCTTGCGCACTTCCTCGATATTGACGTGCACCGGCACGCCCAGCATCTTCTGCAGATCGCCGCGCAGATGTTCGATGTCCTCGCCCTTCTTGCCGATCACCACGCCGGGGCGCGCGCTGAATATGGTGATCCTGGCGTTCTTTGCGGGGCGCTCGATGACGACCCTGCTCACCGCCGCGTGGGCGAGCTTCGCACGCAGGAAATCCCGCACCTTGAGGTCCTCCTGCAGCATGGACGGGAAATTCTTGCTGGTGGCGTACCAGCGCGAGGTCCAGTTGCGGTTCACCGCCAGACGGAAGCCGATCGGATTGATCTTCTGTCCCATTGCCTACTCCTTCGCCGTGTCGCCAACCGTCACGAAGACGTGACAGGTCGGTTTGGTGATCTTGAAGGCGCGCCCCTTCGCGCGCGGCATGAATCGCTTGAAGTTGGGGCCGCGCTCGACCAGGATCCGGGTGACCTTGAGCTCGTCTATGTCGGCGCCGTCGTTGTGCTCGGCATTGGCGATCGCGGACTCGAGCACTTTCTGGATGATCTTGGCCCCCTTCTTCGGGCTGAACTTCAGCAAGCTGAGCGCCTTGTCCACGGGCAGTCCCCGGATCTGATCGGCGACCAGCCGGCCCTTCTGGGCGGACAGCCGGACCCCTCGCAACACTGCAGACGTTTCCATTTCGTTCACTCCCCGCCGCCCTTATTTCTTCGGCGCCGCCGGAGCCACGGTGGCCTTCTTGTCGGCGGAATGGCCTTTGAAGGTCCGGGTCAGCGCAAATTCGCCGAGTTTGTGCCCGACCATGTTTTCGCTGACGTACACGGGTACGTGCTGGCGGCCGTTGTGCACGGCGATGGTCAGGCCCACGAAGTCGGGCAGGATCGTGGAGCGGCGCGACCAGGTCTTGATCGGTCTCTTGTCGTTGTTGGCACGCGCCGTCTCCACCTTTTTCATCAGGTGATGATCGACGAACGGGCCCTTTTTGATGGAACGTGCCATTTGCTGTCTACTCCTTACTTCGCATGACGCGAGCGCACGATCATGTTCTGGGTGCGCTTGTTCTTGCGCGTCTTGTAGCCCTTGGCGAGCGTGCCCCACGGGCTGACCGGATCTCGCTTGGTCCCGGTGCGCCCCTCGCCGCCGCCATGCGGATGATCGATCGGATTCATCGCCACGCCGCGCACCGTCGGCCGTACGCCGCGCCAGCGCATGGCGCCCGCCTTGCCGATCTGGCGCAGGTTATGCTCCTCGTTGCCCACTTCGCCGATGGTCGCGCGGCAGTCTACGTGAACCTTGCGGATTTCCCCGGAGCGCAGCCGCAGTTGGGCGTAGGTTCCTTCGCGCGCAAGGAGCTGCACCGACGTGCCAGCGGAGCGGGCGAGCTGCGCGCCGCGCCCGGGCTGCATTTCGACACAGTGGACCGTGGTGCCGACCGGGATGTTTCTCAGCGGAAGCGCGTTGCCGATCTTTATCGGGGCATCGGAGCCGCTCTGCAACTCCTGTCCCACGCCGAGGCCTTTGGGCGCGACGATGTAACGGCGTTCGCCGTCCGCATAGCAGAGCAGGGCGATGTTCGCGCTGCGGTTCGGATCGTATTCCAGCCGTTCCACGCGCGCGGCGATTCCGTCCTTGTTGCGCCGGAAATCGACGAGCCGGTAAAGGCGCTTGTGCCCGCCGCCCTGGTGCCGGGTGGTGATGTGGCCGTGACTGTTGCGGCCGGCCTTGCCGACCTTTTTTTCGATCAGCGACTGCACCGGCCGGCCTTTCCACAGCTCGGCATTGACGACCTTCACCACCCCGCGCCGTCCAGCCGAAGTCGGTTTGAGCTTGACGAGAGCCATTTACTTCGTCTCCCCTGCTGCGAAGTTGATCTCCTGGCCCGGCTTCAGGCACACGAAGGCTTTCTTCCAGTTGTTGCGGCGGCCGATAAAGCGGCCGAAGCGCTTTTCCTTGCCCCTGACATTCGCCACCTGCACGCGCTCGACCTGGACCTTGAACATCAGCTCGACGGCCGCCTTGATCTCCGGTTTGGTGGCGTTCGGTGCGACCCGAAAGATCACCTGCGCGTTCTTGTCGGCGACGAAGGTGCTCTTCTCGGACACCACGGGCGCGAGCAACACCTGCATCAGGCGCTGCTGTGAATATTTCGGCGCGGTCATGACAGCATCTCCTCGATCTTCGCGACGGCGCCCTTGGTGATGACGGTGTTGTCGAAACGCAGCAGGCTTACCGGGTCTGCCTGGCCGGGCTCGACAACGAGCACGTTCGGCAGGTTGCGCGCGGAAAGGTAAAGGTTCTGGTCCACATCCTCGGTGATCACCAGCAAGTTCTGAAAGCCCATGCCCTTGACCTTCTGCGACAGCAGCCTGGTTTTCGGAGCCTCGACCTTGAAACTGTCGATTACCGCTAGCCGTCCCTCTCGTACGAGCTGGGAAAGAATAGAGGCCATGCCGGCGCGGAACATCTTGCGGTTGAGCTTGTGGCCGAAATTCTCGTCGGGGCTGGACGGGAAGATCTTGCCGCCGCCGCGCCACAGCGGGCTGCCGGTAAAGCCGGCGCGCGCGCGGCCGGTGCCCTTCTGGCGCCACGGCTTGCGATGCGAACGGGTCAGGTCCCCGCGCGCCTTCTGCGCCCGCGTTCCCTGACGCGCATTGGCCAGATACGCAGTCACGACCTGATGCACCAGAGCCTCGTTGAATTCGCGGCCGAACAGCGTATCGGACGCACTCATGCTGTCGGTCGGCTGGCCTTTGTCGTTGATGAGCTTGAGTTCCATCGCCTATGCCCCCGCCTTGGCCGCCGGGTGCACCACGACATCGCCGCCGTCGGAACCCGGGACCGCGCCCTTGACCAGCAGCAGCTGGCGCTCGGCATCGATGCGCACGATGCGCAGGTTCTGGGCGGTGCGCTTCGCGTCGCCCATGTGGCCGGCCATGCGCTTGCCCGGAAACACCCGCCCCGGGTCCTGGTTCATGCCCGTCGAGCCGGGCCGGTTGTGCGAGATCGAGTTGCCGTGGCTCGCCCGGTTGGACGAGAAGTGATGGCGCTTGATGACGCCGGCAAATCCCCTGCCCTTGGTCGTCCCGGTCACATCGACATGCTGGCCGACCTTGAAGAGATCGACGCCTACCTGCACGCCGACCTTGAAGTTGGCGAGCTGCTCGGGGGAGACGCGGAATTCCTTGAGGACATGACCCGCTTCGACACCGGCCTTGCTGAAGTGGCCGGCCAGCGCCTTCGTGGTCCGGCTCGGGCGGCGGCTGCCGTACGCAACCTGGACCGCCGCATAGCCATCGGTTTCCGGGGTCTTGATCTGGGTCACGCGATTGTTCGACACGTCCAGCACGGTCACTGGAACGGCGTCGCCGTCATCGGTGAACAACCGGGTCATGCCGACTTTGCGGCCGACAAGTCCTAGACTCATTTTTATTTCCTCTCAAGAGGCGCCGGCTGCAATTGGCCGGCAAGCAAAAACAGTGACGCGTGGATGGTGGCCGGCGCACAGACCAGCCACCGCCACGCCTCACAACTTAATCTCCACGTCCACGCCGGCGGGAAGGTCGAGCTTCATGAGCGCGTCCACCGTCTTGTCGGTCGGATCGATGATGTCCATCAGGCGCAGGTGGGTGCGGATCTCCAGCTGGTCGCGGGACGTCTTGTCGATATGCGGAGAGCGCAGCAGGTTGAAGCGCTCGATGCGCGTCGGAAGCGGCACCGGGCCCTTCACCACCGCGCCGGTGCGCTTCGCCGTCTCGACGATCTCCAGCGCCGACTGGTCGATCAGCCGATAGTCAAACGCCTTCAGGCGAATCCTGATCTTCTGGTTCTGCATTCGTATGTCCCGTAATCAAGTGGTGTGGTTGGGGCGATTAAGCGCGCTTCACCCAATCAATTAATCACTGAATTACTCAATCACTGCTACTCGATCACCTTTGCGACCACGCCGGCGCCCACGGTGCGGCCGCCCTCGCGAATGGCAAAGCGCAACCCCTCCTCCATCGCAATGGGCTGGATCAGACTCACCGTCATGTTGAT
>Ga0070741_10018397_pt1 | contig 11322 bp, 12 predicted proteins | sample Coa_R1_4_FD_66440 | JGI IMG/M metagenome (GOLD analysis project Ga0070741, IMG submission 66440) | Surface soil microbial communities from Centralia Pennsylvania, which are recovering from an underground coalmine fire - Coalmine... | ecosystem: Environmental > Terrestrial > Soil > Unclassified ...
CGCCAGATCGCCGTCGAGAACACGCTGCGGCGCTACCTGTCGGTCGACCGCGGCCTGCCCGGCCTGCTCGACGTCGCGGTCCACGAGAGCGCGAGCAGCCAGAACCTGATCGTGTTCCAGGTCAGCCGCGCCGCGGGCGCCGACCCCCGCGCGATCCTGGAAGCCGCGGCACGACCCGACGCGCGCACCGGCAAGATCATCATCGCCGTCGACGAGGACATCGATCCGCACGACGCCGACTCGGTGAACTGGGCGCTGGCCTGGCGCATGCAGCCGCACCGCGACCTGGAGGTGCGCCCGGCTCCGCCGCACGAGATGGACTACTCGGTGCTGCCGCCGGCCGAGGGGATCGGCTCGGCCGAGGGCCACCAGGCCTCGGTGCTGCTGATCGACGCCACGCGCAAGTGGGCCTACCCGCCGGCCTCGCTGCCGGAGCGCCGCTTCATGGAGGAGGCGCGCTCCCTCTGGGAGACGGCGGGCCTGCCGCCCCTCCGCCTGCAGGAGCCCTGGTACGGCCTGGCCGAGGGCGTCTGGACCGACACCGACCGCGCCGAGGCCCTCCACGCCGTCCACGGCGACTACCGCACCACCGGCGAGCGCACCGCCCGCGAGCGATTGGCTGTCAGCCATCAGCCATCAGCTTTCAGCAAGAAGCTGATCGCTGATGGCTGATCGCTGATGGCTGATAGCTGACGGCTGATGGCTAGTACCCGATCGCGCAGCCGTCGGTACGGGGGTCGGAGCCGGCGTGGTAGGTGCCGCTGGCTGCGTCGATCTGGATGAGCTGGCAGCCGCTGGCCTCGAACTCGTTCTGCAGGCGCAGGCGGTGGCCCCGTCGCTCCAGGTCGGCCCAGGTCTCCTGGGCGAAGCCCGATTCCAGGCGCAGCTCGTAGGGCGTGCCGTACGCCGCCGGGTCGGTGCCCGGATGGCTCAGCCAGCGCGGCGCCTCGACGGCCTGCTGGACGTTGAGCCCCCAGTCGAGCAGGTTGGTGAGCACCTGCAGGTTCCACTGCGGCTGGCCGTCGCCACCGGGCGTGCCGCCCACGAGGTACGGCTCGTCGCCGTGGAAGACCATGTAGCAGTGCAGCGTGTGCATCGTGCGCTTGCCGGGCGCCACCACGTTGGGGTGAGTCGGGTCGGTGCTGAAGCCGCGGCCGACGCGGTTGTTGAGCAGGATGCCCGTGCCGTCCACCACGTCGGCGCAGCCGAAGGGGTTGCTCAGGCTGGTGATCAGCGACACCAGGTTGCCGTCGCGGTCGGCGGCGCAAAGGTAGGTCGTGTCGCCAACGGCCTCCGGCAGCGCGCCCGGCGCCACGATGTCCAGGGCGATGTCGTCGTGGATGGCCTGGCGGCGCTCGGCGGCGTAGTACCTGCTGAGCAGGATGTCGAGCGGGTTGGCGTGGAACTGGGGGTCGGCGAGGTAGGCGTTGCGGTCGGCGTAGGCGAGCTTCTTCGCCTCGACCAGCAGGTGGACCGCCTGGCCGCCGCCCCACGGCAGCGCGGCGAGGTCCCACCCCTCGACCAGGCTCAGCTCTTCGAGCAGGATCGCGCCCTGCGACGGCGGAGCGGTCGTGTACACAGTGTAGCCGCGGTAGGCGGCGTGGATTGGCTCGTAGACCTCGCACTGGTAGTCGGCGAGGTCGGCTTCGTCGATCAGCCCGCCGTTCTCGCGGCTGTGCGCTGCGATGCGTTGGGCTAGCTCGCCGCGGTAGAAGATGTCGCGACCGTCCCGCGCCACCAGTCGCAGCGACGCGGCCAGCTCCGGCAGGCGCAGGATCTCGCCAGCCTGGTAGGCGCGGCCGTTGCGCAGGTAGACGCGCTCGCTGCTGGGATGCTCGGCGAGCACGTCGCGCTGCGGACCCCAGCGGGCGGCGACAGCGTGGCCCACGGGCACGCCGTTCTCGGCATAGCGGATGGCGGGCGCGAGCACGCGCGCCAGGTCGAAGTGGCCGCTGCCCCAGCGCTCGAGCGCCGTGCACATCACGTCGACGGCGCCGGGCACGCCGGCCGAGAGCATGCCGCGGATCGGCAGGTGGCCGTTGTGGTGCTCGGCCAGGTAGTCGAGGGTCAGGGCGCGCGGCGCGGGGCCGCTGCCGTTGACGGCCCACAGGCGGCGCGCGGCGCGCTCGTAGTAGAGCAGGAAGGTATCGCCGCCCAGGCCGCTCATCATCGGCTGGACGACGCCCATCACGCCGGCGGTGGTGAGCGCGGCCTCGATGGCATTGCCGCCGGCCAGCAGGACCTCCAGGCCGGCCGCCGAGGCCAGCGGGTGGGCGGACGCCACGACGCCATTGGGCGCCATGACCACGCCACGATGCTGCGGTGCGTCCATGCCGTGCTCCCTTCACGGTACGCGCTGGCGGAAGTCCGCCCAAACCCCCGTCGCGTTTCGAGACCCGTATTCTGTCATAAAGGGGTTGCCGTGCGTCGGCTGTTGCCAACCCACGGCTAATCACCCTCGCTGGTCCACTAGGTGAGTAGGCTGACCTGGCCCGTCTGGAAGTCGTAGTACGCGCCGACGACTCTCAGCCGCCCCTGGCGCACGTCCTCGGCCAGTAGGGGCTCGGATTCGCGGACCCGCTCGACGCCGAGCAGGACGTTCGCGCGAATGGCGTTGTCCAGTGAGTCGCCGGGTTGGGCCAGCGCCCGCCGCACGGCCGGGCCGATCGCCTCGGCCAGCCGGAAGGCGTAGCCCGGAATGTCGTTGCCGCGGATGGCCGCGAGCGCCGCGTCGACCGCGCCGCAGCGCGAGTGCCCCATGACGACCACGAGTGGCGAGCTGAGCGCATCCGTAGCATAGACGATGCTGCTGCGCGCTCCCTCATCGATGACCTGGCCCGCCGTGCGCACCACGAACAGCTCCCCGAGCGTGCGGTCGAACACCACCTCCGGCGGCACGCGAGAATCCGAGCAGCTCACGATGGTGGCCATCGGGCTCTGGCTGCTGGCCACCTCCGAGCGCCGCTCCACGAGCTGGCCGAAGGAGGTCAGAGTGCCGGCGACGAAGCGACGGTTGCCCTCCAGAAGCAGCTCGAGGGCCTGGTCGGCCGTAATGCCCGACCCACTGTACTGGGTGGCGATTCGGGCGGCGCTGGGGACGCTGCGCGGCGAGCCGAGCGCTGCCACACCGAGTGGCGCGGCGGCCAGGGCGCCGAGGAACTGCCGTCTTCCCGCCTGGTGCTCCCACATGCCTCTGCTTACTCCTCTGCCGACCGCCCCTGGCAAGGCAGCTAGCCGGCATTGCGCGGTTCGCCGAGCGGCCGGGGTCATCGTCGGGTGCCAGAGGGCTGCCGTCGGGACGTGAAGACGCCGGGGTGCCGTCGCGAGGCAAGGACGCGGGATCGCGCAAACTACTCGCCGCGCCGTCATGGCGCCGGTAGTCTATCGGCGGCACCATGCCCCGTCAAGGAACCACCGCCGCCCCTGGGGCTGTGCGCGTGGTACAATACCGCGCGCCGAGCATCCCGCGCGGCGTCGTCGATGGACGCAGAGGAGCGACGATGGCCGACGCGGCTCCCGGCCTGCCCTGGGTCACCATCAAGTACGCCCAGACCCTGGACGGCCGCATCGCGACCCGCAGCGGCGAGTCGCAGTGGATCAGCGGCACCGAGTCCCTGGTGTACGCCCACGAGCTGCGCGCCGCCCACGACGCGATCCTCGTCGGCGTGGGCACCGTCCTCCGAGACAATCCCCGCCTGACGGTGCGCCTCGTCCAGGGGCGCAGCCCGCTGCGCGTGGTAGCCGATAGCCTGCTGCGCACGCCCCTCGACGCAGCGGTGCTGGCCGTCCCCGAGTACACGCTGTTCGGGGCGACGCCCAGCGCCGATCCGGCCCGGCGCGCCCTGCTCGAGGCGCGCGGCGCGCGGGTGTTGGTGCTCCCGGCGGAGGAGAACGGCCGCGTTGACTTGCAGGCGCTGCTCGCGGCGCTCGCCGCGCAGGGAGTGCGATCGGTGCTGGTCGAGGGCGGCGCCGAGATGATCACCTCGCTGCTGCGGCGGCGACTGGCACATCGGCTGGTGGTCTGCCTGGCGCCCAAGGTGCTCGGCGTCGGCGTGGAGGCCATCGGCGACCTGGGTATCGCGCGGCTCAACGAGGCGCTGACTTTTTCGCGGAGCCGGTTCTGGACCTGCGGCGACGACGCGCTGTTCGAGGGCGACGTCGATGGCGCCCAGCCCTCACGCTTCTCGGCCCCGCAGGCGGCCGCCGAGCGGGTGCTGACCCCCGAGTAATCGATGGCCAACAGCGCGACGGCCCTCTGGTGGACCGCGCCGCGCCGGGGTGAGCTGCGGCCGGAGCCGCTGCCGCCGCCCGGGCCCGGCGAAGTGGCCGTGCGGGCGCTGGCCTCCGGGATCAGCCAGGGCACGGAGCTGCTGGTCTACCGCGGCCAGGTGCCGCCCGACCTGCCGCTCGACCTCCCGACGCTGGCCGGCAGCTTTCGCTACCCGATCAAGTACGGCTACGCCAGCGTCGGCCGGGTCGCCGCGGTCGGGGCGGACGTCGAGAGCCCGGCCATTGGTGACCTGGTGTTCGCGCTGCACCCCCACCAGAGCGCCTACGTGCTGCCGGCGAGCCGCGCGGTGCCGCTGCCGCCCGACCTGCCGCCCGAGCAGGGCGTCTTCCTCGCCAACCTGGAAACGGCGGTCAACGTCGTCCTCGACGCCGCGCCGCGCCTCGGCGAGACGGTGCTGCTGAGCGGCCTGGGGGTCGTCGGGCTGCTGGTCCTGCAGGCGCTGCGACGCACGGGCGCCGCCCAGGTGATCGCCGTCGACGCGCTGGCCCACCGCCGCGCGCTCGCCGAGCGCCTGGGCGCGGACGGCGTCCTCGCCCCCGGCGCCGACCTGGCTGCCGTGGTGCGCGAGCGGACCGACGGCCGCGGCGCCGACCTGGCGATCGAGGTGAGCGGCGCGCCGGCCGCCCTCGGCCCGGCCATCGAGGCCGTGGCCGAGGAGGGCACGGTGGTCGTGGCGTCGTGGTACGGCACGAAGCCGGTGGCGCTGCAGCTTGGCGGCCACTTTCACCGCGGGCGCGTTCGCCTGCGCAGCTCGCAGGTCGGCCACCTCGATCCGGCGCTCGCCCCGCGCTGGGACTACGCGCGGCGGCTCGCCGTCGCCCGGCGTCTGCTGGTCGAGCTAGCGGTCGGCGAGCTGATCTCGCACCGCGTGCCCTTCGAGCGAGCGCTCGAGGCCTTCGCGCTGCTGGACCGCCACCCCGAGCAGGCGCTGCAGGTCGTGCTGACGTACGAGTGAGAGCTCCTGCCTACCGGGCGTGCTGCTCCACGACTCGCCGCAGGATGCCGAAGAACAGCGCCGCGGTCTCGGCCCAGGTGGGCCGCTTCTGCGCCCGCCGGCGGGCGGCCTCCCCCAGGCGACGGCGCAGCGCCTCGTCGCGCGCGAGCTCGAGCATCGCGTCGGCCAGCGCGGCGGGGTCGCCCACCGGCACGATGCGCCCCTCCTCGCCGTCGGCGGCCAGGTGCGGTAGGTTGCCGGCCGCCACGCCCACCACCGGCAGCCCCATCGCCATCGCCTCGCCGTAGACGGTGCCGTACGGCTCCTGCGTGCTGGGCAGCACGAATACGTCGGCAGCCGCGTAGAAGGCGGCGACCTCCTCCAGCGAGCGCGGGCCGTGTACCACCACCCGCCCCTCGAGCGCAGGATCAGCCAGGCGGCGGCGCAGGCCCGCCGCGTACGCCGGGTCAACGTCGGTCTGCCCCACGAGGTGGAGGGTGCCCGCATCGGGCGGCAGGCGCGCGAAGGCCTCGAGCAGCGGAGCGATGCCCTTGCGCGGGATCCAGTTCGCCACGCAGAGGAAGGCGGCCGCGCGCCCCTGGCGGAGATCGGCGTGCTCGTGGTCGGTGACGGCGCCCGCCGCGGCTGGGTCGGCGGCGCCGTTCCCTCCTACGCCCGGAATGACGTCGCGGCCCGGCGGGACGACGTGCAGCCGCCGACGCGGGAGGCCGGCCAGGACGAGCTGCTCGGCGAGGTACTGGCTGGCCACGAGGTGGACGGGGATCTGGCGGTAGACCAGCAGGTCGAGGTGAGCTTGCACGCGGGTGCGCAATGGGCCGTGGTCCATCCCCCCGGGCGGCTGGTGCAGGCTGCCGATCAGCGGCACGCGGGTCAGGCGGCGCATGGCCGGCAGCAGGTAGGCGGCGACGATGCTGTCGACGATCACGGCGTCCGGGGCTTCGCCCAGGATGGCGTGGGTCAGGCGCCGGGCGGTCAGCGCCGGCAGCGGGAAGGGGCCCTCGGGCACGGAGACGAAGCCAAAGCGGATCCCGTGGGCTGGGGCCAGGTCGGCGAGCCGCCGGTGGTAGAGGTAGCCTCCGGACAACTGGTCGGGATCGCCCAGGGTAGCCAGCAAGACGGTCAATCGTGGGGCCATGCCCGCGCCTCCAACGCCGTCGGCTTATCGATGCAGGCCGCTGCGGGCCGCCAGCGCGAGGAAGGCGCCGAACAGCGGGCGGGCCAGCGCGTGCAGCGCCGGCAGCGCCGCCTCCGCCTCGCGCGCCAGCCAGGCCGGGCCGTCCGGGCCGCGCAGCCGCACCAGCGCCTCGCAGTAGGCGGGCAGCTCGCCCCAGGCGGCGATCATGGCGGCGGTGACCTCGACGTGGAACTGCAGGCCGTAGGCGTGCTGCCCGTAGCGGAACGCCTGATTGGCGCAGGGCAGACTGCTGGCGAGGCGGACGGCGCCCTCGGGAATGGCAAAGGTATCGCCGTGCCACTGGAAGACGCGCGGCTGGACCGGCCAGGCGCGGAACAGGGGATCGGCCTGGCCGGCAGCGGTCAGCTCGACCGTGTCGAAGCCGACCTCGGGGACCGGGTTCGCCGTCACCGCGGCACCGAGCGCCTTGGCCAGGAGCTGGCCGCCCAGACAGACGCCGAGGAAGGGCACGCCGCCAGCCACGGCGCGCTGGATCGCCGCGTTCTCGGCCGCCAGCCAGGGGTAGCGCGCCTCCTCGTCCACGTTCATCGGCCCGCCGAACACGAGCAAGGCATCATAAGCCAGCGGGTCGGGCAGGGGATCGCCCTCGTCGAGCCGCGCCACGTCGAACGGCACGCCGGCCTCGTCCAGCAGGTCGGCGAACAGGCCCGGGTGCTCGCAGGCGACGTGCTGGAAGACGAGCGCGCGCATCGTGAGCTTCTCCTTGCACGGCGTGAGGCGAGGAGACGGCGACCAGTGAGCTCGGGCCGGCATGCGTCGCCGCTGCCCGCCTACCGTGGTAAGGTACCCGGTGAGAGGCGAGAGGTGCCAGGTCCGGAGCCGGGAGAGAACGATGGTTGCGACCACACCGGGGCGGACCGCTGCCCGCTACACGATCCGCCGCGACCCCTGGTGGGCACCCCTGCTCGTCCTGTTCGGCGCGACGCGGAAGCGGTCCTACGTCGTCCTGGACGACGAGTGGGTCCGCGTCCGATTCGGCTTCTTCGCGCTGCGCGTCCCGCGGGCCCACGTCGTGGGTGCCCGCCGCGTCCGCGGCTACTGGCTCTACGGCATCGGCTGGCATACGAATCTCGTCAGCGCCCTGATGCTCAACGGGTCGCTGGCCGGGATGGTCGAGCTCCGGCTGGCGCCACCCCAGCACCTCCGGCTGCTGATCATCCCCGTGCGTTGCAGCCGCCTCTACCTGAGCCTCGAGGATCCCGGCGGCTTCCTGCGGGTGCTGGCCGCACGCGACCACACCCAGCAGTCGGTCACACTCGGTTAGCGCACCGCCGCGCGCTCCAGCTCGGCCAGCAGCGCGGCCAGGTCGGTGTCTCCGGATAGGGTCAGCAGCGCGACGGTCGTGCGCGTTGCCGTGTCGACGAGGCGACAGCGCTGGCCGGCCACGGTGACGTCACGAACCCGTTCGGGCGCCACGGCGCGGGTCAGGGTGAACCTCAGCCGCCCGCCGCGGTCGATCACCACCACGGCCACGCCGCCGCCAACGCCCTCGCGCCGCGCGCTCACCACGCCGCCCCCCGGCGCCGGCGACTCGACGTCGTAATCAGCGGCCTCCAGGGCGCTCGCCAGCGCTTCGGCGTCGAAAGAGAACTCGGCCATACTCTCTGCTCAGTGGTAGAGTGAAGAGTGGCGAGTGGCGAGTAGACGGGGACTTGGTCCTACTCAGCACTCACCACTCTTCACTCATCACTCTTCACTCGCCTCGGTCCAGTCGCGTTCGAAGACCGCCTGGAGGCGCTGGAGGCGCGGGCCGTCGCGCAGCAGCACGCCCAGCTCGCGGTTCTGGTCGAGCGACGAGGTCGAGACGTTCTCGGAGCCGACGAAGGCCACGGCGCCCTCGCTGCCGACGTCGGCGAGCAGCGCCTTGGCGTGGACGTACGGGCTCTCCAGCAGGCGCACCTCCACGCCGGCCCGCGCGATACGCCGGCGCCCGGGCGCGTTGGGGTCGCGCCCACCCTGGCTGGCGCTGGTGATGACATGCACGGCCACGCCGCGCCGCGCTGCCTCGCCGAGTGCGTCTTCCAGCTCGCGGTCCTGCATCTCCTCGGCGTAGACCGCCAGGGTGTCGCGCGCCCCCCGGATCAAGGCGAGGAGCTTCGCGCGGGCGTTGTCCGGGCTCCAGACCAGGTCGGGCTGAGTCGGCTGCACGGCCTCGCGGTTCCAGTCCGCCTCGAACACGCGGCGAATCTCCGCCACTGCGGCCCGATCGTCGACCTGCGCGGCGAGATCGCGGTTGCGGCGGAAGGCGCTCGCCGTGAGGTTGAGCGTCATCACCAATGCTGTGGCGTCGTCAATGATCAGCGTCTTCTGGTGGGTCAGGCGAAAGGCCGGATTGGTCCAGCCGGTGGTAACGTCGGCGGCCTGCAGCTCCTGCGCCACCGCGTCGTTGCCCGGTCCGTCGCCGTAGGGGTGCTGCTCGAGCATCACGCGCACGCGCACCCCGCGGTTGTGCGCCGCCTTCAGCGCGGCGACGATCTGGCGGTCCGTGAGCAGGTACGTCACCAGGTCGAGGCTGCGCTCGGCGCTGGCGATGGCTTGCTCGATCGGCGCCCGCCCGTCGTCCGGCTCGATCACGAGGCCGGCGACGGTCCCCGCCGCGCCAGATGGGGACCCCGTGCCAGGGCGCGGGACCCGCGCGGCGCCGCGCTGCGGGCCGGCACCCGCGGATCGCATGGTCGCCGGCGGGGTCGGTTCGGCTGCCACCGGTGTGCCCTGGCCGCCCGGCAAGCAGCCACCGAGCAGCAGGAGGACGCAGGAAAGGAGAAGGACGAAGGAGGCGTGGGGGCGAACCCGCATCGGTCCTTCGTCCTTCGTCGTGCGTCCTGGGTCCGAGTGCCGGCTCGGCGTCAGGCGGCCGCCTCAGCCTGGGCCATGGTGTCGTAGACGCCGATGGTGCTCTGTTCCGCCATCTGGCTCCTCCTCGGTTGCTCGCGTCTGAACCCCAGAGCAGCGTAGCAGCCGCTCGCCAGCACCCACAAGAAGTGCGCGGCGGGACTAGAGTCGATAGAAGCGGCGCGGGTTGGCGTCGAGGATCTTGTCGACCGCGGACGGCGGGACGTCCTTGCGCTCGCGCAGCTCGCGGACGGCGAAGGGCTCGCGGTCGCCGTGCGGCATGTCGGAGGCGAACAGGAACTGCTCCTCGCCGAGTAGCTCGAGCGCCTGCGGCAGCAGGGCGTCCTCGACCTCGCCGCTGATATAGATCTGGCCGGTCTTCAGGTACTCGCTGGGCTTCTGCTTCGCCTCGAGCGGCGCCGCGCCGGCGCCGCCGCCGACCTTCTGGACGAACTCGTAGCGGTGGTCCATGCGGTCGAGGAGGAAGTGCAGCCACTGGCAGCTCGCCTCGAAGAAGCCGACACGCAGCGTAGGGTAGCGGTCGAGGAGGCCGCCGCCGAGGAAAGTGATGAAGCCCATCAGGACCGGGAAGACGAACGGGATCAGGGTGGCGTAGTAGAGCTGGTCGAACATGTAGTTGAGCGGCGGACAGCTCCAGGCGACGTGGACAGCGACGGCGAGGTCGGTGTCGGCGCAGGCCTCCCAGAACGGCAGGAGCGACGGGTGGTTGAGCATCCGCGTGCCGGCCGTGCCGGGGATCATGATGCCGACCGCGCCCAGCTCGCGCGCCCGTCGCACCTCTGCCGCCGCGGCCGGGCCGTCGTCGAGGGAGACCACGCCGACCCACTTGATGCGGTCTTGACCGCTGAGCGCGTCGCCCAGCCAGCGGTTGTAGGAGGCGCAGAGGGCGGCCGCGAAGGCCGGGTCCTCGGTGAGCCGGGCCAGGAACAGGGTTGGGTAGATGACCTGCAGGTCGATGTCCTCGCGCTGCATGTCGGCCAGGCGGGCGGCGGGGTCGCGCAGCTCGAGGCTCTCGACGCTCTCGGGCTTGAGGCTGCTGTAGGTGAAGCGGTCGAGGCCGTAGCCCGTGGGCGTGCCCAGGCTGTGGGCGCCGGGCCCGGCGAAGCGCGGGAAGATGTGGCCGTCGATCAGCCAGTGGACGCGCTTCTCGGTGGCGATGATCTCCGGCCGCCGCGCGCGGTAGGCCGGGTCGAGGTACTTGTCGCTGAAGGTCTCGGCCCACTCTTCGACGTGGGCATCGGCGTCGATCACTGGCATGGTGTCCTCCTCAGGTCACGAGCGCTTGCACGGTTTGTAGCGCAGCAACGGCCTGGCGCACGTCTGCTGGGCCGCAGTCCCTGCAATCGTAGCGAGCCCAGAGGCTGCGCCGATAGAGGACCTGCAGCGGGTCGTACGCCAGGGGCCAGTGCTGAAGTATACGCCTGAACCGATCCGCATGGTGGGCGGAGTGCTCGTTGTGCAGGCGGGCGAGAGCTTCCTCGACGTGGTGCACGGCGACGTAGAAGGCAATGGTGATCTGCCAGTCGCAATATGCGCCGCCCTGAAGAACCGGCTCGTTCAGCAGGCGCCGGTTGCTATCGCGCTGCCGTAGATGCTGCGCGGCAGTCGGCATGCCGCTACGGCTTCGGGAAGAGCCGGATCGCCGAGCGCAGCTCCTCGGCCGCCTCGGCACTTTCCCGTGGTAGGGCGAAGAACTCCACCGACTCGAGACCGCCTGCGTCCAAGGTCAAAGCTTGACGCTCGAGCCCCGCCAGCTCCTGCTCGAGATGCCAGTCCAGTCTGCCAAGCACCGTCCAGACGTGTACGGTTCCGTCGGCCTGGAACGTATAGATACTATCCACAATCCCGCGCACCTCCGGAGAGTCGCACACCAGGTCGACGAATCGGCCCACGCTGACAGGCAGCGAGGGCTTGGCATCCACCGGGTGTGTCGCTCGACGGGAACCGCGCTGCCCTGACATCCGGTCGCGCGCGGCTGCGTTCCTGGCCATTGGTGCTCCTGTCGATGCGGACCCTTGCTAGAAGCTA
>Ga0070741_10018398_pt1 | contig 11321 bp, 8 predicted proteins | sample Coa_R1_4_FD_66440 | JGI IMG/M metagenome (GOLD analysis project Ga0070741, IMG submission 66440) | Surface soil microbial communities from Centralia Pennsylvania, which are recovering from an underground coalmine fire - Coalmine... | ecosystem: Environmental > Terrestrial > Soil > Unclassified ...
CATGGCAGCCCGCGGGCCTGGGCCGCATCGAGGCAGCGCGCTAGCTCGGCCGCGCTGCGCGCGCGCACGAAGAAGTCGGCCGGCCCGCCGATCTTGAGCGATGTGTATGGCCCCAGTGGCACGTTGCGCTCCACCGCCAGGCCGGTGGCAAAGCTCAGCTCCAGGGCATCAACCGGCATCACTCACTCCCTTGGATCGACGCGCTTGCCGGCAGGCAGGCCGTGGCCAGACGTTAGCGCATCAGCCGGCATCGCTCGCTCCCTTGGTCGCGGCCGACCCGGCTGTGGCCGTGCTGGGCACTGCCTTGCCGGCGGCTGGGCCGAGCTCGCTCCCCAGCTCCCGTGCCAGGCGATCGATCGGGCCGGCGCCCATCACCAGCACCAGATCGCCCGGCCAGAGCTCGCGCCGTAGCAGGTCGAGCGCTGCCTCCATCGTCCCCGCGTAGCGCGCGCCGGGGTGTCGCATGGCCGCCGCCAGCTCGCGGCTGCCGCGCGCGGCACGCGCCGGCTCGCGCCCACTGGGTGAGTACACGTCACAGAGCACCACCTGGTCGGCCCCTTCGAAGGCCCGCGCAAACTCGTCGAAGAGGGCTTCGGTGCGCGAATAGAGGTGGGGCTGAAAGACCGCCCACAGCCGCCCGCCGGCCGGCACCAGGCTCCGCGCCGCCGCCACGTTCGCTCGCACCTCGGTTGGATGGTGGGCATAGTCCGAATAGACACGGATCCCGCGGCCGGCGCCGGTCAGCTCGAAGCGCCGGCGCGCACCGTGGAACGTGCCCAGCGCCCGCACCGCCTCCTCCAGCTCCACTCCTACCAGCGTGCAGGCGGCGAGCGCCGCCAGCGCGTTCAGCACGTGATGGCGGCCGGGGATCACCAGCTGCGCCGGCACGCACCGCGTGGCACCGTCCGGTGTGTGGTGCCACACCTCGAAGCGCGATCCTCCAGGCACCTCCACCACGTTACCCGCCGCCCAGTCGAGCAGTGGCCCGGCGGCCCTGGAGCGCGGGCTGCCCTGCGATGGTACAGCCGGTTCCAGCCAGCCGTAGCGCACCACGCGCCGGCCGTGGACGTCCTCCAGCAGACCCGCCAGCGTTGCATCCTCAACGCAGGCGATCACGGTGCCGGTGGGCCGCACGCGGGCCAGAAAGTCGGCGTAGGCGCCCACCATCTCGGCCACGCTCGCATAGTATTCAAAGTGATCGGGCTCGACGTTGGTGACGATTGCCACCTCTGGCCGATACTCCAGGAAGCGTCGGTCGAACTCGTCGGCCTCGATCACCATCCATGGACTCGTGCCCCACCGGGCGCTGGTGCTCAGGTCTACCAGCTCGCCGCCGATCTGGAACGACACGTCCACTCCACATCGATCAAGGACGAAGGCGGTCATCGAGCTGGTGGTGGTCTTGCCGTGCGTGCCGGCCACCGCAATGCCGCGCCTGGTGTTGAAGAGCTCGCCCAGCGCCTGCGCGTGCTTGAGCGTGCGCCGGCCGTGGCGCCGTGCGGCGGCCAGCTCCGGGTTCGATTCGGGCACCGCCGACGAGTAGACCACCAGGTCGGCACCGCCGATGTGCGCGGCATCGTGCCCCACGTGGACGGTGGCCCCGAGCGCCGCCAGCGTACGCAGCTCCGCCGAATCGACCTCGTCCGAGCCGGAGACCTCCAGGCCCTGCTGCAGATAGAGGCGCGCCAGCGCGCTCATGCCCGAGCCGCCGATGCCAATCAGATGCACCCGGCGCAGCCGCGGCTCGCCTGGTCTGCTCGTTAGCGTAGCCATGAATACCGCCATCACCCGTTTCGTCCTCCTCGCCGCTGCTCCGCTGCTCCGCTGCTCCGCTGCCCCGCCGGAATCAGCGCCTGGCAACTGATCGAACGAGCGAGGCGATATTGTCGGCCGCCTCGGGCCGGGCCAGCATGCCCATCGCCGCGGCCATCTGCTCCAGCCGCGAGCGATCCTCGAGCAAGCCGAGGATCGCCGGCAGCAGCACGCCGTGCTCCAGGTCACGATCGGCCAGCCGCACCGCCGCTCCCTGCTCGACCAGGAAGGCGGCGTTGTCGTCCTGGTGCCCAAATGGATGCGGAATGAGGATCGCTGGCCGGCGCAGAATGGGCAGCTCGGCCAGCGCCGATGCCCCGGCGCGGCTCACCACCAGGTCGCTCGCCGCCATCGCCTCGGCGATCCCACGATGCAGGTAGCGGAACAGGTGGTAGCGCGCTCGGATGCTGGCCTCCAGTCGCGAGCGCTGCGCCCGCAGCGACTGCTCGTCGAGCTCGCCGCAGAGGTGAATGACCTGCGCGTGGTGCAGCAATGGCTCCAGCACCTCCGCCACTGCCCGGTTGATGCTCTGCGCGCCGCTGCTCCCACCCATCACCAGCACCACGGGGAGCTCGTCCTGCAATCCGAAGCTCCGCCGCGCCGCCTCGCGGTTGGCGTGCAGGAACTCCGGCCGCACCGGGTAGCCGGTGACGATCGCCTTCCCGCCCTTGAAGTAGCGCTTGGTGTGCGAAAACGAGAGGGCAATTCGCCGCGCGAGCGGCGCCAGCGCGCGCACCGCCCAGCCGGGCGACGTATCCGGCAGATAGAGCACCAGCGGCACGCGCCGCGCCGCGGCGGCGAGCGCCACCGGTGCGCTCACGTAGCCGCCAGTGGCCAGCACCACGTGCGGACGGAAGGCGGCCATCGCCGCCATCGCCTGGCCCGTGGCCCAGGCCAGGCGCGCCAGGTTGGCGGCCAGACGAGGCGGTGCGGCGCCGCGCAGCGGCCCCACGTTCAGCCGGCGGTGCGGTAATCCCGAGTGCGCCAGCACCTCCGCATCGATCCGCGCCGGACCATGCAGATAGAGGATCTCGGCCGGCGGGGCATGCGGCGCGGCGCCGGCGGCCGGCGACGATGGCCACTCGCCGTCCGGCAGCGGCCGGTGGTCAGCTCGCAGCGCGCTGGCTACGGCCAGCGCCGGATAGATGTGGCCGCCGGTACCGCCGCCAGAAATGATGACGCGGATGGGTCGAGTGCCCGTCATCCCTGGGAACCGTTTGGCGTGAGATATTGAGCAAGATGCCGCAGCTGGCCAGCGTGACAATCAGCGACGAGCCGCCGTAGCTCACGAAGGGGAGTGTAATCCCGGTAAATGGCAGCGAGCTGGTCAGCACCCCCATGTTGATTAGCGCCTGGAAGGTGATGCCGCAGCTGATGCCGGTAGCCAGCAGCCGCCCCAGCAGATCGGGAGCGTACCACGCCACGCGGAGCCCGCGGAAGGCAAAGAGCACGAAGAGCGCCACCACGGCCGCCGTGCCTGCAAAGCCCAGCTCCTCGCCAATCACGGCAAAGATGCTGTCGGTATGCGGGAACGGCAGGTAGAGGAACTTCTGGCGTCCCACGCCCAGCCCCACGCCCAGCACCCCGCCCGCGCCCAGCGCCAGGAGCGCCTGCACGACGTGATACCCGGAGGCCAGCGGGTGGCTCCAGGGGTCGAGGAAGGTGAGCAGGCGCTGCATCCGGTACGGCGCGACGTGGATCAGCGCCACCAGCGCCACGACCGTCCCTCCCAGCAAGAGCGTCAGCTGCAGCAGGTGGGCTCCCGCCGCAAAGAAGATGGCCACCGCCGTGGCCAGGATGACCACCGCCGTTCCCAGGTCGGGCTGCTTGAGCAGCAGCCCGACGATCAGCGTCAGCAGCATCGCAAACGGCACCAGCCCGTAGGCAAAGTCGCGCACCTGCTCGCGCTTTGTGCTCAGCCAGCACGCCATGTACAGCGTCAGCGCCAGCTTCGCCACCTCGCTCGGCTGGAGCTGGAAGCCCGGCAGCCGGAGCCAGCGCTGCGCGCCATACGCTTCTGCCCCCACTCCAGGCATGAGCACCGCTGCCAGCATCCCAATGCACACGATGAGACCCGGCAGCGCCAGCCCCACCAGCAGGTGATAGTCCACCCGCAGCAGCACCAGCAGCGCCACCAGTCCCAGCACCGCCGAGAGCACCTGGCGGTTCAGAAAGTAGAACTGGTTGTGGTAGGTGGTATAGGCCGTCACCACGCTGGCGCTGTAGACCATGATCAGTCCGAAGCACAGCAGCGTGGCAATCACCAGCACCAGGCCGTAGTCGGGCGGATGGAGCGGTGCTCCGCGGCTGAGCGCCTCGCTCCGCCGCCGCGTGTCGATGGGAATCGCCGCTGCCTCGCTCACCGGCCGCTGGTCCTCCGTTCCTCGCGTTCTGCAGGGCTACCGCCCGATCAGCAGCAGCGCATCCATTGCACCGGGCCTCCTGGCACGCCGAATGGCCGGCCGTAGCCAGCCCACCAGCATGGGCAGCAGCGTCTGCACGGTATCGGGCCTCATGGCACGCTACCCCTTCGCTGCCACCAGCAGACCCACCAGCGCCCCGAGCGCGCCCACGATCCAGAACCGCTGCACCACCCACGTCTCCGGCCAGCCACCGCGACGGAAGTGGTGGTGCACCGGCGCCAGCCGGAACAGGCGCTTGCCCGTGAGCTTGTTGCTCGCTACCTGCAGGATGTCCGACGCCGCCTCGGCGACGAAGATGATGCCAATGGGCAGCAGCAGAAATGGCTCGCGCTCGAGCAGCGCCACCATGCCTAGCAGGGCGCCAAGCGCCAGCGAGCCGGTGTCGCCCATCCACAGCTGCGCCGGGTAGGCATTGAACCACAGATAGGCCAGCAGCGCGCCGACGCAGATCGCACAGAGCGTCGCCGTCAGCGGATAGCCCAGCAGCAGCCCGATGATCCAGAAGGCGGCAAAGGCGATGGCCGCCGTCGTGCCCAGCAGGCTATCCATCCCATCGGTAATGGCCACCGCGTTGATCGTCGCCACCAGCACCAGCGCGGCGAAGAGGGTGTAGAGCCACGGCGGCAGCACATAGACGCCCACAAAGGGCACGTGCACCTGCGTCACGCCTGCATAGGCGAGGAGCCCCGCTCCGGCCAGCGACATCGCGATCTGCGCCACCCATTTGGTGCGCGGCGAGAGTCCGGCCGAGCGCTGGCGCCCCACCAGCGTCTGCATGTCGTCGGCCGCGCCCAGCACGGCGCAGCTGGCCGCCAAGGCCAGCGGCACCAGCATCAGCAGGCGTCCGTGGAAGAGCACGCCGAAGGTGAGCCCCACAGCCAGGATTGGTGCCAGAAAGACCATGCCGCCCATGGTGGGCGTTCCTTCCTTGCCCGCGTGCTCGGCAGGGTTCGCCGGATTGATCTCGCTTGGATTGAGCTGCTTGCCCACACCCTGCGCACGGAGCAGCTGCAGCCAGAGCGGCCCAAAGCCCGCACCGAGCGCAAAGGCCAGGAGCGCAAGTCCCAGCGTGGCTGCCATCAACGCTGCTCCCCCAGCCTCGTTGCCAGCCGGCGAGGAACGGCATCGGCAGCACGCTGTCGAATGGCTGCCATCAGCGCTGCCCCCTTCCCCCGTGGCCATCCGGCTGCACCAGCACGACCCACCAGCGCTCCCCAAGCCAGGCCATCAGTGCTGCTCCTCCTGTGCCTCCGCCGCCGGTGGCGATTCGGTCAGCGCCTGCACGATCTCCTCCATGTGCACGCCATGCGAGCCTTTAATCAGGACGTAATCGCCGGCGCGGAGTCTCGCCCGCAGGCGGGCCACGGCCGCCGCATTGCCCGGCACCGCGGCCGCCCGGGCGGCCGGTAGCCCCGCAGCCAGCGCGGCCTCGACGATGACCGGTGCCAGCTCGCCCACGGCAATCAGTTCGTCCACACACCGCGCTGCCCGCTCGCCCACCTGCCGGTGCCCCTCAATGGCAAAGGCGCCGAGCTCAAGCATGTCACCCAGCACCGCGATGCGTCGGCCCGGCAGCGCCGCCAGCACGTCGAGCGCGGCCATCGTTGCTACCGGGCTGGCGTTGTAGGTGTCGTCAAGCACCACCGCGCCATTGGGTAGCCGCCGCGGCTGCAGGCGCGCGCCCTGCGGCGGCTGCGCCAGCCCCTCCAGCACCTCGTCCCAGCCACAGCCTTCGGCAAAGGCTGCTGCTGCTGCCGCCAGCGCCGGGGTGATAAAGTGCTGCCCCACCAGCGGTAGCCACGCGCGCTCGCTCCGGCCGCCGTAATGCAGCCGGAAGCCCAGCCCTTCCAGCGTCGGCTGCTCGATCTCCGTCGCTCGCACGTCGGCTGGCCTGTGGCAGCCGTAGAAGATGGCCTGCGCGCGTGTCCGCCGATGCATGCGTGCCACGCGCTCGTCATCGGCATTGAGCACCGCCAGGCCATCGTCTCGCAGCGCCACCACCAGCTCCCCTTTCTCGCGCTCCACCGTCTCTACCGTGCCGAAGCCAAGGAGGTGCACCGGGGCCACACGGGTAACAATGGCCACGTCGGGCCGAGCCAGCGCGGCGAAGGTAGCCATCTCACCCACGGCCGAGATCCCGATCTCGAGCACCGCCTGCTCATGCGCCTCTGTCAGCCGCAGTAGCATGATCGGCAGGCCCAGCTCGTTATTGAGGTTGCCCTCGGTGGAGAGTACGGCGTAGCGGCGGCGCAGGATATTCGCCAGTAGCTCCTTGGCTGTCGTTTTGCCCACACTCCCTGTGATGGCCAGCACCCGCGCTCGCTGCCGGCGCCGCCACCAGGCGGCGCACTGCTGCAGGGCCTGGAGCGGGTCGTCCACCAGCAGGAGCAGCGGCGCGCGCGCCGTGCTGTCGCTCGCCATGGGCCATGCGTGGCCTTGAGCGTCGGCACCTCCGGCGGCTGTACCACGGCGAAAGTCGCGCACCTGCACCGTGCCAGCTGCCACTGCCGGCTGCAGCGCCTCCGGCACGCGCGCCACCAGCGCCGCCCGCGCGCCATTGGCAAAGGCATCGGCCACGAAGTCGTGGCCATCGCGCCGTGCGCCGCGAATGGCCACAAAGAGGCCTCCCTCGCGCATCGGCGGCACGCCGTCGCGTCGTGACGACATCGTCACCGCCCCAAACGGCGCCCCCGGCCGGTCCGGCAGCGCCGCCTCATCGCCATGCGCCAGCCAGCACAGCAGGTGCTCGAGGCTAAAGCCACCACCCGACCGGCTCACTCGTGCTCTTCCCTCACTCTCCAGAAGCTACGCCGTCCCAGGTTGCACTCACAAGGTGCTCCCGGGCAGAGCTGCGCACGTCCTCTCCATTCGCTTGGCGCGCTGCCGGCCCTTGCGGGCGGATGACAGGCGCGCATCACGAGTCTACCGGCCTCGCGGTGTCGCGGCCGTCGCGCCTGCGGGCGGCGTGCGTAGCGGCGTCGGCGCGACGATCGGCGTCACGGCCGGTGGCACCGCTCGGGGGGCGGCCGGCGCACCGGCCGGCGTGGGCAGCGCCGTGGGACCCGGCCTGGCTGTCGGCATCGGCTCAGTGGGCCGGATCTTGAGGTAGCGCGTCAGCTCTTCGGCGATGGCCGAGAAGGCCGGCTTGGCGATCAGCGAGCCCCACGGCTCATCGGTCGGCTTATCGATCTTCACCAGCACCACGAACTGGGGATCATTCGCCGGCACAATGCCCACGAACGACGCGATCGTCAGATTGGGATCATAAGCGCCGTTGACCGGAATAGAGGCCGTTCCCGTCTTGCCCGCCACGTGGTAGCCGGGGATGAGATAGCCTCGCGTCTCGCCGTTCTCCGCCGCGCTGACCAGCATCCGCAGCAGCGTCGCTGCCGTGTCGCGCCCGATCACCTGGCGAACGATCTGTGGCTGCGTCTGGCGCACCACCTTGCCGGAGGCCGGATCGACGATCCTGTCCACCACGTAGGGCCGCATCAGGATCCCGCCGTTGGCCACCGCCGCCGCCGCGGTGATCATCTGGATCGGCGTCACGGAGATACCCTGGCCGTACGCGTTCGTTGCTAGATCGACCTCACCCCAGCCCCGCGCGCTCGGATCTTTCACAGTGCCGGCGACCTCGCCCTGCAGATCGATACCCGTCGGCTTGCCAAAGCCAAAGAGGCTCACGTAGCGATAGAAGCGCTCTCGCCCCAGCTTGAACGCCACCGTCGCCGCACCGACGTTGCTGCTCTTCTCCAGCAGCTGGGTCATCGTGGTCACGCCGTTGGCCTTGCCGTCCCAGTTATGCAGCGCATACCCGCCCACGTTGAATACGCCGGTATCCAGATAGGTCGTCTCGGGCGTGACCAGCTTCTCGTTCAGCGCTGCTGCCATGGTCACGATCTTGAACGTGGAGCCGGGCTCGTACTGCAGCGAGACCGCCGGGTTGGCAAAGACCTCCGGATGGTCGGCGTACTCCTCGTAGCGGTTGGGATCGAAGGCCGGGCGGCTGGCCATGGCCAGGAGAGCCCCGGTGTGCGGCTGCATCACGATCACCGTGCCGCCCGCCGCCTTGTGCTCCACGATCGCCCGATCGAGCTCTCGCTCCGCGATGTACTGGATCGTGCGATCGATCGTGAGCACCAGGTCGCTGCCGTCTACCGGCGGCTCGAACTCGCGCGGGCCGAAGCCGATCTCGTTGCCGGCGGTATCGCGCTCGGCCCGCAGATGCCCCGGGCGCCCGCCCACCTCCGCCGCGTACTGCCCCTCCACGCCGTACCAGCCCTGGCTCTCCCCGTCGACGAACCCGAGCACGTGTGCGGCCAGCTGGTCCTCCGGGTAGACCCGCTTCGTCGTCGGCTCCAGAAAGATGCCGGGGATGTGCAGGCTTCGCACCGCCTCCGACTGCTCGGGCGTCAGCTTGCGCCCACCCAGCAGGCGCACGTAGACCCGATTGGGCTCAGAAGGGGTAAGCAGCGAGCGCAGGTTCTCCGCCGATTCACCCACCACCGGCGCCAGGCGCGCGGCCACCTGCTCCGGCTGCTTGATCTGCGTCAGGTCGGCGTACAGGTAGTCCACCGAAAGATTGCCGGCCAGCAGATCGCCGTTGCGATCGTAGATGCTGCCCCGCCGCGCCGGCACCTGCTCGTCGAGCGTATGCTGGGCGTTCAGCTGCTTCTGCAGCGGCGCCGCCGCGTAGATCTGCCAATAGAACAGTCGCGCAACCAGTCCCAGCGCGGCGGCGCAGATCACGCCAAAGAGAAAGGCCAGGCGCAGCGGCGAAGCAGGCGTCGCGCGCGCTCCGGTAGCTCCGGCGGCGACGGCCATCGGCTAGCGCGGCGCCTCCAGGCCCAGCGCCTGCTGCAGGCGCTCTCGCCAGCCGCGCGGTGCATGCTGCGCCGCCTGCTCGGCACGCTTGATCGCCGCCTCCACGTCTACCGGTGGCCGACGCGTGCGCAGATACTCCGGGAGCGGTGCGGGTACCATGCCCAGCCGCGTGGTCGCATCGCGCTCGATCCGGCTCATGGCCTCCAGCCGTGCCTTCTGGATGATCAGCAGCTGCTGCTGGCGCTCTAGCTCCGCCCGGCGCTCTTCTGCGCTGCTGATGTCGTAGCCCGTCGCCGCCACCCGCGATGCCTGGGTCAGATAGAGCAGGCTGGTCACCGATACAAGCACCAGCGTGGCTAGCACCAACGTCACCGGGTGGAGCTCGAACACCCACGGCGCCCGTGCCCGCCGCAGCTTGGCCACGTGGATGGGCTTGACCATTTCCATAGGTCGTCTATGCTTCTAACTGGCTTTGGCCGTGTCGAGTTTCTCAGCCGGCCGCAGCCTGGGGCTGCCGGTCACGCTCAGGCGCTCGCTGGAGCCGGCAGGGGCGGCGCGGGCGTGCCAAGCTTCTCGGCCGCCCGCAGCCTGGCGCTGCGGCTGCGCGGATTCGTGGCTCGCTCGGTGGCTCCCGGTGTGATCGGCTTGGGTGTCAGGATGCGCACCTGCGCTCGTGCGCCGCAGCGGCACACCGGTAGCCCTGGCGGACAGACGCAGCGCCCTGCTGCGCGTGCGAATGCGCGTTTGACGATGCGATCTTCCAGCGAATGGAACGCGATCACCACCACCCGGCCTCCCGGCACCAGCGCCTCGATCGCCGCCGGCAGGGCCTCCTCCAGCGCCTGAAGCTCATCGTTGACGGCAATGCGCAGCGCTTGAAAGGTGCGGGTGGCCGGGTGGATGCGCCCGCCCGCGCCGTGGCGCCCGCCGGGGACGGCGCTCGCCACCACGGCTGCCAGCTCAGTCGTGGTACGGAGCGGCGCTCGCCGCCGGCGCTCGACGATCGCACGCGCGATGCGGCGCGCCCACCGCTCCTCGCCGTAGCGTGCGATCAGTTCGGCGAGCGCCGCCTCCGGTAGCTCGTTCACCAGCTCGGCAGCCGTTCTCACCGTACCGGGGTCCATGCGCATATCGAGCGGCCCTTCTACCTGGAACGAGAAGCCGCGCGCCGCGCGCTCCAGCTGCATCGACGACACGCCCAGATCGAAGAGCACGCCATCTACCGCATCGACGGCGCCAAACGCGGTCTCGCTCAGCAGTGCCCGCAGGTCTCGGAAGCTGGCATGCACCAGCCGCACGCGATCGCCAAAGCGCTGGAGCCGCTCGCCGGCCAGGCGCAGCGCGTCGGGGTCGGCATCGATGCCGAGTAGCCGCCCATCCGGCGACGACGCCTCCAGCAGTGCCGCCGCGTGCCCGCCGGCACCCACCGTGCAATCGACGTAACGGCCGCCGGCGCACGGGCGGAGCAGCGCCACCACCTCCGCCAGCAGCACCGGCCGGTGCGCCGCCTGCCCGCCGGCCTCCGGCGCCATTGCCTGGTGGGGGTGTGGCCTGCACGCCGCTGCAGGCCCAGGTTCCGGAGAGAGTCGCTCACTGGCCACTGGAGGAACGTCGGCTCGGAGCCGGCCAAGGGAGAAGAGAGCGCGCGGTGCATGTCGTGGCAGCCGCGTACTCTCTCGGCCATTTACCCATGAGGCACGTGCAGGATGCGGCCGCACACGCTGCACTGTACCGCCGCCTCGCTACGGCGGGCCCGCTGGATCTCTGCGCTCGGCAAGGCCGTCCGGCAGCCCTCGCAGCGATTCTGCACCACCTCGGCCACGGCGATGCCGTCGGGCAGGCGCTGACGCAGCCGATCGTAGAGCGCCAGCGCGGGCGCATCCAGCCCGCCGGCCAGCCGGCGGCGCTCTGCTTCCAGGCGCTCGAGCTGCGCCGTGTGCTGCTCACGCTCGGCTGCTAGGCGGCGGCGCTCCTCGGCCACCTCGCTCAGCACGCGTTCGGTGGCGGCTCGCACGCGCTCACGCTCGGCGAGCGCCTGCTCAGCCGCTTCCATCGCCGCCAGCACGCGCTCCTCGATCTCGGCCCGCCGCGCCCGATCGTGCTCGATCTCGCGCTGCAGCGCCTGGAGCTCGCGCGGGCTGCCGCGGCCGGAGTAGAGCTTCTGCTCGAACTCGCGGATGCGGCTCTCGATCGCCGCCAGCTCCAGCTCCAGCTCGCGCTGCTCGCGCTGCCGCGCCTGCAGCGCCGCCTCTGCCTGCCGGT
>Ga0070741_10018399_pt1 | contig 11321 bp, 9 predicted proteins | sample Coa_R1_4_FD_66440 | JGI IMG/M metagenome (GOLD analysis project Ga0070741, IMG submission 66440) | Surface soil microbial communities from Centralia Pennsylvania, which are recovering from an underground coalmine fire - Coalmine... | ecosystem: Environmental > Terrestrial > Soil > Unclassified ...
CGTTTGCGTCGCGCTTCCAAACAATTGGAAACGGCTCGCCCCAATAACGCTGACGCGAAAACAGCCAGTCGCGCAACTTGAAGTTGACCATTTTTTTGCCGAGATCTTTTTCTTGAAGCCACACGGTGATTTTCTTTTTGGCTTCGGCGGTCGGCAGGCCGGTAATGAAACCGGAATTCACGGCAATGCCGTCATCAGTGAAGCCCTGCCAATCGGTTTTGGAATCATTCGGTTGAACGACTTGGACAATCGGCAAATTAAATTTCTTGGCGAACTCAAAATCACGCTCGTCATGCGCCGGCACGGCCATGATTGCGCCCGTGCCATAGCTGGCGAGGACATAATCGGCGATCCAGATTGGAATCCTTTCGCCATTGACAGGATTGATTGCGTAAGCGCCGGTGAACACGCCGGTTTTTTCTTTCGCCAATTCAGTTCGTTCCAAGTCGGATTTGCTTGCGGAAAATTCCTGATAACTTTTTACAGCTTCCGAAGGACTCCAATCGCCATATTGATTCCCGAAATGAGTTTTAATCGCGACTTCAATTTCAGATTCTGAAGTAACTTTAATTTCTACTTCGCATTTTAGAAGAAAAGAAATCGCATCAATGGCCGCCAAATTTATAGGGCCAGGAACTGCAACTGTAATGCGATTTGGGCTTGTTGCCAAAACCACGCCTTTGTAGCGAGCGATTTGTCTTTGAATTTTTTCAGGAACATCGGGAACCGGTTTCCACTCTTTAATTGAAACGGCTTCTGCCCCGGATTGTGCGGCTTGCTGTAAAGACTTTTCTTCAGAATCCGGAATACAAACCTTTTCCCAATCAGGAATATGATATTCTCCTGGTCGAAGCAGTCCCACAATTTCTTTTCCTGGCCCTTTCCAATAATAAAGCGTTTCTGTTGGCCATTCTTTTGGAATAATTTTTTGAAGAAGTTTGTGTTCTGGCGCTAAAACCATGTAAGTCGCACCGAACAAAGTGTCCGGCCGCGTTGTGAACACGCGAATTTTTTCGGATGAGCCGGCGATTTGGAAATCCACTTCCGCGCCTTCGCTTCGTCCAATCCAGTTGCGCTGCATTTCCTTGAGCGAATCGGTCCAATCAATTGTGTCCAGATCCGTCAAAAGTTTCTCGGCGTAAGCCGTGATGCGCAGCATCCATTGACGCATTGGTTTGCGGACGACTGGAAATCCGCCGACTTCGGACTTTCCGTCCACGACTTCTTCATTTGCCAAAACGGTTCCGAGTTGTTCGCACCACCAGACCGGCGCTTCGGTGACGAAGGCGAGGCGTTTGGAATCGCGGAAATTTCTTTTTTCAATCTCCGTCTTGCAATCGGTCGGATATTCAAGCGTCTCAATCGATTCGGCTTTGTTTGTTTTCGGATTGAACCACGAATTGTAAAGCCTGAGAAAAATCCATTGCGTCCATTTGAAATAATCCGTGTCGGTCGTGGCGATTTCGCGCGACCAGTCGTAACTGAAGCCGAGCGATTTTATCTGCCGCTTGAACGTCGCGATATTTTCCTCGGTCGTCTTGCGCGGATGCTGGCCGGTCTTGACGGCGTATTGTTCGGCGGGCAGGCCGAACGCGTCCCAACCCATCGGATGCAGCACGTTGAAACCTTGCGCGCGTTTGTAGCGGGCGAGAATATCCGTGGCCGTATAGCCTTCGGGATGGCCGACGTGCAAGCCCGTGCCGCTCGGATACGGAAACATGTCGAGGATGTAAAATTTCTTTGGAGCCTTGCGGCTGGCCACCTTTTCCCTCGACATCGCATCAGCGCCGTGACGAAGCGCGAACGGATGGTTCGCGGGAATTTCCTCGTTTGGATTAAATGCGCGAAAAGTGTTTTGTTCGTCCCAAACTTTTTGCCATTTGGGTTCGATGAGGTGAAACGGATATTGTCTGCGGCTGCTCGACATTGAGCCGGAGAGTTTGCGCGAAATGCGCGGCGCGGGCAATTTCGGAATTGTTAGAGATATTTACGGAGCGTTTGCTCGTCGCCTTGCACGCCGAGCAAATAAAGTTTGCCGTTATCCGTCCAGATTGCCGTGGCATTGCCTTTGATTGTGACAATTTGCAGCGGAATTGTTTGCGGCGCGTCTTTGACCGCCGACCGGTCAACCACGAACAGCCACAAATCGCCGGGCTGATTTTTTGGCAGGGGCTTGCCGGTGCTGAAACAAATCATGGAAACATGTGCGCCATACCAATTCTGAACCGCGCAGCCGGTGGCGGCAGTTTTTTCCAGCGACATGGTCAATGTGTAATCCGCCGGCGCGCGATTTTGCGCGAGATAATTTTTAATTTGCGTCAAATCGTTTTTGGCCAAATCCATCGCATAGACGCTACGCGCCACGCCAATCATCTGATTTTCGTAATTCGCCAGCGTGTTGTAATTACGCGGCAAATTTTCTTTTTTGTTTTCAAAAATAAACAATCCCAGCGCAACCAAAATGGCGACAGCGCAAACCGCTGCCGTAAAAATCATTTTTGGACGGCGCAAAATTGTTTTCGATTTCGCCTGTTGCTCGGAAATGATTTGTTGCGCGAGGCCGCCGGGAACTTCGATTTGCCGAAATTTTTCACGCAACGCATTTTGCGCCGCGCGATGTTCCGCAAACCAACGCGACAATTCCGCGTCCAATTTCGCCAGCGCAATCGCCGCGGCGATTTGCGGGTCGGCGGCGTCCGCTTCAGTGCGGTAAAGCAGCAAAATATTTTTAGCTTCGTTGCGATTCACAATTTAATTTTTTCGTTCAGCAATTGATACAGCCGCGCCAATCCTCGCGTCAGGCGCGATTTAACGGTGCCGAGCGGAATTTCCAAAACCTCGGCAATTTCGTTGTAGGAATAATCCTGCAAATAAAACAGCGCGACCGGCGCGCGATAAATTTCATCCAATTTTGCCAGCGCATCGAGCAATTGCGCTGAATCCAGTTGGTTGACATTCGTCGGCGAAATCGTAGGCAATTCTTCCGTCGCGCTTTCCAAATCCGTGTGTGGAAAACGGGTTTGCCGCCGCCGCGAGCCGAGAAATTCGCGGTGCAAAGTGGTGAACAACCACGTTTTCACTTTTGTCGCGTCGCGCAATTGATGGCCTTTCTTTGCCCAGACGCAAAACGTTTCTTGAGTCAAATCGCACGCTTCCGCCTCGTCGCGAGTGAGGCTCATGGCAAATTGATAGAGCGGCGCGTAGTAATCCGCGACCAATTTGTCAAAGTCCAGACCTTCAGCCATGTGCGGCGCAAAGTTAAGAGTTTTAGGTTTTGAAAATGTTCCCGTAAATTGGCGGAACAAATTTCACTTTATTTGCAAACGTAATCCTTCCAACGTCAAATTATTTCTGACTGCGGAAATTTCCGGCAGCTTCGCAGCAATCAATTTCGCATAACCGCCCGTCGCAATCACCGGCAAATTTTTTGAGCGCAATTCACGCTTTAATTCCGCAATCAATTGTCGCACCAACCCGCGATAACCATGCACTGCGCCGGTGAGCATCGCCTGTTCCGTGCTTTTGCCCACAACATTTTTTGGCTCGACGATTTTTATTTTTGGCAGCAATGCCGTTTTCTCGTGCAAATAATCCGTCATCGCCGCCAAACCCGGCGCGATAATTCCGCCGATGTAATTTCCATTTGCGTTGACAACATCAAACGTCACCGCCGTTCCAAAATCCACGACCACGACCGGCGCGCTAAAATGGAATTTCGCCGCGACCGCATTTGCCAACCTGTCCGCGCCGATGGATTCCGGCTTCGGATAATCAATGCCGATTCCGCGAACCGTTTTTGAATTCAGTTCCAGCGGATTGAATTTCCAAATCTTGCGAATTACTTTTTGAACTTCCGGCGTCGCGCGCGGAACGACACTGCACAAAACGGCGCTTCCAATTTTATTTTTGCCGGCAAATTTTTTAATTCGCGCGGAAACATTTCCATCAAACCAGCCGCGCGTCGGCAGGTTCATTTGCTTCACGACGCGCTTTTCGTCCGCAAGCCCGACATGCGTGTTCGTGTTACCGATGTCGAAAAGTAAAATCATTTTTCCAAAGCGACGTCGCCGCCGATGATTCTTTCAATATGTCCATGTTCCGTCCGCAAAAGCAATGCGCCGTCGTCATCCAGCGATTCCGCGCGGCCGCGAATTTTCCGGTCGCCGATTTGCACGGTCACATTTCTGCCAATCGTCGTGCAATGCTCTTCCCACTCATCGGCAACGGCGGAAAATTTTCCGGCGCAAATACGACCGTAATCGAAATCCAATTCGCGCAAAATCGCCGTCGCCAATTCCGCGCGCGAAATTTTCTCACTGGATTCAATTTTCAATGACGTGGCAATTTTTTTCAAATCTGCCGATAATTCAGCCGCGTCCAAATTCACATCAACGCCGATTCCTAGAATCACGTGGCGGACTTTGTCCAATTCCGCGCTCAATTCCGTCAAAATGCCCGCGACTTTTTTTCCGCCAATCAAAATATCGTTCGGCCATTTGATTTCCGGCTGCAACTTTGTTTCCGAAACAATCGCGCGGCGCAGGGCTGTTGCCGATGCAACGGTCAATTGCGTCGTTTCCTGTGGGCGCATATCCGGCCGCAGTAAAATTGAAAACCATAAACCTTTGCGATTTGGCGAAATCCATTTGCGCCCGAGCCGTCCGCGACCTTTGGTTTGCGATTCAGCAAAAACAACAACGCCTTCTTTCACGCCATCGCGCGCAAGTTTTTCAATCACGTCATTTGTCGAAGTCGTTTGTTCAAAAACGCGGATGTCGCGGCCAATGATTTTCGTTTTGCCGAGACGCGCGAGCAAATCGTCTGCATGCAATGCATCCGGCTCGCCGACGAGGCGATAACCGAAATGCGGACCGGCTTGAATCTCATAGCCAAGCGAACGCAATTCTTCGATGCGCGACCAAATCGCTGCGCGGGAAATTTTCAATTGCTCTGCCAACTGCGCGCCGGAAACGCCGTCGGCATTTTCGCGCAACGCAGAAAGAATTTTCGCGTCAGTCGTCATTCAAAATCCAATCCGATGTCCACCGCACGCGCGGAATGCGTCAGTGCGCCGACGGAAATGAAATCCACGCCGGTTCTGGCAATCGCGCGGACGGAAAACAAATCTACGCCGCCGCTGGCTTCCAATTTGGCGCGCCCGCGAACAATTTTCACCGCCGTGCGCAGGCGTTTCAAATCCATGTTATCGAGCAAAATAATATCCGCGCCGGCCTCGGCGGCTTGCGCCACTTGTGCGAGATTGTCGGCCTCAAGTTCGATTTTTAGTTTCGGAAATTTTTTCCGCGCGCGGAAAATGGCAGCAGCAATTGCGTTTGGTTTTTCGTGTCGCAACGCGGCGAGATGATTGTCTTTGATTAAAATCATGTCGAACAAACCGATGCGATAATTTTGCCCGCCGCCGCAAACGACGGCATATTTTTCAAAACGCCGCCAGCCGGGCGTCGTTTTGCGCGTGTCGAGAATTTTGGATTTTGTTCCGCGAATGGCTCGGACAAATTGTGAAGTCAGCGTCGCAACGCCGGAAAGACGTTGGACAAAATTGAGCGCGACGCGTTCGGCGCTCAAAATGGCGCGTGTCGGGCCGGAAATTTTCAAAATGGTTTTCCCTTCGGAAATTTTTTGTCCATCGCGCGCTAATTTTTCAATTTTGATTTTCGGCGAGAGTTCGCGAAATGCGATTTCAGCAAATTCCATTCCAACGACGACTAAATTTTCCCGCGCGCGCATGAGCGCGACGGATTTTGAGTTTTTAGGAACGGTGGCGATGGTTGTGGCGTCGCCGCGACCAATGTCTTCAGCCAAAGCATTTTTGACGGCGGCGCGAATTTCTTTTTGGGACAATTCCACGCGGAAAAGATTGCCGCGAATTTAAACGCGGAAAAGAAAAATCGCTTGTGAATCAACCGGTGGACTTCGATTCGTCGTGAGATTTATGTTTCTTCGGCTTTTTCTTTTCGGGAATGTCGGTGGTGTTCCACGAAATAAAGAAGATGGCGTGATTGTTGTTGTAAGCGCGGCCAACGAGCGGACCGCTGGAATAAAAATGCTGGCGCGATTTGGTGTCATAAGCAAGGAGTTCAAACTTGGCGATGGAATGTTGCTTGTCGGATTTGTAAAACGGTAATTCGGGAATGGCCAGCGAGCCGGACAGCGGCACGGGCATTCCCATTTTTGGAATGCCGACGAGCGAATCGGAACTGTCGGTCGAAAGTCCGCCCGAGCGTGCTTGCACAATGATGTCGCTGTTGGTGACGTCATCCATAAGCAGCGCGCCGGCGGAACTCAACGCGTCGCGTATCATGCCGAGCGCGTATTTGGAGTCGTAACTGTCGAAATACGTCGAATCAACGTAAATTTTTTTCCCGGCGAAAACGGTGAAGTCGGCATTGGTCAAAGCGCGGTCAGCGGCGGTGCTTAAAAGTAATTGTTCGGAAACGGAACGCGGCGGATTGGTTTCGTCAGTTGTGGCACAACCGGCGGCGAGCAGCGCCAGCAAAAGCAAAAATGCCGCTACCATCAAAAAATTTCCCTGCCAAAAATCCCGTTTCGACATACCGCCATGCTTTCTGCAAATGTCGTGCCGAAGAATATTTATTCACAAACACGCCGGGAAGGCCATGCTTTGCAAAAATTTTATTTTTCCCGGCGAACTTTGCGTCTTGACGGTTAAATCCGCATTTTGCGAATTGCAAACTGCGGCGGGAATTTTGCGCGAAAATTATTGCCGGCTGTATTCGGCAATCGCCGCGCGCCACCACGGCGCGAGGGCTTCGGGCGGGCGCTGCCATGCCTGTTGGTGCAACCAGACCATGACCCGTTGGTCGGCCATGACGAGCAATCGTTGCGTGTCGCTCAATTTATTTGGCCCTTCGGCGAGCAGTTTTTCGCCGAGCATTTGCGTTTCATCAGTGCCCGCGCCGAGTTTTGAAAATTGTTCGGCGTAAACAGGATTCAACCGTTTTTCGCGCAGGAGCGAAACGTGAATCGCGTTGATGTAAGGGTCGAGCACAGCTTCGGCGAGTCCGCCGAATTGTTTTCGCGAAATGGTTTCGGCGACCAGCTCGTGTAATTTCATTTGCGCGCGGAGCGAAACGATTTCTTCCGGCGGTTCGGTTTCTTCCGGTGTTAAAAATAATCCGGCCTGACGCGCGCGGATTCCGTATTTGGAGCGGCTGGTCAAAACGCTCAACGGAATGGACAGCGCCATTCCCGCGAGCACGGGCGTGAACCAGAAAAATAACGTCGGGTCGAGCAGCCACATCAAAGTTCCCCAAATCAGGCCGACGAGTGTGTGTCCCCAATGCCGTCGCGCCGCGTAAAGCCATGGCGTTCCGGCATCCGCGCGTTTTTGCGACGGCCAGCCGGTGCTCATGCCGAGAAAATTGGTGACGACAAATCGCGTATGCCAGAGCATTTGCAGCGGCGCGTGCAGCGTGGAAAAAATCGTTTCGCAAACGACCGACAAAGTAGCGCGCGCAAGTCCGCCAAATTGACGTCGACGCGGCAAATCGAATCCGAGGTCAATCAATGAAAAAAATTTCGGCAGCATGAGCACGACCATGCAGACGATAAAAATCAAAAGCGCATGCGCGCGACCACTGACATGCAAATACGGCGTGAACGCGGGATAAGTAATCGTCGAAAGATTTGTATATTTCTGGTAGCCGTAAATCCAATTGAACGTCAGCAAAAATAAAAGCCACAACGGACCGGTTAAATAAGCGAAAATTCCCAGTGTTAAATGCAATCGGCTCACGCCGCGCAAACCTTTCGCGAACAAAACCATTGAATGCTGCAAATTTCCCTGGCACCAGCGCCGGTCGCGCTGCGCATTTTCGATGAGCGATTGCGGCGCTTCTTCAAAACTGCCTTCTAAATCGTAGGCAAACCACACTTCCCAATTTTCCCGCAGCATCAGCGCGGCTTCGACAAAATCGTGCGACAAAATTTGTCCGCCAAACGGCCGGCGTCCGGGCAATTGCGGCAAATCGCAAAATTGCATGAACGGCTCGGTGCGGATAATTGCGTTGTGTCCCCAATAATTTCCCAAATCGAGCGCCCAATAATTTAGTCCTGCGATGAACACCGGCGCGTAAAGGCGATTGGCAAATTGTTGGATGCGACCGAACAAAGTTTCCGCGTTCACAAGCGCGGGAACGGTTTGAATCAAGCCAGCCGTTGGATGCGCTTCCATCAATTTTACTAAATCCACGAGCGTTTCGCCGCGCATAATACTGTCGGCGTCGAAGCAGATAAAATAACGATAGCGGCGTCCCCACGCGTTGAGAAAATCGCGGACGTTGCCGCTCTTGCGTCCTTCGTTGACGAGGCGGCGGCGATAATAAATTTTCCCGAGCGCGTCCAGTTCGCGCACCAAATCATACCAGCGCCGTTCTTCCTCAACCCATTTGTCCGCGTCGGTCGTGTCGCTTAAAATAAAAAAATCGAAGTTCGCGAGCTTGCCGGTTTTTTTCAGTGATTCATACGTCGCGCGCAATCCTTCGTAAACACGAATCGCATCTTCATTGCAAATCGGAAAAATGACGGCGGTGCTGACGCCTTCGATATTTTGGCCGCGATAGTCCGCAATCGCCGTGATGCGTTGGCGCGTGCCAAAAACGCGCAGGACAAATCCGTAAATGCCGGTCATGCAACCAACCGCTGTGAACCAAAATAAAATGACGAACAAAACCAAAAGAATTGTGCGCGAGGCTGACCAGCCGGTGCGCCAAAGCAAATCAGCAAAAACCATCGAGACAAATCCTGTCAACACGAGCGCGGAAGTAAAAAAAATGAACAGCCGCCAGCCACGGGCGATTCGTGGCAGCGGCGCGATGGAAATGGTTTTCGCGTCAGCCATGATGTCCAAGGCTTCCGAAAAAGTCGGAAATGCGGGAAATTAAATTTTGAACCGCTGCAAAAAATGTTTCTTCGCTGTGCGTGAGCCAAAAAATCAAAATGAGCAACCCCGCGAAAATCGTCCAGACAATCAGCATCCGCAAATACGGATATTTTCCGAGATTCGTCAGCGTGGCAATTGCACCGAGGTCGAGCGGGCGCGGCGTCATTTGCGACAATTGAAAATCCGGTCCGGCGCGCAAAAAAGTTTCGCGCATCGCGGTGGTAAATTCTTTTGGCCACGGCCCGGGGCGGAGAAATTGTTCCTGCCATTTGCCCGGCATGTCCGCGAGCAAGAGCGCGAGCCGTCCGCGCGTGGAAAGTGTGTTGTCGGCTTTGGTCAACGGCGATTGCAGCACATCGGAAAACCATTCGGTGACGAGCCGGTCCATTTCTTCGGCGGCGATTTGCGTCGCGGAACGATTTAATTCGTGCGGGGCGCGGCGCATGGCGCGTTCGAGCACGCGCAAAACGAGCTGGCCAAGCAGCGCCTTGTTGCGGACGCGCAAAGCGTGGAAATAACTTTCGACTTTTCCGTAGGCGGCGTTCCACTCTTCCAACGGCCGTCCGGCAAGCGAACCAGACGCGCCGAGCAGCGTCGCGGGATTTACGGCGGGCTCCATTGGTAAGTCCATGTTTCGCTCACGATGTTCGTTCCGTTTTGCAGCGTGCAGCGCAAGTCCACCGGATTTTTATTGCCGGCATTTGGCCGTAATTTGATTTCTGCGCGCCATGTTTTCAATTCTTCGCACGGAAAAACTTGCGCGTCCACAATCACCGCGTTTGTGCTGCAACTGGCGACGATTTTCGCCGGATTTTGCGACGTGAGCGTGTCCAGTTTCGGCCCTTTGAAATCAATAATAAATTCGCGGCAATCCGGCGTGGCCGGGTCAATGCCCGCGCGCGTGGAAACGACGCGGTTTTCAGAATGTTTTATTTCCGCTTCACCCATTTCCCAATACATCGTATAGCCGAACTTGAACGGCTGCATCGGCGCGGGTTTTTCTTTCGGATCCCAAAATGCGACAACGTTGTCCAGGCCTTCCCAATCTGCGCTCAATTCCAGCAAATGCAAATCGCCGTCGTGCCAATCGCCGCGCGGTTCAATCCACAGCGTCGGCGTGCGATTGTAAGGATTGAAACTGTCCTGATACGCGGCAAAGGAACGTTCGCGCTGGAAAAATCCGAAACCTTTTATGTCCGGCGCGTGAAAAACCTGATGGCGCAGCGTGGACGGATTGTCGAGCGGATTCCAAATGGTTTCGCCGTTGCCCATTTTCATCAGCAAACCGTCGGCATCGTGAACCTCCGTGCGATAATCGTCGAACTTGCGCTCGGAATTTTTGCCGAACCAAAACATCGCCGTCAACGGCGCGAGGCCGATGGTTTTTATCGCGGCCTGATTAGTTTTGTAGGCATGAACATTTTTTACGTCGCGAAAATACAAAATCGCATTTACGTCGGCGGTTGTCGTTTCGCCGGGATGAACGTCAAATTCATAAGCGCCGGTGCAACTCGGGCTGTCCAGCAACGCATACAAAATCAATTGTGTGTCGTCCTTCTCCGGCTTGCCAAGCCACCAATCTGTGAAAATCGGAAATTCTTCAGGCCGGTCGAGTTCGCCGGAGTTCAATGCCAGTCCGCGCGCGGATTGGCCGTAGCGCTGGTCTTTGCCGAGCAATCGGAAATAACTCGCGCCCAAAAACGCCCCGAGCTCGTCCAATTGATTTGATTTGTTCAACGCATACAAAATGCGAAATCCCGCGTAGCCGGTGTCGCCGGGGATTTCATTTTGAATTTTCAAATTGCCGTAATCGAAGAAATCGCGATTGAAACGGATTTGTTGAACGTGCGTCGCGGAAAATTCGTTCACATGCACCGGTTCTTGATACAAATAGCCCGGATGAAAAAATTCGATGCGGAACGGCAGGTCGTCTTCCGTCCATAATGCCTTGTCGCGACGAAAACGGATTTCGCGATACTTGTCGTAATTCAAATTGTCCTGCCGCAAAACTTTCGGTAAATCCGCGCGAGGCGAATGAAACGGTTTCTCCGCGCGTTCGAGCGCGCGTTTGGCCACGTAATCCAAATCCACCACGGCGGATTCCGCGCCGAAGGAAATTTTTCCCGTCAGCGCCAGCACCGCCGCCAACATGAAGCATCGCCACATCGCGATAATGAGAAACGAAAAATCGGCAATTTGCAAGTTCGCGACGGAAAATGCGGGAAAAACCCCATATACCGTGAACTCATTTTGAGAATTTTGATGGTGCCCACGACAGGACTTGAACCTGTATAACAATTCCTGCCAAGTTTAACATTAAACTTCCAGTAAATTCGACATATTTGACCTTGCCAAACGTAATTGATGTTGTAACATTGGTTGTAACATGGCCTCTCTA
>Ga0070741_10018400_pt1 | contig 11320 bp, 12 predicted proteins | sample Coa_R1_4_FD_66440 | JGI IMG/M metagenome (GOLD analysis project Ga0070741, IMG submission 66440) | Surface soil microbial communities from Centralia Pennsylvania, which are recovering from an underground coalmine fire - Coalmine... | ecosystem: Environmental > Terrestrial > Soil > Unclassified ...
CTGGCTGGCTACGACTCCGCGGGGAGCGAGGGCGGTAGACCGAACCATTCGAGTGCGCTCTTGTCGAAGTGCGTCATCGCGCGGACCTTGTCGCCGCTGAGGGCGAGGACGATGAGGCCGGTCCCCGGGCGCACGCCGGCCGGGGTGCGCAGGTACGAGCCGAACGCTGGCTGGCCGTTGGCTCGGGTCGGGACCAGCTGGAGCTTGCGTCCCGCGCCGAACAGCGCGGCGCAGAAGCGGGCGACAACATCCCGGCCTTCGTATTCGAGTGGCATCGGCGGCATCGACACGAAAACGTCCTCGGTGAGCAGCGCGACGACGGCGTCGAGGTCGGCGGACTGGTAGGCGCTGACGAATTTCGCCACGATCGCGTCCTCGGCGGGCGAGCCGGCGGCCGGCGCCAGCTCGTGGTCCGATCCCGCCGGGTAGCGCTGCTGGAGGGTGGCACGGGCCCGTTTGAGTGCGCTGTTGACGGACTCGATCGTCGAGTCGAGCATGCCGGCCACCTCACTGGCGTGGAACCCGAGGACGTCGCGCAGAATGAGCACGGCAAGCTGGCGCGGCGGCAGTGCTTGGAGAGCGGTCACGAAGGCCAGGGAGATGGATTCGGTCAGCTCGTAGCGGGCCTCCGGCCCGGCAGGCGCGCCGATGGCGCCCTCGAGCAGGACGTCCGGATAGGGCTCAAGCCAGGTGACCTCGCCCAGCCGGGTGGGCGCGGGCGGTTCAATCCCGGGAATGTTCCACTCCTTGGCAGGTCGCCGGCTGGCCGAACGCAGCGAGTTGAGGCATCTGTTCGTGGCGATCCGGTAGAGCCAGGTGCGCAGCGAGGCGCGTCCCTCGAACCCGCCCAGGCCCTGCCAGGCGGACAGCAGCGTGTCCTGCAACGCGTCTTCGGCGTCCTGGAAGGATCCGAGCATCCGGTAGCAGTGCGCGTGCAGCTCCCGGCGGTGCGGCTCGGTCAGCTCGCGGAACGCGTCGCCGTCCCCCGCTTGCGCCAGTGCCATCAGGTCGGCCGTCACCGGCCTCACCGCCCTTCCTCCCGAATGTCGCCGCGTCCTATCTTGGTGCAGACACCGGCAGGAGGCTGAACTGGGCGGCGAGAGTCCCGCCCTGCCGGGACGGTCAGGTCCGGTCGAAGGGTTCTGCGTAGCGGAAAGCGCCACGCAGCTCGGGCCGGTAGTCGGTCAGCAAGCGGACCTGGAAGTACGGCCGCCATTCCGGGTTCGGCGGTGTGATCTGATAGTCGCTGCTGAGCCGGAAGCCGAAGCGGCCGTAGTACGCCGGGTCGCCGAGCAACGCGACCAGCGGCTGGTACGGCCTGTCATAGAAACCACGAGTCCGGGTGTCCAGCGGCGGCGTGAGCCCGAGCCGGTTGTGCATTGCGGCGACCGTTTCGTAGGCATCGCGCAGGTGCCGCTCGCGGGTGGTCCAGCTAGCGGAGGTGATCGCCGCGGACAGCGACGTGGAGAGTCCTCCGGCGCCGAGCAGCCGCGCGACGGCTGTGCCGAGCCATTTGCTGTACGGCGGGTACCGGCGCCGCATCAGCAGGCACAGCCGCATCAGGTCACGAGCCAGCCGCGCGGTGACGACAATCGAGCCGAGCTCGTCGCCGGCCTCGGCGCACCGCCCGGGGAAGGCCTCCTCCTGTCCGACACGCTGCCACTGGCACGCCAGCAGGTACAACCACACGTCGTTCGGGTACCACGCCAGGCGGTCACGTGCCCTGGTCAGCTCGCCCGGCCCGTCGTGGAAGACCTCGCCGCCGGTGACCTCCGCCAGCCGCTGCGCCGGGGTGGCCAGCCAGTCCAGCAGGGTGATCTCACGCCGCGGGTCGAACCCGAGCTGACCCGTCAGCCACGGACCTAGCCGCGCCACTTCGACGCGATGCCGCGCGGGTCCGCCCGGCTCCCGGGTGACCGGGAACGCGACGGGGTAGCCGCGGAACACGGCCGGCAGGCTAGTCGCGAGCATCGCGGCGACGGGCTCGACATCGTCGTCGGCCACGAAGAGCTGGAGCCGTGGACCCCAGTCGTGGTCGGTGGAGCGTTCGCTGTCGAAGCCGAAGATCTCCGATCCCGGACCGGCCAGCGCTGCCGCGTGCTCTAGTCCCGGGAACCGCTCCGCCAGTAGCGGGCCCACCACGTCGGCGTAGAACTCGCGGGCAAGCTGGATACCAGGTATGAACGTGGGCGCCACCCGTACAGGCTAGAGCCGCGACGCGCACGCGATGCAGGTGCGCGCGGTTGGCCGGGCGGCGAGCCGCTCGGAGCCGAGAGGTCTATGACTGAGCCGCGCGGTCGCTGGTGATCGCGCGCCAGGCGGCTTCCGCGGCCTGCTGCTCGGCCGCCTTCTTCGAGCGCCCGTGGCCCGATCCCTGCGCCTTGCCGCCGACCCGGACCTCCGCGGTGAAGAACTTCCGGTGGTCCGGGCCGCTCTCCTGCACCGAGTACTCCGGCACGCCGAGGGCCTCGGCCGCGGTCAGCTCCTGGAGCGAGGTCTTCCAGTCCAGCCCCGCCCCGAGGTTCGCCGACCATTCGACGACCGGGTCGAACAGGCGGTGCACAAGGGCGGTGGCGTCGGCCAGGCCGAGCTCGAGGTAGACCGCGCCGATCACCGCCTCCATCGTGTCGGCCAGGATCGAGGACTTGTCGCGTCCGCCGGTGCTCTCCTCACCACGGCCCAGGCGCACATACGCGCCCAGGTTCAGGCCGCGGGCCACGTCGGCCAGCGCGCCCATCTGCACCACCGCCGCGCGCAACTTGGCCAGCTGCCCCTCGGTCAGGTCCGGGTAGCCGCGGAACAACGTGTCGGTCACGACCAGCCCGAGCACCGAGTCGCCGAGGAACTCCAGCCGCTCGTTCGTCGGCAGGTTGCCGTTCTCGTAGGCATAGGAGCGGTGGGTGACGGCGCGCTCGAGCGCCTCGGTGCTGATCCGTACGCCCAGCGTCGCGGCCAGGTCCGTCAGGTCCGCCGCGACCGCCGCTTCCAGCGCCCGGCTGTCGGTCATGGTGGCGAGCAGCCGGATTCTCGCCGCCTCCCGGGGATCGGTATCCATCCGGGTCAGGGCGGTCCGGAAGGCGGACATTGTCTGGTCGACGTGGTTCATCGGCTCGGCTCCTCCCAGGTTCCGCCGTGTTCGGTCATGATCTCCTTCAGTCGCCGCAGCGCGGCGGCGGTGGTGGGTCCGACCGTGCCTTTGGCGACACCGAGGATCCGCGCGGTCTCTTCGACCGTGAAGTCGCGCAGGTAGCGCAGCTCGATGACCTGCTGCTGGCGACGGGGGAGCTGCCTGATCGCGGTGCGCAGGTCATGGCTGGCCTCCGCGTTAGCGAGCATGTCGTGTCCGTCGATGCCAGCGAGGCCGGCTGTGCCGACGGGGCGCCCGCCGGTCACCGCCGGATCCGGGGTGCCGCCCGCGTAGAGGGTCCGCAGCCGGTCGATGGCGGCGTTCCTGGCGACAGTGAACAAGTAAGCGGCTGCGTTGGCGATCACGTGACCGCGACGCCGCTTGTACACGACGACCAGGAGCGCGTCGTTGATCACCTCACCGATGAGGTGGTCAGGCAGGCGCACCCTTCCGCCGCGCAGGTGGCGTTCCAGATCAGCCCCGCACTCCGCGACGAGGGCCTCGATCTCCTTCTCAAGTTCGTCGGGAGGGATCACGCCGCTGCGCCACCTTGCCTGCTTGTCGTTCCTTTGTTACTAGAAAGACCCTTCCCGGATATCACTTTTGTTAGCCGGCCCGCGGGTACGACTGCTTCACGCCGGATCTAACTCATCGTAACAAAGTCACTTAAAAGTCGCGTCACCTGTTATTGGCGCGCTTAAGCACCGGACGCAAGGGGGGCTTACTCCTCGTAGACGTCCTCGATGACCTTGGTCTCGCCGGGGGTGTCCTCGGGGACTGGGTCGTCACGGCCGGGCGGCAGGCCGGCCCGAACCGGCGTGTTGGCGCGGTTGCGAGTCACGTACGGCGGATACGTCACTTGCTCGACGTTGCCTCGCCGCTGCTCATACCGGCGGACGAAAAGGCGCCGCCCCACCCAGCCTGCCGATTGCCGGGGGAGCACCATCGCGAGAATGCCGACCAGGATCAGCACGTATCCGGCGGTGTTCAGGTTGAAGACCGCCGTGTTGGTCGTCACCGCGAACGCCAGGATGCCTCCGGCGGCGATCAGCAGCAGGCCCATGCCGTACCTCATGGCTGTCCTCCTCTGCCTAGGTCACGCGACTGCCTGCGGGTGCCCATCGGCCTTCCTCTCTATCGCCTGACCGTCGTCGAGTACCCGCACGAGCGCATTCCAATCCAGGGAATCGGGATGAAAGGGCGCGGCGTGGGAAGCAAGAAGGGTCCGCAGCGCACCCGTGAGGACGATCCGATGACGACAGCGATCCGGCATGATGCCGAGTGGCGCTCGGCCAGCGCGTGCCGCCAGGCGAACCCCGATCTCTTCTTTCCGATCGCCACCGCGTCGATCGGTCGCGCGGAACAAACCGCCAAGGCGAAAGCGATGTGCGCTCGCTGTCCGGTGCGGTCCCAGTGCCTGGAGTTCGCTCAGGTGAATGACCTGAACTACGGCATCTGGGGCGGCACGACTCCGGAGGACCGGGTGCGCATCAGGCGCCGTGAGCAGCGCGCCGCCCGAGCCCGGGCGCGCCAGCTCGGCCGATCCTCCTCGCCCGTGTAGCTCTTGCGATTTGGGTAACGGAACGCCGAAAACAGGAGGTAATCATGCGGGCAGGAACCGCTGTCCTGCTTGTCTGGCTGATCATCGGTGCCATCGCGGCCGGGCAGCGCGGCTATTACGGCAATTCGTCGCCTAGCTGCGCCACCGCCGGCACGATCTTCGTGACGATCCTCGCCGGGCCGCTCAACTATGTCGGCGTCAACCCGAAGGTCGCCTGCCGCCTGCCGTCGCCCAGCTGAGCTGACTGACGGCAGCCCGGTGGATAATCGGGGCGAGGGAGAGGCGATGTACCGCGCACTACGTCTGCTGCCGGCCGAGACGGCGCACGAGGTCGCGCTGCGGCTGACCCGGCTCGCGGGCGCGGTGCCCGGCGGGCCGGCGACGCTGCGGCGCGCGCTCGTTCCGCGGGATCCCGCGCTGCGCGTGTCCGCGCTGGGACTCGACTTTCCCACGCCGCTGGGCCTCGCGGCCGGGTTCGACAAGGACGCGCGCGGCGTCGCGGCGCTCGGCGCGCTCGGCTTCGGGTTCGTGGAGGTCGGCACGGTGACCGCGCATGCCCAGCCGGGGAACCCGAAGCCGCGGCTGTTCCGGCTGATGGCCGACCGGGCGATCGTGAACCGGATGGGGTTCAACAACCACGGTGCCGCGGCCGCGGCGGCGCGGCTGCGGCGGCGGCGAGACGTGATCGTCGGGGTGAACATCGGCAAGACCCGCGCGGTGCCCGAGGACGAGGCGGTGGCGGACTACGTGGCGAGCGCCCGCGCGGTGGCGGGCGTAGCCGACTACGTGGTGGTCAACGTCAGCTCGCCGAACACGCCTGGCCTGCGGGATCTCCAGGCGGTGGACCGGCTCAAGCCGCTGCTGACCGCGGTCAGGGAAACCTTGGACGCGGCCGGCGGCGTGCCGCTGCTGGTGAAGATCGCGCCGGACCTGGCGGACGAGGACGTGGACGCGATCGCGGACCTCGCGGTGTCGCTGCGGCTGGACGGGATCATCGCGACGAACACCACGATCTCGCGCGAGGGGCTGACCGCGCCGCCCGCGCAGGTCGCCGCCGCCGGCGCCGGCGGGCTTTCCGGTCCGCCGCTGCGGGAGCGGTCGCTGGCCGTGCTGCGCCGGCTGCGCGCCAGGGCCGGAGACCAGCTCACGCTGGTCGCGGCCGGCGGCATCGAGACCGCCGACGACGCGTGGGAACGGCTCGCGGCCGGCGCCACGCTGGTGCAGGCCTACACCGCGTTCGTGTACGGCGGCCCGCTCTGGCCGCGCCGGATTAACGCTGGTCTGGCGGCCAGGATCAGGCGGCTGGGCCTGGCGTTAGTGGCCGGAATCTCAGTGGCCGGGGTTGAGCGGGGGGTCTAGCAGTCGGAACGTCCTGGCGTTCGCGTCCAACTCGGCGGCGATGCCCATCGGGAACGTCTGGAAACCCCGGCCGCTACCGTCGACGGTGTCGTGGCCGATGTCGGCCCGGGAGATCATCGGCACGCCGAGCTCGCCGAGGCGCTCGGTGAGCACCGCCTCGACCTCCTCGCGCGGCCCGCAGTTCTCGAAGTGCCCGGTCACGATGCCGCGGACCCCGTCGAGGTAGCCGGACCGGCGCAGCTGGGTGAGCATGCGGTCGATCCGGAACGGCTCCTCGTCCACGTCCTCGAGCAGCAGGATGCCGCCGCGGGCGGAGCCGGCCGACGTCGGCGTGCCGAGCGAGGAGGTCAGCAGCGCGAGCGTGCCCCCGGTGGTGACCCCGCGCGCGACGCCAGGGGTGACGGTGACCGCGTCCGGATAGCCGATCGCGGTCGCCTCGGCGGGTCGCATGAGGGTACGCAGCAGCGAACCCATCGAGTAGTGCGCCGCCTCACTGGAGTGGGCCGCCATGGGGCTGAACAGGGACGCCCAGCCGAGCTGGGTGGCGACCGCCTCGAGGATCGCGGTGATGTCAGAAAAACCGGCGACCACCTTCGGTGTGAGGCCGGCCGCGGCCAGCGCGGTCCAGTCGATCAGCTCCAGGGTGCGCTGCGCGCCGTAGCCGCCTTTGGCGAAGACGAGGCCGGCGATGTCCGGGTCGGTCAGCGCGCTCCGCAGGTCGTCCGCCCGGAGCTTGTCATCGCCCGCCAGGTAAGGACGGACCGTGCCCAGCTCCCTGGCGGACGGGTAGAGGACCGGGTCCAGGCCGGCGAACCGGAGCGCGGCCACGCCGCGGTCGAGGGCGGCATGGTTCGTCACCGGGCTGGACACGCACAGCACCGCGACGCGGTCACCGGGCCGCAGCGCGCGCGGGCGGGCCAGCGAGCGCGGGGCCGTCGACGGGCGCGGCGCCATGGCGGTCATCGCGACACGGTACCCAGGTGGCGGGTGAGGAACGCGAACGCCTTCGGCAGCGCGTCCGCGCGGTTGGCCCGCTTGGCGAGCCCGTGGCCCTCGTCGCCGTAGACCAGGATCTCGCATTCCCGGCCGCGGCTCGTCAGCGCCGCGTGGATCTGCTCGGCCTCGCCCAGCGGTACCCGCGGGTCGTTGGCGCCGTGGATGATGAACAGCGGCGCGCGGATCGCGTCGATGTGGGTAAGCGGCGAGGCTTCCACCAGGAAGTCGCGGTCCTCAGCGAGCGTGCCGTACTCGCGTTCCCGGTAGGCGCGCCGGTACGCCGACGTGTTCTCCAGGAACGTGACGAACGACGCGATGCCGACGATGTCCACGCCGGCCGCCCACAGGTCCGGCTGGAACGCCAGGCCGGCCAGCACCATGTACCCGCCATACGATCCGCCCCACAGGGCGGCGCGCGCCGGGTCCACGCCGAGCTTGGGCAGGTAGGCGTGCAGCGCGGCCAGGTCGGCGACGGAGTCCAGCCGGCGGCGTTTGTCGTCGGCGGAGTACCAGCGCTTGCCGTAGCCCGTGGAGCCGCGCACGTTCGGTACCAGGACGGTGTGGCCCGCCGCGGCCAGTGACTGCACCTCTGTGCTGAAGTTCTGCCTGGCCTGCGCCTCGGGGCCGCCGTGCACGAAGATCACCGCGCTGCCTTCGAGCGGGCTGGCCGCGCGGTCCCCGGAGCGGTACACCAGGCAGGGCACCAGCTCGCCGTCGAAGCTGGGGATCCGGTGATGCTCGGGTAGCGCGGGCGCGTCGCCACCAAGCGCGCGCGCCGAGTGCGTGAGCTGACGGACCTGGCCGCCAGCGGTGACGAGCAGGGCATCGCTGGGCAGTTCGGGGGCGCTGAGGGAGAACACCGCGGACCGCGAGTCCGGCGCCCAGTGGGGCGGCGGTATCCGGATGCCACCGGTGTTGCCGGTGGCCGGCAGGGCGATGCCGGTGATCTTTTCGCCGCTTGCCGCGTCGTGCAGCGCGAGCGCGGACGCGCCGTCGTCGTTCCGCTCCACAAGCAGTGTCGTGCCGTCCGGCGAGAGCCAGCCGAGCAGATCGGCGCTGTCGTCGGCCACCAGCCAGGTCCGGGTCCCGGTGGCCAGCTCGTACCGGGCGATCGCCAGGAACTCGCGGTCGTTGTTGGAGCTGAAGATCAACGCGTCGCTGCCCGGGGTCCAGCACAGCACGCCGTTCATCGCGGGCGCGTCGGCCGGAGTCACCTCGGTCAGGCGCTCTTCCCCCGGTGGGACGGTCAGGTCCGCCAGCGCTACGTGCTCGGCGTTGGCGGTGACCGGGGAAGAGACGGTGATAGCCAGGGACGTTCCGTCGGGGGACAGCGCCGCGGCGTCGTACCGGTGGTCGCCCAGCAGCAGGGTCCGCTCCGCACCGGTGGCGAGGTCGCGGATGACCGGGTCGAACGCGACGCCGTTGCGCCGGTTCGTGAAGTAGCAGATCCGGCCGGCCGCGACATCGGCGAGCGTGTGCATGTACCGCGGGTCGCGGATCAGCGGTTCCAGGTCGTCGAGGCCGGCCGGCGGACCCGGTTCGGCGAGGCGGAGCAGGGACAGCTGGTGGTTCTCGTTGCCGCCGTCGTCGTGAGACACAATGACCACGCGCTCGCCGGGAATGTAGCGTCCGGAGCACGCGCCCGGCAGTGCGGTCAGCGGGGTCACCAGGCCATCGGGGGCGATCTCGATCAGCTGGGTGGCGCCGGAGTCGTCACTACCTGCCAGAACCCGGCCGGAGTCGTCGATGTCGAACGCCTGGTATAGCCGGATGTCGAGCAGGCGCGTCAGGTCAAGTCCCATAACGGCCACAATAACCACGGGTCGCGCACGGACAACACCTCTGGGCTATCGCGCACATTAACGTGGACCAGCATGGAGCGGGTTGCTGTCTTCTCCCTCGGCGGGACCATCGCCATGACCCCCAGCACCGGCCCGGCGGACGCCGGGCCGGCGCTCGGTGCCGTGCCGGCGCTCGGCGCCGAGCAGCTGCTCGCGGCGGTGCCGGGGCTCGCCGCGGCCGGCGTCGCGGTGGAGACCCATGACGTGCAGCGGATACCCAGCGCGTCGCTGACCATCGAGGACATCTCCGCGCTGGCCGTGCTGATCCGCGAACGTGCGGCGGCCGGTGTCGCCGGGGCGGTGGTGATCCAGGGCACGGACACGATTGAGGAGACCTCGTTCCTGCTCGACCTGCTGCACGACGGGCAGGTGCCGGTCGTGGTCACCGGGGCCATGCGGCATGCCGCGATGGCGGGGGCGGACGGCCCGGCGAACATCCTCGCGGCGGTCCAGGCGGCGAGCAGTCCCGCGCTGCGCGACGCGGGTTGCGTCGTCGTGTTCGCCGACGAAATCCACGCCGCGCGCTGGGTGGCGAAGACACACGCGACGAGCATCACCGCGTTCGGCTCCCCGGTGGCGGGGCCGCTGGGACAGCTCGTCGAGGGCGAGGTCCGGCTGTTCGGCAACCTCGCGCCGCGCCGCGTGCCGCGGCCGCCAGCCCGCCACGCTGCCCGCCCGGTGCGAGTCGGGCTGGTGACGGTCACGCTGGGGGACGACGGGGAGCTGGTGCGCGCCGCCGCCGGAAGCCTGGACGGGCTCGTCGTCGCCGCGTTCGGCGTCGGCCACGTGCCAGCCGCGATGGTGCCCGCCTTGGCCGAGGCCGCCGCGCGGATCCCGGTCGTGCTCGCCTCGCGGACGGGCGCGGGGCCGGTGCTCGCCGGCACCTACGGGTTCCCCGGCTCCGAGCGGGACCTGCTGAGCCGCGGGCTGATCGGCGCCGGCTTCCTCGCCCCGGTCAAGGCCCGCCTGCTGCTGCACGTCCTGCTGGCAGGGAACGCCAGCCGTGAGCAGGTGACCAGCGCGTTTGCCGCACAGCGCCCCTGGGCATGACCGGCACCGGATAACGGGGAATGGCTGGATGGGGGAGCGATGCAACCGGCCGCTCAGCGGATCGACCAGCTTACGGAGCAGATCGCGCGGTACGTCATCGGCTGGCGGCACTGGCTGCACCGGCATCCTGAACTGCCGAACCGCGAGGAGCGCACCGCGGCATATGTCGCCAGGCGCTTGCGTGCACTGAAGCTGGACGAGGTCCGCACGGGCGTCGCCGGGCACGGCGTCGTCGGGGTACTGAAGGGCGGCGGGGGCGGCGACCGGGTCATCGCACTGCGGGCGGACATGGACGCGCTGCCGGTCGCCGAGACGTCCGGCGTGGACTTCGCGTCTACCGTGGTCGATGGCGAATACCCGGGCGGGCCGTTCCCGGTCGCGCACGCGTGCGGGCACGACTGCCACACGGCGATGCTGATGGGCGCCGCGGCGGTGCTCGCCCAGGTGCGCGAATCGCTGCCCGGCACCGTGCTGTTCGTGTTCCAGCCGGCCGAGGAGGGCCCGCCGCCAGAGGAGCAAGGCGGCGCCGTGTTCATGGAGGCCGAAGGCGCGCTCTGCGACCCGGTCCCGACCATGGTGTACGGCCACCATGTGGCGCCGCTGCCGATCGGGTATGTCGGGTACCGGGCGGGGAACCAGTACAGCGCCTCGTGCCTGGTCAAGATCGTGGTGACCGGCGAGCACGACACGATGCCCGCCGCGGCCAGCATCATCAGCGCGACGAGCCGGCTCTACCGGCAGGCAGGTGCGTTCGACCCGGTCACGTTCACCATCGGCCATCTGGAGGACACCGGCCGGTTCAACGGCAGCGGCGACCACGTCGCGCTGTGGGGCACGATCCGGTGCACGGTCGAGTCGGACATGACCAATGTGCAGGGGGTGATCGCGCGCACCGCCGCGAGCCTGGCGCGCGACTACGGCTGCTCCGCGCGGACCGACTTCCTGCAAGACGTCCCCGCCGTGCACAACGACCCGGCCTGGGTGGACGCCGCGCTGCCCACGCTGCGCGAGGTGGCCGGGCGGGACCGTGTGGTGCAGACGTCCGCCGCGCTCGGCTATGACGACGTGTCGGTGTTCGTGAACAAGTACGGCGGCTTGTACGTGATGCTCGGCTGCCAGGACGGCGAGTACACCGACGAGGGCGAACTCCGGCCGGTTCCGGACGGCCGCGGCCTGGTGGTCAACCACAACCCGGCGTTCTACGCGGACGACGCGGTGCTCGCCACGGGGGTACGGCTGCACGTCGGCATGGCCGTCGGCCATCTGTCCGGCGCCGTCACCGCATGACCGCCGTTCGCCCGCCGTTCGCCCGCCTGTGACAGCAAAGCGGTCAGGCGGCTCGATGGGCCCCGACAACGTGGTGAGTTTCCCCTTCGTGGTAACGCG
>Ga0070741_10018401_pt1 | contig 11320 bp, 10 predicted proteins | sample Coa_R1_4_FD_66440 | JGI IMG/M metagenome (GOLD analysis project Ga0070741, IMG submission 66440) | Surface soil microbial communities from Centralia Pennsylvania, which are recovering from an underground coalmine fire - Coalmine... | ecosystem: Environmental > Terrestrial > Soil > Unclassified ...
CCCGATTCTCGATTCCCAGCTCTGAAATGGCTCTCTATCTCTACAAAGCCGTCACTCCCGCGGGCGAAGTCCTCGAAGGGCAGATGGAGGTCGCCTCGAACGACGAGGTGGTCGCCAAGCTCCAGGACGCCGGCAACATCGCGCTCGACGTGCGCGAGGCCGGCGAGGGCGGCGGACGGGGTTCCTTGTTCGGAGGCCTGTTCCGGCGCTCGGCCATGAATGCGACCCAGGTGCTGCAGTTCACGCAGCAGCTGTCGACGCTGCTCGGCGCGGGGTTGCCGCTCGACCGCGCGTTGCAAGTCGTGCTCGAACTGCCGGAGGGCGAGAAGGCCAAGCGCATCATAGAACGCGTGCGCGACACCGTGCGCGGCGGCGCGCCGCTCTCCGACGGGCTCGAGAGCGAACCCGGCGTGTTCTCCAAGCTCTACGTCAACATGGTGCGCGCCGGCGAGATCGGCGGTTCGCTCGATTCGACGCTGTCGCGTCTCGCGCACTATCTCGAACGCTCGAAGGCGCTCAAGGAGAGCGTCGTCAACGCGATGATCTACCCGGCGATCCTGATCCTCATGGTGTTCGCCGCGCTGATGGTGCTGCTCATCTTCGTGGTGCCGCAGTTCGTGCCGATGTTCAAGGACATGAACGTGGAGCTGCCGCTGATCACGCAGGTCGTGCTGTTCGTCGGCATCGCCCTGCGCGACTGGTGGTGGCTCTTGGTCCTGCTCGTCGTGACCGTGATCGTCGTGACCCGCAGGCGGCTGGCCGACCCGGCGTCGCGGCTCAAGTTCGATGCCCGCCTGCTCACGATGCGCATCGTCGGGCCGCTGGTTTCGAAGCTCGAAACCGCGCGTCTGGCGCGCACCCTGGGAACTTTGCTCAAGAATGGCGTTCCTTTGTTGACGGCGCTCGGCATCGGCCGCAACGTGCTCGGCAATTCGGCGCTGGCCGAGGCCGTGGACCAAGCGACCGAGGAAGTGAAGACCGGTGGCGGCCTGGCGTTCTCGCTCGGCCACAGCAAGCGGTTTCCGAAGCTCGCGCTGCAGATGATCAGCGTGGGCGAGGAATCGGGCGCGCTCGACGACATGCTGCTCAAGGTCGCCGACACGTTCGACGTGGATGCGAAGAACACCGTGGACCGGATGCTCGCGGCATTGGTGCCCGTGATGACTGTGGTGATGACCGGCGTGGTCGGCTTCATCATGATGGCCATCCTCGTGCCGATCATGAGCGTCAGCGGCTCGATTCAATAAGCGCGAACCAATAACAAGGCGGATTTATGCACAAGTATACAAATTGCAAGGCGCCGGCGCGGCGCCGCGAACTGCGCCACAGCGGCGCGTCCGGCTTCACGCTCATCGAAATGGTGATGGTGATCGCGCTGATCGGCATCGTCATGAGCGTGGTCGGCGGCTATGCCGTGCAGCGCTTCAACCAGGGCAAATACAACGCCGGCAAGGCCGCCGTGCACTCGATGGACATGAAGATCCAGGCCTACATGCTCGACAACGGCGGGCCGCCGCAGACCCTCAACGATCTCGTCGCGCGGCCCGGTAACGCGCCGAACTGGAACGGCCCGTACGCGAAGCCCGGCGATCTCAACGACCCGTTCAATCACCCGTTCATGTACAAAGTGCCCGGCGCGCACGGCGAATACGACGTCATCTTCCTCGGCAAGGACGGCAAGGAAGGCGGCGAGGGCATGGACAAGGACTACGGCAATTGGGAATGAGCCCGCGCGCCGGCGGGGAGTGATCGCATGCGCGCAGCGTACGCACGTCAACGCGGTTTCAGCCTCATCGAAATCGTCGCGGTGCTCGTGTTGGTGGGCATCGCGCTCGCGTTCGTGTCGATCGCGTTCACGAAGACGCTCGACAGCGCCAAGGTGCAGGCGGCCAGCCGCGATCTCGTCGCGGCATTGCGCTACACGCGCGGTCAGGCGATCGTGAAGGGCAAGCAGACCGCGCTCGACATCGATCTGCAGAACAACACGTACATGGCGCCCGGGCGCGCGATGGTGCATCTGCCGAAGGAGATGCACATGACGCTGCTCACCGCCGAGAGCGAGCAGACGAGCGCGACGTCGGGACGCATCCGCTTCTTCCCGGACGGCGCCTCGACGGGCGGGCACATCTCGGTGCTCATGGGCCGGCGCGAGTGGCGCATCAACGTGAGCTGGCTCACCGGCCAGGTCGTGCGCGAAGAAGTCGCCGCGCGCTAGGCGCCGGCTTCGTATACTTTTTCATGGAGTCTCGGGTTCGTCGATGCCGTACGTCCGTTCGCCAATCCGGAGCATGCCGCCGCGCCAGCGCGGTTTCACGCTGATCGAGCTCATCGCGGCGTTCGTCGTGTTCGCGCTCGGCTTCGGCGTGCTCATGCAGATCCTCTCGAGCTGTCTGCACACGACGGCGCAGTCGGCCGACTACACGCGCGCGGCGCTCTGGGCGCAGTCGCTGCTCGACACGCAAGGCGTCGGCGAGCCGCTGCAGGAAGGCGACTACAGCGGCCGTTTCGACGACAAGTTCAGCTGGCGCCTGCGCATCGGCAAGATCGACCCGCCCGAGCCGATCGCAGCGGTCGGCGGCGTCGCGCCGGGCAACTCGAACGCGCAGGCGATGCCCGAGACCTCGGTCAACGCCATCGATCTCTATCAGCTCGAGCTCGTCGTGAGCTGGGGCAGCTACTACATGACGCACAACGCGCGCTTCGTGACGCTGCGCTCGATCAATCCCGCGGCGATCAACACCGGCATCGGCAATGCCGGGCCGACGCGCGGCGGGCAGGGCAATCTGTGAGCGCGCGGATTCTTAGGCAGACATCGCGCGAGGGCGGCTTCACGCTGCTCGAGGTGCTGCTCGCGGTGACCTTGCTCGCGCTCCTGATCGCGGGTGCCTACAGCGGCATCCACGCGTCGGCGAATGCGATGCGTGCCGGCGAAGCGGCGATCGACCGCACGGACCGTCTGCGCACCGCGCAGGAATTCCTGCGCCATCAAGTGAGCCGCATCCTGCCGCTCGCCTTCGCGCAGAAGGAAGCGGACGGCACCACGTACGTGTTCGAAGGCCGCGATCACTACATGCGCTTCGTCGCGCCGATGCCCGGCTATCTGAGCCGCGGCGGGCCGTACGTGCAGACGCTGGAACTCGTGCGCGGCAGCGACGGTCTGCAATTGCAATTTCGCGATGCCATGCTCAACGGGTTCGACGTGGACAAGGCCAATACCGACAACAGCGAGCCCGTGGTGCTGCTCGACCGCATCCGCGACGGCCGTTTCGAATATCGAACGCTCGACGAACAAGGCCATCTCGCGAACTGGAGCAGCAACTGGCCCGATCCGGCGGTGACGCCGATCATGGTGCGCATCGAGCTCACGATGCAGCCCGGCGTGCAGATTCCGTGGCCTACGCTCGACGTTCCGCTCGTGCTCAATGCAGGCGCGGTGCGGCGCACCTTCGTTCCCGCGCAGATCCAGGCCGGCGGAGTGAAAACGCAATGACGGCGCGGTGCGCACATCGGCAGCGCGGGGTCGCGCTGATCCTCGTCGTGTGGGTCATCGCGCTCATGAGCGTGCTGCTCGGCAGTTTCGCGCTCATCGCACGCTCGGAGAACCTGCAGTCGCGCCACATGTTCGATGCGACGGCCGCCCGCTACGCGGCGCAAGCGGGGCTCGAGCGCGCGGTGTTCGAATTGCGCCGTCCGGACCCGCTGCAGCGCTGGGTCGGCGACGGCCGCCCTTACGAATTCCAGTTCGACAACGCGCTCGTGCACGTCGAGATCACCGACGAGTCGGGCAAGATCGACATCAATTCGGCCGACGATACGTTGCTGCAATCGCTGTTCACCTCGATCGGGCTCGACCTCGACCGTGCCGCGGCGCTCTCGGATGCGATCCAGGATTGGCGCGATCCCGACGACGCGACGCGGCCGCACGGCGCCGAGGCCGGAGAGTATCGGGCGGCGGGTTTGACCTACGTTCCGCGCAACGCGCCGTTCCAGACGGTTTCGGAAGTGCAGCAGGTGCTCGGCATGAACTACGAGATTTACGAGCGCATCGAACCGGCGATCACGATCTACTCGGCCGGCGGCGCGCCGAATCCCGCCTATGCGCCGCTCGAAGCCCTGCTCGCGCTGCCCGGCATGACGCCCGAGCTCGCCCAGCAGCTCATCGCCGCGCGCCAGCAAATCGCGCCGGGCCAACCGAATCCCACGCCGCTGACCCTGCCGGACGGCACCCAGCTCGTGGCCAATGGCGGCGGGAACACGTACACTATCAAGTCCCGTGCCACGCTCGCGAACGGCGCCAGCACCGTGCTCGACGCCAGCATACGCCTGGGCGGAGTCGGTGCGGCCGGAAGGCCGTACACCGTGCTGCGCTGGCGCGACGACGAAGCTTCGCGATGACGATCACCGACGCGCTCAACATCCAGCTCGCCCGCTTGCGGACGCGCTTCTCGAGGACGCCGCTGCCGCGCTTTTTTGCGTGGTGGGGGCGCGAGCTCGTGGCGTGCTTGCCGGCGCGGTGGCAGGCGCTGCTCGCGGAGCGCTCCGACGCGCTCTTGCTCGAGAACCAGGCGCGCGAGCTCGTGCTGTGGCGTCAGTCGGGCGAGCGCTGCCGCGAGCTCGGACGCATCGCGCTCGACGACACCGCCGACGGGCAGCGTGCGGCGTATCTGCGCTTGCGCGCCGAGCTCGAAGATCCGAACCTGCCGCAGTATTACTGCATTCGTCCCGAACGTACGCTGCGCCGGTCGATCAGCTTGCCGGCGGCGGCCGAAGACAATCTGCGGCAGGTGCTGTCGTTCGAAATGGACCGGCAGACGCCGTTCAAGGCCGACCAGGTGTATTTCGACTACCGCCTCGGCGCGCGCAGCGCGGCGGACCGCAATCTGCAAATCGAACTCACGGTGGTGCCGCGCGCCCAGCTCGATGCCGAGCTCGCCTTGCTCACGGCCTGCGGCGCCGAGCTCGACGGTGTGGACTGCTGGCGCGCGGGGTCGGGCAGCGTGCGCGCAGGACTCAATCTGCTGCCGCCGGCGCGGCGCGTGCAGCGCAAGAACATGCGCCTGCGCACGAACCTGGCGCTCGGCGCGGCGGCCCTCGTGCTGCTCGTCACGGTCATGCTGCAGGCGCTCGCGAATCGCGAATCGGCGCTCGCCGCGATGACCGACGACGTGCAGAAGGCGAACAACGAAGCCAAGCAAGTCCTGCAGTTGCGCAAGACGCTCGAGGATACGATCAACTCGGCGAACTTCCTGAACCGGAAGAAGCGCGAGACGCCGCTCATGCTCGACCTGCTCAACGACCTGAGCAAGCGCTTGCCCGACGACACGTACCTCGAGCGTTTGAGCGTCGACGAGCGCAACAAGATCGAAATGCAGGGCTTGAGCAGCGACGCGTCGAAGCTCATCGGCCTCCTTCAGCAATCGGAAGTGCTCGCCAATCCGAGCGTGCAGGGAACGATCCAGCCCGATCCGCGCACGAAGAAGGACCGTTTCAACATCACGCTGGATTTCCGCGCGCTCGTCGAAGCGGAGAAGGCGCGCGAAGCCAAGCCCGATCATGGCGGGCGCAAGGATGGAGGAGGCAAGAATGCGCCTGCTGCCGGAAGCCCGTAACAGCCGGTTCCTCGCGCTCGTGTTGCTCGCGATCGTGCTGCTCGTCGTGTACGTGGCGGGCGTGCACTGGTGGTTCGTGGCGCCCGAGCTCGACATGGCCGACCAGATGAGCGATCTGCGCGAGCAGCAGCAGCGCTTCCGCCAGACGGTCGCACAGAAGCCCGAAATCGAGAAGCGCTTGGCCGAAGTGCGCGCATTCGAGCAGGGGAACCAAGCCTTCCTCACCGATGCCGATTCGAACAGCGCGTTCTCGGATCTGACGCAGCGCCTCAAGCAGGCGATTAGCGCGCGCGTCAAGGACGAGAACCGTTGCCAGATCGTCAGCAATTCCAATTTCAAGGGCGGCGAAGAGGAGCTTTACCAGCGCGTCACGATCCAGGTGCGCATGCGCTGCGATCTCGAGCCGTTCGCGGGCATCCTCTACGAAATCGAGAACGGCAATCCTTACCTGTTCGTCGACCAGCTCATGATTTATCGCCAGCAGGGCGGCTACATCCCGCCGGGTGGCAAGGCGCCGCAGATCGCGCTCGACATCCGCTTCAACCTGTCGGGCTATCTGCGCAAGCCAGGGAAGTCCGCGTGATGAGCGTTCAGGGCGCGCGACTCGTCACGCTGATCCTGGCCGGCACCTGCGCGGTGCTGTTCCTGCTCGCGCTCGCTTTGCAGTTCGGCCTCGGCCGCAGCTACCACTGGCTGGCCGACGACGAAAACGGCGCGGCTCCCGCGGTCGACGGGGTCATCGACCGGACGCCGTTCAAGCTGCCGCCCGAAACGACGTTCGCCGAGATCGCCGCGCGGCCGATCTTCAACGAGGACCGAAAGCCGACGCCGGAAACCACGGTCGAGGCGCCGCCGCCTCCGCCGCCGACGCCGCTCAACATCAACTTGACGGGCGTGATCCTGACGCCGCAATTGCGCATGGCGATGATCCACGACAACGCCAAGAACGATTCCGCCGCGGTCAAGGAAGGCATGCCGTTGCCGGGCGATCTCGGCGGCTGGACGTTGACCCAGGTCAAGCCGCGCAGCGCAGTGTTCAAGGAAGCGGGCGGCGACGAGGTCGAAGTGGAACTGATGACGGCCGTCGCGAATCCAAAGCCCGGCACTCCGGGACACCCGGGTTCGCCACCGGCGCCGCCGGTGGCCGGAGCGGCCGGCGGTGCGCGCGGCGCGGCGCCGCCGCCCAACGCCGCGAAGCCGAACGGCCAGGCCGAGGATTTGCAGCGGCGCATCGAAGAGCGGCGCCGGCAGATGCGCGACGAAGCCGAGCGGCTCAAGCAACAGCAACAGCAGCAGAATCCGCAGCAACACTGAAGCGAACGGTACGGAGTAGCCAACGTGTCCATACGTCCTCACATTCTCAGCGTCACGTGCTTCGTGGTTCTGCTGGCAGGCTGCGCTACGGCGCCGGTGCCGAAATCCGCGGCCGTCACGAACGAACTCCAGCCGTCGGCGCCGACGCCCGATGTCGCCGATCGCATCGAGCAGCACGAAGACGAAAACCCGATCAAGCTCAAGAACGACGAGAAGACCACGCGGCCCAAGCCCCAGCTCGAGCCCGGCACCGGCAGTTTCGTCAACGAGCAGGCGGCGCGCGCGCCGATCGGATCGTCGCGAGCGGCCGCCGAAGGCCAGATCACGTTCAATTTCGAGAACGAGCCGATCCAAGCGGCCGTGCAGGCGATCCTGGGTTCGCTGCTCAAGGAAAACTACACGGTCGCGCCGAATGTCACGGGCAACGTGACGTTCTCGACCTCCAAGCCGATCACGCCCGAGCAGGCGATGCCGATCCTCGAGATGCTGCTCGCCTGGACCAACAACACGCTCGTGCGCAAGGACGGCCGTTACGAAGTCGTGCCCATCAAAGACGCCATCCCGGGCAATCTCACGCCGCGCGTCGCGCCGCCAAACATCGCCAAGGGTTACGAAGTGCGCGTGTTCCCGCTCAAGTACATTTCGGCGAGCGAGATGCAGAAGCTGTTGAAGCCGTACGCCAAAGCCGACGCCATCGTCAACGCGGACAACGCGCGCAACATGATCGTAATGGCCGGCACGGCGTCCGAGCTCGCCAATTACCAGCGCACGATCGAGGTCTTCGACGTCGACTGGCTGAAAGGCATGTCGATCGGCGTATTCAGCTTGCGCAACATGGACGTCACGAAGGTGATGCCCGAACTCGACAAGGTGTTCGGCGCCGCGGGCGAATCGCCGCTCGCCGGCATGTTCCGCTTCATCCCGATGGAGACGACGAACGCGATCGTCGTCATCACGCCGCAGCCGGAATACCTGAAACAGGCTGAGTCGTGGATCTACCGGCTCGACACGGGCGCCGGCGAGAACGGCACGCAGCTCTACGTCTACGACGTCAAGAACGTCAAGGCCGTCGATCTCTCCGATCATCTGAACTCGATCTTCACGGGCCGCACGACGACCACGACGCGCTCGAGCGCCAGTGGCAACGTGGCGCCGGGTCTCAGGCCCGTCAACATCGGCGGCCTCGGCGGCGGGGTAGGCGGCGTGGGTGGCACGAATTCGGCGCTGGCGGCGGGCAGCAAATCGCTGTCGTCGACGACGATGACCGGCACCACGGGCGCCGCGCCCTCGAACTTGAGCACCACCGGCACCGGCGCACCGCCCAGCGCCGCGGGCCAGAAGGAAACCGACATCCGCATCACGCCGATCGAGGAGAACAATCAGCTCCTCGTGATGGCGACTCCCGGCGAGTGGGATTCGATCCTCTCGGCGATCCACCGCCTCGACGTTTCGCCGCTGCAGGTGCAGATCGAGACGCGCATTCTCGAGGTCACGCTGACCGGCGATCTGCAGTACGGCGTCCAGTGGTGGCTCGCGGGTCTCATCAACAACAACGGTTCGGCGACGGGTTACACCTACGATCCCAATTTCCAGGGCAATCCGGCCGACCGCCATCGTCTTTCGCTCGGAGCGAGCAGCGGCGCCGGGCCCGTGCAGAACGGCGGCTTGTTCTATTCGTTCCTCAACAAGAACATGCAGGTCGCGCTCAACGCCCTGCAAACTTCGACGAATACGAAGATCCTGTCGGCGCCGTCGATGGTCGTGCTCAACAACCAGGAAGCGCAGATCAACGTCGGCACCCAGGTGCCGATCCTGTCGACGTCGATCGTCGGCGTCGGCGGCATCGGCGTCACGTCGACGACGAGCACGAACGGAATCGCGAACACCGGCATCGGTTCGAGCACCTACATCAACACGGGCGTCGTGCTCGACGTCAAGCCGCGCGTGAATCCGGGCGGACTCGTCTACATGGACGTCTCGCAGGAGGTGAGCTCGCCGGGACCGATTCCATCGGGTTCGACGACCGGCAATCCGCCGATCAACCAACGCCAGCTGCAGACGCAGATCGCCGTGCAGAGCGGCCAGACCGTGCTGCTCGGCGGCCTGATTTCCGAAACCGACAACACGACGAGCAACGGTCTGCCGTTGATCGCGAGCATCCCGATCCTCGGCAAGTTGTTCGGCAACACGAATCACGAGCGCGATCGCCAGGAAATCATCGTGCTGATCACGCCGCGCGTGATCACGAATTCCGACGAGGCGCGCCAGGCCACCGACGAATACGAAGCGAAATTCGAATCACTGGCGCCGCTGCGTGCGAACAAGGCCGCCGCGAGCCAGGCGCCGACGCCTGCGCCGCTGCCGCCCGAACAGCCGATTCCGCCGGCCGCCAAGGACGACGCCGACGAGCCTCCGGCCGCGCCGCAGAAGCACTGACCCGACCCGCCGCGCCGCCAGGCGCGGCTCGCCAACCCAGAGGAACATTGTGTGAAAAGTAGAAAAGTACAAATTGTGCACTCGTTCGCCGTGCTCGCATTCGCGCTGCTCGCCGGCTGCATGGCCGGCGTCAAGAACGAAGATTCTTCCGTCGTGCGCACGCGCGCCGTGGAGCGTTGGGAGGACTTGATCGCGCACAAGGCCGAGAAGGCGTACGACTACCTGACGCCCGGCTATCGTGCGACGAAGACGCGCGAGGCCTATGCCAAGGAAATGAACGAACGGGGCGTCAAGTGGAGCAAGGTGACGTTCGGATCGCAGGACTGCGACGTTGATACCTGCAAGGTGCATCTCGAAGTCAACTACGCGATCAACATGGGCGGACCGGCCGGAAACGTCAAAACCCTCGGTTTTGTGACCGAGAACTGGGTCAAGGTGAACGGCCAGTGGTACTACTTGCCGGACCAGTTCCAACCCCAGCTGGGTAAAGATTCTGGTAAGAATTCCTGAGCACTGACTTAAACTTGCGTTGGGATTGCATTGCCTTAAGCTTTGTCATAGGATAAGTTCGCTGTTGTCCACCCTGTCCACCGTGGTTTAGGGGAATCGTGCCTTGCCCGAAGGCAGGTTGGCGAAAAAGCAAAAAAGCCCTGTGGTCAATTAGGAGTGTTGTGATGAACAGAAAGAATTTGACGACTGCCGTCATCGCTGGCATCGCCGGCGTTGCGGGCATCGCCAACATGGCGAGTGCCGTCAACCTGAACCCCGATGGTCTGGGTCAGGTTCTGCTCTATCCGTATTACACGGTCAACGGCGGTCAGCAGACGCTGCTCTCGGTGGTCAACACCACCGCCATCAGCAAGGCCGTCAAGGTGCGCTTCCTCGAAGGCTATAACAGCCGCGAAGTGCTCGACTTCAACCTGTTCCTCTCGCCGTTCGACGTGTGGACGGCCGACGTGTTCGCCCTGTCCGACGCCGGCGTGACCGGCGCCACCGGTGCGGGCATCTTCACCACCGACAACAGCTGCACGCAGCCTGCTCTTTCCGAGAGCACCCAGGGCTCGCTGCACTATGTCGCGTTCCGCAACTTCGCCTACACGGGCACCAACTCGGATACGGGTCCGGTGACGGACGACCGTACGCGTGAAGGTCACTTCGAGATGATCTCGATGGCCGACATCATCCCGGGCACCGCTCTTGACAAAGACGTCACGCACGTCAACGGCGTGCCGCCGGGTTGCAGCAGCGCCGAAGCGGAATTCGAGAGCAAGACCGAGATCACGGTCCCGACGTCCGGCCTGTTCGGCGCGGCTTCGGTCGTGAACGTCGCGAACGGCGCGTACTACGCCTACAACGCGGACGCTCTGGACGGCTTCACGCACGTCACGCTCGAGAATCCGTCGGGCAGCCTCGAGCCGAGCTTGGGCGACGTCAACGACGTCGGCGGTACGCCGAAGGTCGGTCCCGCGACCTCGTTCGTGTTCAACGACGGCGTGCTGTTGACCTCGACCTGGCCGAGCACGGACGTGAACTCGCGCAGCATCGACGCCGTGAGCTCGGTGTTCGACGCCGCCAACATCTACAACGAGTACGAGTTCAACGCCGACGGTTCCGTGGGCACCGACTGGGTCGTCAACTTCCCGACCAAGCGTTTCTACGTGGACGCCGCGACGTTCAAGCTGGCTGCCGTGGTTCCGCCGTTCGAGCACTTGTTCGGCAAGGTGGAAACGGGCAACGGCAAGGGCCTGTCCTGCGTGGTGGTCGGCATCAGCGTGTATGACCGCGAAGAGAAGACCACGACCCCGACGAGCTGCGGTTTCTCGCCGTGTCCTCCGGGCCTGCCGCCTTCGTCGATCTGCCGCGAGACGAACGTCATCACGTTCAGCTCGGCCAGCTCGCCGGCGAGCATCCTGAGCTCGACGCTGACGTCGAACATCGCTCCGATCGGCAACAACGGCGGT
>Ga0070741_10018402_pt1 | contig 11319 bp, 9 predicted proteins | sample Coa_R1_4_FD_66440 | JGI IMG/M metagenome (GOLD analysis project Ga0070741, IMG submission 66440) | Surface soil microbial communities from Centralia Pennsylvania, which are recovering from an underground coalmine fire - Coalmine... | ecosystem: Environmental > Terrestrial > Soil > Unclassified ...
TTTTCAAGCCGCCTGCTCCGGCCTCGATGCTCGCCATCAATCCCTGTGGGCGATTGCTGCACCCACGCGCCAGGAAGCACACGTTGATCGGCACATCCTCGAATGTCTCGAACATGCGCTGGATGAAGAAATCGGGATTGACGCCCACGTTCCACATCGGCCCGGCATCCATGGCGACAAAGGTAGTAATGCCCGTCGATAGCGCGGTGGCGAACAGGCGTGGACTGAGCAGGTGAACATGACTATCGATGCCGCCCGGCGTGGCGATCATCCCGTCGCAGGGCAACACCGCCGTGCTGGTGCCGATCAATAAATCGATATTTTCGCTAATATCGGGATTGCCAGCCCGCCCGATACTCACGATGCGCCCCTCTTTGATGCCGATATTGCCCTTGATAACGCCCAGCGCCGGATCGACGATAATAGCGTTGGTCAGCACAAGATCAAGTTCGCTCTCGCGCCCCAATCGTGAATTTGCCATCAGCCCGTCGCGCACCGTCTTGCCAAAACCCGCCAGCACCTCATCGCCATACGAGCTATAATCACGCTCGATGCGAATATACAGGCTGGTATCGCCCAGGCGCAACATATCGCCCGTTGTCAGGCCGTAGCGCGTGTGATACTCCGCGCGACTCATTTCAAACGGCATAGTTGCACCTCTTTCGTCTCCCCCGGCTCCCAGCGCAGCGCGCCGCCCGCCGGAATGTCCAGCCGGTAGCCACGAGCCTGTTCGCGGTCGAAGCGCATTCGCGTGTTGATCTCCCAGAACGGCATGTGCGAGGTGACTTGCACCGGGTGAGCGGATGTGTTGGTCACGTTTATGGTAATCGTGGGTCTACCGGCATTGATAGCGATGGTTTCCGGCGCAGCGGCGGCAATAACGCGCGCTGGCTCATCCGTAGATGTGGCTGTGCGGCGTATCGGGTTGCGCAGCACAATCAGCTTTGTGCCATCATCGAAAAGCGGCTCGATGTACAGCGTCTCCGCCAGTTCCGCCACGCCTGCCAACACATCATCTTCGCTCAGCAGCCCCATACCATGCGCTACCACCTCGTCATAGCCGCGTCCCGCTCGCGCCTCTTCCATCACCTCATCGCTGATGAGCGCCACCGCTTCGGGATAGTTAAGTTTAATACCCCTGGCGCGGCGTTTGCGCGCCAGTTCCGCCAGGGTGAAAATAGTAAGGCGGTCCTGTTCTTTAGGAGTCAGTTTCATGGGCATCTCCGGTTATGTGTAGGGGCGGCCTTTATGGCCGCCCGCGTTTTAGGAGTCAGTTTCATGGGCATCTCCTGCTGAAGTACTGATGAGAGCGTTTTGTTATTGCTCTATCGAAGTCGTCGCAGCCGTTGCTGTTGTTTCAGCAACAGGTTTGTGCAGGTAAGGCAGTTCAATACTGAAAGTGGTACCCTGTTCCTCGGAAGACTCTACTCCGATGCGCCCGTTATGCCGCTCAACAATCTCTTTGCTTATAGCCAGGCCGAGGCCCCATCCTTTCTTTGACGAGATTTGCGCATCGGGCGTGCGGTAAAATGGCTCGAAAAGGTTGGCCTGCTGCTCCTGTGGGATGGGCGTTCCCTCATTGTGTACCTGTATCATGGCTTTATCACCGGACTGGGATACCTTTACCTGGACGCTGCTATTCTCCAGTGAGTATTTAATGGCATTCGTGACTAGATTCGTCACAATCTGGCCGAGTCGTTCGCAATCGCCCTGCACCACCACCGGTGACGCGGGCAGCTTTAGCTCAATCACGCGACCTGAGAGGGATTGTTGTTCTGTGATGACCTCCCGGCACACTGTCTCCAGATCACAATCGGTAGCGCGTAACGTGGTTTTGCCGGAACTCAGAATGCTCAAGTCTAACAGGTCCTCGACTAAATTGTTCAAACGGTGCGCGTGCTGGTCGATGCGCTCCAGAGAAGTGCGTACAGGCGCGAGTGCGGATGGCAACTCGCCCTGCTTTTTGAGGCGCAGTAATCCCAGTTGCGCCTGACCTTGAATACTGGTAATCGGCGTTTTGAGTTCGTGCGATGCCATTGAAAGAAACTGATCTTTCAGCTTATCTGCCTTCTCAAGCTCCTGATTGGCCTGCTTGAGTTCTCCATTGAGCCGTTCCAGTTCAGTAGCGTAGTCCTCCATGTCTTGCCGCGCAAAGAGCATATAGCGCCGGTTCCGTTCGCGCTGGGCGGCGAGTACGACCATGATGATCTCGGCCAGCACGAACGGAATGAGCGGCAGCGATGCATCCCAGCCATGAATAAGTTTGGGTGTCGGCGAAAGAAAATAAATATCAAAGGCCAACGTACCGAGCAGGATCGAAAGCACCGCCGGCTCCGTTCCCCAGATCAGCGCGATAATGAGTGTTACCAGCACCAGTGGCGTGTCCAGGAAAGCCTCGTATATCCCCAGGTGCCGCAAACCAAATGGGATTAAGAGGGCCAGCCCAACCAGGGGAAATGTGGCTATATACCCGATGGGAGGCAGTAGCCACCAGGGAAGCTGGACCATCTTGTATTTATTGGCCTGGATCTGTTGCCTGTTAGATGCTGGCGCAGATGAACTCTCTTGAGGCTCGTGGCCTGTCTCCACTTTGTGTCTCATTCCTTATTATCGCCATTTCGTATCTTCATTTCTTATTCAAACTACCTCCAATATAACAGACAAGTTGAGGTATCGCAAGATGAGCTTCCAGAGAATGTTTCCCACACCGCTTGACACGCCCTCTCCAATCTCCTATACTAAGTGTGTAATTGACACTAATCAAGGGTGTTATTGAGTCGTTATCATACGAGTTCTCATTGTAGAAGGTAGTAACCTGGAAAGAGATACACCGGGTATTATGGAAGAAACGGAAACGCGGAACGAATCAGCAAGCGACGAACATGACGAGGCGCAAGTAAGCGAGGCGCAGGCGCATCATTATGACGCCAGCAAGTATGAGCGGCCATCGGTGACGGTGGATGTAGTGATGATGAGCCTGCGCCAGCGCGACCTCCAGGTCTTGCTGGTCAAGCGGCGCTCATGGCCTTATGAGGGCATGTGGGCCATTCCGGGCGGCTTCGTGAATATGGACGAGTCGTTGGAGACGGCGGCCAAGCGCGAGTTGCAGGAAGAAACCAGCGTGCAGGATGTGTACCTGGAGCAGCTTTACACCTTTGGCGATCCAGGCAGGGACCCGCGCACGCGCGTTATCACGGTCGTCTATTTTGCCCTGCTGGATTCTGAGCGCTTGCAGGTCAAGGCGGGGGATGATGCCGCCAACGTGGGCTGGTTTTCCGTCTACCACTTACCCGCGCTGGCCTTCGACCACGCCAAAATCCTCCAGTATGCGCTTGATCGTTTGCGCGGCAAGCTGCAATATACGCAGATCGCCTTCAACCTGTTGCCGGAACAGTTTACGCTGCGCGAATTGCAGCGCGTCTACGAGATTATCCTGCATCGCCGCCTGGATAAGCGCAATTTCCGCAAGAAGATTCTCTCAACCGGCATCCTCGAAGATACGGGCGCGAAAAAGATGGAGGGAACGCACCGCCCGGCGCGCCTGTACCGCTTCAATCCGGCGGCTGAAACCAAATTGTAAAGAGGTTTTGTACCCTTAGCCGCCCCTGTCATCCTGCGTTTCTCCTGTCGTTCTGAGCGCAGCGAAGAATCTCGCTCGCCACGGAGAGTTTCTTCGCTGCGCTCAGAATGACAGGACTGACCGGGGTACCTATCCCCATTCCAGTCATCTCAATCAACCTCTAACAGGTCGAGCATATCAGTGAGCGAGTGAATCACAATGCAATCGATCTTGCTCTCTTGCAGTTTGCCGTCGCGGTCAAGCAAAATTGGCGTGATGCCGACGGCCCGCGCGCCCAGCACATCGAGGACGTAAGAATCGCCGATATGCAGGGTGTAATCGGCAATGCTGTTGGCTCGCTGTAATGCCAGGTCGTAAAGCGAGGGCGAGGGCTTGGCATGACGAGCCAGGGCCGAAACCACCAGGCTGTCAAAGTATTTGTTGAGGCGCAGTTCGTGCAAGATATGCCCCAGCGCGATGCCCCAGTCTGAGATAACGCCCAGTGTATAGTTCTTCGCTTTGAGGGCGTCGAGGGTGGGTAGCACGTCCGGGTAGGTTTGCCAGCTTGTATGCTGGTCAAATTCGTGCGTTATCAAACGCGCAAGCTCGTAGAGGCGCGGTTCGTCGTGTTCTTCCACAAACGGGCGCAGGAAGTTCATGTAGTACTCGATCCAGAAAGCGTTGATGGTCTGTTCGCTGTCCCACATGTGGCGTCTCAGGCGCGTCTGGCTAAAGAAGAAATCATCGGCCTCGGTGATGCGCCCTCGCAGCTTATCCAGGTGGATATGCAGGTCAAGCTGCCTGCATATGCGCTGGCAAATTTCGGCTGTCGAGGGATTGGGATGGAGCAGGGTGAAACCGGCATCGAAAAAAATGGTGCGAATCGATTGTGGCTGTTCGAGCAGCATTATGATATGTTTCCTTCAGGGTATTCCGGCTAAGCAGAGACACGACATGCAGAAGATAGCACCTCCTGCATATCGTGCGTCAGCTTAAATTAGCCTTTGGCCCTGTACACGGCGTCGGCGGCGGCGAGCGCGGCCCCGGCACTGGGCTGCAGACCGCTGCGCGGCAACACATGTTCAAGGGCTGAGAGTACTGAATCGACGTTTTTGCGGCAGGAATTGTAGCCCATCAGTCCAATGCGGATCAGGCGGCCCTTCAGCGCGCCGAAGCCGCCGCCAATCTCAATCTGGTATTCGTTCAGCAGGCCATCACGAATGGCGAGTTCGTCTACGCCCTCCGGCAGCAGAATGGCGGTCAGTACGGGCAGTTCGTAGCCGGGCTGCGTCAGGATGCTCAGGCCCAGCGCTTTGACGCCCGCTCTCAGGGCCTCGCCGTTGAGCTGGTGCCGTTTCCAGCGTTCCTCCAGCCCCTCTTCGAGGCCGATGCGCAGGGCTTCGCGCATCGTATAAACCAGGTTGCTGCACGCCGTATGGTGATAGGTGTGATCGCCGTTCCAGTAACGGTTGAGCCTGTGCAGGTTGAGATAGTAGCTCTGCACGGGCTTTTTGCGGCTCTCGATGACTTTGATGGCGCGTTCGTTGAGCGTGACGGGGGCCAGCCCTGGCAGCGCGCCCAGGCTTTTCTGGCTACCGGCATAGCAGGCGTCGATCTTCATGTTATCGACATGCATAGGCACGCCGCCCAGCCCGCACACGGCATCTACCACAAAGAGCGCTCCATGCGCGTGCGTGATGCGCTCAAGCTCTTCAAGGGGTTGCCAGAGTCCGGTAGATGTTTCGGCGATGGCGGTGGCGAAGACTTTGGCCTCTGGATGCTCTTTGAATGCCTGCTCGAGCGCTTCGGCGGTGAGCGGCTTGCCCAGTTCGGTCGTGAGATTGACGACCTTCGCGCCCGCGCACGAGGAGATTTCCACGATCATGCCACTGAAGAAGCCCAGGCTACCCGCGATAATGGTATCGCCCTCTTCGAGCAGGTTGGTGAGTACCGCTTCCGCGCCGGAGAAGCCTGAGCCGGAGACGCACAGCGTCATCTCGTTCTTCGTCTGAAATACCTGGCGCAGCAGGTACGCAGTCTCTTCCAGGATAGTGAAAAACTCTGGATCGATGTGGCCGAGTTGCGGTGCCGAGGCGATACGCAAAATACGCGGGTCAACATTGCATGGACCAGGGCCAAGCAGCAATCTGTACGAGGGATTGATTTCGGGAAGTGCGTTTTGATAGACTTCGCTCTTCCCCATTACCAGTTGTGCCATGTGTTACCTCTCTTGCATTGCTATTTGTTTGACAATAAAACCCTGGTCACAGTTGCGGACTTACTTAGCGGTTGCCTCAGCCTCGAACAGGTGCTGCAACTTGTCTGCCTGATCGACCGTGATCAGGTTATCAATAAACTCGTCTAACTCGCCGTTGAGTACGCCGGGTAGATTGTGGCGCGTGTAGCCGATGCGATGATCGGTGACGCGATCCTGTGGGAAGTTATAGGTACGAATCTTCTCGCTGCGGTCGCCGGTTTGCACCTGCGAATGCCGCGATTTGCTCAACTCTTCCTGCCTGCGAGCCTCTTCTAAGTCCCACAGGCGAGACTTGAGGACAGAAAGAGCCTTTGTCTTATTCTTCAGTTGCGATTTCTCATCCTGGCAGGTGACGACCAGCCCGCTAGGCAGGTGGGTGATGCGCACCGCCGAGTCGGTCGTGTTGACGCTCTGGCCGCCGTGTCCGGTGGAACGGTAGACATCGACGCGAATATCGGTATCCTTAATATCGATGTTAATATCATCGTCGGCCTCCGGCAATACGATAACTTTGGCGGTCGAGGTGTGGATGCGCCCGTTGGCCTCGGTAACAGGAACGCGCTGCACGCGATGAGTGCCGCCCTCATATTTCATGCGACTGTACGCACCCCGGCCTTTCACAACGAAGGTGATGTCTTTGATGCCGCCCTGTCCTGTCTCGTTGCTATCCAAAATTTCGATTTTCCAGCGTCTATTATCGGCGTAGCGGCTATACATGCGGAAGAGTTCGCCCGCGAAAAGCGCCGCCTCGTCGCCGCCCGCGCCGCCCTGGATGGTGACAATGGCGTTTTTATCGTCCATAATATCTTTGGGCAGTAGCGAAATCTTGACCTGTTCGAGCAGTTGCTCTTTGTGCTGTTTGAGGCGTTCTATCTCTTCGTAGGCCATGTCGCGCATTTCCGGCTCGTCGCCGCTGGCGTCGTACATCTCCTGCGCGTCGGCAATCTGCCGGTCATTGTCGATCAGTTCGTGGTATATCTGCACGACCTCTTCCAGTTCGGCATGTTCGCGGCCATAGCGTTGCAGCAGCGAAATATCATCAAGCACTTCCTGCTGTGACATGAGCGTATTCAGTTCTTCGTAGCGTTGCGCAAGGCTGGCAAGCTTATCCATTAAATCCATTGGTGTGGGTTCTCCCTCGATCTCCTCATCCGCCCGCTCAGCCTGGACGCAAGGGGCAGGCTGTCAGTGTCAGCTATCTGGCTCTTTCTCTAATCGTACCATATTTTATACTATGACGGAGCGGATGAAATCATGCAAATTAGTTTGCGTCTACAGATTATTTCTCTACATCTTAGATGGAGTGGTCTGAAACGGGGCATAAAAGCGCGTCGCTACCCGGCAGCAAGCAGGTAGCGTTCGGTAGTAATGCGATATGTGGTTGTGGTGCGCATCATGGAATTCATATAGTTTATTATATCACGTTTTGGCATTGAATTGTGGGTGAGTTCAGAGAAAGTTGTTCGTGTGGCGACATGGCGACCGCAAGGGTCGCCACTACCATACCCGGAAAACGCGCAATAGCCGTAGTATAGTAGTGGCGACCCTTGCGGTCGCCATGCCGGCTTGCGGTCGCCATGTCGGCTTGCGGTCGCCATGTCGGCTTGCGGTCGCCATGTCGGCTTGCGGTCGCCATGTCGGCTTGCGATTTTCGAATCACCCTGGAATTGTGAAACAGAACCTATTCCGCAACCCAAAATAGGAGTATACTACGCTCAAAGAAACCATAACAATTTGGAGGAGGATTACACCATGCGCTTCTGCTTTATCCTCGAAGAGAAATATGCACACAAGCCGATGCCAATGGTGGTGGCGGACCAGTTACAGCAATGGGGCCATCAGATCGAGGTATTACAGCCGTATGCAGCCGTGACCAGCCTGACCGACCTCTCGCTCACCGATTATGACGCCTACGTGCTGAAAACGGTTTCAGAGGGTCCCGGTTTGACGATACTGGAGGCGGCGGAGGCGGTTGGCATCCCCACCATCAACAATTCGCGTGCCATTCGCCTGGTGCGCGATAAAGCGGTCTCCGTGGCTTTCGCGCAAGCCTGTGGTCTGCCCGTGCCAACCACCTATTTTGTGGGGCATTATCGCGCCCTGGTCAACGTGCCGCGCGACCTGTACCCGGTGGTGGTGAAGCCCAGCAATGGCACCTCAATGCAGGATATTCACCTCGTGCGCACGTATGAAGAGATGGCGAACCTGACGCTCGACGATAGCAGCTATTACCTGGCGATGCGCTACGTTGAGAACACCGGCTACGACATCAAATTGTACGTCACGGGGCAGGAGGTTCATGCTATCGTCAAAAGCTCGCCCCTGCACGGCGTGGTGCAGGAGACAGAAATTCCGGTGAGCCGCGATATGCTCAAACTGGCGCAGCGTGTAGGGCAGGTCTTCGGGCTTGATCTCTATGGCGTGGACGTGCTGGAAACGCCCCAGGGCCTGATGCTGGTGGACATCAACGACTTCCCCAGCTTCTACGGCGTGCCGCGCAAAGTGGCGAGCGTGGCCGAATACATCCTGCACGCCGCCTATCGCACCAGCCTCAACGGGAAAAAGCGTGTGGCCCGTCCGGTCATCGCCGCGCGTAAATCGCTGGGCCGCCAGGTGTCGCGCATCGTCCCTGCGGAACTGGTCAGTCACAGCATGAGCGCGAAGCGCGTGCAAACCCACTAATGCACGAGTGAAACCTCATGAGCGCCTGTTACGTGTCGTCAATAGTGCGACAACGATGAACAGGAAGTGAGGTTTTACTATGAAGAAAACGCTTGATACCACTCAACTTAATGGCAACAATGTGACGGGGAACGCCAGACAGGTCGTTCGTTCGACCGCCGCTGCTGTGCAGGATAAAGTGCAGACCGGGATAGCCAGAACACAGGACGCCTTATTAGCCGGCCTGGATGCCACGCAGGATACGCTCACTGGAGCGCAGAAAGTGGCAGGCAAGAGGCTGAAAAAGGCGCGCAAGCAGGCTCGCAAGAGCATCGGCCAGTTTCAGGGAAACTTACAGCCGACGCTATCCAAATCGCAGGATGCCCTGCAAGCGGGTCTGGGACTGGCGCAGGTCGCATTGCAAAGGAACGTGAAGCGCGCCAATAAGAAGCTGAACAAGAATCTAAAGAAAACTCGTAAGAATATGCGTGGCTTGCAGGGCAGCTTGCAGAATAAAGCGCAGGCGGGCCTGGCTGTCACGTCAGATACCCTGCAATCTGGCCTGAGTTCCGCCCAGGTAGCGTTAGGCAAAGGGGCTAAACAGGCGAACAAGAGCCTGAAGAAGGCGCAAAAAAATATTCAGGGCATGGGTGATTCGCTGCAATCCAACATGCAACGCGCCGCTCGCAAGCGCCAGCGCCGCAAATTCTTGTTCCGCGTCGGATTGCTGACCGGCCTGGCGCTGGCGCTGCTCTATGCTCCCTGGCCCGGCTCTGAATCGCGCCAGCGACTCGCCAATTTCTGGCAGGAACAGGTCGTCAGCCGGTTCCAGCGGTCCCAGCAATAGCGTATGAGCGACGAAGCATCCCGGTCGTCTAAAAAAGATACACAGGCTCTGCATAGACGCAAGTCCGACGCCAGCAACATCAAACCCGGCATGGAGGTGGACGCGCCGGAAGATGATCTTGGCGAAACGGATGTCAGCAAGCCGAAAGTGAGCGACGTTGCCCGCGATGAGCAGGGCAACGTCGCAAAACTTGTTGTCAAAAAAGGCGTTCTTTTCAAGAAAAAACTGGAAATTCCCGCTGATCGTGTCGAATCCGTCGATTCCCGCAGCGGGGATGTTTCGCCACAGGGCAAGGTGAAGGTTGATGTTGCCCCGCAAGAAGCGCAATCTCTGAAAGCCAGTAGCAAAGAGGAGGAGTTACCCACAGAAGAGCAGCAAGGGCTGCTCGACGAAACCGAGCGAGTCGTCCCGACGCACGAAGGACTACGAGAATTAGAAATGGCGCGTGTTTCTGCTGAGGCGAAACATTCCGCCCCAAAATCTCAAGACGATCAGGAGCAGGCAGACCAGGCCCCACCGGTAAGTAAAGGAAAGCAGTTGCTGCGCATCCTGGGGCCTGGTTTTTTGTCGGGTATGGCGGGCAACGATTCATCGGCGGTCACAGCCTACGCCGTTGACGGGGCCACAAGCGGCTATAGCCACCTCTGGTTGATGCTGCTTTCCACTCCCCTGTACCAGGCTATCCAGTATGCTTGCGCCAAAATTGGCCGTATGAGCGGGCAAGGCTTCTCCACTATTCTGCGGGAACATTATGGCCGTTGGCTGGCGGTGCTGGCGACGGTAGCGCTGATTATTACCAACGTGGCCCTCATCGCGGCTGACCTTGTAGCTATTGGCAGCGGTCTCGAACTGATTATACATGTGAGCTGGGTCTGGTTCGTAGTGCCGGTCGCGGTCATTCTCTGGTACATCACCGTCTATCGCAACTTTGAATCGATCAAAAAGATATTTATCGTCCTGAGCCTCGCCTTCGTCACCTATATCATCACCGCTATTTTTTCGCGGGCCAACTGGGGCGCGGTACTCCTCAACACCTTTGTGCCGCATCTCAGCTTTGGTTTTGCCAGTATCAGCAGCGCCGTAGCCCTGCTGGGCGCGACGTTTTCGCCCTATAGCATGTTCTGGCAGGTGCAGGGCGAGAAAGAACAGAAGCGCCCCGGTTCCACAAAAACGCAACTGCGCGCGGCGCGACTGGACATCGCCAGTGGTGTTATCAGTGGCAACCTCGTGGCCTACTTTATCATCGTCTGCACCTCGGCCACCATCTTCATCCATCACGGGCAAATCAACACGGCGGCGGATGCTGCCAAAGCGTTGCAGCCCTTGCTGGGGCCAGTGGCGTCCTACCTGTTTGCGGCAGGCTTGATCGGTTCGGGCCTGATCGCCATTCCCATCCTGCTTGCCAGTACCTCTTACGCCGTTGCCGGAACGTTCGGCTGGCCGGGCGCATTATCAAAAAAGCCCTGGCAGAACGAAGGCTTCTATCTCATTCTAACGGTCGCGCTGGTAGTCAGCATGGCACTTGCCCTGCTGCGTTTCAACCCCATCCAGCTTATCTTCTGGGCCAACGTGATAGCCGGTATCCTGGCTCCGGTAATGGTCGCCCTGATCCTGCTGGTAGGCAACAACCGCAAGATCATGCGCGGTCAGCGCCTGGGCATACTCACCAACGTCGGCCTCGCGCTGGCCCTGCTGATCCTCATCGCCGGCGCAGTGCTGCTGTTCTACGGACTGGCAACGGGACGGGGTTAATAGAGAGCAGTTCTCACTCGCGCATCATCTGCGTTCGCCGGATATGCCCGATGTCGTTCAAAATGTAAAGCACGCGCTTATTACCGGTGACCCGTATCACCGTGATGGAAGTGTTGGCAGCCGGGAAGAAAAAGTCGCGTTCCAGCCCCAGCGTTTCGGCGGCGTAGGCGTTGACCACGCCGCCGTGCGCGAAGGCCACCACGCGCTGGCCGATGTGACGGCTGGCGATTTCATCGAAGGCTG
>Ga0070741_10018403_pt1 | contig 11319 bp, 10 predicted proteins | sample Coa_R1_4_FD_66440 | JGI IMG/M metagenome (GOLD analysis project Ga0070741, IMG submission 66440) | Surface soil microbial communities from Centralia Pennsylvania, which are recovering from an underground coalmine fire - Coalmine... | ecosystem: Environmental > Terrestrial > Soil > Unclassified ...
GGCGGCCGTCGTGCGGTTCGCCACGCGCAAGGTGTGCTCGCGAATGGCCATTCGCAATTGCGCGAGAATTCGCGGCCAATCCCGGTCCGTGGCCCGGCGGCACAAGTCCTGAATCCGGTCTTCGAGGCGTCGTCGCATCTCTAAAACTCGCCGGCAGCGCACTTATGATGCGGGGAAGCGCCCGACTGTTGGACGGCCGACTCATTGAAAAACGGCGGATCCTGCCTTCCCTTGGCGCTCGCTGGCAGTAAATCCCCTGGCAGCCGTAAAATCTAAGGAGTCCTACCCTAAAGCCTGTATGCACAACGCCAAAAGCAGTGGATTCTGCGCAATCTTCAGAACATCAGAGCCACGAATTCGCCGCCGAAATCAGCTTGGGAATTCAGAGCGACCTGTATCCGGAGTCCTTGCGGACATCACCGAATGTCATGCTATAATCCGGCGCCGTTCCAGCAGAAGTTTTCCGGTGGTCTTTTAAATTTCTTTGTGCCTGCAGCCGGGCGCCCGCGCTTCCGGCCGCCAATGAAATCAGGAGGAGCAATGACGTTCTACGATCCCACGCTCTACGGACGTGACGAAGAAGAAGAGTTCGGCGACAGCGGCGCCTACAGCGAGTCGCTGGAGGAAGATTTCGAGGAGGAAGAAGAAGAGGAAGAAGAACCGGGCATGCCCGCTTCCGAATCGACGGAGTCGGAGCCCGCACCCGCGCCGGCCGCTCCGGTTTCCCGGCCCGTTCCCGCCGGAGGCGGTGGTGGCGGCAGCCGCAAACCGGCGGCGAAAAAGAAAGCAGCAAAGAAAAAACCGGCTGCCAAGAAAAAGAAATCCGCCAGGAAGCCGGCGAAAAAGGCTGCGAAGAAACCGGCCCGGAAAAAAGCCGGCAAGAAAGCCGCCAGAAAGAGCGCAAAGAAAAAGGGCCGCAGACGTCGTTAAGAGTCACCGCCTGCGCGAGCGCCTCCCGCGCTCCCGAGGATCAGACCGCGCCCCATGCAGGGCGCGGTTTTTTTTAGGTGTATAGCGAGATCCACTTCCGCAGGTGCCCGACCTGAGGGTGCCCCGCCCTTCTTTCGCGGGGTTTGCGAAAGAGGGTGGGTCCTTTGACTTCCGTTCCCGGAAAAAATTCCTGAAGTCAAATTCCCCATCCTGTCCCCGCAAAAATCGCGGGGACAAGGATTGGGCACCCGGTGTACACAAAAAGGCGGCCCCCTGCGAGGCCGCTGCAGATGATACTGCTCTGCCAAAAACATGCACTCCTCACACGTGCACGTGCAACGGTCAGGCCATAACATTCCTGGCGCTGCGTCTGCGGATCTTCCCCGTCTGAGGCGGAAGACATCAGCCGCGAAGTGTTTTGTAGCTATGAAATGGCGTAGGCAGGCGGAGATGCATGTACAGGAAAACGGAGAGTAGTTTCAACGGGGCCCAGGATCGCTGGCAGCAAACAAAACGCGCCATTGTCTCCTGTCTGCGTGGAGGTTCTGGCGCGTCTTTGTTATAGAAGATGCTGATACCTGAAGTCGCCCGGAGCGATTCCGGCGGGATCTTCTTACTTCTTGCCGCCCACCGCGCCGAGACACCGGCCGTACAACTCCAGAAGACGCTCGGCGTAATCTTCGGGCTTGGCGGCCGATCCAGTGCCCTGAAAGCCCACGCCGCTGGAGGTGGTACGCCCGTAGCCGGTGGTCATGGCAACAAACTTCATCAAGTCGAGAGCAATGTCCTCGTTACGCCGGGCGTGGCCCGAACCTGTCGCTGGAACTTCATCCATGAAGGCTTCTCCTCTGCCAGAGATGACGGGACTCTCGTCGTCTTCTTCGTCTTGCATTCTGGGAATGATGGCGATGGGCATGACGACGGCGAGTCTCTGTTGCTGATAATAGCAGAGGAGCAGGCTCCGGACTTCCCACGCGGAAGCGATGCGGAAACGCGCAAGTTCAGGCGCAGGAGCCGGAGGCTACGCGTGCTGCGGTGGCACACGGGCACGCGCCGGCTTGGTCTGCCACAGGCGAATCATGAGCCAGACTGAGCCGATGAATAGCAGCGGCGAGGAATAGAATCCGGGAGCGGGACGCGATACCGCCACGCCCGCGACCGTATGCCCAAGGATAGTGACCAGCGTATGCCCCATGCCGTTCAAGAAAAAAACCAGCGCGTAGAACCACGCCAATCCGCGCAGCCATCCCGTGTTGCGAGCGGCTAGAGGGGTTAACGCAACGCAGACCACCACCGCGATGAACAGTCCTACCAGCCACTCGCGAAACTGGAACACAGGCATGGGAAACCATGCCCAGCGCGCGCGCACGGCGGTGACAGTGGGATTGTAGATGCCGAGGAATCCCGTGGAGGCTTCGTCGATGACGTGCACGGCGAAGGCCACGGTCAAGGCAAGCCAGGCACGCCCGAAGCCGGAAACGGAAGATCGTTCTGGTTCCATGACGGCATCCATTCTCCAACCGGCCAGGCATAGTGTCTGTGATTTCAGACGCCAGGCCGGAGGTCAGCCTTCCCTGCCTGCTATTTCCTGACTTCGCTCATCAGGCCGAGCAGATTGCCTTCCGAGTCGCGGAAGAAGGTCATCCAGAGGTCGTGATCGGGCATTCTGGCGATCAGGTGAGGCTCGTCTTCGAACTTCACGCCTTTGTCCTTCATGATGGCGTGCGCGGCCTGGATATCGGGCACGGCAAAATACAGGATGGAACTGGGATGATCGAACTCGGGCTTTTCCGGCCGGTCGAGCATGAGGCGGATCCCGCCGCAATCGAAGAAAGCCAGGCCGGGGGGCGCCTTAAACAGCAGTTTCAGCCCGAGCACCTGCTCGTAGAAATCAGCAGCGCGTTCCACGTCGTGAGTGGGAATCTGAATCTGTCCCACGCGGGTGATGCCGGCCGTCTTTTCCAGGGTATTCATGGGCTTGACCTCGCTCCTGAAATTAGTTAGCATAGCTAACTATATTGCCGGGCCAAAGTCAAGAAAAAATGGCGAGTCCTCCGCGCAAGACCGGGAAGCGAGTCCGCAGGGGAGCAGGGCCTGTCCCGCTGGCGCGCGAGGTTCTGGAGGTGGCGGACCGCCTGCACTCCACCGCCATCCACCTGCTGCGGCGGGTGCGACGGCAGGATGTAGCCAGCGGGGAGGGCCCGGCGCGGCTCTCGGCATTGTCGGTACTGGTGTTTGGAGGTCCCAAAACGCTGGGAGAACTGGCGTCGGCCGAACAGGTGAAGCCGCCCACCATGAGCCGGATCGTGTCCGGCCTGGCGCGCAGCCGGCTGGTCGAAATCACCGCCGACGCCCAGGACGCCCGCCGCCTGCGCATCCGGGCCACCGCCAAGGGGGTCAAGCTGCTGCAGCAAGGGCGGGAACGGCGTATCGCTTACCTGGGAGCCCACCTGGCCGCGCTCCCTCCGCACGAACTTGTCAAAGTAGCTGAATCGACAGACATTCTGGCGCGTTTGCTGCAAACATGGAGTTGACCGCAGGGCCCCCCCGGACCCTGCCATCAGGTTACTTTCGGCACATGAATGTCGGTGCGGAATCAAAGATACTGAGATGTCTTTAATTCCGGAGGGCGGTGTACTTCCGGATGCCGTGAGCATTCATTATTCGCCGCTGCGGGCGGGAGTCCCGCAACGGCGGGCATTGCATCTGTAGAATGGCTGCCTGCTTCTGGAAAGGACCGTCTTGCCGCGAACGCGAATCATTCTGTCTGCTGCCGGCTTGATCTGGCTGGCGCACCTCGGTGTGATCGTAGTCCTGCGGGGACAGGCGCCCGGGCCGGCGCTGTCGGATGGGATCCAGCTCATCCTGGGCGGCATGGTCATCTATTCGATGGCGCAGGCCAGCCAGCGCTCCGAGGGCCTGGCCATTTCCTTCTGGCGGCTGGGCGCGGTCGCCTACACACTGCTGTTCGTGGCGCAATCGCTGAGCGTCTACAACGATCTGTCCCACACCTCGATCGTCAGCTGGACCAACAACATGCTGTTCTCGTTCTGGTTCGTCCCGCTGGCGATGGCGATCTTTCTCGATCCCGAGCATGAAGCCGGAAAAATCGACACGCTGGTGGCCCTGGACTTCGTGCAGGGCGTGCTGGTGTGCGTGGCGGCGTATCTCTACTTCTTTTTCATTCCCAAGACCGAAGCCTCGGGAGAACTGTCGCACGAAGTGTGGGCGCCATATTTCGTTGGATACTCGTTTGTGGCGGCGGCATTCATTTTGCGTGCGATCATCACCCGCTCGCGCGACACCCGTGTTCTGTTCGGCCGCATGGGAGCATTCCTGTTTTTGTCGGGAGCGATCGACGCGCTGTACTACTACGGACCCGGGCAGGGCCTGAAGACGGGGGCATGGTTTGACCTGCTGTGGAGCGCGCTGCTGGTGGTCCCCATGATCATCGCCAACATCTGGAGGCAGACCGAAGCGCCGGAAATCGCGCTGGAGCCGCAACGGCGGGACAAGCGCATTTATACGGAAATATTCTTTCTGATGTATCCGCTGCTGGTGCTGTTCATGTCGCTGCGCATAGCGCGCGAGCGCCTGGGCCTGGCGGGGCTGGTGGTGTTCCTGTCATTTGTTTGTTCGAGCGCGCGGTTGCTGGTCACGCAGCACCGGCTGCTGCAGGCGCGGGAGGCGTTGCGTCGGGAAGCTTCGCGCGACGGCCTTACCAGCCTGTGGAACCGCAAGGCCATTCTCAGCATCCTGGAACGCGAGTTGCTGCGCGGGCAGCGCGACCGCCAGAGCGTCGGGTTAATCATGATCGACGTGGATCACTTCAAGACGATCAATGACACGCGCGGACATGCCGCGGGAGACGCCGTGCTGCGCATCATCGCCAGCGGCATCGCGGCCATGGTTCGGCCCTACGACTCGGTCGGGCGGATTGGCGGAGAAGAATTCCTGATCGTTGCGCCCAACTGCGCGCTGGGGGAAACCTGGGAATTGGCCGAACGGGTGCGGGTGCATGTGGCCAACTGCAGCATCATGGCAGGAGGCTCCGCCGTCCGGGTGAGCCTGAGCCTGGGCGTGGCCACGGCGAGTGCGGCCAACGATCTGGAGAAACTGCTGCACGCCGCCGACAGCGCTCTCTACCAGGCCAAGAATGCAGGACGGAATCGAGTGGAGCCCAACCAGGGACGCGCTGCCGGCGCGGGGCAGAGCGCTTCCTCGGCTCCCAATCGCGACTTCTGGATTTGATCCGCCTGTTCAGGCGCGCCTGTGCGCAACAACCGCTTTTAAACATGGGATGCCCCATCCTTGTCCGCGCGATTTTTGCGGGGACAGGGTGGGGCTTTTGACTTCAGGAATTGTTTTGTGGAACGGAAGTCCAAGACCCCACCCTCTTTCGCAAACCCCGCGAAAGAAGGGTGGGGCAACCGCACCCGGATCTACTGTTTAACTTCCCGTGTTCCTGTGGTGATCTGCGGGGCAACGCTCTACAATGGTCCGTCGTTTTCCCTCGCAAGCGGTCTCAGATGAACCTGATGGAGGATCCCGCATGACTCGCCGAAGAAGTGTCTTCAGTCTTCTTATATTGTTCACTTGCTCGCTGTCTTTGCTGGCCCAGGAGCTTCCAAAGCTCAGCCGTCCAGAAGAAGCCGGCTTCTCCACGGAACGGCTGAACCGCATCACGCAGTTTTTTCAATCGGAAGTGGATAAGGGCGCAATCCCAGGGGCCGTGCTGGTGGTCGGACGCAACGGGAAAATGGTGTACCGGCAGGCAGTCGGTTATCAGGACCGCGAGAAGAAGACTCCCATGAAGGTCGAGAGCGTGTTTCGCATCTTTTCCATGACGAAGCCGGTTACCAGTGTCGCGGTGATGATGCTGGCGGAGGAAGGCAAGATCGACGTCATGGCGCCGGTGGCGCAATATCTGCCGGAGTTCAAGAATGTGAAGGTCGGGGTCGAGAAGATGGATCCGGCTGGAGGTCAGCCGACGCTGGTTCTTGAACCGCCGCTGCGTTCCATGACGGTGCAGGATTTGCTGCGGCACACTTCCGGGCTGGTCTATGGGCCATTTGGCAACGGACTCGTGCACAAGGCGTACAACCAGGCGAATCTGTTCGACCCGCGGCAGACCCTGGCGGAGTTCGTGAGCAAGCTGGCGAAACTTCCATTGGCGCATCAACCCGGCAGCACGTGGGAATACGGCATGTCGGTGGACGTGCTGGGACGTATCGTGGAAGTCGCGTCGGGGATGCCGCTGGACCGATTCCTGGAGGAGCGCATCACCCGGCCCCTCAAGATGCCCGATACTGCGTTCTACATGGATACGGCCAGGTTGCAGCGAGTGGCGCAATTGCAGGTGGACCCGAAGACGGGCAAGCGGCCGGAGTTCGGAAATTCCGACGACCTGACGAAGGAAAAGGTGCAATGGTTTTCCGGGGGCGGAGGACTACTCTCCACTGCCTCGGATTATTCGCGCTTCTGCCAGATGCTGGTGAACGGCGGCGAATTGGAAGGCGTGCGTCTGCTTTCGCCGAAGACGCTGGCGGTAATGACTTCAGACCAACTACCTCCCGCGGCGGCGCGAGTGTCCATGCTCGAGGCCACGCAGGATATGTCTCCCATCCAGGAGCTGGGACAAAGTTTTGGACTCGGATTCGCGGTCCGCACCTCGACCGGACACTCGGCGGTCTCAGGTTCGGTGGGCGACTACTTCTGGGCAGGCGCCGCGGGAACTTATTTCTGGATCGATCCGCAGGAGAAGCTGTACGCCGTCATGATGCTGCAGGTGCCGTTTGTCGAGGCGGGAGCCTACAGGCGCGCGCTGCGGGAAATTGTGTACGGCGCCTTGCTGCACTAGGCAGGGATGCTGGCGGGGCAAGTGCAGCTCGGGGGTGCCCTACCCTTGTCTCCGCGTTTTTGGGAGACAGGTTGGGGGGGTTGACTTCCCTGCCTCCGGAGCGCGATCCGGGGGTCGGATGAGCCTGTTCGTTTTTCGTAACAAATTTGCCGCGAAGGTTGGACGCAAGCTATTTGGGCCTAGAATTCGCGTCGCAGTCCTTCCCCCCATTCTTTTCTCACGGAATGCGCGCCGGGCCAGCGATGGCCCGGCGCGTGATCGTTATGGGCCCTTCCTGGTCAAATTGCCCCCTGCGGTGGTGAGTGGTCTAGGAGTGCCCAATCCTTGTCCCCGCGAATTTTGCGGGGACAGGATAGGGAATTTGACTTCAGGAATTTCTTCGGGAACGGAAGGCAAAAAACCCACCCTGTCCCCGCGCAAGACGCGGGGATAAGGGTGGGGAACCCCTTTTTCCGCTGGGGGGGATTTGGATACAGAGAACGCTGTAGTGATTGAGGTAGAACTGCGCCGTTAGACTTTGGCAGGGCTGGCGGCTCAGTTGGCTGATCCGGGACTACCTCGCCTGCACAGGATCGCCGCCACAGCCCGTACGCGACATCTCTCTGCCATGCGCAAGACTCCACGAAAACCCACTCGAGACGAAGTCCAGGCCACTGAAGAACAGCTCTCGTTCGCGGTCAACGCGGCCGAGGTCGGCACCTGGGACTGGGACATCGTGAGCGGCGAACTGCTGTGGTCGGATCGAAACCGGCAGATGTTCGGGATTGCTCCGGGAACGACGGTAACGTATGAGAGGTTTCTGCAGGCGGTGCATCCCGAGGACCGGGAGAGGATCGACCAGGCAGTCAAGAACACCCTGGAAAGAAGAGAGAAGTATGACGTCGAGATGCGGACGGTCTGGCCCGATGGAAGCGTGCACTGGAACGTCTCGCGGGGACGGGCCTATTTCGACGAATCAGGGCGGCCGGTCCGGATGAGCGGGGCGGCGATTGACATCACGAAACTCAAGCAGACCGAAGAAGAACTGAAGCGGGCGCGGGCGGAGGCGAAGGCGCAAGCAGATAACCTCCATGTGCTCAACGAGCGGTTCAGCGTCAGCTTGCGCAACACCCCGATCACGGTATTCGATCAGGGCCTGGATTTCCGGTACAAGTGGATTTACAACCCGATGGGCGGCCACAGCGTGGACGAGATCATCGGGAAGACCGACGCGGACATTCTGGACCGGCCGGAAGATCTGGCCATGGTGATGGGGATCAAGCAGGAAGTGTTGCGGACCGGGAAAGAGTATGAGGGCGAGATGACGGTGTGCATCAAGGGAGTCACGCACTCATATCATGTGAATATCGACCCTCAAAGAGATGCACAAGGGCAAATTTGCGGATTGACCTGCGCGTCATTCGAACTCACCGAGAGGAAAAAGCTGCAGGAAGAGCGGGAACGGTTGGCGCAACAACTGCAAATGGCCTTAGACGCCGCGCAGATGGGACGGTGGCACTACGATGCGGAGGCCCGGGTGTCGACCTGGGATGACGGGTCGAAAAGGATACTTGGCCTCGCTCGTAATTCAGGAACCGGGGAAGAGATCTTCAAGCTGATTCACCCCGAGGATCAGCGGCGGGTCCAGGCCTGCTTTGAGGCGGCAATCGATCCCGCCGATCCCAAGCCTTATGTCATCGAGTACCGGATTGTGAGGCCGGATGGCGGCGAGCGCTGGGTGGAAGCACACGGTACAGCGGAATTTGAAGGCCAGGGGCCTGAGCGGGAGCTGGTGGGCTTTGGGGGCACGGTCCGGGATGTGACCGAGCGGAAAGCCGCTGAAGAAAGCTTGCGGCAACAGCGCGAGCGACTGGAATTCGTGGCTGAAGGTTCGGACGTTGGATTCTGGTTCTGCGATCTGCCGTTCGACAAGGTGATCTGGGACAAGCGGGTCAAGACACATTTCTGGCTGCCTGCGGATGAGTCGCCGGTGACCATGGACGTGTTCTATTCGCTGCTGCATCCGGACGATCGAGAAGCGACACGGCGGGCAATCGAGAATTCCATTCAGAATAACCAGCAATACGACGTCGAGTACCGGACAGTAGCGGCGGACGGGCGCGAGAGGTGGGTGCGGGCGAACGGGCGGACGTTCTATGACGAAACGGGAAAGCCGGTGCGCTTCGACGGCATCACGCAAGACATCACGGCGCGCAAGCAGGCGGAAGATTTGCTGCGGGCCAGCGAGCGCCGGCTGCGGGACCTGGCGGAGAACCTGGATCGAGAGGTGCAGGCACGGACGGCGGAATTGCAGGCACGGAATGAGCAGCTTCTGCGGGCTTCCGCGGGGCTGAAGGAATTGTCCGGACGGCTGCTGCAGATTCAGGATGAAGAACGGCGGCGGGTAGCGCGCGATCTGCACGACAGCGCGGGGCAGATGGTGACGGCGCTTGACCTGGAACTGGGGAGCCTGATCGAGGAGGCTCGCCGGACGTCGCCTAATCTGGGCAAGAAGATGGAGAGCTTCCAGGAGCTGGTGCAGCAGTTGCATCGCGAGATCCGGACAACGTCGTACCTGTTGCATCCGCCGCTGCTGGACGAAGCAGGGCTGTATTCGGCGTTGAGCTGGTACGTGGAGGGCCTGGCGCAGCGGAGCGGAATCGGGATCGAGTTCGACATCTCGGAGGGGTTCGGGCGGCTGGCGCGGGATCTGGAGCTGGCGATCTTCCGGCTGGTGCAGGAATCCTTGACTAACATCCACCGGCACTCCGGCAGCCAGACGGCAGCGATTCACATATCGCGCAGCGCTGATGGCGTGCATGTGGCGATTGAGGACCGAGGCAAGGGGATTCCCCGGCAGAGACTCAAAAAGGTTCTGGAGGGCGGATCGGGCGTGGGCGTTGCCGGAATGCGGGAGCGGCTGCGGCAATTCGGCGGCGAACTGCAGATCGAATCAAGCGAGCGGGGGACGCGGGTGTTTGTGAGCATTCCGCTGGAACGGGATGCGGGCTTGCCGGAAGCCCCTGCGGAAACTCTGCGAACCGCGAGCTAGATTGCTGCGGGTTTGGTTTCGTGGGGATCCGAGGCGAGAAGCATCCGCGGGGAAGTCAAATTCCCCATCCTGTCCCCGCAAAGAGCGCGGGGACAAGGATGGGGCAACCCCTCTGTCGTGTGTCCGGACGCCGGTCGACAACTTCTCTTCAGCTTCACCTCTCCACTTCGGTGTCGGGACGACGGGTTCTTCACTTTTGGTTTAAGTTTTCACTCCTTGCACGGCTAGCTGCGCCAGTATCGTTTTTCAGAACAGCGTACATCTTGAATTCTTGCCTGCGATATCGGGCAATTGAGTTTTAATTGCGCTGTGTTTCGAGCCTAGAGGTTTTGCACAGGCGGGGAATGGTCAAACAACCTTGACCGAAAAAATTCACAGGCATAGGATCGCGACAACTTAGGGCAAGCGCGCTCCAGGGACGACAAAAATGATTGAACAAACGGATAATTTCAACGAAGAGAAGATCTTCGGTGAATTTCGCCAGAAGGTGAAGTCGGCGGAAGTGCTATCGGCGTCCATCGAACGGCTGCTATTGTCGCTTCGCTTTACGGGGAAGTTGAGCGTGGTGATGCAGAACGGGCGCGTATTGAAATCGGGTTACGAGGAGGGATACTTCCGGCAGCGGGCGGACGACTAAGTCGCGTGAACTACTGCTGCGACGAAGGAGGAGGGCAGGAAATCGGGCCGGGGCGCAAAAAGTGCCGCTCGAATCTATAACAAGTAAATAGCTCAAGCAGGTCATCGTAAGAGAAACGAGCCCTGCGTTGGTTTCCGGCTGGTTCAGCGGGAATTGACGCGGGGCTTTCTTTTTGGCGGGAGGCGCGCGATTTCCGCGCGCGGCGGCGGGGGATCAGATTCCCACTTCTCGCAAAGGCGGCGAGAAGTGGGGCACCCCGGGGCGGGGGATCAAAATCCCCACCCTCTCGCGGAAGACGCGAGAAGGGTGGGGCACCCCTTCAATCTTCTTTTTTGTTCACTTTTGGAGGAGACATGACTGGCGATGATTATGGAGACAAGGATGGGCAGGTACGGATGGAGTTGAAGTATTGCGAGCATTGTGGCGGGCTCTGGGTGCGGGAGGGAGGAGGAGGAGTTTACTGCGAGAAGTGCCAGGGGAAGGTGGCGGATTTGCCGGCAGCGAAGAAGAAGCCGGGGAGGATTGTGCTTCCGGCGGGGCGGCGGGCGATCGTCGAGGACTACGAGGCCGAGGCGGCCGGAGGTGTGGCATGAGCAACATTGTCGATCTGATGGTTGCGGGTGCGGACGGGGGGAACGCCGAGGAGAGACCCGTCCAACCGGAGGCGGCGGCCGAGTGCAGCGGCTGCGATGAGGAGAGGAGTGAAGATTGGGAGTGGGAGCGCGCGCGGCGAATCTACCGGGGGCGAACCGTGGCCATGCTGCGGCGGTATATGAAGTACTCGATCGAAGCGGGGAGGCTGCCGTCGTTGTTGGGGCGGGAGTTCTTCCGCACGAAGGTGACTTCGTACACGGTGGTGAC
>Ga0070741_10018404_pt1 | contig 11319 bp, 9 predicted proteins | sample Coa_R1_4_FD_66440 | JGI IMG/M metagenome (GOLD analysis project Ga0070741, IMG submission 66440) | Surface soil microbial communities from Centralia Pennsylvania, which are recovering from an underground coalmine fire - Coalmine... | ecosystem: Environmental > Terrestrial > Soil > Unclassified ...
TCGCGCAGCCAGCAGTATCGGTAGTCCCAGTTGCGCGTCCCGGCGAGCTGCTCGGGCAGCGACGTCGTGCCGGCCGCCACGACACCACCGGTCGGTGCGTGCGTCAGCACCTTCAGCACCAGCAACGAACGCACGACCGCGTCGCGCCACTCGCCGCGGTAGGTGCAGTGGCCAGCCCACGCCCGCCAGTAGGCGACGGTGTCGTCGAGGGAGGCCAGTGGGTCGTCGGGGGTCGGTACACTGCGCGACGACGGGTGCCAGGTCAGCGCGAACGGCACCCGCTCGCCGCGGCCGACGGTGAAAGCGGCGACCGTGGCGCCGTCGTCTTCCTTCGTCGGGATGGCCGTGCGGAGCGCGAGCGCATCGGCGCCGGCCATGTACGACACGCCCCCGACGCCGGCGGACGTCCAAGGCAACGCCTGGCCGTAGTCGAACCGCACGCGCAGCTCCATGCGCATCGGCACGGAGCCATTTAGCCCCTCGACGATGCGCACCACGCTCGGCAGCTCCTGCGCGACCGGCATGAAGTCGACCACACGCGCGGTGCCGTCCTCGGTCTGGAACTCGGTCTCGAGCACCATCGTGTCGCCACGGTAGCGGCGCTGCACCCGGCGGACCGACCCGGTCGGCGCGATCCGCCAGCGGCCATGCCGCGCCTCGCCGAGCAGCGCGGCGAAGCACGCGGCCGAGTCGAAGCGCGGCACGCAAAGCCAGTCGATCGACCCATCGCGGCCGACCACCGCGAGACCGCGGCCGTCGCCGATGACGGCGTAGTCCTCGATCGGGAGAGCCATTGCTATCACTCCTTCCAGCTGGGCGGCCGCGTTCGATCCGCGCCGCCCGGCGCCTTGAGTAGACGTCGACTGGCCGCGATCGACCCTGGCGCGGCTGACCGTCCGGCTGGAAAGCTCATGGATCGGGTGACACCTGGGTGGCGGCGCCCGGCGTGCCCGGCGACGTGGCGGGCGGGCCGCCCTGGCCCGGCTGCCTGGCCGTCGGCACGTGGTCGATCACCTGATCGATGCGGGCCGGCATCTTCGCGGCGATCGCGTCGGCCTGCTGCTGCGACAGCCGACCCGACGCGACCGCGTCGTGCAGGCGCGTGGTGGCGCGGTTGGAGAGGAAGGTCTTGAGGTCGTCCCTGCTCTTGCCATGCTCCTGCGCCACCGCCGCCAGCGACTTGCCCGTGCGGAGCTGCTGCGCCAGGTCGGCGGGCTGCATGCCGAGGAATTGGGCGACCGCGTCTCGGGTTCCATGCTGGTGACCGGCGTGCCCCATCATCCCAAGACCGGCGCTCTGGTCGATCCGCTGGTTGATGCGGGAGGCCTGATCCTGCGTCAGGCGGCCCGCCTGGACCGCCTGCGCGACCTGGTCGTGCTCGGCCGCGACGATCGCCGCCCGCACGTCGGCCGGGCTCTTGCCGAGCCTGGACGCCACGGCGTCCAGGAACGCCTCCTGCCGCTGGGCCGCGGTGCTCGGCGTGCCCGCCGCGGCCGGAGCAGGCGTCTGGGCGAGAGCGGTGCCCCCCAACCCGTACGCCACCAGGGCCGTCGCCAGACCGCCCGCGAGCTGCCTCCGAATCGAGATGCGCATGGATTCGCTCCTTCCACGGCGTATCCGCCGCACGAGCGAATCTAGGAAGCCCGCCATGGCCGGTACTTGGACAGCACGTAAGTTGCCTGTTAAATGGGGCTGCCGACGCCGGTCCCGCAGCCACGCCGCCGGGCCAGCCGTTCGGCGACGGCGTCAACCACGTCGTGGTCGACGGCGTCCGAACCGACCTCCGCCCAGACGAAACGCCGTACCGCGCCACGGTCGGAGCCGTCGAGACCGAGCGTGCCCGCCGCGCGGACCAGATCGTCGAGCGCGGCGTCCGCGACGCGCATGGCCGTTGCGGGCTTCCGGATAAGTGTCTGCGCTAGATCGCCCATACCAGATGCTCCTTTCGTTAAGGCGCGCGCGGCGGCCTCTGGCAGGAAGATGCGCGGGGCGCGTCGGACGCTGCTTGGTCCGGCACGGGGCCCGCATGAAAAGCGCCTTGACGGTGCGGCGAGTCAAGATTGCCTCAGCCGCTGTGACCACATGCTGGGCAAGCTCCGCCTGCAGACCCGGGCCGAGCTCGTCCGGTACGCCCAGGCCCACGGTCTGCTCACGCCCGTCGTGGCCCGGGCCGGGTCCTCAGGCCGGAGCGCGGGACGCCACGGCGCGCATCGCCGTGCCCAGCACGGCGATCCGGATTGGAGTGCGCGGTCGGACGGTCCGCCCCTGGCGGTGTCCTACGCGCCGGGAGCCATTCCAAGGGCCGCGGCGACGAGGCTGGCGTACGCCGCGGCCCCTGCCGGCCGGAGATGGATTCCGTCGCCCCAGAAGAAGTCCGGCTGGCCCGCGCTCGCTCCGTGCCAATCGGCCAGGACCGCGTTCGGGAACCGACGCACCTCGTCCGCGAGCATGGCGTTGTTCGGCGCCTCCCACGGGCGCGGCACTTTGACGGTCACGAAGACGACGCGCCGCGTCTCGGCCAGCACGGCCATCATCTGGTCCACCTGCTGGGCCGTGAACGCGCCGTTGTTCCCCAGGTGGATCACGACGGCGTCGCCGAGCTGGCCGGAGGCCGCTCGCCCTCGCAGGAGCTCGAGCCCCGCGAACGCCTGGCGGCTGACGGCCGCGTCGACGTCGATGCCGGCGATGGCGGCCTTCAGAGCCGGGACCGCGCCGAGCATCACCGAGTCACCGATCGCCGTGGCGTGCGCGAACGAGCGCGGCGCCTGGCTGGCGGGCGTGTTGGTCGGGGCGGGGCTCGGAGCAGGGGTGGGAGACGAAAGGGCTGTGGCGGTGGGCGGGGACGCGCCGGCTCCGGCGGTCGTGGTGGCGGCGGGGGGCACCGGCGTCGGCGTGAGGGGCACGGGGTCGTCCGGCGTCTCGTCGTCCAGGGAGCTCGACGAGGAGACGGCGTCGGGCATGCCCCCGCCGTCGGCGTCGCCGATCGTGTCGAAGGACAGGTAGGCCGGGGGCGTCGCCGGCCTGGCGGTCACGACCGAGGTTCCGAACAGGCCCATCAACACCACCGCCGTGGCCACCGCGACGGCGCCGCGAAGCCCGCTCTGCCACGTGGCCGCGCCCATCTTCGCCACGAAGACCCGACGGAGCGAGCCAACCGACGACGTCCGCGCGGGCATCTCCACGCGACGGTAAGAGAGCTCGGCGAAAACCGCTATTAACGCGAGCTGCGCCAGGAGGAGCGGCGTGCCTTCGATCGGGACGTCGAGCCGCGGCCTGGTCACCATGAGGATCGGCCAGTGCCACAGGTAGATGCCGTATGAGCGTGTCCCCACCCACACGAGCGGCTGCCACGCGAGCACGTGCCGGCCGAGCCGGGTGCGTGGATGGATGGCTGGCGCGATGACCGCGGCGGTGAGCAGGCCGACCGCGAGGAACCCGCCGTGGTAGAGCCATGGATCCCACTCGGCCATGCGAAGCGTCAGCCACCCGAGCCCGACGAGGCCCGCGATCCCAAGGGCGTCGAGCGCGGCGGGGCTGGCGCGGCCCCACGGCCGGCCGGGACGCCAGGCGAGGCCCAGCGCCGACCCCAGCAGGAGGCCCGACGCGCGGGTGTCGGTGCCGTAGTACAGGCGGGACGGGTCGGCCTCCGGCTGGAACAGAAGCCCCATCAGCGCGGCCGGGCCGAGCGCAGCGGCGAGCGTGAGCGGCGCCAGCCGCCGCGGGCAGCGCCGCAGGCCGACGGCGAGGAGCGGCGGCCAAGCCGCGTAGAACTGCCACTCGACCGCCAGGGACCAGAGGTGGCGCAGGAGCGGCGGGCGGCCGACCTGCTCGAAGTAGGACTGCTGGACGAACACAGCGTGCCAGTTGCTGACCCCGAGCAGCCCGGCCGCGGCGGCGCCGCGGAGTCCGGCCACCTCCTCCGGCAGCGCCACCACCGCGTAGGCCAGCGTCGCGAAGACGAGCAGCCACGACGCCGGGAGGAGCCGACGGGCACGGCGAAGCCAGAAGCCGCGTAGGTCGATCCGGCCGTCCCGCGCCCACTCCGCCGCGAGCAGCGTCGTGATCAGGTACCCACTGAGCACGAAGAACGTCTCGACGCCCAGGAAGCCGCCCAGGGCGGCGCCGGTGTGGTACAGGAGCACGGCCACGACGGCCAGGCCGCGCAGGCCATCCAGTCCGGCCAGCCGCGCGGCGTGGGGCGGGCGCGCGCCGTTCTGGGCATCCGGGGCGCACCGCCGCAGAGCCGACACGTCGGCGACCAGTCTCGGCGTGGCACCGGGACGGGGCCTGCACGGGGCCTGCGACGGCCTGAAAGCGGCCTGAACGCCCGCCTCGTCGTGCGGGGAGTGGCCGGGACGAACTTCGACCGCCCGTTCGTCCACCGCGCCCGGTGTCCCCCCGCGCGCCCGGAGCGCACCCGAGCTCCTCGCTCCGCTTGGAACGGTGGACCGAGTTAGGCGGCCGGCATCTGCCGCCCGGTCGCCTCCTCGCCGTCGGCGCGGGCGCACATCTGGCCGACGGCCGTGACGATGTCGCCAGCCCAATCGTAGATGTTGTGCCCGCTGACGGCGGCCCGCAGGCGCGCAGCGCGGCGGCGCCGCTCGGCGCTGGGCAGCTCGAGGCAGCTCCTGATCGCCTCGGCGTACGCGTCGACGTCGTACGGGTTGGCCTGGATGGCGTCGACCAGCTCCTCGGCCGCGCCGGCGAACGGGCTGAGCAGCAGCGCCGCGTTGCCGTCTGTCCGTGCCGAGACGAACTCCTTCGCTACCAGGTTCATCCCGTCGTGGAGGGAGCCGACGATGCAGACGTCGGCCAGGCGAAAGAACGCGAGGACCGTGGTCCGCGGGTAGTTCGCCTTCAAGATCCGGATCGGCACCCACGAGTCCTCGCCGTGGCGGCGGTTGATCACGATCATGAGTCGGTACAGCTCGTCGTTGAGCTCGCGGTACTCGTCGATCTGGATGCGGCTCAGCGGGCCAACCTGCAGCAGCACGAAGCGCTTCCGGTAGCTGGGGTACCGCTCGAGGAAGCGGTCGACCGCCGCGAACCGCTCCGCGATGCCTTTGGTGTAGTCGATCCGGTCGACGCCGAGCGCCACCTGCTGTCCTTCCAGCCTCAGCTCCCGCTTGAGCCGCCGCGCGGTCGCAACGACGCCAGGCGACGTGGCTTCCTGCGCCAGGGCGGCGGCGTCGACGCTGATCGGGAACGGCCGTACGCGCGTCACCCGCCCGCGCCACCACACCACTGGCCCATCGCCGTCCGCGTCGACCACCGTCGCCCCGGCTCGGCGGGCGGTTTCGAGGAAGTTCTGGCAGTGGTGGGTCGTGTGGAAGCCGAGCAGGTCGTTGCCGAGCAGCCCCTCGAGGATCTCGTCGGCCCATGGGCAGATCTGGAACACCTCGGGGTGCGGCCAGGGGATGTGCCAGAACTGGGCGACCGGCAAATCGGGCCGCGCCTCCTTGAGCATCCTCGGCAGCAGGGCGAAATGGTAGTCTTGGGCGAAGACCCAGGCCGGACGCGTCCCGAGCTCCTCCAGAACGGCGTCGGCGAACTTCCGGTTCACCTGGCAGTATGCACGCCACTGCTCGGCGTCGAAGCGCGGCCGCCGGTGCGCGAGATGGCACAGGGGCCACAGCGCGCCGTTCGCGACGCCGTAGTAGTAGCCCTCCTCCTCGGCTTTGCCGAGCCACACCCGCTTCAGCCAGTAGCGCCGTTCGTCCGGGGGCACCAGCACGCGGTCGCGCTCGTCGACGACCGCACGGTCGGCGTCGCCGTTCCCGTGCGCCACCCAGGTGCCGCCGCAGGCGCGCATCACCGACTCGATCGCGGTCACCAGCCCGCTCGCCGGTGCGCTGCAAGCGATGCCGTCGCCGGCGTGGCTGTGGATGTACGGCTCGCGGTTGGAGACGGCGACCAGCTCCCGTGCACCGAGGTGCTTGGCGACGACGTCGCGCAGGCCGTTCGCGTCAAGAGCCATCCCACCACCGTTCGCGGAGCTGACGGTGCCCGCCAACCACGAGGCTAGGAGCGGCCCTCTGGCTCCGGCCTGCACGCGGACAGGTGGCGGCAGGACGCCCCCTGAACGCGGGCGCCCACCCGCGGCGGGCTGTCCATGGAGATTTCAGGGGCGTCCGCGACGAGTTCAGAGAGGGTCTACCGGGTCGGCCTAGGCTGCGACGGGGAGGACCGCGAGCCGACAGGCACCGCCGTCGCCGTTGGCTCCCGGAGCATCCAACCGACCTGGAGGGGAAACACCAATGCTGTCATGGCGACACGCGCCGTCCTCGACGTACCCGGCGCGTCGGCGGCCCGCGGGAACGCGGGCGGAGCTCGCGTTCTGGGGAGTGGTCGTCGCGGGCGGCCTCCTGCTGGCGGCCTGCAGCCGCGGTCCGGCCACCCTCGCCGACGTGACGGAGACCGCCGACCTATCGGCCACAGCCACGGCCGACGATTCGGCCGTCACCGACGCCGGGCTCCCCACCGCCACGCCAGTGTTCGGCACAGCCGACGTCACGCCGGCCGAGGTCGCGCTGGGCGGTGTCACCGTGAGCCTGTCGTTGGCGCCGCCGCGCCACATGGTGGATCAGACGATGCTGCAGGCTACCGACCCAGCCCAACAGCAGCAGGCGCTCTTGGCCGCGAACACCGGCGCGCTCGCCGGCGACCAGGCGAAGGCGCCGCTCGTCCAGGGCACTGTCGTCCTCACCGGCATGACGCACGTCACCAACAACATCGACGCGGCCCAGGCGGCGCCACTCGACACAGCCCAGGCAGCCATCAGGCACGTCGCCGTGAAGGTGCTGACCAAAGACACGCGGCAGCCCGTGCCGTACCTCACGCTGACGATGGATGTCCTGCTCGACGGCCGGCCGATCAGCTACGAACAGTCTGTCCTGCCCATGCTGGTGGCGGATGCGCCGGCTGGCGAGCTGTACTACGGGAACAACGTCCGGTTCGGCCCGCCGGGCACCTACCAGGTCTTCGTGCGCGTGCAGCGGAGCCCGTTCCTCGGCAAGGACCAGCCGCAGGCGGCGCTGTTCAACATCGTCCTGAACAGATGAACCCGCTCCGCGCTGGCGTCTGCGGTGCGCTTCTGACCTCAGCGCTGCTGGCCACCGCCTGCCTGTCGGTGGTACGGACGCCCACCCCGACACGGGAGCCTCCGACCGCGACGCCGACGCCGGTGCCCCCGACCGCGACGCCACTCCCCACGCCGACGCCGCCGCCGCTCGGAACGGGGCCACTCCGCACCAAGGGCGGCCAGATCGTCGACGTCGCCGGGCGCGAGGTGCGGCTCACCGGTGTGAACTGGTCCGGACTCGAGACGCGCGCCTTCGCGCCGTTGGGGCTCTGGTCCAAGACCATCGACCAGACGCTGGACCAGATCGCCGACGCCGGCTTCAACACGATCCGCCTGCCCTACAGCAACCAACTGCTCAGGCCCGGCAACACGCCCGGCCGAATCAACTACGACAAGAACCCCGATCTCAAAGGGCTGTCGGGCCTGGAGATGATGGACCGGGTCGTGGACGGTGCCCGCCGCCGCGGCCTCAAGGTCATACTCGACCGGCACGCGCCGGCCGCCGACCGGGCCTCGGGCCTCTGGTACACCGACGAGGTGCCGGAGGAGCGTTGGATCCAGGACTGGGTCATGCTCGCCGAGCACTACCGCGGCAACGGGGCGGTGGTCGGCGCCGACCTACACAACGAGCCCCACGCCGGCGCGACGTGGGGCGACGGCGATCCGAAGACCGATTGGCGGCTGGCCGCGCAGCGCGCTGGCAACGCCATCCTCGCCGCCAACCCCGACTGGCTGATCTTCGTCGAGGGCGTCGAGCGCGTCGGCGAAGACCAGTACTGGTGGGGCGGCAACCTGTCGGCGGTCCGTCGGGCGCCCGTCGAGCTGTCGCTACCCGGGCACGTCGTGTACTCGACGCACGACTACGGGCCCGACGAATCGGGCCAGGCTTGGTTCAAGGCGCCCGACTACCCGCTGAACTTGCTCGACCTGTGGCGGTCCCACTGGGCGTACCTGCGCCAGGAGGGGCTGGCGCCGGTGCTGGTCGGCGAGTTCGGCGGCAAGTCCGTCTCCGACGACAACCAGTCGGGCCAGTGGCAGCGCACGCTGATCTCGTTCCTGCAGCGCGAGGGGTTCAGCTACACCTACTGGGTTTGGAACCAGGACGACTGGGTCGGCGGCCTGGTCGTGGACAACGACGGGACACTCAACCAGGCCAAGATGGCGCTGCTCGCGCCATCCCAGTGGCCGCTGCTCGGCCAACGCATCACCGAAGCGGAGGATGACCATGGCGCGACGGGCTCCACACGCGTCGAAACGGGACGCACCAACGCGGCCGATGCGCGTGCTGGTCGACCTTAACCGCTGCCAGGGTTACGCCCAGTGCTGCTTCCTGGCTCCCGACGTCTTCAGGCTGCACGGCCAGGAGGCGCTCTGGTACGACCCGAACCCCGACGCGGCGCAGCGCGAGCGTGTGCTGGCGGCGGCGGCGGCGTGCCCGGTTCAGGCCATCGCGGTCGAGGCGACCCGTGGCTAGCCGGGCCAGCGCGAACGCCTTCAAAGACGGCGGCCGCATCGTCGTCGTCGGCGCGTCGCTGGCCGGGCTCTCCGCGGCGCAGGCGCTGCGCGCCGCGGGGTTCACCGGCCCCCTGACGATCGTCGGCGACGAGCCGTACCTGCCCTACGACCGCCCACCGCTCTCGAAGGCGGTGCTGATCGGCTGGGTCCCCCCGGACCACACTGAGCTGCCCCGGCCGGAGACGCTCTCGGACGTCGACTGGCGACTGGGCGTCGCGGCGACGGGCCTGGACCTCGCTCGCAAGCGCGTCCACCTCGCCGACGGCAGCGCGGTCTCGTTCGACCGCCTGCTCATCGCCACCGGCACACGGGCGCGCCCCTGGCCCAACCCGGCCGAGGCGCAGATGGACGGCGTCGTCACCCTCCGCGGGCGCGACGACGCCCATCGGCTCCGCGCGCTGTTGGCCGCCGGGCCCGAGCGCGTGCTGGTGATCGGGGGCGGCTTCACCGGGTCGGAGGTCGCCTCCGCCTGCCGCGACCTGGGGCTGTCGGTCACGCTCGCCGAACGCGGGACGGCCCCCCTTGTGGGGGCGCTGGGCAGCACCATCGCCGCGCGGGTCGCCCGGCTGCAGCGGGAACACGGCGTGGACCTGCGCTGCCGAATGACCGTCAGCTCGCTGGAGGGGGACGCCCAGGGGCGCCTGCGCCGCGCGCACCTGTCCGACGGCAGCACCGTCGACGCGGACGTCGCGGTCGCGGCGCTGGGGGCGGTGCGCAACACCGAGTGGCTGCGCGGCTGCGGGCTGGCCGTCGGCGCGTTCGGGGTTGCCTGCGACGCCGGCTGCCGCGCCTTCGACGTCAGCGCCATCGTGACCGACGATGTCTTCGTCGCCGGGGACGTCGCCCGCTTCCCACACCCGCTCTACGGCTACCAATTCGTGGCGCTCGAGCACTGGGGCAACGCGGTGCAGCAGGCAAAGGTCGCCGCGCACAACATGGTCTGCGCCCCAGCCGAGCGCCGCCCGCACGTCGCCGTTCCGTCGTTCTGGTCCAGCCAGTTCGGGGTGAACATCAAGTCGGTCGGCGTGCCGACGGCCGCCGAGGACGTGGCCATCGTGCAGGGGGCATTGGAAGACATGTCCTGCGTGGCCGTCTACGGCAAGGCGGGGCGCTTGATCGCGGCCGTCGCCTTCGACCAGGCGAAGTGGGTTGAGTACTACCAACGCCTGATCGAGCGCTCGGCGCCATTCCCGCTGGAGCAGCCAGGCGTTGACCAGGATCACGCCGCGGGGCCGGTCCTGGCCGGCTTCGCCGATCCGAGGCGACTGACCCCGGGTGCGACGGTCGTCTTGACCGGCCACGACCCGAACGAGCAGCGGGTGGAGTGGATCCCACGGGAGCACCCCACCCCGCGCCCGCCGCTGGCGGCCTGAAAGGAGGCGGAGCGATGCCGCTCGACACGACCATCCTCCGGCAGATCTACGACCCGGCCAACCGGGCGAACCCCTACCCGCTCTGGGCGCGCCTGCGGGAGACCCCCGTCTGCTGGCAGGAAGACGGTCCCGACGAGACGGGCACCTGGGTCGTCAGCACCCACCGGGAGATCGAGGCGCTGCTCCACGACCCGCGCGTCAGCTCCGACTTCACGAACCGCATGGAAGCGATGGGACAGCCCTCCGCCGCCGATCCGCACGCTTTTATCGCGCGGGATCCCCCGGAGCACGACCGTCTGCGTCGGCTGGCGATGCGGCACTTCGGCCCGCCGGAGCGCCCCAGGTACCTCGAGGATCTGCGCCCCGAGATCGCGCGCACCGTCGCCAGCCTCCTGGACCGACTGGAGGATCAGCGGCAGATCGACCTCGTCGAGGCCTTCGCCTACCCCCTGCCGGTGGCGGTGATCTGCCAGATCCTTGGCGTCCCGCTGGACGACCAACCGCGGTTCCGCGCCTGGGCCGACGCCGTCGTCGAAGCCTTCGGCGAGGACGCCGAGGAGCAGGGCCGGCGGCGGGAACGAGCCTTCGCCGAGCTAGGCCAGTACATGGCCGAGCTGATCGAACGGCGCCGCGAGCGGCCAGGCGACGACATGCTCTCCCGCCTGGCCACCGACACCGGTCCCGACGGTCCGATGCCCGATGCCTACCTCGTCGGCACCGCCCAGCTGCTGCTGATCGCTGGCCACGAGACCACCGTGAACCTGATCGCCAACGCCATGCTCACGCTGCTGCGGCATCCGGCGGTGCTGGAACGCCTCCGCCACGAGCCCGACCTGGTTGCCCCGACCGTCGAGGAAGTGCTGCGCTACGAGCCGCCGGTCCAGCTCCTGCCGAATCGGACCACGCTGGGCGACGTCGACCTGGCAGGGACGACGATCCCGAGGGGTGTAGTGCTCACGCTGGCGCTAGCGGCGGGCAACCGCGACCCGGCGCGGTTCCCGGACCCGGATCGTTTCGACCCGGATCGACCCGCCAATGCGCACCTGGGCTTCGGCAGCGGCATCCACAGTTGCTTCGGCGCGGCACTGGCTCGGCTGGAAGCACAGATCGCGCTGCCGGAGCTGGTGCGCCGGCTGGAGCAGGCACGTCTGGTGGCGGACCCACCACCGTACCGCCCGAGCCCCGTCCTCCGTGGTCCCCAGCACCTGTTGCTTGACGTCGCCGGGGTGCACCCCGGCCAGGAGCGGCTGGCCGTTCACGCACCACGCTGAAGACACTGCGTCACCCAACCTGGGAGCGTGGGCTGCGCGGTCGTCTGCCGGCGATCGCACCCACGCACCCAAGGAAGGG